>FWPV01002113.1_pt1 | contig 50272 bp, 38 predicted proteins | sample 2228371 | NCBI WGS metagenome assembly FWPV01 (sample SAMEA103939776, study PRJEB20133) | metagenome | reverse complement strand
AAAAAGTAGTTGGTAGACCTTTTTTCAGGGGAGTCCTTAATCTATTCCGAAACTGTCCACGGATTCAACGGATGAAACGGATGGAAAAGAAAAAAATCCGTTCAGTCCGTTGATGAAAATAGCCCTCCTTCTGAAGAATTTTCATCACTGATGGAGAACATCGTTCATGTTGTCTGCTGACAGAAACAAACTTTTTTCATCAAAAGGGTTATTTTCGGAATAGGTAATCTGAGGTCATCCTGTTGCTCCAGGGCGCAGACAAGCTCTCTTCCAAACAAAATTGCAACACAATAGCCACATAAGACTAATGTGCGGCTGCCGGGTCTGTGGTATCCTGCTTTATATGTTTGAGCATTATACCCATCCTTGCCGTTCACTTTAAGGAAGAGACCATGATAACCGACAAAAACCCGAACGATTGTCCAGAGCAACGCCCAACGCCTGCTGACGAGATACAGAATGCTCTTATATTCGATGTATCCCAGGAACTGCGCACCTTGCTTACCGTATTGATAGGATATATCAATCTGCTGTGCAAGGGAGCTTTAACAGCGGAGCAACAAAAAGTAATCGCCATTCTCATTGAGCACACACGGCAGATCAAGAAGATCGTCGCCCGTATCAACACATTGCTGAGCACGAGGGAACACCAATCTGTCAAACAACCTTTTGATCTGGCCACGATCCTCAGGCAGATGGCAGAGACGTTCTATACGCAAGCTGCCGAAGCAGGGGTGACATTCAAACTTGAGCTGCCTGCCCATTTACCCGCGGCCTTTGGTGATGACCAACAAATCCAATTGGCGCTTGAGTGTTTGATCGAGGATTGCCTTAAGGCTACACCCGCCGGGGGATATATCGCCGTACAACTCGGTGCCGAAGCCGATTGTCTCAACCTGACGATCTGTCATACAGCGATGGGGAGCAAGCCGGCAAAGATAGCGTACCTTGCTGAGCCATTCCAACAAGCCGGCGGTTTTCCTATCTATCCCTATGAAGATGGGAGTCTGGGATTGACGCTGACGCAGAGTATCGTGACAGCACAGGCGGGCAAAATCGAAATGGAAAACATTCCTGGCCTGGGAAGTTGCTTCATCATCAAGTTGCCGATAACGGACGGAGCAGGAGAACGTTTTTCTTCCGATAGCAAAGGGCCGCGTAAAAAGCGCATTCTCATTGTGGATGACGAGGAAGCTGTGACCTATACGCTGTACGAGGGCCTGGCTAAGCTCCCCCATTGTGAAATCATGGCCACCCAGAGCGGATACCAGGCGTTGAAACTCTTCGCCGAAAATCCTTTCGACCTTCTGGTCACCGATTACAAAATGCCCGATATGGATGGAATACGACTGGCTTCCCAAATTCGGCAGAAATATCCGGGCACGGCCATCATCTTGATGACGGCGCACAACGGTGATTTGAGCCAGGAATCCACCCTGCCCTCTATCATCCAGCGTGTTTTGAACAAACCCGTCAAACTCGCGGAAATCCGCAGCGTCGCTCTCGAAACGCTGGCTATGTACGAGGACCATAAAGCGTCCATAGCGGCGCCAGCTTGATCGAGGAGGATAGAACCGGGGGAAAATATGCACGCCAAACGTTTGTTGATCGTTGACGATGATAAGGCTATCGTGTTGACTTTGGCAGCGGCTTTGGAGAGACTAGAGAGCGATTTAAGTATTGAGACCTGCGACAGCAGTTTAGAGGCCCTGGATAGAATCAAACATCACGCTTACGCTCTGCTGTTGAGCGACTACAGTATGCCCCACCTAGACGGCCTTGAGTTAGCGCAGGCCGCGCATGAAATCGCACCGGCTATGCCCATCCTCATTATGACGGCTTATAGCCCCCAAATATTACAGAAGGAGACCGAGCAATACCCCTTCATCACCTTCGTCAGCAAACCCTTCTCGATCAGGAATATCCGCGCTCTCGTCGCCGACCTCATCGGTATCCCCCTCCGTGAGTCTTAACCCACCCCTGAAGAGATTGCCCGCAGTCGCGCCATGCCGGGGCACGCCGTCCTTCCCTATCTCCTTCAGCAAGAGTTGCCTCGTCGTTCGTTTGGTCATTAGACCCCCATCTTCGGGCCGGCACGATGGGCGGCAGCCGTGGCATTTCCCAATTCCAACATATCACAAACGCAATCGCAACACAACTGCTACCTAACACAAACGTAGCATTGGGAAAATTGTGCTAAACTAAAAGCATAACGTTGGACGACGGCACGGTCGGAAAATATAAGGACAGGGCGTGACAGGCAAGCTGTTAGATTGCTCCGAGGGAAAGGTCTAGCAGCTTGTCCTGTTGTAACCCGTTCTTGTCGAATAGTCAACGCACGTAAGCATTGCAATACGGTCCCTCCGGCATCACACAGAGGCGTGCTTGAGGGCCGTACTCGGCCAACAATGTGGCCACCGTTTCCTCGATCTGCCGACACGGTACGAACAACGCCGCACGAATTTGTGCTTCGGTCAAACCTTCACTGTAGACATACACCGTGGCCCGCCGCTGGATTTGCGCCTGTATCTGCACCTGCCACTGATCCGGCCTGGCAAAACCCGGCCGTGCCAGCATCTCCAGCACCCCTTGCGGCGATCCTCCTTCGGCTAACAAGGCAGCATAATGCCCATGATCGGGAATGCCATCCTCACACGCCGCCGCAATCACGATGGCACCACCTTCGCGTACAATTTCGTTGGCAGCGCTGATCCCTTTCACCGTCTGGTAGAGGTTCTGGTCAAGCGGATAGCCGCCATTGGTGGTCACGACAATGTCGTAAGGTGCGGCCACGGGTACCATCGCATGATCGCGTACAAAAGCGCAGCCGGCCGCGTGGGCCGCCAACAGATCACCCGCGAAGACACCGGTGATCTGCCCCAGTGCGTTGATGGTGACGTTGAGCAGGAAAGTGGGACGGGTCATCAGCGCAACTTCCCGCATTTCTTCCCAGATAGGATTGCCCTCCGTGCAGCCCCATGTCGCCTTGGGATGGGCGATCATAGCGCGTCCGTGATTCGTGATCACGCTCTCTGCGCCGGCGAGCGCAGGTAACACGCCCTTGGGGCCGCCGCTGAAACCGGCGAAGAAGTGTGGCTCGATCAACCCGGTGAGGATACGCACTTTGGCTTCCATGAAACGTCGGTTCACCCGCACAGGGTGGCCGAAGCGCGTATGTCCCAGGGCGACCAGGCCGGCCTCAGCATTGCCGTCATGTTGCAAACAGCGGTAACGCTCCACGATGGCGTCCCCCAACATCGTCCGTAATTCGGCTTCGGTCTGGGGGCGGTGTGTGCCCAGCGCATTCAGCAAGGTGATGTCCGCGGGTGCTACCCCGGCGGCCTCCAGTTCCGCCAGCAACACCGGCAATAAACGGGCGTTAGGGGTAGCCCGCGTGATGTCACTATGCGCGACCACCACCGTATCCCCCGCTTTCACCAGGTCTGCCAGCGGAGGGGAAGCTATCGGATGGCGTAAGGCGGCACGGATGGCCGCCGCTTCATCCCCCAGCCCCGGCGTGAAGCGCGTCGTTACAACATCCACATGATCCGGCAACGTAACAACTAGCCCTCGGCGTCCATAGCGTAATGTTATTTCCATACAATAAGCCTCCTCGTTGACGAACCGGTGACCTCTTATATAATAGAGGGTGTCTGAATAGAGTCATTCGGTTTATACTCACGGTAAAATTTCTGATTCGCCTGAACAAAGGTCTACCAACCACAAAGGACACTAAGGACGCGCCGTAAGGCTAAAGATTTTTCGTGATTCAAAAGAGATTTCATTAGTCTCTCAGCGTCCTTAGCAGCCTCTGGTCTGAAAATACACCGCATTTTCATGCTTTATGGTGCCCCTGGGGGGCATGTCAAACTGCGGTAAAAAATAGCTGCGTCTGCGTAAGTCCTATAGACAAAAAGAGTACACCCATACGAACGAAGTTTATCCCATTTTTATGTTTTTGCAGGAGAATCAATCTATGAATTATCGCGCCCTGTACGAATTGCAGAGTGAAGAATGGACACAACAAGGGATCGACGTGGAAGCCGTAAAAGCGCGCTTGAAGGCCCAGAAGATCGAGACGCCCTCGTGGGGTTATGCCAACAGTGGTACGCGCTTCAAGGCATTTGCCTGGCCCGGCGCCGCCGTGACCACCCGACAGAAACTCGACGATGCCGCGATGGTGCACAAGATGACGGGCATCGCACCCTCCGTGGCCCTGCATATTCCCTGGGATAAGCCGGAGGATAATGATTATGTGGCACTGCGCGAATACGCCGAAGCCCAGGGCCTCGTTGTGGGCGCCATCAACCCCAACGTTTTCCAGGATGACGCCTATCGCCTCGGCTCATTGGGTAACCCCGACCCCAGCGTCCGCGAGCTTGCCCTCGACCATATCCTGGAGTGCTGCGAGATCATGACCAAGACCGGCAGCCGTGAGCTCAGCCTGTGGTTCGCCGATGGGACAAACTATGCCGGCCAAGATAGTATACGGGGGCGCAAACGGCGTTTCGAGGAGGGCCTTCGTCAAGTTTATGCGCATTTGCCGCAGGGCGGACGTATGCTCATCGAATATAAACTCTTCGAGCCGGCCTTCTACAACACCGACTTGCCCGACTGGGGCACGGCTTACGCCTTCAGTCTCAAACTCGGCGAGCAGGCCCAGGTGTTGGTGGATCTGGGCCATCACGCGCAGGGGGTCAACATCGAACAAATTGTCGCTTTCCTGCTCGATGAGGGCAAACTGGGCGGATTTCACTTCAACAATCGCAAGTATGCCGATGACGATCTCATCGTCGGCACGGTGAATCCTTACGAATTGTTCCTCATCTACAACGAGTTGGTTGATGCCGAGCTAGGCCCCTCCGAACCTGCCCATACGACGGCCCTTCATGTCGCCTATATGATTGATCAGTCGCACGCCATTGAAGGCAAGCTGGCGCCGATGATCTACTCCGTTCTGAACTGCCAGGAAGCTTACGCCAAAGCCCTACTCGTCGCGCGCGAGAAACTTGCCGCTGCCCAGGCCGCCGGCGACGTTCTGGAAGCGCATCGCCTTCTCACCGCTGCCTATCGCTATGATGTGCGTCCCTTGCTGGCCGTCGTCCGCGAAGAAATGGGCGTGCCGGTTGATCCTCTGGCGGCCTACTGGGCCAGCGGTTACGAAGAGAAAATCCGCAACGAACGGGGTCTTGCCGAAACCAGCGGCGGTTATCAATAAACGGTAACGGATAATAGCAGGAGGTAGAGATAACGGACTGAGTTTTTTTCAATCCGTAAAATCTGCGTTTGTTTGGGCTTCCACAAGGAGCATCAATGTCTACCCTCATCCAACCGCGCGCGTTTCATGTCATGGTCAAACCGCGCGGATCAATCTGCAATCTCAACTGTGCCTACTGCTATTATCTTGCCAAGGAGAAGTTATATCCCGGCAGCGACTTCCGCATGAGCGAGGCCGTGCTCGACACTTTCACCCGCCAGTACATTGCCGCGCAACAGGTGCCGGAAGTGACATTCGGCTGGCAGGGCGGCGAACCGTTGTTGATGGGCCTCGACTTTTTCGAACGTGCGGTGGCGTTGCAGGCGCAATACCGAAGGCCGGGAATGCGGGTCCTCAATGCGCTGCAAACCAACGGCACGCTGCTGGATGAGCCATGGGCCAGATTCTTCAAGACCCACAACTTCCTTATCGGCCTGAGTCTCGACGGTCCCCAGGCCATGCACGATGCCTACCGGCGGGATAAGAGCGGTGCGCCGACCTGGGAACGGGTCATGCGCGGGCTGAACATTCTACGTGGATATGGGGTCGAACATAACATCCTCTGTACCGTCCACCAAGCCAATGCCGATCACCCGCGCGAAGTCTACCATTTCCTCCGTGACGAGGTGCAGGCGCAGTTCATCCAATTCATTCCCATTGTGCGGCGCGCCAATGACACCGGTCACCAGGAAGGGACGGCCCTCACGCGGCACTCCGTTACCCCACAACAATACGGAGACTTCCTGATAGGCGTGTTCGATGAATGGGTGCGCCACGATGTGGGACGTGTTTTTGTACAAATCTTCGACGTGGCGTTGGCCGCCTGGATGGGGCAAAAGCCGGGCTTGTGTCTTTTCGAGCCGACATGCGGCCTGAACCTGGCGCTGGAGCACAACGGCGATCTTTATGCCTGCGATCATTTTGTCGAACCGCGTTATCGGCTGGGAAACATCATGGAGACGCCGCTCGAGACGTTGGTGAGCGCACCGCTGCAGCGTCAATTTGGGCAAGCCAAGCGCGATACACTCCCGCAACAATGTCGCGCTTGCACGGTGCGTTTTATCTGCAACGGCGAATGTCCCAAAAATCGCCTGAGCGTCACGGCAGATGGGGAAGAGGGACTCAACTATCTCTGCACGGCCTACCGGGCCTTTTTCACCCACATCGCTACACCGATGAAGATGATGGTTGCGGAGCTGCGCCAACAACGCGCTCCCGCCAATGTCATGCAGCGTCTGACCACAGAGGAAGCAACGCCGGGGCTTAGTTTCACCCAGGCCAAACGCAACGCTCCCTGTCCCTGCGGCAGTGGGAAAAAGTTCAAGCATTGTCATGGACGAAAATAGTTTTACTTGTAAGTACTAAAACTATCTACGGCATCTTGTAGTATAATAACTCAAGTAGCTACTTATCTTTGATTCCATAATAGGACACGGATTTCACGGAGCATGCGATTTTTTTTCTTGTTTTTAGCCGTCAAACTTGATCCGTGTCCTATGAGAGTTTATGTCTGTGAGTGGCAACTTATAATAAAATCCTTGAAGGATCCAATTCTGAACAAACAGAGCAAGATTTCACCGCTAGAGCGTCCACCAATCACGAATCACGAATCACCAATTACCAATCACCAATCACTTGTCGGTTTGAGGCGCGGCTTCGTTAGATCATTAGTCTGATGCGGTGCCCGGAGTCTGCAAGCCATTAAAAGAAGATGAGCGGATTACTATTTTCGAGAATTATTATCGCGGATACGGCGCTCAGCTCTGCGCTTGAGATGCGCACCGTATTGCAAAATATGGGCTACCTTGTGCGGCGTGTCGAGAGTGGAGAGGCAATTTTAGCCGAGCTACACGCTCATCCTCCCGATTTGATCATCCTGGCGACCCAACTGGCGGATATGGATGGCTATGCCGTGGTGCGCCAGATCCGCAAAGACCAACAGATCGCGTTTATTCCCCTCATTATGCTCATTACGAGCCATGATCAGGATAATATTGCGGCGGCCTTGAATGCCGGAGCGGATGAAGTCCTGCTCAAACCGGTCTCCAACACCGAGCTGTTGCTGCGAGTACGGGCAATGCTAAGGCTCAAGCAAGCCGTTGATAAATTAGCCGATCTCAATGCCACGCTGGAGCAGAAAGTGGCCGAACGGACACGAGCTTTGGAAGAAGCCCATGCACGCCTGCGCCATGCCGAAAAACTGACCGCCTTAGGAAACCTGGCCGCCTCAATAGCGCATGACATTAACAATCCGTTAACCGGCATCTTGAACTATCTATACTTGATGCAACAAAGTGTCCCCGTCGGCAGTGAGATATGGCGAGACCTCGGTTTGATCGAGCGACAGGCACAGAATATCGCCCAACTGGTGAAACGACTGCAGAATTTCTCGAAGCCACCCCGCAAGGATAAACTCCCGGTGTCTCCCGGTGATATTCTCGATGATATTCTGGCGTTGATCGAGCAAGACCTGCGCAAACACAAAATCGGCATAAGCTATGAATATGCCTGTCAACTGCCGGAAGTATTGGCGGCGCCGGATCAGTTGAGCGAAGTTTTTATGAATTTGATCGTTAATGCACGCGATGCGATGCCCAATGGTGGAGAGATAAAAATCCACTTCGATGTTGACGCCGATAACATGGTGCTCATACGCGTCTCCGATACCGGGCCGGGCATTCCGCCGGAGATTATGGCACATCTTTTCGAGCCGTTCTACACCACAAAGGGAGAACGAGGAACCGGGCTGGGGTTGGCCATCTGTTACCGGATTATCCATGAACACGGGGGCGAGATAGCGGTAGACAGTCAACCCGGTCAAGGAACGACTTTTACTATCCGACTGCCATCAGCTCAACAACTTGCGACGGGTGGGTAAAGACTATGTTCATCAATTGGAAAACTCGCGAAGTAAACCTGAATATCGTGTACTACGGGCCGGCGCTGAGCGGCAAGACAACCAATCTGGAACAAATCCATGCCCGCACCAAGCCCGCCGTCCGCAGTGAACTCTTTACACTGAACACCCGTGAAGATCGCACCATTTTCTTCGACTTCATGCAATTGGAAATCGGACAGATTGCAGGGTTGCGGCCCAAGTTCGGTTTGTATACCGTGCCCGGCCAGGTTTATTACGAAGCTACGCGCGAAGCCGTACTGCGGCGCGCCGATGCGGTGGTCTTTGTCGCGGATTCGCAGGCGCATCGCTTAGAAGATAATCTGGCGTCCTGGCGCGATATGGAACAGCAGCTGGCCCGCATGCGACGTTCCGTGCGTTCGTTGCCGTTGGTGGTACAATTCAATAAACGCGACGTGCCGGATGCGTTGCCGGTGGCCAAGTTGCATGCCGCCTTGCAGATCGGGAATCTGCCCTATCACGAAGCCTCCGCGATTCAAGGGGTCGGCGTGCCCGAAACGTTGCAAACAGCGATACGTCTCCTGTGGGCCTATTTGCAATACAACCTGAAAAACCAACAGCAAGGAAGCGGATCGTGAAAACTATACAGCAAATCATTTTAGATTTAAGTCAACAAGAGGGATTCAGCACAGTTGTGTTGACGGATGCTTCGGGTTTGCCGCTGGCAATCTCGGCCAACCGTGAGGAAGCCGAGGCCCTCGCGGCAGTGGTGGCCGATATTTTGCGTTCGGCGTCGGGCATTGGCCGCCGTCTGGGCTGGGGAGAGATGAATGAGATCATGCTGCTCTCCGACGATGCACAGCGCGGGGTATTGTGTCGTCGTTTCCAAGCCGGCGAGCAGGATTTAGTGCTGGCGCTTTTTATTCAACCCCGCCATATTTACTGGCAGGCAACAACGCAGGCCATTCGTAAGATCAAACAGGCGTGGAGTTTTGCCGCCTAGGAAAGCGAGGCATTATGGCACTGAAGGGCAGTTTGGCCGATTTGAGCGTCGCAGACTTGATCCAGCTTCATTGCCAGGCCGGGACACAGGCCATGTTGACGGTACGGCAAGATGAGGAAGAAGTAGTGGTCTACTTTGAGGACGGCGAAGTCGTTCATGCCGAAGGGGGTGCGGCACAGGGCGAAGAAGTACTGTATGCCTTGTTAAGCTGGCAAAATGGCACCTTTGAAGTGGAACAAGGTCGCGCGGCGCCGACCCGCACAATTAACCTCCCGTGGTCGGTCCTGATTATGGAAGGTATGCGCCGACTCGATGAACAACAACACTTAGTCAAAGAAAAAAAGGAGCAAGAAGCAATGGCAGGAGAAACCCGTCGAGACCGATTGGCAAAGATACTTCGGAACTTGATTGACACTTCAGGCGACATAAACGGCGTAGCCGTTGTTAGCCTGGATGGCCTGATTATGGCCGCAGATCTGCCTTCAACGGTAGACCAGGCCCGCGTAGGTGCAGTCGCGGCGGCCATTCTCAGCCTGTCCGGGCGTTCGGTCGATCAGCTCAAACGTGGTACTCTGCAACAGACAATGATTCAAGGGACAAACGGCTACATTGTCATTACGCAAGCTGGTCCCAATGCCGTGTTGGTAGGATTGACAGGTCAAGGGGTCAATCTGGGCATGGTTTTTCTCGAAATTCGCGAATGTGCTGCCGCCGTTGCCGCCGAGCTAGGTTAAGGAGGCGTACAGTGGACACCACATTTATAAGTAACGTCAAAACCTTGACGCAATTGACAGAGGCTGACTGTCAATTACTGAAGGAGATGAAGCCGGCCATTGAAAAACATGCTGCGGCGTTAGTTGAAGCCTTCTACGCACATTTGGAGCAGTTCGAGCATTTGGCAAAACTTCTCCACGCCGAAGCGGGGCGCATCGAAAGACTCAAAGGCCATCTTCGGCAATGGCTCATAGGATTAAGCGATGGTGAATATGGGGAATCGTATTTCGCGCGGCGCTATCGGATCGGTTTTCGGCACGTAGAAGTAGGACTGGAGCCGTTTTACGTGATTGCGGCGATGGCCTTCTGCCGTGCAAAGGCCGCCGAAATGATCATTGAAGCCGAATATGCTGATGATCCTCACAAGACAGAGCGGACGGTGGCCTTAAATCGGATCATGGATATAGATTTGAACGTCATGTTGCAATCTTACGATGACCATCGCGTACAGCAGTTCCTGAATGTAACCGGATTCAGCAGAGCCTTGTTTGAGACCCTCATGGCAGGTTAGGGTGCGGGTATCCGGCACAAAACAGGTTCATACAACGTCAGATAATCCCAACAATCGGTTGGGCAAGTATTCGCTGCTCCCGGCGAAGCGGAAGATTACCGATACGAGGAGGAACTATGCCATCACTTGTGCTTTTCGAGAATGCAGAGCATAAAAATGTGTTACTGGAAGATTTTACCTCAGGAAAGATGGTGCAGGCCAACCAACATCTGATCATCCATAAAGGGCACGGCATGCTCCTTGATCCCGGTGGACACAAAGTATACTCGCATGTTTTGGAAGAACTGTCAACCCTGATCTCACCGAATACGTTGGATTATATCCTCTTTTCGCACCAAGACCCGGATATTGTGGCTGCGGCCAACGGCTGGCTGATGGTGACAGATGCCAAGGCCCTCCTCTCCCAATTGTGGCTGCGCTTTATCACCCACTTCGGCGTGGATGACTTCCTGGTTGATCGGATCGAGCCTGTGCCGGATCGCGGAGGGACGGTCAAGTTGATGGACTGCACGTTACTGTTGCTGCCGGCCCATTTCATGCACTCGGCCGGCAACTTCCAGGTCTACGATCCCGTCGCTAAGATCCTTTACACCGGCGATTTAGGCGCCTCTCTCGGACAAACATACGTCACCGTCGAGAATTTTGAGGATCATATCCAATACATGGAAGGCTTTCACCGCCGCTATATACCGACCAACAAAGTGTTGAAGCGCTGGGTCGAGATGGTGAAACCGCTGGATATCGAGGTCATCGCGCCGCAACACGGCGCAATGATTGTCGGAAAGGATAAAGTGGCGCACTTCGTCGCTTGGATCGAGTCATTGGCTTGCGGTTTGGATTTAATGGAGGGTCTCTATCAGTTGCCGGCCTAATCCATTCCACTTTCGAGAAACCGGCCCTTTTCCGATTCAACATATCTTCCATCAGCAGTGGCGCAAAGACGAACCGGCTACTTTCTCTCCTTCCAGAGATGCGCAGAAGGCGATGCAAGTCCCAAGAATTCGCCCAACGCCTTATCTCGAAAGGGAAGAGGATTCGCCCGGTTCTTGATTTGCGTCAACCTAATACATAAGGTGTGAGATGAACTCAAAGGGAACGATTCTGATTGTCGATGACGATCTGCTCACCCGCAGCAGCTTGCAACGCATCTTGAGCCATCAAGGTTATGAGGTCGAGCAAGCCGAAAATGCCGAGGCGGCGCAGAAGTTATTGGCACGGCGTTTTTTCGATCTGGTCATCACCGATCTGCAAATGCCGGGGCAAAACGGCTTGATGCTGTTACGCGACATCAAGAGCCGTTCCCCCCATACGCCGGTCGTCATGTTCACCGCCTATGGCTCAATGGATGTGGTGATCGAGGCATTGCGCAGCGGCGCCAACGATTTTCTGACCAAACCCTACAAACCGGATGAAATGCTGACTATCGTAGCCCGCGAAGTCGGTCGCCACCGTCGGGCATTGCCACCCGCTATGGATGAGGCGTTAGGGTTACAGTTGAGCGCAGAGACCAGCGATGCTATCGCTCAGCTATTGTTGAATCTGCGCGTGGAGATCAACGCACGGGGAGTACTCATTATCGAAAGCAACGGCTCGGTGGTCGCGGCCAAGGGCGCCGTTGAGGATCTGAATATTTCCGCCCTTGGGGCCCTGGTGGCGGGCAACTTTGCCGCCACGGCCAGCATCGCCTCGATCATCGGCGAGGAAAGCACCTTCCGCCTCAATTTCCATGAGGGTGAGCGGTTCAGCGTCTACTCCGGCCAGATCGTCCCCGGCGTCTTTCTGGTGGTCATCTTTGGGCAAGACACCCGGCTGGGTGCAGTGGTCTATTACACCAAAGACACGCTGGCCAAGCTAAAACCTTTGCTTGAACAATCCATCGTAAGGCCGGTAGCGCCGCCGACGGACATAGAGGCCCCGGAAGTTCGCGTCCCTGTCGAAGAAGCGCACGCCGCAAGCGACTCGGGCGCCCCGACCGAACCACAAGTGCCACCAGAAGACCAACCGCCCCCTGAGTTGTTTTCTTTTGAAGAACTCCTCAAAAGCGGCGTGCTAGAACCTGACCTCTTGACCAATCTGGAAGCGCAGTTCTCAGATTTGTGGAAATAAAGGTTATGGATAGGCGGCTGTAGGACGCTTATTTGTTGCCCTGCGCCGGCAAGCGCGCAGGATCAACGATGCCCCAGTAGGCATACTTGGCCTGCAATTGTTCATCGAAGAGCAAGGGCAGGTTGAGACGCCGGGTGGGCCATGTCTTCAACCAGGTCATATCATCGGCCAGCCCCCAGAACGTCACCGAGCCGATCTGATCGGCGTGGCGTTTGAAAACCTCGAAGATTTCCTTGTAACGGTAGCCCTGTAGCACGAGGATTTCATTCGGCACAACTTTGTACGAACTGGTATCGTTCGCGTACAGGCTCATGTCCATCTCGGTGATGTACACCTTCCCCAGCTCGGCAAATCGCTCAATGGCTGCTTCGATGGCATTGACAGGCGGAGAATAGATGTTGACATGCATCTGCATCCCCACCCCATCCACCGGCACGCCCAGGGTTTGCAGCTCACGCACCAGATTGTAGATGCACTCGCGTTTGCGGGGATCGGTCGTGCTGTAGTCGTTCAGAATCAAGATGGCGTTGGGGGCCTCCTCGCGCGCAACGCGGAAGGCAGTGATGATATAGTCCTTGCCGGTGATTTTGTACCATGGGCTGTTGCGTAGACAGTCGGGCCGCATCGGATCCACCACCTCGTTGACCACATCCCAGATATTGACATCGTCTTTATAGCGTCCCACCACCGCGCGGATATGGGTTTCCAAACGTTGCAGCAAGAGCTCTTTGCTCTCCGCCGTCGGCTGTAGCTCCTGCCCTGCAGCATCGTAGAACATCCAGTCGGCGGCCTGCTGATGCCATACCAGGGTATGACCGTGGACGGCCATGTGGTGTTCTCTGGCGAATTGCACTAACCTATCGGCATCGGCCCACCTGAAATCGCCCTCGGCGGGTTGAATAGGCCCGGGTTTCATCGTGTTCTCCGGGGTGAGGCTGTTGAAATGGCGTGTCAGCAACTCAACGTGCGGCTGGCTATCGAGCTGATTGGGGCCAAATGCCGCGCCGACCACCGTAAAATAGGGAGAGAGGGTCTGATAAAGCGAAGGGATGTCGGTTTGAGGTGGCAACTGCACTTGCCCCTTAATGGAAATATCGTCAATGTAGAAGGGGACGAGTTCCGCATCGGGACTTTCGACGTAGAGGATCAACTCCGTGACCTTACCGCTGAAAGAATACGTCCCCTGCAGGTGGACCCATTCCTTGTCCGTCACGCCATCTACGGCACTGGGTGCAATCCACTCGTATACGGTGGCGCCGCCCTCCGGCGTGCGCTGCATGGTGATGATGACCCGGCTGGCAGGCGACCCTTCGGCCAGGCGCACATAGCCGTCAATCTGGTAGATGTTGCCCGCCTTCAGTAAGCGGGAGACATCCATTGCCGCTCCCTGCCAGCCGGCGGTGCGATTCGTCACCCATAGGCTGTGGGTCCCGGAATGGGCTACCCCCTCCGCACAGGCAAGCGATGCCTCACCCCGTGGCGTCCATCCCTGCGTTGTACCATCCTCAAAGTCGTAGAGGATGCCACCTGTCGCAGAGGCCGTCTGTGCTTCTCCTACCGGTGTCGCCTGCGACGTAGGATTCCCAACAGCGGCTGCCACCGTAGGTGATGCGGTTTTCGTCGGCGTCAACGTGGGTAGAGCGGTCGCCGTCGGTGGCCTCACCGTAGGCTCTAAGGTAGGCTCTATGGAAGGCGGCGGCGTAGGTTGAGGCTGCGGCCTGGGTCTCAGCAGAAAGACGACAACGATGCCTAACACTATCAAGAGGACAAAGGCAAGTGTCTTGAGCACGTTGAGGCGAATTGATACACCCGGTATGCGAAGGGTGGGATGAAAGGACTTATTGCGTTGTTGAGACATAATTATCCTCCGGTAGTCTTATAGTCGTAAGGTAACTGCTCAGCAGACACCATGAACTCCGTTCTCCACCAAAGATGAAAATGGTTCAGAAGCTGCTGGACGCAGATTCACGCAGATCGTTCTTTGCGCATTCAAAAATCTGCTCAATCTGCTGACTCATTTTCGGAATAGGTCATACATCTTGCACCGCCGAGGTCGCAGAGACCGCGGAGATGGATGGATGGGCAGACCTGGGGGGCAATTTGGCAGCATTTTGCCTCCGCAATCTCTGCGCGCTCCGCATCCTCTGTGTGACATGGACACCCCTTGAACAGTTACGTCGTAAGTTAGAATATCTGGTCGCGGCTGATAGCAGAATTGGGTGGTCACGGTGGTGAAACGGGTTACCAGGCCGGCGTCAAGGCACCGATTTCATCCTTCCAATACGGCATCCACACCAGAGAGATCAATTGTACGGCGATATCGGTCTTGCGGGGTTTGATCACCAGATGGTCAACCTGGGTGGCCAACTGCTCCATCTTATCCGCCAGGGCCTTAGTTTCCGCGTCGAATTCGGCCTGCAGTTCCGCCAACTGCTTCTGCAAGGCTTCGACAGTCTCTTCCGCACGTGCCACATCTTCACGTTGTTGTGAAGCGCGGCCAAGGCTTTTGGCCGTCGTGGCGGCTTTGCCCACGGTAGAGCTGCTGACCGCTTTGCGGCCCACCAGCGCACTCAACAACGTCGCCCCAACATTGATCGCCGTATGCATACCGGCCTGCCGGGCCTGGGCCTGTTCGCGCTCGACGGCCTGCTCGGCCTTGCGAACACGCTCCTGCAACGAAGTCAGCTTTGGAGCATATTTCTTGCGCAAGAGGTCAAGGGCAGCATCGCGCTGCTCACGCGCCATCTGCTGGATACGCAGGTTGAATTCACGCTCCGTTTCGTCAGGAGCGGCAATCAGCTTGAAACCCGGGCTACGGAGCAGTTCAAGTTTCTGCGTACCGTAAACCCACGTGGCAAAGTCGCGGCCCCACGTCGTGTAACTCTTCGCCTGTCCCGCCGCCGTTGGCAAGCCGGCATATTGAGCTCCCGGCTCACCTTTCTTTTCCAGATCGGTCAGGGCGATATCAATGATTTCTGCTTGCGCCCAATCAACCGGAATGGGAGTATCGGTGATCGGCGTCATAGCTACAATATCCCGCGTCTGATCCACGCCTATCTTTGTATCCACGAAGTTGATCCGCGCCGCCCCGAGCAGATAGGGCCTATACACCAAGCTGCGGCCCTGACGAGCAGCACGTAGCGGGGCATAAAAACAGACTATATCTGGGGATAACGTTGGAGCGCCCCCAGCAGGTGCAGCGGCGGTCACCGGTGCCACAACAGGCGCCGCGACAGGTGCCGCAACAGGTGTTGCTGCCGTGACGTCGGCCGGCGCCGCATAGGTCACCGCCGGCGCCGGCAGCGTAGCCTTCCGTGGCGTCATCAAGACGCGGATTTGTTCACGGGTGATGGGGCCGCGCAAATATGACATTACCCAACGAGTCGTGAAGACTACCGGCGCGTCGTCATGGACGTTGTTCATCAAGAACACGCGATTACCCAGGCCGGCAATCATTTGCTCCATAGCCCGCCGGTCAAAACGTCCCCCGCTCCCGGCTGCTGCACCCTCCAAGCCGTCCAGCAAACGCGCTTTATCGCGCTCGGTCTGCAAGCGTCCGATAAACCATGTGCCGGCGTTGGAAAGAGCCTTGTAGTCGAGGTCCACCGGGTTCTGGGTCGCCAACACCACGCCGAGACCGAAAGCCCGTGCCTGTTTCAACATCGTCAACAGCGGCAATTTGGAGGGCGGATTCCCCAACGGGGGCAGATAGCCGAAGATTTCGTCAATGTAAAGCAGCGCGCGTAAACTGGTGGTGCCGGAAAGGCCGCGCATCCAACTCAACACCTGGTTCAACAGCAAAGAAACGAAGAACATACGCTCGCGGTCGCCCAAATGTGCAATGGAGAAAATGGCAATGCGTGGTTTGCCCTGGGGGGTGTATAAAATCTGGCCGATATCCAGCGGTTCACCCTCCAGCCAGGCGTTGAAGCCGGGGGAAGCAAGAAGGTTATTCAACGCCATCACCAAAGCAAAGCGCTCTTTGGCCGGATAGAACGCATCCAGATCGAGCACACCGATTTTGGCGACCGGGGGAGTCTGAACGAGTTGAATCAGCGCGGCGAGATCCACGTCGCGTCCCTGTCGCCACACAAAATCAAGGATGGTCGAGAGCAGGATGTACTCACGGCTTTGCACAGGATCGGCCTCGATCCCCAACAGGCCAAGCAGGCTGGTGACGGTAGTGCCCACACGCTCGCGCATCATTTCCCCGTCAGCCAGGACAGTAGCGGGCGGCGCGGCGAACGATTTAAGAATCGAGACGGATACGCCGGTATTGCTGGCCGGGGTGTAGATGACGAAATCGGCAGCTTCTTTGAGCCGTTGAATACGTGCACCATCCTGTCCCCAACTCGCCAGCCCCTTTTGCCAGAGAGCGGCCTGCGCTTCGGCATAAGCTTGTGGCGTCATCCCTTTTTGGCGGGCCTCATCTTCATTGATCCACGGCAGAAAATCCTCCGGCCGCAGTTGGGGAAAGGTAAGCAGCAGATTCCCTAAATCGCCCTTGGGATCAATGACAATGGCAGGGATGCCATCAATGGCCGCCTCTTCGATCAAACCGATGCAGAGACCGGTCTTACCACTACCGGTCATCCCCACCGTGACGGCATGGGTCAGCAAGTCTTTGCTATCGTAGAGCAAGAGAGCATCTTTGGCAGCCTTTTTCGCCAAATCATACTCCTTACCCAAATAAAAAACGCCGAGTTTTTCGAAGTCTTCCATTAGTTCATCCTCCGTGATCCATGACTAAAAAAATCACGTCTACCAGCCCCGTGCACGTTCTGGACTTTATGTCGGCAAGTGTTGTATGCCGCATAGCACGCTGCTTTCCTTATAGGGTTAGTATAGTAGGTGTATCCAAAAGATCAAACCGCAGCCTGGGTACATTTCAGAATGTGGGCGAATCTCCTACGTATTGCACCGCAGAGCACGCAGCGTTTGCAGAGATTTAAGAAATCCCTCTGCGCTCTCAGCGAACCCGGCGGTTAAATCAGACGTTTATCTGGCTTTTGCCCCCGAATTGAAATGCACCCAACCGCAGCGCTCCGGTGAACAAGCATTGAACAGAGCGAGCGGACGATGTGCCAGGGTCTTCTCATGCTTGCTCCGCGGGGAACGTGAGTTCCCCGTTTTCAACGGCTATGGGTCATAAAATGCGGATCTGGCAATCCGCGCGCAGCAGCAGCGGGGGACGGTGACGAGAATGATAAAGCCCTGCGATGTGCAAATGTTGATTTTATCTTGGGTTAAAGTAGAATAAAGCGTGTTTGATCTCGGTTTGGAAAACGGAGGAAATAATGTCAGAAAAAACAATGCTTACGTCCCGGTTGTACGGGATTCGGGATCTGCGGGTAGAACGCGCGCCGATCCCCACCCCAGGACCGGGCGAAGTGCTGCTCAAGATCGCCACGGTGGGCACCTGCGGCTCGGACGTGCATTACTATCTCGAAGGGGGCATCGGCGATGCGATTGTGAAGGCACCGATCACCATGGGGCACGAGTTTTCGGCGTGGATTGCCGGATTCGGGCCGGGTGTCGCGGATGAGTCTGCTCTGCGCCTGGGGCAATTGGTCGCCGTAGAACCGGCGATTTCGTGCGGTGTGTGTGAGTTCTGCCGGCGCGGACACCCCAACATCTGCCCGCACGTACGTTTCTGCGGCACGCCACCGATTGACGGCGTCTTCGCCGAATACGCGGTGATGCCCGCCGAGAACTGCTTCCCCTTGCCGGCAGGCTTTAGCCCGGACGACGGCGCACTGTTGGAACCGCTCGGCATCGCCATTCACACCGTTGACCTGGCGCATCTCAAAGTCGGGCAGACGGTTGCCGTCTTGGGCGCCGGTGTGATCGGCTTGATGACGGCGGCAGTCGCCAGAGCCGCCGGCGCAAGCACGATCTATATGACCGAGCCTTTAGCGCATCGCCGGCAGTTCGCGTTGCAATACGCTGCCGACGCGGTGTTCGATCCAACGGCGGAGGATGTGGTGCAGGCCATCATGCAAGCAACCAACGGGCGCGGCGTGGACGTGGCTTTTGAGGCAGCGGGTGCGCCCGCAACACCCGATCAGGCAGCGCGGGTGACATGTCCAGGCGGTAAAGTCATCGTCATAGGCATTCCCGCCGATGATACGATGACGCTGAACGCCTCGGTGGTGCGACGCAAAGGGCTGACGATCAAGCTGGTGCGGCGGATGAAGCATACGTACCCGCGCGCCATTCGCATGGTGAGCAAGGGCATCGTGGACCTCAAACCGCTGGCGACCCATCATTTCCCGCTGGAACGCATCGCCGAAGCCTTTGAACTGGTCGCGGGATACCGGGATGGCGTATTGCGGGCGATGATCGAAGTCAATCAGAAGGGCTAATCTTATGAACAACCGTGAACGAATTCACGCCATCTTGCATTACCAGGACTACGACCGCCTGCCCCTCGTGCACTTCGGCTACTGGAACGAGACCCTGCACAAGTGGGCCGCCGAGGGACATATCACCTGGGAGGAAGCCTACGCCTGGGGTGACGGCAACCCGACGGATGCGGCCATCGCTGCCAAACTCGGCTTTGATTTGAACTGGAGTACATGCTTTACCCCGGCGACCCAACTATGGCCATTTTTCGAGCCACGCGTCGTCCGTGAGTTTCCCGATGGCACACGTCACATCCAGGATGCCGCCGGCGTCACCGTTGTCCAGAAGGACGACGCGACCTCCATCCCCCGTGAAATCGACCATTTGCTCAAAGATCGCGCTTCGTGGGAAGAACACTTTCGACCGAGATTGCAGTACAACATCGAGCGTGTCACCTCCGCTTGGGTGAACGGCGATGGACACCTGATGCATTTCCAGGAAGGAGGGTTGGATTACCTGCGGCGCGGCGCATGGCACAATCCTTATGGCCTTTATGTGGGCAGTCTGTTCGGCATCATTCGCAATTGGATCGGCATCGTGGGATTGTCGTACATGCTGGCCGACGATCCCGACCTGCTCCAGGAAATCGTGGACACGGTCGCCGAATTATGCTATCAAACGACAAAAACCACATTGGAGATGGTTTGTCCCGCGGGAGGGCCGGCCCCCTTTGATTTCGGCCACTTCTGGGAGGACATCTCTTTCAAAAGCGGGCCGCTCATCAATCCACACACCTTCCGCCGAATGACAGGCCACCACTACAAGCGCATCACCGACCTGCTGAACAGCTACAGTATCGACATCGTCTCGCTTGACAGTGATGGCGACGTGAGCAAACTCGTCCCGGTGTGGTTGGAGAACGGCGTCAACACGATGTTCCCCATCGAGGTAGGCACGTGGCGTTCGAGTATCGCACCGTGGCGGGCACAGTACGGCAAGGCGTTGCGCGGCGTCGGCGGGATGGATAAGGTTGTCTTCAGCCGTGACTATGCCGCCGTGGACGCCGAAATCGAACGACTCAAGCCGCTGGTGGAATTGGGTGGCTACATCCCATGCCCCGATCACCGCATCGCGCCGGATGCGAAATGGGAAAATGTGCAGTATTATTGTGAGAGGATGCGGGAAACATTCGGTTAAATCATCGGCACGCCGGCAAGGGGCGGCCTGGTAAAGTGAAAGGATAAAACCGGAGGACCTATGAAAATATCACGTGGTGCAAAAACGATCGTATATCCCACGCCCGTTTTTCTCGTCGGCACCTACGACCATGCGGGCAGACCCAATCTGATGGCAGCGGCCTGGGGTGGCATTTGCTGCTCACGTCCGCCATGTGTCTCCGTCTCGCTGCGCAAAGCGACCTACACCTACGGGAACATCGTCGCGCGCGGCGCATTCACGGTCAACATCGCCTCGGAACAATACGTCAAGGAGGCAGATTACGTAGGACTGGTCTCCGGGCGCGATGTGGACAAATTCACCGCCGCCGGCCTCACGCCGGTCAAAAGCGCGTTGGTGGATGCACCCTACGTCGCAGAATTCCCCATGGCGCTAGAATGTAAGCTGTTGCACACCCTCGAAATCGGCCTGCATACGCTCTTTGTCGGTGAAATCCTCGACATCAAGGCCGAGGCCGATGTTCTCGACGCCGCGGGCAAGCTCTCCATTCAAAAAATCCGTCCCATCCTCTGGGCACCGGATGACGGCGGCTACTACGGTGTAGGCGAATACCTGGGACCGGCCTTTGAAATCGGCAACGTGTTCAAGGCAAAATAACGCCAATACAAACCCTGTAGCGCGAGGTGGTAACTCGCGGCTCGCGGCAAAGGACGAGTTGGCAAATCGCCAACAAAACTGACTATTCTTGAGGAGAAGATCATGCCTATCATCGAACAGGAGTTTATGGAACTGACGAAAGACCTGGACGTGGCGGCGTTCTGGGAAGAAAACGCCCGGTGCCATGCCTTTACGACGGACAAACCGCGCTGCGCGCTGTCGTTCTCGCCGGACGATCATTGGATCTTCGAGTTTATGAACGTCCCTTCGACCCTGCGCTACTACAAAGACAGCGCCTATCGAAACGCGCTGCACAAAGAAGTGAATGCCATCACCCAGGAATATGTCGGGCGCGCTTTCTTCAACGAGGATACCTGGGACAACGAGCCGCACCGCATTGAGAATCTCTTCCACTGCTATTTTACCTATCACGAAGGCAGCACCCCCTGGCTCACCCCCGGTACGGACGATCCGACCGAATTCGCGCGCATCCTCGACGAAGCGGAAGCGATGGACATGCGCGCCTGGGCTTTGCCGGCGCCGTATCTGGCGGAATGGGAAGCCCGTAAGGCCGCCGGGAAACCGCTGCCGAAATTGGGGACGGGCAGTCGCGGCCCGGCAACGATTATGACGTCCGTGCTCAAACCGGAAACTGTCTTCTACTGGATTTACGACTATCCCGATCTGATGCAGCGCTTCCGCGATATGCTGGCGGAAAAGATGGTCGAATTCAACATGGTGCTGCGCGACTTCAGCGGCAACGACGAGCCGGGCTGGTGGATCACCGACGATAACTGCGCGCTTTTCAACAAAAAACTCTACCGTGAATACTGCTTCCCGGTGCTCAAGCGCGTCCTCGACGCCCTGGCCCCCGGCAATGCCCGACGTTATCAACATTCAGACAGTGCGATGGGCCATCTACTCGAAATCCAGTACGAACTCGGCATCCGCGCCGTCAACTATGGCCCGACCGTGGATGTGGGCCTTATCCGCGAAAAGATGCCCGATGCCTATATCCATGGTCACCTGCCGCCACTGTTGCTGCGAAACGGTAGCCCTGAGGAGATTCGCGCGCGCGTCATCAGCGATTTCCAAAAGGCCGGCATGACCGGCGGCTTGGAGATCACCACGGCAGGCTCGACCGCCGCCGGCACCGGGGTGGGCCGCATGCGTTGGTTGATGAAAGTGGTGCAGGAAGAGTGTCGGTATTAAAGGATGCAGGATGCAGGGTGCAGGATGCAGGAAGCAAGAGGCAGGAGGCAAGAGGCAAGAGGAAGGAGGCAGGAGGCAAGAGGCAGGAGGCAAGAGGCAAGAGGAAGGAGGCAAGAGGCAAGAGGAAGGAGGCAGGAGGCAAGAGGCAGGAGGCAAGAGGAAGGAGGCAGGAGGCAGGAGGCAAGAGGCAGGAGGCAAGAGGCGGGAGGCAAGACCGGATCAGGTTTAGCACGCGGAGGGAAAATCTGACCACAAATCTTCACGCATGGCTGCATTCGCCAAATCTACACTAAGCGGATTGCTATTCGTGAAAATTTGTGTAGATTCATGGGTGTCTTCTTGGAGGAAGCTGTATGACCGTCAATATTCGCTTTACCGAATCGGATTGGGAGCGCATTGCGCGGGATTGGAATGCGTGGTGGGCAGGGGAATTGGAGCGGCCCCTGGTGGTGCTGGAAACCGTGGACCCGGTCGAGGCCGACTGGTCGCAATTTTCGAAATACGGCCTGGATACGCCTGTGGAGGCAATCCTCGACAACTGGGAGCGCATCCTCGAAGCCGCGCACTGGCTTGGCGACGCCTTTCCTAAATGGTGGGTGAACTTTGGGCCAGGTGTAATGGCTGCCTTTTTAGGAGCGCGCGTCTCGTGGACCCCCGACACGACGTGGTTCTGGCCCTTGGAAGGCGTCAATAGCCTGGCGGACATCCACTTGACCTATAATCCTGACAATCCGTGGTGGCGGCGTGTACTCGAGGTGACGCAACAGGCCGTGGAACGTTGGGGCGATCGGGTACTGGTCGGCATCACCGACATCGGCGGCAACCTGGACATCCTCGCCAGCCTGCGCGGCTCGGAGAAGCTGTTGACGGACCTGATGGACACGCCGGAGGAGGTAGACCGGTTGGTGGGCGAGATTACGCCGCTGTGGCTGCGCTACTACGACGAACTGTACGCCATCACCGCCGCTGTTGGACGCGGCAACGCCTGTTGGGGACCGTGCTGGTCGCCCGGCAAGGGTTACATGCTGCAATCCGACTTCTCGTACATGATCTCGCCGCGCATGTTCAAACGCTTTGTCATGCCCGACCTTATCGCCTGCTGCAATCACCTGGACTACGCCTTCTATCACCTGGACGGCAAGGGCGAAATTCCACACCTGGATCATCTGCTCAGCATCGAGCGACTGCGTGGCATCCAATGGCAACCCGGCGACGGCCAACCCCTCGCCGACGGCTGGCTACCGCTCCTCAAGCGCATCCGCGACGGTGGCAAGCTGTGCCAGGTCTACGTAGACCGCAAAGGCGCGTTCACCATCCAGAAAGAACTCGGCGGCAAGGGCTTCCTGTTCCACATTATCGAGACATTAACGCCGGAAGAGGGGCAGGCATTTCTGAAGGAACTGCACAGATATTTTTGAGATCCGCCCGCGTGAAGTTGGCATTGGTTTTTAGCCTAGTTGAAATTGGAGCGCAATTATGAAACCAATAAACACTGATTCGCTAAAGAATATTCTGCCCCGTTTTCATCAATTCCTTGAAACGGAAGGAGTAACATGGCAAAAAGAAAGACAAGAAAAAGATGCTTTCTTTAGCCGCTACTTTGCCGAATCAGAAATTGATAACCTAGAAGAAGGCGTATTGCGGGAGTTAATTCACACCTTATGGGCTTTCAATGGCTGGACAAACAAAGATTGGCTTCTTCAGGAGATGCTTCGCTCAGGATTACCCACAATTCGTAATGCATTCAAGCAACTCCTCTATGGCACAGAACCTTTACCCAAACGATTTGACCTTATTAGAAAGACCATCCGTATGATGGGCGCTGCTTGTATTTCAGAAATACTGGCCCATCATGATCATACTGAGTATCCTATCTGGAACAGCAGAAGCAAGCAAGGGTTAACAGCACTTGGTGTTGATGAATCACTTATACCGAAATCTGCACAAATTCGTGGGTCACAATACCTAGCTTATTGCAAATTAGTCAAAGAGGTACGCGAACAGATCGCCCAGAAATATCCAGAGTTTGACGACCTGTTCAAATTAGATTTTTTACTTTACTATATTTCACTAGAAAAGATACAGCTTGACAAATTTACAGAGACACCAGTTACATCAAATGTTCATGGAGAAGATTTCGATCATGATAGTGTAGTAGATCAGGTTATCGAACTAGGAGATGGCTTAGGATTCGAGGTACAGAAAGAATTCAGCATAATGCCAGGCTGCCGCATTGATGCAATCTGGAGAAGTCGGGTGGCAAACCTGGGCACTATTTCCTATGCATTTGAAGTGCATAGAAGAGGCAGCCGGGACTCTGCCATTCTAAATTTACAACGAATTAGACGTGATCCAACCATTCAGAAAGTAGTCATTGTTTCGTCAAAGGCTGAATTGGATCAATTCAGACGTGAAATAGCCTCGTTAGATGAAAGCTTCCGCAACTCTTTAGGCTACTTTGAAGTTCAAGACCTCCAAAACGCTCTATATCATATCCAGAGTCTAAAAGATATCCTGAAGACTTTGGGATTATTGAGTGCCAGCTCCAGCTAGACATATAGTGCGAAATGAGTTATTCATGACCGACAAACTCACCCGATACCGCCATGCCGACGGCCCCTTGCCGGCGACAAACCGCCTCTGGCCACTCTACGGCGCGGGATTCGAGAATTTCGGCGTGGACGGCAAACCCATCACCGTCCCCATGCCCGACTATGGCCCGGATGAGCTGCTCGTCCGCCATGACGCCTGCGGGCATTGTTTCTCCGATATCAAAGTGATTCACGCCGGGCAGAACCACCCGCGCATCCACCGCACCATGCGCGAACGTCCGGTGGTGCTCGGCCATGAGGTCAGCATCACCGTCGTCGGCGTGGGGGAGGCACTGCGTGACCGGTACAAGGTCGGTGACCGCTTTGTCATCCAGGCGGACATCTTCTATCAGGGGCAGAATTATTCCTACGGTTACGAGATCAACGGTGGCCTGTCGGAATACACGGTCATTGACCGGCGCGTGCTCAACAGTGACTACGGTAATTGCCTCATCCCCATCTGCAACGCCGAAACCGGCTACGCCGAAGCGGCGCTGACCGAACCCTGGGCATGTGTCATCGCCGCCTACCAACTGCGCTACCGCACCGCGCCGCATGCCGGCGGGACGCTGTGGATCATCGGCACGGATCGCGCAAAAGATATGTACACCTTCAGCCGGGGCTTCGACAAAGCCGCCCACCCTGCCAGGCTGTTGCTCACGAACGTCCCCGCACCGTTCGAGACATGGCTTCGCCAGCGCGCCGAGCAGTTAGGCATCCCCGTACTGAACGTCCCCGCACTGCCCGACCCGACAACCGTCGAGACCGATGACGCGCCTGTCTCCCCGGCAGCCGACAGTGGCGGCAGTGGCAAGGGCGTCGAGGACATCATCCTCTTGGGCGCAGACTCCGATCTCATCGAGCGCGCCAGCCCTAACCTGGCGAGTTACGGCATTATGGTACTGATGGACGACGCGCCGTTGACGCGCAAGGTCAAGGTGGATGTGGGCCGCATTCATTACAACCGCTGGCTCTACGTCGGCAGCAGCGGCACGGACATCGCCAAAGCCTACAACGATCCCCCTGTGCGTTCGACACTCAAGCCGGGCGGGCGGGCGTGGTTCGTCGGCGCAGGCGGCCCGATGGGACGGATGCACGTCCAGGCGGCACTCCAAAGCGAGGCCGGCCCCGCCGTCATCGTCTGCACCGACGTAAACGATGCGCGTCTCGCCGATCTGTGCACCGGCTTCGGCCTGGAAGCCGGGCAGAAAGGTATCGAATTGATCTGCCTCAATCCGATGAACAAAGAAGCCTACGCCGAAGGCATGGCGCGGTTCAAAGAGAGCGGCTTCGACGACATCATCGTACTCGCGCCGGTGACGCCCGTCATCGCCGAGGCCGCGACGTATCTGGCTCCGCAGGGGGTGCTGAACATCTTCGCCGGTGTGCCGCGCGGCAAATTCGCGGACATAGACCTGAGCGACGCCTACCTCAAGCAGGCGCACGTCATCGGGCACTCGGCCTCCACCATCGAGAACATGCGCTTTATGCTGGAACAGGCCGAGACCGGACACCTCTCGCCCAACCGTTCCGTCGCCGCCATCGGTTCGCTGGAAGCAGCCTACGATGGCCTCAAAGCCGTGGACGAAACGCGTTTCTCCGGCAAGATCGTCATCTATCCGCACATCAAACCCCTCCCCCTCACCGCGCTGAGCGACCTGAAGGACGTGCTCCCTACCGTCTACGCCAAATTGAAGGACGGGCGCGAATGGACCACGGAGGCCGAAGCCGAGTTGCTGCGGGTGATGTTACCGTAGTCGGGAGATCATATTCAGAAGACACCATGAACGACGTTCTCCATCAGTGATGAAAATTTTCCGGTAGGAGAGCTGTTTTCATCAACGGATTAAACGGATTTTTTCTTTTCAATCTGTTTCATCCGTTGAATCCGTTGACATTTTCGGAATGGATCATATTCAGGAGATCATATATGGAACTCGAACAAATTGCCGATTACAATTGCCGCACGGGAGAAAATCCGCTATGGCATTCCGACGAACAACGCCTCTACTGGGTTGATATTCCCAACGGGCGGCTGTTCCGCTATGACCCGGCGAGGGGCCACCATGAGATGTGTTACGAAGGCCGGCCCATCGGCGGGTTCACCATCCAGGCCGATGGCGCACTGCTGCTCTTTCAGGACAAAGGCACGGTGACGCTGTGGCGCGACGGTGTGACGGAGACCGTGATCGAAGAAATCCCTGCCGAGGTCAACACGCGCTTCAACGACGTGATCGCCGATCCCGCCGGGCGTGTCTTCTGCGGGACGATGCCCACGCCGGAACGTTCCGGGCGGCTCTACCGCCTCGATCCCGACGGGACGCTCACCGAGGTGGTGGACGGCGTTGGCGTCTCCAACGGCCTGGGCTTCACGCCCGACCGTAAAGGGCTGTACTACACCGACACGACGAAGCACGTCATCTACCTGTTTGACTACGACGAGGCGACAGGCGCAATCACCAACCGCCGTGACTTCGTCCGCGTGCCGCAGACGCCCGCGCAAGTCCATCCCGACGGGATGACGGTGGACGCGGAGGGTTACGTCTGGTCGGCGCGTTGGGATGGCGGTTGCCTGGTCCGCTATGCCCCTGACGGGACGGAAGTGCTCCGCATCCCATTCCCGGCGAAAAAGGTCTCCTGCCCCACTTTCGGCGGGCCGGACTACACCGACATCTACGTGACCACGGCGAATATTCAGGGCAAAGAGATCGAAGGCCCCGGCGCAGGCGCACTTTTCCGCTTGAACGTGGGGATTAAGGGTGTGCCGGAGTTCCGGTCAAGAATCGGCACAAGGTAAATAGGATATGAAAATCACAACCTGTGACAAAGGGCGCGAACATAAACGCGAATTGTGGATCGAGGGTGAGGAAAAATCGGTCTGCCACCTCCTGGTGCTGGAATACACCATGCGCGTTGGCACGAGTGTGGTCCGTATGGCGGGCATCGGCGATGTCTACACGGAGCGCGCTCACCGCAAGAAAGGGTATATGCGCTATCTATACGAGGACACCGTCCATTATATGATCGCCGAAGGCTACGACATCTCGATGCTTTTTGGCATCGAGAATTTCTACACCAAGTTCGGCTATGCGGCAGGACTGGCGGGGTTCGAGTGCAAGGTCAAGACCCGCGATGCGGAAGTCGCAGCGACCTACGCCACCGGTTTATACCTCACCCGCCCCATCGGTACGACAGATATGCCGGCCGTGCTTGCCCTCTACAACGCCCATAACGCCGCGCGCGTGTGCAGCGTCGTGCGCACCGTAGAGGATTTCCCAGCATTCCACAAGGGCACATGGTATGGTACGCAGCCGGATACGCAACTGTGGGAAGACGCCAACGGTCAACTCCTAGCCTATGCCGTCTGGGATCGGTACGACAAGGCCGTGAAGGTCGCCGAAGTGGAAGCGCGCGATGATGCGTTCTTCCCAACGCTGCTCAGCTTCTTTGCCGCGCAGGCGGTGGAAAAACGCTGTGAGGATGTGCTATTTTTTATCCCGCCTGACCATCCGTTTGCGGAATACGTGCAGCGCTTCGGCGCAGAGTGGAAGGTAACGTATCCACGTTATGGGAGCGGGATGCTGCGCTTGCTCAACCCGCCATCGTTCTTCGAGAAGATCGCGCCGGAATTGGAGCGGCGACTGGCACTTTCGCGTTCTGCCGGTTATACCGGCATGCTCACGTTCCAGACGGACCTGGGGACGCTGGCGCTTGTCATCAACCGCGGGCGCATCGCGGTGGAAAGCAGCGCGCGTGAGGGCTTGTGCCTGGAGTTGTCACAGGATAAACTGACGCAATTGGTTATCAGCTACCGCTCCGCCCGCGATGTGCTGAACGATGCCCAGGTCAAGGCGCACGGGGACGTGCTGCCGCTGCTGAACATCTTGTTTCCGAAGGGGACGCCGTATATCTGGGTGGCGGATCATTTTTAGGCCTGGAGAATGACTCTACAAATAAAGCCCATCGGCGTTGAGGAATTTCCTCTCTACGACGCCATCCCCAACCACTTCGAAGTACGCACGATCTTTCAGGTTGTGGCCCTAGACGGTGGACTAGGAGGCTTGCAGTTGGTCGAGCAACCCGTCGCGCCGTACATCAAAACCTACGCCGACGACGGCCCGACGGCCTGGGCGCAGGCATTCGATCTGCAAAGCTGGGGCATCTTCGTGGCATTCGCTGACGGCACGCCGGTCGGCGGTGCGGCGGTGGCGCTGAACGCGCCGGTCTATCCGCTGGATCATTTCCAGCGCAAAGACCTCGCCGTGCTGTGGGATATGCGCGTGCATCCCGACGTGCGGGGACGAGGCATCGGCACACGGCTCTTCCATCACGCAGCGGATTGGGCGCGAAGCCAGGGGTACGGCCAATTAGGGCTGGAGACACAAAGCGTCAACGTCCCCGCGTGTCGCTTCTATGCCAAACAAGGCTGCGCGCTCGGCGCGATCCATCGCTACGGCTACGCCGGCGTTCCTGCTGTGGCGCACGAGGCAATGTTGCTGTGGTATCTTGATTTGTGATCTGTTCGTTTTATTTTCCCCGCCCCTTTTTGACTGTCTCAATGAACGCCGCCGCCCGGCGGGTGAGTTCATCCATATCGCCCGCGTCGAGCAACTTCTGGTTGACCAGGCTGCTACCCACGCCGAGCGCCGCCGCGCCGCTGCGGATGAAGTCCGCCGCCGTGTTCAAATCCACGCCGCCGACGGGCACGATCTCCAGTTGCGGCAGCGGCGCGAGAATGGCCTTGACGAGCGCCGGCCCGCCGATTTCCGCCGGAAAGAGCTTGACCATATCGGCCCCGGCCTCCCACGCGGTGAGCATCTCCGTCGGTGTGAAGCAGCCGGGCATCACGGGGATGCTGTAGCGGTTGCACAGCGCGATCACGTCGAGGTTGAGGGTGGGCGCGACGATGAAGCCTGCGCCCGCGAGGATCGCCGCGCGCGCCGTCTCGGCGTCCAGCACCGACCCCGCGCCGAAGAGCACGGCGTCGCCGTAACGCTGTATCGCCTCGACGATCACGTCCAGCGCGCCCGGCGTCGTCATCGTCACCTCAATGACGCGCACCCCGCCGGCCTTGATCGCATCCGCCGCCGCGATGAGTTGCGCCGGGTTTTGCGCCCGCATAATCGCAATCACGCCTGTTTCACGGATAAGATTGAGTTTTTCAGTTTTGTTCATCGTCTCTCCCCTCTAAAAGATGCAGGATGGAGGATGGAGGATGGAGGATGGAGGATGGAGGATGCAGGATGGAGAATGGAGGATGCAGGATGCAGGATGGAGGATAGAGGATGGAGGATGCAGGATGCAGGATGGAGGATGGAGGATGGAGGATGGAGGATGCAGGATGCAGGATGGAGGATGGAGGATGTGCAGGGATACAATCCTGCTTCCTGCCTCTTGCCTCTTGCTTCTTGCCTCTTGCTTCTTGCCTCTTGCTTCTTGCCTCTTGCCTCTTGCTTCCTGCTTCCTGCCTCTTGCCTCTTGCCTCTTGCTTCCTGCCTCTTGCCTCCTGCCTCTTGCCTCTTGCTTCCTGCCTCTTGCTTCCTGCATCTTGCCTCTTGCTCCCTGCCTCTTGCTTCCTGCATCTTGCTATCTTGCCGTCCGTTTTCCGCCCCCCGCCACGTCGGCCTTCAGGAGCGCCTGGACTTCGGCTTTGTCGAGGATGGGCAGGTCGAAGAGGAGCGTTTGCTTGAGGCGCGTCGCGGCGTCGCCCACGAGGATGCCCTTTTCGAGGCCGGCGGGCGTGAAGTTTTCGGTGAGCAGGCCGTAGTAGAAGCCGGCGTTCCAGGTGTCGCCCCCGCCGAGACGATCCCAAAGGGTGATGGGTTTGACAGCAGGTGAGCGGAAAAAGTTGCCATCCGCATCCGCCGCCGCCGATTCCCAGCGGTGTTGCTCGAAGCTGTCGGGGTAGCGAATGGTGATGGCGACGATTTTGGTATTGAAGCGCGCGCACACTTCGGCGGCAAAGGCGCGGATGTCATCGTCTTCGATGTGGCCGATGTCGCCGTCGCCGATCTGTTTGGCGTCATATTGGCCACAGCCCATCCCGTAGAGCTGCGCCATGTCCTCGATGGTCGTCACCAACACGTCAATGTGATTGGTGATCAAGGGGGTGAGCACCGTCCTGGCTTGTTCCGGCGACCAGAGCGTGGCGCGGTAATTGAAGTCCATCCCCACCCAACAGTCGGCGGGCTTGTTAGCCATCGCTTCCTCGAAAGCCGCCAGCAGGTAGTTGCGCTCGTAGTGGCTGTGCGTCGCCAACCCAAAGGTGATACCCGACGTGTGGAAAAGCCGACAATCCTTGAGCGCGGCCTGCCAGTCCACCATCCCCGCGTCGAGTTTGGAGGCGGCGGAGTACATCCGCTGGTAGATGCCCGTGTCGCGGCGCGGCGTGCGCCCGATCTCGTAGATGAAACGCCCGATGGGTTCGGTCTTCGGCGCCCAGACAAAATGATCGGTATTGACGCCGTTTTCACGGGCGATGTTGCGCAGCATGCGCCCGTAGGGGTTGTCGGGCACGCGGGTGATGTAGCTCGACGGAATGCCGAAGCGCGCCAGGCCTATCGCCAGCGTGTATTCGCTGCCCGCCATCGAGAGGTGTACCTGGCGCGTGCGCTCCGGCCGTTCCCCGTCGGCGGGGGTATCGCGCACCATCGTCTCCCCAAACGTGACGAACGCCGGACCGCGTCCATTCAAATGGCTGAGATCATCCCTGGTGATGTCGTATTTTAGTGCGTTCGGCATAGTCCCTCCGTAAGATGACCCTGACGGCTGTATCAGTGATTGTGTTTAGAAGAACTTTAGCGCAAAGCTGTGAAGACGCAAGGGGGAAAATCACCCAATTTGAAAATGTCATCAGGGATAGTGGTGACGAAGACGATAGCCCCCTGGCAATCTCGTCCTCCACCCGTCTACCGTCTACCGTCTACCGTTTACCGTCTACTGTCTACCGTCTACTGTCCACAGTTGAAGAGGATACACACCACCGGCTATCTTGTCGGCCCAGCGGGTCGGTTCCGGCAGCCGGTAGTCGCGCGTACAAGCCAGCACGATATTGACGGCGGTGGACAGATCAATGCGATGACCGATGGAAACAAAAACAGGCCGAACGCCGCTACGGGTGCGCACCACGGCACCGATGACCTCGGCATCATCATAGAGGAGAGTAAAGCTACCTTTGTCTCGTTCCGGCTCGGCATATCGGCCGATCAGGCGACTTTTCGCACAACCAATGGCAGGCATATCCACCAGCACCCCAATATGGCTGGCAATACCCAGGCGGCGCGGGTGGGCGATGCCGTGGCCATCAAAGATGAGCACATCGGGCACGCAAGGGAACTTCTCCAACCCATCCAGGATGGCCGGCGCTTCACGAAAACTAAGCAGACCGGGCACATACGGATAATCCACAGCCCGTTCGACCGTGAGGTATTCCAAGATTTCCATGTCGGGGAAGCGCAGAGCGACAATCGCCGCCCGCGCGCGGCCCTCCTCATAACCGGCATCCACACCGGCAACGCAGGTCAGGGTGTCAAAGGTTTTGTGACGGATAACCTTCTCGGCCAGTTGCCGCTGCAAGGTGATGGCGGCAGGGGGTTGCAAGTCCCATGAATGGAAGAGTTTTTGTGTGATGCCCATCCGCCGTCCCCTCCGTTAAGGAATCAACGCAACTCAAGCGCACGGATTTGTTGCAGCAATCGTTCCAGCCGCTTGACCTTTTGCAGCTTGGGATAGGCTTTCGTGACCATCGCCGTATACTGCTTGAACCAATACTGAAAGTCCTCGAAGCGTCCATACCGCGCCATGGCCTGCTCTTTGTGAAAGTGCCACGGTTTCAATCCCGCGTAGTGCGTGCCAAACAGCACCGCGAGGTTGGGGTAGCCGCTGAACCCGCAGAAACGGATATCCACATTATGCCACTGTCCCGACCAACGCATCGTGAGATATTGCATATCGGGCCACTCGAACAAGTCGCCGATGTAGCACAGGGTTTCGGGACGCCGGATGTCGGCCTCGACCGCCACAAACTCGGCCATCGAAGGCCGGACAACGATGAGCGCGCTGTTGACGCCCATGTTGGTGGGATCGTCTTTCACGCGGTCGGTGATGGCCTGCGGGATGGGCCGCCCGTGCGGGCAGATGGGATTGTAGACCTCATGCCAGCGCCACGTGCCGTCGGTTGCCACACTCGGCGGAATGATGTACTTTCCATCGGCGTCGTAATCCAGGAAGTGCGTCTTAGACTCATTGAGGATGCCGGCAGGTGTGGCGAGCGTGAACAGGTGATCGTAATACTTGATCGGCAGCACATCGGCGTCGAGCGCGACGAGCTTCTCATAGCGCAGCCCCAGGTCACCGTCCGCGCCGAGCCGCAGCATGTGCATGCGCGTGAAAACGTAGGGGATGTACTGCCGCGCCTGCCGTCGCTTGTAAGGGACAAAGAGCGGTTCGACCTCGACAACATGGTCGAATAGCAGCCCCAGCGCATAACGTGCCTCCGCCGTGATCTCCGGCGTCACCATGCAGACCAGATCGGCCTGCGTTTTCTGGCGGCGCAGGCCGTAGGCCAACGTCAGCACGCCGGGCAGGTAATTGTCGTTCATCATCAGCAGCGTGACGTAGGCGAAACGAGACGAGCCATCGGCTCGTCTCATAGAATCGGGCACAGGACAGGATAAGGTCATAAGATCGTATCTTTGCTCCTCATAGCCGTCTTCTCCACCCTATTGTACACTGAAATTGCGCATAGATGAATACCCCCAGGGCTGCTTCATTCACTACGCCCCAAATCCCGTAGAGCCTGACGAAATTGCCGTTTAGACGTGACTCACTTGATCTCCATACGATCATTTCTTTCCCACACACTCGCCATCTCGATCCCGAAGGCTCTGAGGACGGTGGCGATTTTGGTGAAGTGGGCAGTGAGCCATGCGGCATCGTAAGGTTCCCAGAAGACGCTGCCGGTATGTTCGTTATTGATCGCGCCGCTGAAGTAGGCGGCCCAACTCTGTTTGATCGTATGATTGATATGGATGATCACATAATCCGGGCGCAGGCGCACCGATATAGCTTTCCCCGGCGTCAAGCGAAACCCGGAATCGGCGCAGATGGCCTCCAGAATATGCCACTCGTAGGCATAGACCGCCACGCGGTCGCCTGGCCGCGCGTGCTCGTTTAGCCACTGCGCGACTTGTTGCACACCATCGGAGGGCGTTTGCACAATACTACGGTAACCGATGGTGGTTCGATGGCTGATAAATCGCGCGCCAAGCCATTGATAGCCGTTCAAGTTGAAGTCCGGGTAGCACATCACGAGGTCAACACACAGTCCTAGCGTGACCAGGACACCGACACCCCACGCCCATCGCCGGCGGCGCGCCAGCAACGCGAGCCATTGATCCGCCCCCAATATCGCCAAAATGGGCAGCACCGGCATCATATAGAACGTCTGCGCCAGCGGCAACAGGATCAGGCCCGCGAAATAGCAGACGACGATCAACAACAACAGACGGACCTTCGACCTCATTCTCCATTTCAGCGCCGCAGTAATCAGGCTGATCAACAGCCCCACACCGAGCAAGGGACTGGATTTGAAGATCACGCATCCCAGATGCAACACGGCAGCTTCCCCCATAAAAGCCGGACTCCATTGCATTTCGTGCGCGAAGCGGCCAAACAGGCTGGACAAGATCACCGTGTTCGTGGTGTGGTCCGGCGGGACGACCATAAACGTCCCCAGGGCCAACGCGAGCATAAAGCACGTCAACAGCAATGGCGCAACGCCCTGGTGACGGTGACGCCACGCCCAGACCAATACGGCGATCCATCCACCAAACGCGAGGATGAAATGCAGACGTAAGAGCGCCTCATGACGCCATTCCGGTTTCAGACTGTTGAGATTGAGCCACCCCAAGAGAATGGCGGCGCTCATCAGTACCACAAGCATCATGCCATGGCGCAACTCGCGTGTCGTTAGTCTGGCAGGCGGGTTGGTGTTGCGAGGTGTGAGGAATAAGACGTGAAAAACGATGGCCGGAAAGATCACAATAACCGTGAATTTACCGGACAATGCCAGACCAAGCACCACTGCCGTGACCGCAGCCCGGCCCAGGCTGCCGCTTTCGCGCAGGCGTGACATCGCCACCAGCAGCCAGACGAAGGCACACGCCACGTAGATGTCGGTCTCCGTGAAAGCGACTCTGGCGAAGGAGAGGAAAAAAGGACTGCTCGCCAGAATGAAGCCGGCGAGCAGGCCGGTTTTCGTGTCGAACTCACGCTTGCAGAACACATATACGCCGATGATGGTCAGTGCGCCGACGAAGCAACTGATCAGCCGCGCGGTGAGCAGGTCGTCGGTATGCAACAGCTTATACACCCCGGCGACGACGGCCATCGGCAGGCGCGTCTGGCTGGGGTCGGAGGGCGACCCGCGCAGCCAGCCGCCGGGCTCCAGATAGGCGCGCGCGATGTCAATGTCGGTCTGCTCATCCCAGGAGATGCCCTGACGATATACCGTGGGCAGGAGCAGCGCAGCATAAACGACGAGGATCAGACAGAGGCAAACGATGGGGCGGTCAAGGACGAATTTCAGCCATGCTTGTACATACTTCACTGCATACGTCCTCGTATACCCACTCACGCTACATTATGGCCGCAGTGTCAACCGGTAGAAATTGCCCCCCGCTCCCGGCATAACGCGGAAGCGCTCTCGCAGCCCCGGATAGAACTGATCGGCGTAGACCGGCCGATCGCCGGCCCGGATGATCTCGGTGATTTCCTCTATCAGACTTTCGGCAATCTGCCCATTACTGCCGTAAGGCGTGGCTTCTTTGATGATGATGTGGGGACGCAACTTTTCGACGTGCGCCAGATAGTACATCGTGTACAACGGACGCCAGTTCATTACTACGAAAGCGTTGTCCGGCAACAGGGAAAGCCGCATCGAGTAAATCAAGCGCGGTGCCTTCAGATTTTCCAGCGGGTAGGGATACGTCTCTTGCACGAACGTCCCTTTGCCGGCTTTGAGAGCATCCCACCGCGCGTCGGCGTAGGCCGCCACGACCACCAGCGCGCACAACACGACGAGCGGCAGATAGAGATACCGCGTCCAGTTCTGGCGTCTCGCCAGAAAGCGTTTGGCCCCTTCCAATGTTCGCCCAATCCCCACACCGATGGCCGTGCTGATGAAGATATAGGTGCAGAGATAAAACACATATTGATCTCCTGGGCGATAGTTGAGGATGAACAGCAACATCACCAGATAGGCAATGAGCATAAAGGTCCCCAGGCTCAACGTCGGCGCCGTGGGGATGGAGCGGACAAACAGCCTGGCGCGGGTCTCAGGAACATCGAGTTCTGGATTCCCGGCACTTTTGGCCAGTTGCCGCGCGCTATGGCTGATCTCACCCAGCCCCAACAGCGCGAAGCCGATCATCCACAGCGAAAACTCCTGACTCAGGACGCGGTTGAAGTATTCACTGATCACCATAGCCGAGCTGGTGTCTTTCGGGAACATCACATTGCGCCATTGCACGCTCATGAACGTTATCCACCAACGCTCAAAAACGCTATCCATGTCGGCAATCTCCAATCCCCACACCGAACGCGAGGAGTACATCGTCATCTGGAAGAAACTGGATGGCGGATTGTGCAGATCAATGAGGATGAAGGCGGCAAAGTAAAGCGTGATGCCGATGCTGAAGCCGATAAGTGCGGAACGCAAGCAAGGCCACCGCTGCGCCTTCGGCAAGAACGCCAGCACCCACAGCACAAACAGGGGCGCGGTCGGCGCGATCAAGGCCGCCGAAAGGTGGACGCCGAGTGACAGACACGCCAACGCCGTCGCCCACGCCAGCGCACGACGGCGCGCGAACGGCTCACGCTGCCAATAGGCCAGCAGCAGTAACACCGTCGTCAGTACGGCCATACCCGGCGTATAGACTTCGGCGATGATGGCCTGCGACCAGAAGGTGTATGAGAGCGCCAGTGCCGCGCTACCCAACGCTGCGCCGATGCGGTTCGGCGTGAAGTAGCGCGCCAGCAAGTAGACGCCCCCCACCGTCCACGCCGCGCACAGCGCCGACACCAGGTTGATACGCCAGGCCGGAGAGTTGAGCGGCAGGAATCCCACCACACGCGCAAACAGCAGGTATACGGGATAGCCGGTGGAGTGGGTCATCCCTAGCGTGTAGGCGAGCGTCTGGAACTCGGCACTGTCGCCGTAAAGCACGTCCGGCGCGAGGGTGCGCACGTAAGCGGCCAGCGACAGGAGGCCAAGCAAGATAGCCACTCCGTAGTCTTTGCGATTAGGAGATGTAGTCATTAGTTGAGTAGTCATGAGTCGGGTAATTTGGTGAAGGGTGGAACGTTCGAACGTGGCGACGCGTGAACGGCGTTGAGTTCGAACGTTCCAACCGGAGGGAAATCACAAGCATTGTTTGCTCAACGCCATCGGTGCTTCGGTCGCTTGCGAGAAGGGCCGCAACCGCACACGATAGCGCGTCTCCACCGGCTTGAGTTGGTACTCCGGGCGTCGCCCCGGCCCACAACTCGCACTGCCCAGGCCGGATTGACCGTAATCCAGGTTGAGCGTGATGTCGTCGCGGCGGTGCAGCTCGTAGGTATGCGTCGCTACGGTCAAATCCTGCGTGGTATAGTGGTGCGCGCTCACTTCCAACCACGGTGCACCCACTGCCAGCAAGCCCACGCCGGCATCGTTCGTCAACGCGACCCAGCGCACCTCGGTCTTGTTGCCGTTTTCTTCGGGGACGATGTACGGGACATACTGCTCATCCACCGTGCCGCTGTAGAGGCCCACCGGCGCGCCGTAGTTCCGATCCACATAGTTCTCGTGCGGGCCACGCCCGTACCAGGTGAACTGTTCGTAACCGCCCGGCAGCGTCATCTGCAAACCGATGCGTGGCAGGAACGGCAACCCGGGCGTCTCCGGGATGACGTGATGCTCGATGACGATGTCCCCACTGCCGTAGATCGTATAGGTGTACATGCACATAAAACGCGCCGGTAGCTTGGCGGGGGGCGTCAACGCGGCCGCCTTCTCCGGGAAGAGCGCCATCTCGAATTCGGGACGGATTTTCTCCGGTGCAGTCTCTTTGAGGAAAGTGTAGAGACCGAACATGAGTTCCGGCAACCGGTTCTCGTAGGCAAAACGGCCGATCAACCCCTTGAGTTTGGCCGACTTGATCGTACCCGGTAGCCCTTCATAAGGAACATGCAGGCGCGCACAGAAGGCTTGGAGGGTTTCTTTATCCAGCATCCATGACAAGGCTTGCGCCAACATCTCCGGCTGCTGTTCCGGGCCCCCCGCAACCGGCGGTGTGAAATCCGGGTCGGGCGCACACACCGACTTGACGGTAAGCGTGACAACCTGCGGTGTGAGCCGGTGCACCGCTACCGCCTCGACATGTTCGACCAGCCGATCCAACCCAACCTCGCGCCAATGTTGTGCGGCGCGCTCATCACCCCAGGTATTGAGATCATTCTCGGTAGGCGCGCGCCAGAAGTTGGATTTCGGCCCGGCCTTGAGCAAATCGTGGCCCTGATAGCGTAATGCCGCCAGGGTTCCGCCTTGCTTATCGAAGACCAGCTCGAAATCCTGCCCGGCAATCACGGCTTGACCATCGGATTCGGCCAGGGTGAGAGCAGGGAACGCCGTCACCTCCAGCGGCTTAATCTCCGGCGTGGGAAGGGGGATGGCTAACTGCGCCCAGGCGACCTCGTGTCCCGCAGCGGCCCAGGGTGTAGCTTCGGCCAACGTGAAGCTGAGAGCGAGCCGGTATTCTACCCCAGGCGCAGTTTCCGGTATGACGAACGGGATGGTGATGCGCTCACGTTCGCCGGGTGGCGTGCACAAGCGCGGAAGTTGGCCCTGTTGGAGGATGTGCCCATCTGCTTCCAGTGCCCAGGCAATATTCAGATGGCTCAAATCGGAGAAATGGTACTTGTTGACGACCTCCACCTGCCCGGCCAACACATCCACGGGTGTCACGGTCACCGGCTGATAGACCTTTTTGACTTCCCACATGGCCGGATGAAGCGTGCGGTCAGGGAAAACCAAACCGTTGATGCAAAAGCTGCCGTCGTTCGGAACATCACCATAGTCACCGCCGTAGGCAAACCATTCAACGCCATCCGCCGTTTTACGGCGCAATCCCTGATCCACCCAATCCCAGATAAACCCGCCCCGCAGGCGCGGATACTTATCAATGAGGTCCCAATACTCTTTCAAATTGCCGGGACTATTGCCCATGGCATGCGCGTACTCGGCCATGATAAACGGGCGCGTCTCCCCCGGCCGCTGGGCCAACTCGCTGAGCCGTTCCAGACTTGGATACATCTTGCTAACGATGTCAATGTAAGGCTCGTGGTCCGCCGAATCGTAGAAAACCGGGCGCGTGGGATCGTTCGCGTGAATCCAGTCGGCCATGGCGGCGTGATTCGGCCCGTGCCCCGACTCGTTGCCCAGTGACCAGATGATGACGCTCGGATGATTCTTATCCCGCTCCACCATGCGGCTGCCGCGTTCCACGAATGCCGTCCGCCAGATAGGATCACGGGTTGGCTCGTCCCAGACGCCGTGCGTCTCGATATTGGCCTCGTCAATCAGATACAAGCCGTATTGGTCGCACAAATCATACCAGCGGGGATCATTAGGATAATGACAAGTGCGCACGGCGTTAATGTTAAAGCGCTTCATCAACACAATATCCTCAAGCATTGACGCCAGGCTGATGGTGTGCCCCGTATCAGGGTGATGCTCGTGGCGGTTGACGCCCCGAAAATAGACCGGCACACCATTGATGAGCACTTTGCCGTCTTTGATTTCGACTTTACGGAAGCCAACGTTGCACCGCTCCACTTCCAGAACATTCCCATCCGCATCCTTGAGCGTGAGCAGTAAGGTATACAGATTCGGATGCTCTGCCGACCACTTTAGCGGATTAGCCACAGGCATCGCAAAAGTAAGCGGTAATTCGTCACTCGCAACTTGCAACTCACAACTTGCCACTCGCAATGCATGGGCATCGAAGAGCGCGGCTTCCAACGTGTAGCCTGCCGTAGGCACATGGTCATAGTTGGCGATGTCGGCGCGGATGTTGAGGACGGCATCCCGATAATCGGCGTCGAGGTCGGTGACGGCCCAGAAGTCGCGGATGTGGACGGGGGGCGCGGCGAAGAGGTACACATCGCGGTAGATGCCGCTCAGACGCCAGTAATCCTGATCTTCGAGGTAGCTCCCGTCGCTCCAGCGGTAGACGCGCGCGGCGAGCGTATTCTCGCCGGGTCTTAGATACGGCGTGAGGTTGAACTCCGCCGGCAGGCGGCTGTCCTGGCTGTAGCCCACGTATTGCCCGTTCACCCAGAGGTAGAACGCCGAATCCACGCCGTCGAAGACGATGAACACCTGCTTGCCGGCCCATGTGTCGGGCACGGTGAACGTCGTGCGATACGAGCCGACGGGATTGTTGTCCTTCGGAACTTCGGGCATGTTGTCCGGCGGAAACGGATATTGGACGTTGCAGTACATTGGGACATCGTAGCCCTGCAGCTGCCAGTTACCCGGCACGGCGATGATGTCCCAGCCTTCGTGATCAAACGGCTCGACATAGAAATCCTCCGGCGCAAAGGCCGACTTCGAGGCAAACTTAAACTGCCAGTTGCCGTTGAGCAGCTTGAAATTCGCACAACCATCCCGCTCGCCCTTCAGCGCGCTGGGGACATCTTGATAAGGTAGCAATGTGGCATGAGCAGGTTCTTTGTTCTGCCCGACCATCTGGGGATTTTCCCAATCGTTTAGCATAAAATTATCCTCCCAAATAGAACTTGTAGGGCAAACTGTCAGTTGACCACTGACGCAAGCTGACAACTTACGTTACGGTTTTACAAAACTGTCGGGCGATTTGGCAAACCACCTTACGTTACGGTTTTACAAAACTGCAGGGCGATTTGGCAAACCACCTTACGTTACGGCTTTACAAAACTGTAGGGCGATTTGGCAAATCGCCCTACAATGCTACACGCTCGTCTATACCATCACGCCAGATTCATCACGCCGCTGAGATTCAATTCGGCAGCACGGTGACATTTGACGTAATGCCCGGGGCTGATTTCCTCGAACGCCGGCTCTTCTTTCTTGCAAATGTCCTTAACATAGGTACAGCGCGGATGGAAATAACATCCCGCCGGCGGGTTCGCCGGATTCGCCACCTCGCCGGTGAGCAAAACACGCTTCTCACGCGGCGTGGGGTCAGGACGCGGAATGGCCGACATCAGCGCCTCGGTGTAGGGGTGCTTGGGCGTCATAAATAACTCGTGGGTGCGGGCCATCTCAACGATCTTCCCCACATACATCACCGCTACCCGTTCGCTGATATGGGCGACGACACTCAAATCGTGAGCGACAAATAGATAGGTCAGCCCCATCTGCTCCTGAAGCTCCTGCAACAGATTGAGGATTTGCGCCTGCACCGACACATCGAGGGCTGAAACCGGCTCGTCGCAGACCACAAATTTGGGATTGGGCGCCAGGGCGCGGGCCAAGCCAATGCGCTGTCGCTGCCCCCCGCTAAATGCATGCGGATAGCGACGCATGTACTCCGGGCGCAGCCCGACCAGGCGCAGCATCTCCGCCACCCGATCCTCCAACTCCTTACCCCGCGCGATGTTCATCGCCCGCAGTGGCGCCCCGACGATTTCCAGCAGCGTCATGCGGGGATTCAGCGAAGCATAGGGGTCCTGGAAGATCATCCGCATGTTGCGGCGCACCTGGACGAGCTGTTCATGTTCCAATTCGGCAACGTTGACCCGTCCCATCCGTGGGTCTTGAAACCATATTTCGCCGCTGGAAGGGTTGATCGCCCGCAAGATACAGCGTCCGGTCGTCGTTTTTCCGCACCCGCTTTCACCCACCAGCCCAACCGTCTCACCTTCGTTGACATAAAAATCCACGCCATCCACAGCTTTGACGTGTCCGACGACTCTTCTAAAGAAACCCCGCTGGATGGGAAAGTATTTCTTGAGGGCCTTGACTTCCAACAACGGCATTTGCGCCTGAGAACGGACTTGGCTCTGCGATTCACTATGGATGTTCATATATTCGGCCATCGTGTTGTATCCTTAATTCGCTCGTGCGTCTATGGAACGGGAAGCATATAGATGACAGCGGACGATGTGCCCCGGCTCCACTTTGATGACTTCAGGCGCAACCTGATCACACACGCCCTGGATGAATTGTGGGCAGCGAGGATGAAACGAACATCCCGGCAGCACACTGTACGGATCGGGCACCATCCCTCTGATCGTCTCCAGACGCTTCTTCTTACCGGCACGCGCCATCACATCGTCGAGTTGAGGAATGGACCTGAGCAATGCCTGCGTGTAGGGGTGCAGAGGGTTCCTGAAGATCGAGGTAACATCCGTTTGCTCGACGACTTTGCCCATATACATCACCGCGACCTCATTCGCCATCTCGGCAATCACGCCCAGGTTGTGGGTGATGTACATAATCGCCATATTGAATTCTCGCTGCAGGTCCCGCATCAAATCGAGGATTTGGGCTTCGGTTGTCACATCCAACGCCGTCGTCGGCTCATCGGCAATGAGCAGGTTGGGATTACAGCTCAGCGCCATGGCGATTACGGCGCGCTGGCGCATCCCCCCGCTCAACTGGAAAGGATAAGCATCCACAATGCGATCTGGATTGGGCAACTTGACACGCGCCAGGATGTCAATGGCTCTATTGCGCGCTTCGGTCTTACTTACCTGCTGGTGTAGGACAATGGCTTCCATGATCTGCGCCCCCACCGTACGCACGGGAAGCATGGCGGCCATCGGCTCCTGGAAAACCATCGAAATATGGTTACCTCGAATCGCGCGCATCTCACGGCTGTTAGGCTTGAGCTTGGTGATTTCGATGATATCCGCCGTCGAGCCGGCTTCTGTCTTGTGTATGGTACGGTAATAATTGATTTCTCCCTCCACGATTTTGCCCGGCGAAGGGACTAACTGCATCAAGGAAAGGGCGGTAATACTTTTGCCACAACCGCTCTCACCGACTATGCCCAAAGTGCGGCCCTGTTTAATGGTCAAGTCAACCCCATCTACAGCGCGGACAATACCTTCGGCCAAATAAAAATAAGTGCGGAGATTCTTGATTTCGGCAAGTACATTATCTTCTAGCATGGCGCCTCCTAGCTCACGTAGGGATCGGCGGCGTCGCGCAAGCCGTCACCCAAAAAGTTGAACATGAGCACCGCGAGCACCACCACCGGCACCGGCCACAGAATCCACGGGTAGTGCGCCACGTTCATAATATCCTGTGCGTCCTGTAACATCACGCCCCAACTGATCGTCGGCGGGTTCAGGCCGATGCCCAGGAAGCTCAAGGACGTCTCACCCAGAATCATGCCGGGCAATGCCCCGGTAAGCGAGACGATGATGTAGCTGAGAAAGCCGGGGATCATATACCGGCCGATAATGGCCGCTTCGCTTTCGCCGTCCAGCCGCGCCGCCAGAACAAAGTCTTCCTCGCGCATACTCAGCAGCCGCCCCCGCACCGTCCGCGCCAGACCTGTCCACCCCAGGATGGAGAGGATCAGCGTGGTGGCGAAGTAGATGCGCACCTGCGGCCATTCGCGGGGGAGCGCGGCAGCCAGGGCCATCCACAACGGAATTGTCGGCAGGGTGGTAATCACCTCGATGCCCCGCTGGATTGATTCATCCACGACGCCACCGAAAAACCCCGAAATGCCGCCCAGAACCAGCCCGAGGACAAAACTGATGGCGATCCCCACCAGCCCAACACTCAGCGAGATACGGGCTCCGTAGAAAATACGTGATAACACATCCCGCCCAATGGTGTCGGTCCCTAGCACAAAGAAGGGGGCAACACTCTCAGCTCCGCCGACGCCAAAGAGATGCACATTCGAGGGGAATATGCCCCAGAGCTTATAAGGGTCGCCGCGCACGAAGAGTCCAATCGGATAGATGATATTCGTATCTACCTTGTAGACCGGCCTGAAGGTAACGGGGTCACGGCCCTTTACCATGCCGTAGACAAAGGGCATGTGAAAGTTGCCTTGTGTATCGCGGATATGAATTTTCGTCGGTGGGAAGGCAAGATAGTCTTTGAAACGATGTAAGGGATCATACGGGCTGACAAATTCGGCAAAGATGGCGATAAAGTACAGGATTCCCAAAACGACCATAGCCATCTGAGCCAGTTTGTGGCGCCGGAACTTCCACCACACGAGCTGCCACTGCCCGGCCCGGTAGAACTCTTCTTCCTGCCCCTCTGGAACTTGACGCCAACTTTTGCGACCCAACGATTTCTTTTGTAAAGTTTTCTTGCTCATGCGCCCTCCACACCCCCAAAGCGAATGCGCGGATCCGATACGGCCAAGAGGATGTCGGATAAGATCGCGCTGATCGCGGTTAAGGCGCCGGTAATCAAGATATAAGCGCCGGCCATATACATATCCTGTTGCCGCAACGAAGCGTACAACGCCGGCCCGGCCGTGGGCAAGTTGAGAACAATTTCCAGGATGATGCCGCCGGAGAAGAGCCATGGCAACAGCCACATCACCCCGCTCAAAATCGGGTTGATCGCCAGCCGGGTTGGGTAACGCACAATGACTTGGAATTCAGAGAGTCCCTTCGCGCGCGCCACCGTTACGTATTGCTTGCGCAGCTCATCCAGCATCATGGCGCGCATCGTGCGGATGGTGCCGGCAACACCGCCGGTGCCCAGGAGCACAACAGGGAGCCACATGTGCTTCAACAGGTCCACAAACTTGCCCCAACTCCACGGCAAGACCATATATTCCTGTGAGAACAACCCACCGGCGCGGATGCCAAATTTCGTGAGCACTATATACATAATGACCATTGCCAGAAAGAACGCCGGGACGGCCAGCCCAACAAAGGTGATGAAGGTTACGATGTAGTCCATAATCGAGTATTGCTTGACCGCTACATAGATGCCGATGGGAATGGCCACCGTCCAAGTAAAGATGTGGGCAAACAGGGCAATGGCAAACGTATAGCCCATCCGCTCCTTAATCACGTCGGCTACAGGCTTCTCGAAGGTGTACGAATATCCGAAATCGAACTTCGTGATGACTTTGCTAATCCAGAGCAGGTAGCGCTGATACATCGGCCTATCCATCCCATATTGCCGCATCAAGGCTTCGGCCTGTTGCTGGCTGACCTGCACCCCGGAGGATTGCAAGCGTTGGATTTGATAGGTCACAATATCACCGGGAGGAAGTTGGATGATGATGAAGGCCAGGACTGAAATCAATATCAATTGAGGGATTGCTCGGATGAGGCGTTGAATGATATAGGCAAGCATAAGGGTTTACCTCCTATGCGTGTAAATCACCGTGACGCGGTCGGGAGACCGGCCACAGCAGAAGCGCGATCGGACGATCGGCCAGAGCAAAAAGTACTCGCACGGGCCGCTTCCCTGACCACGCCTGCCATAGGCTAAACCTGGCTGCTGGGCCGGAGCCAGCAGCCAGGTCCGGTTGTTGAGGAGCACGCCTATGCCCGCTTCCCACCTTCGTAGAAGAAGGCTGCCGGATGGTAAGTGTTGATGCCGTAAGTGTCCCAGCCGATGGGCACTTTCGGGCGCGGCATGTTGCGCAGGTTCTTGTTGTAGAGGATGGGGCACGGGCTTTCGAGAACCGTGCCGATGGCCAAAGGTTTATCGGCCAGGTAATCGAAGATCTTCTGCCCGATCGCCACACGCTCGTCGTCATCAACGACCTGACGCATCTCGTCAACCCAGGCGTACAGTTGCTGAATCTCCGGCGGCGGCGCAATGATGCCCTCCGCTTCCTTGTCCACGGCCTGGTACCAGCTCTGCCATGCGCAGGAGACGGTGCCCTGTTGACAGTCGTTCGTCGGGATATACCACTGCATCTGGATCGGCAGGAGCATATCGGTGCAGCGGTCGGCGTGCCAGATGCCACATTCAACCTCGTTGGCGCGCATCCGCTCACCGTACAACGACTCGTCAATTTCCTTGACCGTGGCATCAATGCCGATTTCACGCCAATAGGTGCAGACCATTTCGCAGAACTCGGCGACCGAAGCCCCTACCCGGATGCCCGGATGCTCGATCATGTAGCTCAATCGCTTACCGTCAGGCCGCAGACGATAGCCGGCGCTGTCGCGCTTGTTCAGCCCCATCTCGTCCAGGAGCTTGTTGGCCAGGGCCGGATCATATTGCGCCCACGCCGTGCCGTACTTCTCTTTGTAGTAAGAGGAGTTGGGCATTGGCGCCATTTGCCCCATCCGGGCCAGGCCGTAGAAGAGACTTTCGTTGATTTCCTCACGGTCAATGGCCACCGAGAGCGCGCGCGTCCAGTTGGGATGGTTGACGATCTCTTCCAGCACCGGGTCCTTAGGTAGCGTGCGGCGCGGATAGAGCGTATAGCGGTCGGTCATACAGGAGAGATAGTCGCCGACAACGTAGTTGCCCTTCTCCTCGTTTTCCTTGTACAGGGGGTACTTGGCGATGGTCACGTCGTGCATGCCTAGCCAGTCCAACTCGCCACCGATGAGCTTCAGTTCCATTGTCTGCGTGTCGGCCATGTAATCCAGGCGCAGCGTGTCAATGTAGGGCAGTTGGTTGCCCACCAGGTCAACCTTCCAGTAGTAGGGATTGCGGTGGAAGATGATGAGCCCCTCCGCCGGATATTCCTTCGGGATCCAGGCCGCCAGGGTGGGGAAATCCTTGGCCCAATCCGGGAACTGCCAGGTATTCAGGCCCCACTGGTTGCAGAAGCGGTTGAGAACTTGCTGCCAACGTTCCATGGACCACTCGGCCATTAATTTTTCCAGGCTCGCCTTATCGGCATAGTCAATGTGATATTTCTTCAGGAAGTGCGCCGGCATAAAGGGGCCTTCGCAAGGATAGCCGCCCATGTTACGGGTGAGGATATGGGGGAAGAGGCCAAAGGTGTAGTCGAACTTGCAGCGGAAAGTATAGTCGTCAATGATCTCGATGGTGCACCATTTGTTCTGGATGCCGTTGAAAGGTGCAGCAGGCCCCCACGACTCCGCATCCTTAGGCGTGGCCCACTTGTTCCACCAGAAGTCCACGTCTTCGGTGGTCAGCGGCTCGCCATCCGACCAGCGCATCCCCTTGCGCATGTGGAAGGTGTAGACTTTGCCATCGTCCGAACCTTCCCAGCTCTCGATCATGTTGGGGACAAGGGTGCGGAAGTCCACATCCGAGTACTGCAACACCCGGTCGGACATCCAGTCGTAGGTGTCCACCGACCAGACGGTATCGAAGTGAATCTGGCGCACTTCGCCGCCGTAGACGCCAATGGCCTCGCGCCCACCCACCACGAAGGGGTTCATGGGGAGCCGTTCATCTACCGGCGGCAGCTTCCCGGCCTTGACGAGCGGTTCCAGCATAGGGGGTTCGCTACGGCCCTTCGGCACTTCGACTTCAACGGTCTTCTCGACGACTTTCTCGACCGTCTTGGCGACCTCAACGGTTTTCTCGACGGTCTTCTCGACAATCTTTTCAACCTCGACAGTTTTCTCAATGATCTGCGGCGTCGGCGCTGCGCAGGCCGTCGCCACCGCGCCAAGCGCGGCTGCCGTGGTCAGATGCAAAAACTCACGGCGGGTCAATGCTTTCGATTTCATAGCTTCCTCCTTCTTCTAAAGTATTATGGAAACGGAATAAAAAAGCTCCCACCGGGGAACGTAAGCATACCCCGGAATAGAGTCCAAGATGGTCGCCACGCCGGCCTCACCCCCTGTAGCACCGGCGCAGCCGGCCTACCGCATCTATGATGCCCATTTTTACTTTAGCATTCCCCATCCGAAAAGTCTTCTACTTTTCGGACAGGTTTTTATACTTTTAGGACAATTCGGCGAACTGTAAGCGCAGTAAATACTGAGCGGATTGAATTTCCATCTGCGTCGCATGCAAGGCGGTGTTGCAATAGGGATTCGCATAATGTGCAAAGTGCGCCAGAGGTTGTTCCTGACCGGCGCGCAAGAATGGCCCTTCCCAACCGAAGGTCAGTGTTTCGTGACGCAGGGTAGTGTAGTTGACCGTCAAATCGGCAAATGTCAGCGGTAAGGCTAACACGCGCTCCTGGAAGGCAGCGAACTCACCATCCAGCGCGGCGCGTCCCATCTGGCATACCCAGATATTATGCAGTCCCGGCGAACGCAACTCACGATAGGCACCCAGGCCGTGAGTCATGAAGGTCAATCCACGGGCCGCAGTAAGCGCCAGGTAGCCTGTTCCCTTGCGGGCAAAAGCCCATTGCTGACCCTGCGGGTTTTCACGGAGGCAGTATTCATCGAAGGCATATACCGGGAAGTAGGCGTGGGTGTACCCCAGCCAATCCTCATCCGGCAGGCGATAGACGGCCAACAGGGCATCCCGCCATTGCGCCACACGCGGCAAGACGCCGTTGCCGCGCCAAAAGCCGGGGGCATGGGCCTCCGATGTGCCGTAGTTTGCCGGATGATTGGTGAAAACAACGCTGCCCGGCCCCAGGGTAGCCTGCCAGACATGTTCGTATGCGCCGCGCGCTCCAGGACGGTAATCCTGTGCCGAACCCAGAAGATAATCCGGGGTGCGATAGGTAACTTTGTTGACGCTGCCGCCGTCCGGCAGCAGGTGCTGCTCACAATCCCACATCTCGGCAGGGGTGGCGGTCGCAATTTCCTCCATCAGCGGCGGCAACTCGTAGTCTTCCATACAGGCCAGACTCACAGGTGCGGCAAGGGACGGGTTGAGAATTCCCATCCCCCACAACAAGCGCGTAACGCCGGCAAGGGGTGAAAACCAACCGCCGAAAACGTTGGGCGCAGCCATGTACCCTTGCGTCGCTCCACAGACTCCCTGGAAGCTATTGAGCGCAATGGTGAACAACAGCTTATCCAAGACAACGCTGGCCATCTCCCAGATGTTTTCATCCTCAACCAGGTCCACTAAATGTGCCAACGCCGTCAACTCGGCCTCGAACACCGGACCGGAATCCCAGGCAGTGAAGCCCTCCATAGCCCGCGCCCGTAACCAGGCCAAGACGCGGCGTGCTCCTTGTTCGGCGTGCCATTGACCCGTTTGGCCACTTTCTGCGAACTGCCGTTCAGGGTACAAGCGTCCGGCCATGAGTTCACAAGTACGGAACAGGATTTGCTCGCCTTCAGCAGTCTCAGGTGGCTCTTCGTAGGCAAAATGGAGAATGCAATCTTCAAGCGGAGAGTGCAACGCTGCCGGGAAAATCGGCAGCGTGCCCCAGCGGTAGCGCATCCCTAGTAGGGCAAGCAGATACAGGGCACTGTCCACTTCACGGCGGTTGATGCGCTCGATGTAACTCAGCAACACGGCCGGCTCGATGGCCTGCTCCATACCCAGGGCCATTTTGGCCACCTCGCCGAAGAGTGCGCCCTCGCAGCGAACTGCATGCTGTAAAGCGGCAAGACGGCGTTGCTCATAGGTGCCTTCCGGCTTTTCGGTGTAACGTGCCCAGCCCAATCCCCAACAGCAAAGCTTACGGCGCACACGCACGTTTTCATCGTAGTAAAGCTTTATGGATGGCATCACGATAAGCTGCAAGGGACCTTGAGGCGCTTGATGGGCCCGGACAAGGGTTGTCTTTCCTTCGGTAGTGGCATTTCTGACCGATTCCGCATAGATACGACCGGCCGGCGTTTGCAGGCGAACGGTAACCTCCTCGGCATTATCCGGGCTAGGCGCCCAGTGAAGGGTGATGAAATCGTCCCACACAAAAACATCACGGTCGAGATAGGCGTGAGCAAAAGCCCGCTCATGTTGACGGCGACAGTTAAGATCGGCGATGGCTGTGGGGATTTGTCCATGAATCTCGGCCGGCGTCGCACCGACACGCAGCGCTATGGCATGGGGACACGCCTGCACACCGACTTGGGCAAAGCGGATCAAGAGAGCATTGCTGCCTTCCCGCAGGTCAACGGTGAAGGGGGTGTGATGAAAACCGAACCCTATCTCTTGGTGCCAGAGTACGTCGTTAACCCATACATCTACCGGTCCGTAGGAAGTCAGGATCAGGGTTAGGGGGCCGGCCTGGGGGGCGACAAGCTGCGTATAGGCCCAGGCACGGGCATAGTGCGGGGTAGGGTAGAAAGCTGTGCAGTCCACAAAATGATCCTCATCGCACACCTCATGGGTCCAATACCCTTTGTAACCCTCAAAGGAGAATTCCGCCTCAGATAACGGCCCCGGTTCAACCGGTCGGCGCGTGACACCGGACTCCACGGTGGCATAGCGTTGCGCCACCTGCCGTTTGACCTCATCGGCCAGGGGAACCCGCACATCGGGGAGCGGAATGCTCTGGGGGCCGACGACAAGCCAATGCTGAATGTAGCCGTCTTGAAGATCGTAGGTTACCGAAGAAAAGGGCATAGTGTCATACTCCTGTGAACAATCGGGTAGTCGTTTGAGAATGGTTACTGGATGCTGGTTGCTGGTTGCTGGAAGCTGGTTGCTGGAAGCTGGTTGCTGGAAGCTGGATGCTGGAAGCTGGTTGCTGGTTGCTGGTTGCTGGATACTGGTTGCTGGAAGCTGGATGCTGGAAGCTGGTAACTGGTTGCTGGTTGCTGGATACTGGTTGCTTGTTGCTGGATACTGGTTGCTTGTTGCTGGATACTGGTTGCTGGATACTGGTTGCTGGTTGCTGGTTACTGGTTGCTGGAAGCTGGTAACTGGTTACTGGTTGCTGGATACTGGTTGCTGGTTACTGATTAC
>FWPV01001746.1_pt1 | contig 50366 bp, 43 predicted proteins | sample 2228371 | NCBI WGS metagenome assembly FWPV01 (sample SAMEA103939776, study PRJEB20133) | metagenome | reverse complement strand
CGATCTTTGTGCCAGGCGTGAAAAACGGACTTCTCAGCCGTACCCCGCCGCGGTTGTTCAAACGGTCGTGCCGGATCGAAAAATAATAGACAATGGTACCGCCGGCAAAGAGCACCGTACCGGAATATTTTATCCTTTCCTAGGAAAACGAATAAAGGTATTTTTCTATATATGAACGAAGAAAAAATGACAAGAACTGTTGACATAGGATTCACGAAGATAAGCGATGATGTTATTGTCCCTTCGTGGAGGGCTGGAAAAGGCTGGGATGGTGAGTCGTTTAGAGATAATACAATTGTCTGGTGGATTCTTGGGGGATTTTGGCTTTTAGGTGTATATGTTTTTATAAAAGATGGGATAGAAATATACGGTATTTTATTTACAACTGTTTTCATTTTCTTTCTGGGGGCAATGTGGTATTTGTTGGGAAAGATTCCCACGAAGTGGATTGAATTCAATCGTAAGGATGGGTATGTCTACGTCTGGACCTCCCGCAAAAAGCGTAAACTGATCGGCAGATGGCATATTGACAAGGTTGCGATAAAAATGACCAGACGATGGGTTGCGAGTAGCCCCCGATATGGTGAAAACCGCTATTTGATCGAGCTATTCGACAATGATCCTACCACAAAGAACACACCCTTCTGGAAATTCGATAATCATCCGAAAAAGAAGGGGGTGCCGTTTTTCGTGCTTTTTAATTTGTTTAATGATCCTCATGCAAATGACGAGCCGGAAGATCGGGCACTTGCATGGGCCATTACCCACCAGGTGGAAAAGTTTATTCGTAACTTTATGGCCGGAAAGCCCATACCAGAATCATCATCCGGTACCTATACATTTTCTATACCCGAATAACTATAGTATTACAAATCTTTGCCGGTAATCTTTACGTTACCTTTGATCGTTTTTCCGCCTTTTGGGAAGTCGGCTTTACCGTCTCCGTCAAGGTCAAGAGCAGCAGTCAGTTCATAGCGGTATTCCGCCTCGTAGAAGTTCTCGGGAAGACCAAGCTCTTTACCGCTGAAACGGCGAATGAGCATCTGCAAAGGCTGCCCGGCGTCGTAAGGCTCACGTTGTGTCCGGCTGTCGGGAAGAATCAGCGTGCGGTCAAGAACAAGTGTATCCTTCCCCAGAAGCCCGCCTTTTCGATAGATTTTTACTGTCACATGATACTTTGATTTCTGTTTGTTAATATACCCTGGACGAATACGTACAGTGAACCAGTAGTCATAGTCGGCAGGCAGGTCACGGGCGGGAAGGTAGTGGCGTACCTTCTGCGCGTAAAGGTAACAGGCAGTATCAAACAAACATATAATCTCGTGCAGTTTTTCAATCTGGGTGTCGAGCGACGGCGAAAACGACGGTTTTTTCGCATAACTGCAGTTCTCTGCCCATACTTGCAGCTCTTCATCGGAAAAATACCATAAAATGCCCGAACCTACTATAAGTAAAGCAATGCCAATGACCCCAAGCGGGCCTGCAGTGAGTCCGAATATGGCTGCGCCGGACAGTTCGGTTATAGCAGCAACACCGGAAGCAACCGATGCAAGAGCAATAACCGAATATCCGGCAGAAGTGCGATTATATCCTTTGCTGGCCGCTTCGGCAGAATCCTTGAGTGCACCGATATAGTTGCAGACCGCTCCGGCAAGGTTGACTTTTGCAAATGTTTTTTTTGCAGCTTTAACGATAAGCTCTTTTGGCATCCCATGCGGAACTTTTCGTGATGCAAGTTGCTTTTCGGCGAGGTACTGCAGGGAAGAAAGAAAATCTGCCCCTGATCCGACAACTTCAATAATACTTAATCCTTTTTCTTTAAAACCTTTGCTCTTTAATAGCGTATCGACGCTATTCACCAGATTCACAGTTTCGATACCCACCAGTACTGTCTGCAACGCCGGTAACGACTTATCAACTGCAGCGTTCCACTTCCGCCTGGCAGCCCGGTATTTCATGGTGTCAAGGCTCGTGCGGCCGCTGATGCGTCCTATGCCCTTGAATTCATAATCAATAAAAGGGACTTTCGTTTCTGTATCGAACGCAACGAAAAACCACTTACCCTTGTTCTGCACCAGATCAGGGAAAGTAATCTTGCCACGCTCGATAATCTCGTGAATATGATTAAGAAATCTCTCCTGCGTTTGAACAAGCCACTCAACGGTCGTCTTGCCCTTCCACTTTGTCGGCCCGAAATTGGCAAGATACTGGCCAACTATGTACTTTTTGAAAAAATCTGCAAACTGTTCTGTTGTCGCCAGCATTTCTATGCTACTGAAGAACTTAAATCGCGGATCGTTGCCCACAATCGTATTGTACCACGATTCTTTGTTCTCCATCTCTGCTACCAGATATTCGATCTCGTCAATGCTGGTCAATGCAGCCTCATGTTCAAGTATCGCCTCCTCTATCTCCTTGTATCCATTATAATCATCCCTCGTATGCTGGAATCCAGGCGACAATTTCCACTCCTTGAGCAAGGATCTTAAAGATTCCACCCTGCTGCGAAGTGAATTTTCGTCTTTCTCGTAACTGTCAATCTCCCGCTTAACGGCAGCGTAATCAAGCCAGCCTTTGAGTCTTGGTTTACTCTGTGATGTTGCGGCTATCAAACATGCCAGATAATACCGCTTCGTCTTCGTTTCATCTCCGACAAACCCTTCATGTTTTTCAACGGCTTCGTGATACTCTCCTGCCAACTCGTAGCAGATTTCAATATATTCCGTAAGGTAAAGCCTGGGAGCACGCATGCCGGGCTTAAGCTCATTCGCAGGAACAAACAGCGACCGCTCCGCCAGACGGGAAGGATTTTTTATGTACCAATCGATGCGCGCAAACGGCAGTTGGATTCCCGAAAGCAAAATGTAGTACTCTGTGTCAGGAGATAATCTGAATTCAGAAGACTTCTTCACTTCTTTGCGGGGATAACTCTTTATATTCGAATCACGATCACCCTCTACCCATGAAACAAATGAAAACGACGGCGTATTGTTTTGTACCACCGCTTTGCATTCACTCCATAAAGATATACTGTCGCCCTTCTTTTTAAATACATACACCCATTTATTATTTACATAACCGGTCTTCGACCCTGTAACAGGTACTGTATGATATTTGCACAATCCGTTAATAAGATGGCCGAATTTTCCGCCGTTGGCTTCTGCTGTTCCCTTGAGGCTTGTGTATTCGTATAGATCGACAATAATCTCCTCTGATTCGGGCTTAGATTCGGTTACAGGGATCCTTCTCTTCTCCACCCTCTTCACGTCATACACCGGCGCTTCGGTCTTCTCCACCTTCTTCCTGTCGGCAGGCTCCTTGAGCGCCGGCGCTTGACCCTTGTCAAAAAACACTATCTCCACCCGCCGGTTGGTCGCTGATTTGTAATTGTCTTTCTCGGCAGCCTCAATCGGGAAACTCTCACCACAGGGGTAAACGCCTTTTCCGTTATAGCCATAGGTCAGTTTGGGAAGGGTGGTCTCTTTCGTCCGCGCTTCCCACGCCGAGGTCAGAATGTTGCGCATCACGGTAAACACCGCCTCCCATGTCTTCGACCCCATCTCGCCGTCGGGCTTGAGCTCCCCTCCATAACGCCGGTTGTACTCCTCCTGAAACGCTTTCACCGCCGCCCTGGTCCTCGGCCCGTTTAAATTGTCAACTTCTCCCGGATCGCAACCCCACCCGTAGGCCGTCGAAAGCGCTTTTAATGTCGCCTGGTAGTCTTCTACCTTTGAGGCATGATCGATTATGTCATGCCACGCGTCAACATCGTTGTCCAAAAGCGCCTTGACCCCTTCCGCTCGCCACCCGGATAGGTCGTAGTTGTAATCAGGATTTCCCGATGTGTCCGCATGGCCGAAAAGGATAACCTCCTTTTCGGGGTTATCGCGCGCAAAGGTAAGCGTGGTTACAAGGCTGCTTATCAGCGTGCCGGAGTCGTCGAGGCACGGTACCGCACTCCCGTGATGGAATAGTATGTCGGGTATCTCCACAAAATCACAACGAATCTTCTCCCCGCGAAGCTTTATCTCCGAACGGCTGCTATATATGCTACCATATCTGGCTGTAAACGTATACCTCAATTCCTCAATCTTCTTATCCTTCTTCTTCCTCAACCTCCCTAAATCTACCTTCCACTCACCTGAAGCTACTCCACCCTTTACCTTACCACTCGACGACGCAAAATGTATCGGATTCCCCTTCTCCTCCCTGTATTCTATCTCAAATGTCACCCACTCTCCTTCTGATACATTCTCCGTCTCGCACGAAAGTATTATAACCTCCCCCTCCGCAGCTTCTTCTGGATAATCCCTCGCAAGACCCTCATCCTTATGACGCCATGACGGCGAATACAAACTTATCCCCTCTTCCATCTTTCTCCGGCCCTCCGGATCGTATTCCAGATCATCTGTCAGCGCCGGACCCCTCAGCATATCCTCTAATATACGCGCATCCCGCTCACATAAGCCCTCTGAATAAAACCGCGGCCACTCCACCTTACTAACATGATATCCCCTCACAAATACCGTCTCTAGATACCGGTACCTAAACCACACCTCCGCCATGTGCGGATAACGCTCGTATTCCGCACCCTTTACATTGGGAAACCACATCCTCACCCTCGACACCCTCAAAGGATATAAACGCTGCTGAAAATAAACATACTCCCTGTGCGTCTTCTTATCTACCTTCGGAAAATATAGTACCGCCTCTTCAAGCTCCTCCCTGTAACAAAGCGCCCGGTATAGCAATGGAATATATGGCCCCGACTCCATCGTAACTTTCATCGTGGTAAATCCCATGTAATAATCATGCCTCCGCTGCTCTTCTACAGGCAACTCCAAAAACCTCCTCCCATCCATGAGCATTGTCTCTAAGGCTACCCCAAGAATCAAATCCTCTTTCCCGATAGCTTTAACGCTACCCCTGATATCCCTGCGAGGATGCTTTATCTCTAAATATACAGGAAATGCCATATCTCTTTACGATCCGATCAGATACAACTATACCATCCCATGAATAAATTAATAAATATAAACAATTATCCGTTTAAAAAATGTGACGTAGATCACAATCCGGATATTTTTTATTTTTTTCTTTTTTTTTATTTTTCTTTCTTTCTTTCTATCCTCACCTCTCTTTTCTTTTTTTCTTCTCTTATCTTCTTCCGGTTATGCGGCATCCTTACTTTTTTCTCACCCACGATAGTATCCACCTATCATACTAAGCAGTTCATAAGTAAAACCACATAAGTTTATTGTCACCCTGAGCTTAGCCTGCCCTGAGTTTATCGAAGGGTCGAAGGGTTCCATTGCAGAAAGACGTTTCGACAAGCCTGCACTGAGCGCAGTCGAAGTGCTCAGCGTGACAGAGGTAAACGTGACCATACTTATGAACTGCTTAGTATATTGCCTATCCTAAAGAACGAATTCGGCAGAAAGCGTCTACCGAATTGATGACATGTACGCTTTCTCAACCCCATGCGAAAATCCCGACACTGCCCTGTATTGTTGACAGAAAGTTACATGGAAACCAAATGCCAGGCAATTATGGAGGTATGCTATGACCATAAAAAACCGACTCCTTGGACAGCGCTATAAATTTGCCTGATGGTTCACGGTTTTATAAGTGTGCGCTTCAGATCAACCCCCCCCATTATTCGACGACCTATCGAGGGGCGCCCGCACAAGAGAAAGCCAAATCCTATGCACGCAAGGTCGTGGATAGAGCTTTGACATTGGGCATTTCCGTGTTGGCAGTGACAGACCACAACAACGTGAACTGCGTTGCCCACTTTCAAAAGGCCGCCAAAGACCGAAACATTCACGTGCTTCCCGGTTTTGAACTGTCGAGCAGCGAAGGAGTTCATGTGCTGTGCATCTATCCTCCGGAAACCGACAGGGAGCGCCTTGAGCGCTATCTGGGAGAATTCGGCATTCGGGATACGGACCCGTCCTCGAAAATTTCGAACGAAAAATTCGTCGACATACTGCGCATCGTGCGCGACCAGGGTGGAGTTTCTATCGCAGCACACGTAACGAACGACGGCGGCCTGTTTAGCGTTCTGAGCGGACAGTACCAAGATATCCCTGCTCGTCCGTTCTTGCCGACCCGACAAGCAGGAGTACCGCATCGAACGCACCATTCCCAATCCACCGGTGGTAAGGGATCAGAATGGCAATATCCTGAATCTCAACCCCTCAGATATTCTCTCACAGGTTGAAGTGTTTGGACAGCACGAGATCTCGGAGCTGGCAAAGAGTCCGGAGAAGCGAACCCGCCTTCTCGAACGCTTCGTGAAGCAGGATGCGACACTCGCACAGCGCAAGGCCGACATTAGAAGGCAGCTCGAGCAATCTCGCGCGAAGATCCTCGACGCGGACAGGGAGTTTCTCCAGGTTGAAGAGCGCATTGCTGCGCTCCCGGCTCTCGAAGAAACCCTGAAGCGATACCAACCAGCAGGCATGGAGGGGCGACTCAAAGAGCAGAGCCTCCTGGTACGGGAGGAACAGATTCTCAAAACATCCACCGGTCGCCTTGCCCCGTACCGCCAGGTCATTGGGGATCTACGACGTACATTGCCGATTGACCAGGCCTTCGTATCGTCAAAAACCCTTGAAGTTCTACCGCGGAAGGAGATCCTCGCGCAGATCGAGACCGTGCTTTCGGCACTCAACCACAAACTCGAATCATTGGCCAGACAGATGCAGGAAGCCCTTGAGGCCGCCGACCGCGGCCTGGCCGACGTGAAGAAAAAGTGGGAATTACGCAAGCAGGAAGTTCAGGCGGCCTACGAGAAGATTCTACGTGAGCTGCAGAAATCGAAGGTCGATGGAGAGGAATTCATCCGTTTGAGGCGCCAGATCGAGGAGCTCCGACCTCTTCGGGAACGCCAGAACATCATTCATCGGGAAAGGAAAGAGCATGAAGATCGCCGACGAAGTCTGCTTGCGGAATGGGAAGACGTGAAGGCCGAGGAGTTCCGGCAACTCGAGCGCGCCGCCAAGAAGGTAAACAAGCTACTGGCCGAACGCGTACGTGTTCAGGTGACCTTTGCAGGGAACAGGGAGCCCCTCTTTCAGCTTCTCAAGGATCAAGTCGGCGGCCGTCTTTCCGAAACGCTCGAGGCTCTCAATAAGATGGAGAGCCTCTCTCTTAAAGAACTTTCCGACGCCTGGCGGGCAGGTAAAGACTCGCTGGTCCAGAAGTACGGCCTGTCCCCATTGCAAGCGGACCGGCTCGCCCAAGCGTCCCCGGAAGTGGTTATGCTGCTCGAAGAACTTGAGCGCATGTTCCAAGCGTCGGGACGAATCCAGTACGGTTTGAAGCCGGTTCCCGGTGCTATGCTTAAAGATCTCGACTTCCGTCGCCTGCACGATTATTTCCGCCGTATTCTTCGAGCATCAGTCCCCGAAGATACGAACATCGAGGAATGGACGAGACTTCTGAAAAACCTGGATCTCATGACAGAGTATTCGGGCCAGGCGGCGCCTTCGATCGACGGCATGCTTCTGTTCGGCAGTGCACCAAAACGTTTCCTTCCGCAGTCGGGGATTCGTGCTTTGTGTTATCCTGGCATCACACCCGACTATGCCGCACGCGCGGACGAAAACCTTAAAGGCGGAATGAGAATGGACAGGCCGACGTACCCCAATGAGGTACTTCGCGAAGCAATAGTCAACGCCCTTGTTCATCACGACTACAGTATCGTGGGAACGGACATTATGCTTGTAATCTACGCCGATCGACTCGAGATCATCGGCCCAGGCAAGCTTCCAAACACAGTTACCATAGAGGGATGAAGATGGGCATGCGGTACGCACGGAACCAAACACTCGTCAACGTGATGCGCGACTATCGCTACGTGGATTTCTGGGGAATGGGGGTGCGCGAAAAGATTATACCAGGCATGCGCGCCCACAATGGGACAGAACCCGAATTCATCGCGGAGGAAAGTCGCTTCATTGTGCGACTTTGGAAGGAGCCGAAGCAGTCATGATCCCCAAAGAATGCAAACGCCTGGCGGAGGTGGACTTTCCCATCGCGGTGGTCTCCAAGCACTCCGCCCGTGAAAAGTCCATCCGGCACGGGCACCCTTCCACGCTGCACCTCTGGTGGGCGCGGCGGCCGTTGGGGTCGTGCCGGGCGATGCTCCTGGGACTGCTTCTGCCGGACCCGTGCGATCCGCTCTGCCCGGCAGAGTTCAAGGCTAAGGCTGCAAAAACCTTGCTCGATGTGCCCGGATGGAACAACCAGCGGAGACAGGAGCAGGTTAAATCAGACGCGGGGTTGCAGCAGGCGCTTTTGGACTTCATCGGCGACCTGGCCGACTGGGACGTGGCCAACGACATGCAATGGATCAGCGCGGCGCGTGAACTGGTCAACGCCGCGCATCCGGAAGAAACTCCCCTGGTGGTAGACCCGTTCGCCGGCGGCGGCTCGATACCGCTCGAAGCCCTGCGGCTCGGATGCGAGACGTTCGCAAGCGATCTGAACCCGGTAGCATGTCTGATTCTGAAGGTCATGCTGGAGGACATTCCCCGATGGGGAAGGCAAAAGGTAAAAGTAAAAAGGCAAAATGGAGACGAGGTAGAGTGCGAAGGCCTTGCTGAGGCCCTGAGAACCGTCGGCAAAGAAATAAAAGAAAAGGCAGAGAAGGAACTGGCCGAGTTCTATCCGAAAGACCCTGACGGCGCCATGCCCATCGCCTACCTCTGGGCGCGGACGGTGCGCTGCGAGTCTCCGAACTGCGGCGCGGAGATTCCGCTCATGCGCTCGTTCTGGTTGTGCAAGAAGGGTAACCGCAAAAGGGCGCTGAGGTGGGAAGTAAAAAAGCAAAAGGAAAAAGGAAAAAGTAAAAAAAGAAAAGGAAAAAGAAAAAATGAGTGACACCAAGCTACGAGATATCAAGGAACGGACTTTCGAATTTGCGCTTGAGATTGTTCGTTTGTGCAGATGTCTCGATGATGCGCCGGGAGTAGAAAGAACTTTGAGTAAGCAGCTACTGAGGTCGGGCACGTCCATCGGCGCAAATGTGGAAGAGGCACAAGCGGGGCAGAGTAAAGCAGACTTCATCAGTAAATACGCCATCGCGTTAAAGGAAGCCAGAGAGACCATTTATTGGCTCCGTTTGATCAAGGAAGCTGGATGCTTAAAAGACGATCAGCTTGCAATACTTGTTCAAGAAGCAGACGAACTGTCTCGTATTATCGGTTCGATTATCATGAACGCGAAGAAGGGAAAGACAATGTGATTGTTTCCGCCTTTTGCCTTTTTACTTTTGCCTTACTTCAACCGGATGTTGACAATGGAACCATGGTACAGAATCGCTATTCCGCGCAAGGAGGTCCGCGAGGGCCGTTCATTCAACCCGGACTAATTCGCCATCCACCTTGAACAAGTCATTGCCAGGACCGCACCTGAGGACTATCGGGATCCGGAGCAGTTTTTTGCACGTACATGCTTTACGCGGGCGCTTCGGGAACACGTCGGCATGGTTCTCCGGCGTCTCTCCGGCGAAACGGCGAACACCGCACCGGTGATGACGCTTATCACCCAGTTCGGCGGCGGCAAGATGCACACACTCACCACGCTCTACCATCTCGTCACGACCGAGGCGAAAGCGTCAGAATATTCCGGTGTCTGCGATCTCCTCAAGTAAGCCGGTGTCCGCGCCGTGCCGGAGGCCCGTATGGCCGCGTTCGTTGGCAACGCCTGGGATCTCAAGGACGGCCGTGAGACGCCGTGGATCGATGTGGCCCGGCAATTGGCCGGGGACACTGGGGTGGGTGAGTTGGGCGCGGCCGCAAAAACCACGCCGCCGGGGACCGAAGCGCTCACCCGCGTCTTCCAGGCAGCAAACGCTCCTGTCCTGATCCTCTTCGACGAGGTGCTGAACTTTCTCAACCGGCACCGTAACATGGCTGACCAGTTCCATGCCTTCATCCAGAACCTGACCGTGGCCGCCACGGCCACGACACGCGGCGCGGCGATCGTGTCCGTAAGGGCGTTGCCAGAACCTATGCAGACTGGTGCTTCGAGCGCCGGGCGGTGATTTCGACCGCAGCGACCAATCTGAAATACAGTCGAAAGTCGCCATAGAACAGCGTACGCTCTTAAGTATGAGCTACGGTCCGACAGTCTTATACATTAACAATGATTTCAACCCCTTCCGGCCAAGACGGCTGTCTTTCGGTGTCTTACGGTTATCGGAGGAAAAAGACATATTGATATTTTCATAATTTTCTCTAGTAAATTAATCCTAATTTATCAATTGTATTAATACTCATTCCATTCTGAACGCGCATTTTTTATACTCTTTCAGTGAACGCAGGATTATAATATCTCTGCAAACAACGGATAATTTGATTTTTTCTATATATTTTCCGAGCTCTTCCTCGCTTCTCGCATGCACCATGGCATAGATTGTATACGGCCAGTCCAAATAATCTGTCCGGCGATAGCAGTGAGTGATAAAGGGAAATTCCGAAAGAGCTTTGCCGACAGAGTCGCAGTCAGCAGGTTCTACGGCAAACGCTATCATCGCATTCACGGTAAAACCTGCCGCCTGATGCTTGAGAACCCCTGCCACCCTGCGGATTATTCCTTTGTTCAGATAATTACGTAAGATTGCAATTGTTTCCTCCTGCGAAATACCCAATTTTTCCGCGTATGCCGCAAATGGTTCCTCCACAAGAGGCAGAGGGTTCTGAAAAACCTTCATATGATTTATAATAGTGTCTTCACACATCCAGAACCAGCCCTATTTTATAGGTTTTCTCAGAATCGAACTCTTTTATGTCAACAACGCCTTCAAGAGAGCGCATAAATGAAAGATATTTCTGTTTTTCTTTAATATCACTGTAGGTGAGGGTACACCAGAGATTGATCCTGCCGTTACGAAGATAATTATGCGTAACTCCTGGAATATTATTTATTGCCGATGCGACCTCATCAACATGTTGCGGGGTTACCTCCAGTCCTATCAGTAAACTTCTAAAGCCTACTTTGTTCCATGAGATAACCGGTCTTATCTCACGGAGAATGCCTCTTTCGGCCAGACTGCGGAGCAGATCGAGACACTCCATCTCGCTTATACCAAGCTTTTTTCCTATTGCGGCAAAAGGCCGCTGTTCCAAAGGAAAATCCCTCTGGACTATATTAATAAGATCACGCTCGATCTGCAACAATTTTATTACCTTTCTTTTGTATAGAAGAGTTCTTTTTCACAGAGACTTCGAGAGCCGAAACAAGAGATTCTATTGTCGCATTTTCGGCAATTTCTATTTTACCTTTGTAAAATCGTCTCAGCGTTGAGGCGGTAATGTCTCCTATGCATATCGGTTGTATCTTAATACTTCGTCTTACGGGATCGTCATAAAAGAATTCTACCGTCGAAGAACTTGTAAAAAGCACATAGTCGCCGTGACGGAAAATATCCGGGGGCGGAGATGCTTTTACCGTATCGTAAACAGGCAGAACCGTAACCTCTGCGCCCCGCTGCCTGAGTGTTTCGGGAAGAAGTTCCCGGGCGATCGAGGCCCTGGGAATAAGAACCGATTCACCGGTAAGATAACGTGGGAGCAACTCGATCAAAGATTCGGCAACGAATTTCTCCGGAAAAGCGTCGGTTCTGATACCGTATCTGCAGAGTGCGGCTGCAGTGCCTCCGCCAAGAGCGTATACCTTTTTCCCGGCAAGAGCACGGGTGTCGGAACCGTTTTTAAGAAGATTATCCATAAAAAGCGAGGCTCCGTTCGGACTTGTGAAAACAATCATCGTAAAGCGTCCGAGAAACCTTTCCGTTATTTTTTTCAATTCTTTCTTTCGTGGGACAATACGCATTATGGGACAAGGCAGTACCGTAGCACCCTTCTTTGTCAATGTCTCGATCAGTTCCGTGGATTGTTCGCTGCTTCTCAGTACCGCCACTCTTATTCCCGAAAGAGGCTCTCTTTTTTTCCACGAGAGTTTTTTTGCAAATCTTACAGTTTCGCCGACAATAAATACTGCAGGCGCACTTATTCCTTTTTTCTCCTTAAGGGAAGCAATCGTACCGAGTGTGCCCGTAACCGTCTGCTGATCAGGAAGGGAACCGTTTCTTACGATAGCCGCAGGTGTTCCGGCCGAAAACCTTCCCGATGAAATGAGTTTTTCAGTCAGTTCCGAAAGATTTTCCATTGCCATAAGAAACACCAGTGTATCTGCGTACGGCAGTTCGAGGTTATCGATTTTTTCCCCTTCCTGCAGATGTCCTGTGACAACTGCAAATGAACGTGAAACGCTGCGATGAGTGAGCGGGATTCCTGCAAATGCAGGCGCGGCTATGGCCGAGCTTACCCCCGGCACCACTTCGTATCTTATTCCATGTTCTTTAAGGTATTCCATTTCCTCGCTGCCACGTCCGAAAACAAGCGGATCGCCGCCTTTGAGTCTTGCCACTATATATCCTTTATTAGCTTCACGAACAAGAATACGGTTGATCTCGTCCTGTTTAAATGAAGGTTGTCCTCCTCTTTTGCCTGCAAAAATTTTTCTTACCGTTTGCGACAGCCCTGCAATAATCGATTCATTCACAAGGGCGTCATATATTACTACATCACATTGCTCAAGAATCTTTTTGCCCTTTACGGTAATAAGTTCATGATCTCCGGGCCCGGCTCCGATAAAAAAAACAATTCCCCGTTTTTTTTTCACCCTTTCTCTCCATCCGATGAATATCTGTAAATCAACCTTTCTGTTTTTGATCTAAACTCGTCCCACCCCTTCTCGGTTATTTCCTTTACAGGATCATCAGAGAACAGCTCGTCCCAGAACTTATTGCGCATATGTACAGAAGTGATAAGCGGTCGGATTCTTTTGCGCAATTCCGCCATATAAGAAGTAAGTTCCTCGTGTAAAGGCTCTATGGCCCGTGATATTACATTTTTAAGGTACCTGGCCGTCCGCGGGGATGCGGCGCCTGTTGAGACAGCCACTGTGATTTCACCCCGTCTGACCTGTGCGGGGACAAAAAAAGAGCATAGTTCGGGCCGATCGACTATATTGCATAGAATATTGCGTGAAGCGGCAAGCTGCGATATCCTGCGATTTACGTTTTCATCGTCGGTTGCGCCGATTACAAGCGCCAAAGATCCGTCGACGTCGCTTTCTTCGAATGGCCTTTTGTAAAGTATAATACGGTCTGCTATCGAATTCATTCTTGGGCAAATCTCCTTTGCGACCGCTATAACCGATGCGCCGGCTCTCAGGAGAGCGATTATCTTCCGCACTGCAACACGGCCGCCGCCCACCACCAGGCACCGTCTGCCTCTTATATTGAGAAAAACCGGATACGTCATTGATTATTTCCTTTTTTCAGGAGCAGACTGCCCATGGAACGGCCTGCCGCTTCGGGATCAGACAATGCCCCCCTGAAACTGCATTCCCTGTAAGCTCCGTCAGCCGGATCCACGTAAAAGCCTCTTATATGTAAAGTATCGCCGTCTATTGTAGTATAAACGCCCAGCGGCGTACGGCAGTCGAACCCGACGGTTTCGAGAAGGGATAGTTCTGCTCTTGAAATCGGGTACTGCCGTTCATCGCCGACCTGCGTACATAGTTCTTTAAGCCATCCGTCACTCTGCCGGATTTCAAGTGTAATTACGCCCTGCCCAGGTGCAGGAAAAAATTCCGAAGGATCAAACCTCACTGAAATAAGGTGCTGAAGTCCGAGTCTTATAAGTCCGGCTTCGGAAAGCATAACCGCGTCGTATTCCCCCCGCTCTACCTTTGCCAGCCGCGTATCAACATTGCCCCTTATATCTTCTATTATAAAATCCGGACGCAGTCTCTTAATTAATACTTTACGCCTCATACTGCCGGTTCCAACCCGTGCTCCCTTGGGTAACTTGTCAAAAGGCACTCTGCAGGCGGTAACCATTACGTCACATACCGATTCGGGACGAAGAAAAGATGCAAGTGTCAACGACGGCGCGAGTCTAGTTGTTACGTCCTTGAAACTGTGAACCGCAACATCGATCTTTCCTTCAAGAAGCGCTTCCTCGAGTTCACGTATAAATATACCCTTTCCGCCTATTACAGAAAGAAGGTTTTTCTGATCCCTGTCGCCTTTGGTGACGATCTTCATGATTTCGATCTCATAACCGGGAACAATCGGTCTTAGCCGCTGAGCAACTATGGAGGTTTGGGCAAGTGCGAGCTTCGAGCCGCGCGTTCCAAGAACTATTCTCTGATGCCGCATACGACCTTATTTTTATATCTGTACCAGCGGATAAATTCCCGTACTTGTTCCTCGATTATTTCATTGATAGCGTCAAGCTCCTTTTTACGTTCGAGCAAGCGGCGTTCGGCAATCTCTCTGAGATCATCGATGCATACAAGACGCACACCCCGAATGCTTCCGGTTGGCTTCTCCACATTTGCCGGAGTACCTATATCTACAATGAGCAGTTCCTTATCCCTTTTCCGGGGAATACTTTGCAGAGCCGAAGCGGTAATAATGGGCTCGGTCGCAGCGGTAGCGGTAAGCACTATATCGAAAAGAGGAATTTTATCCGTCAGTTCTTCGAAGCGTATATGATCTATACCGAATCGTTGAGCGAAACGGATTGCCCTCTCTTCGTTACGGTTGCATATTGTCAAGTGTCTTAAGGGTTCATAGCGAATCCTTTTTAATGCCCTGATTCCCATAGTGCCCATTCCTACAATAAGGATATGTTTATCTGCAAGCGTCCCGTAGAGTTCGAGCATCTTTTCGACTGCTATCGAGGCTATCGACACACCCCCTCTTCCGATACCGGTGCCGCTCCGGACTTTCTTACCGGTTGATATCGCCTGCTGGAACAAGCGGTTGAGATATGAATCGGTGGCGGCTTTTTTCATGCATTCGAAATACGCCTCACGTACCTGTCCCAATATTTCATGTTCTCCGAATACCATCGACTCCATACCGGCTACGACTCTAAAAAGGTGACGCACTGCTTCGTCGCAGTGGTATTCCTTCATTACCTTCTCGATATATGATACCGGAATATGATGAAATGCCGCAAGGTGAGCGCGTAGCCATGAAGAGGCGGCTTTATGATCTTTACAAACGTAAAATATCTCGATTCGGTTGCAGGTGGAAAGAGCGACGACCTCGGAAAGCGGCGAGTCTTCGGGAATGGAATCGAGAAACTGTGAAATCCTCTCTTTTTCCAGATAGAGTGCGTCGCGCATCCGGAGGGAGGCTGTACGGAAATCGGTTCCTAGCGCACCTACATGCATTTGCGTCATCCCTGCTCCTTGACTTTAATAAGCGCCGAACGGAACTTTTCTATTGCCAAATTTATGTCGGCCTCTCTGTGAGATGCGCTTACGAACATTGCCTCGAACTGTGAGGGAGGAAGGTAGATCCCTTCCTCCAGCAGAGAATGAAAAAATTTACCGTACTTTTTCGTATCGCACGATTTTGCGTCTGAGTAATTTTCCACTACATTCCGTTCAGTAAAGAACAGCGTCATCATCGATCCTACTCTGTTTAATACGGCTGGGATTCCGAGTGATCGGCACTCAGCCTCTATACCCTGAGCCAGTCTTGCCGCTTTTTTTTCGAGAGAACCGTAGAAGTCGGGAGTATTGCGTATTATTTTAAGGGCAGTAAGCCCTGCGGAAACGGCCGGAGGATTTCCCGAAAGCGTTCCGGCCTGGTAAACCGGTCCTTCAGGAGCTACATGCTCCATTATTTCGCGGCTTCCGCCGTAGGCTCCGATCGGCATTCCGCCGCCGATGATCTTTCCCAGAGTCGTTATATCGGGGAAAACCGAGTAGCGCTCCTGTGCACCGCCAAGCCCCAACCGGAAACCGCTTATAACTTCGTCAAAAATAAGAAGAGCGCCCCATTTTTTCGTCACCTCACGAAGATCTTTCAGAAACCCTTCCCTGGGCGGAATAACTCCCATATTACCGGCTACGGGCTCCACAATGCAGGCTGCTATTTTTTCGCCGTACTTTTCGAAAACTTCACATACGGAATCGATATCATTGAACTTTGCAACAAGCGTATTGGCTGCGGTTGCAGAAGTCACACCTGCACTGTCGGGGGTTCCGAAGGTGAGGGCGCCAGAGCCTGCGGCAATGAGAAAAGAGTCTCCGTGGCCGTGATAACACCCTTCGAACTTTACTATCAGGTCCCTTTTGGTAAAACCCCGTGCAAGACGCACTGCGCTCATAGTGGCTTCGGTTCCGCTGTTAACAAGACGAACCATTTCGACGGAAGGCACAGAAGCCACTATCCATTCGGCAAGGTCGGTTTCGGCCTCTGTGGGGGCACCGAAACTGCTTCCGCGTTTTGCGGCGGCGCAGATTGCGTCGGTAACCTCCGGATGAGCATGACCCAGAAGTATAGCCCCCCACGAACAGACAAAATCCAGATATCTGTTGCCGTCGATATCGTAAAGATAAGGCCCCTCGCCGTAGTCAATAAAACGGGGGGTTCCGCCGACGCCGCGAAACGCCCTCACCGGCGAATTAACTCCTCCGGGCATCAGCCGTTTTGCTCTTTCGTATGCTTCGGCACTTCGTTTACTACCGGGCATCGTCACAACTCCTTGACGTTTTTGATTTCATAAATATTAAAATCTATAAGTTAATATCCGTCCAGTTAATATAATAACTATATTTCAGCTTCCACGCCCCTTCCGCCGGGATGATAGAGGCAGCATGGCTCCTCACCGAGGTAGTCTCCGCTTACAGCATACGCTCTTGCCCTGCAACCTCCGCAGATTTTCCAGTATTCGCACACTCCGCACTTACCATGATACTGATTCATATCCCGCAACTTCCCGAAAAGAGGCGAATTGCGCCAGATGGTATTGAAATCAAAACCGCTTTTACGCAAATCGCCGGCTTCTACCGGAAGAAAACCGCAGATCTGCACTTTGCCCGTATGGGAAATAAACGCAAAACCCCACCCACCGAGACAACCTTTCGTTGCGGAATCCATACGAAAATGTTCATCTGATCCGGCGTTCCCCACTTTTTCGTTATTAGGCTCTTTTTCCTGCCGCATTACTATACGTAAATAATGGGGAGCGCATGTGGGTTTGACGGGAATCGGGGATTTCTTTGCCTGCCGGGCGATCCATCGCAGGGTTTTTTCGTACTCTGCTGCAGTCAACACCTCTTCCGAAAGCTCTTTTCCTCTGCCCGTTGGTACAAGCAGAAACGGATGAAACGAAACCGCTCCAAGTTCAACGGCCAGACTGAATATTTCGGGGAGCTCCGATAAATTGCTTTTTGTGACTGTGGTATTTATCTGAAACTGCAAACCCGACTCACGCGCATTTGAGGCCGCATTTATTACCGTATCGAAAGCGCCGTCATGACCTCTGAAAGCGTCGTGTGTCGCAGCGGCAGCGCCGTCGATGCTGAGGCTTATACGGGCAATCCCCGCCTCTCTGATTTTACGGCACGCCTCCCCGTCGAGCATGGTTCCGCACGGCGCCATTACCATGCGTAGTCCTTTTTTGCTTCCGTAAAGCGCTATATCGAAAATGTCTTTACGAAGCATGGGCTCGCCGCCCGTAAGTATTACAATACATTTTCCTGTTTCCGCAAGCGAATCTATGACTTTCATGCATTCTTCGGTCGAAAGTTCGCCGCTATATCGCCCTTTTTCCGCTCCGGCTCTGCAGTGACGGCATGAAAGAACGCATGAACGGGTCACCTCCCATGCGACAAGACGCAATACCGGCGCGCCGGCTGTACCGGAAACTTTTATTTCCTCCATCAGCTTACGTGCTCCCGAAGTAACGCGGCCGCTTCTTTTGCATGATAGGTAATAATTATCGAAGCTCCGGCCCGTTTTATAGCGGTAAGAATTTCTAAAATCAGGCTTTCTTCCTGCACCCATCCGCGTTGCGCAGCTGCCTTTACCATTGCATATTCTCCGCTTACGTTGAACGCGGCGACCGGCACTTTAAAGGCGTTTCTGATTTTGTGTATGATATCGAGATATCCGAGAGCGGGTTTTACCATCACTATATCGGCTCCTTCTTCTATGTCAAGCGCCGCCTCCCGGAGCGCCTCGTCGGAGTTTGCCGTGTCCATCTGATATGTTTTGCGGTCGCCGAACTTAGGAGCGCAGTCGGCCGCTTCGCGGAAAGGACCGTAAAACGCCGAAGCGTACTTTGCTGCATAAGACATTATGGGAATATGGGAATACCCAGCTTCGTCGAGTGCGGCTCTTATTCTTCCCACTCTGCCGTCCATCATATCGCTTGGGGCGACCATGTCGCACCCCGCTCTAGCATGCGAAACCGCCTGCCTTGCAAGAATCTCGAGAGTGCCGTCGTTGTCGATTGCGCCGTCAACGACCAGTCCGCAGTGACCGTGAGTAGTATAGGCGCAGTTACAAACGTCGGTTATTACCGCAATCCTGGGTTCCGCGGCTTTTATGGCCCTGACCGCCTTCTGGACGATTCCGTCGTCGGCGGCGCCGTACCTGCCGGATTCGTCTTTCTTATCCGTCACTCCGAAAATCAGCACGGCGCCTATACCGAGGGGAGGCAGGGTTCGGCACTCTTCAACACATAAGTCAACCGACGTCCTGTACACGCCCGGCATCGGTTCGACCGGTTCCTTCACTCCTTTGCCTTCAACTACAAAAAGAGGCAAAACTAAATCCGTCGGCCGTAGAACCGTCTCACGGACCATCGAACGAAATACGGGATTCGATCTTAACCTTCGTAGTCTTGTTTGCGGAAAGCCCATTTTTCTCCTTTATTCCGGTGGCGTGGTAATTTCTTCTTCGGTAAGATAACAGGCCGGATCATCGGCCCATACGTCTCCGTATACGGCCTCGGCCCGTACTCTGAAATTTCCGTTGCAGACGTCAACCCATACGCACCTTCCGCATCTGCCTTTTAGAAACCCCTTGCGGTTTCGCAGCCTGGAAAGCAGCGGCTCGTCAGGAGCGCTCCAGATTTCGCCGAAAGACCGCTCACGCACATTTCCAACCGGATGGTGGCGCCAGAACTGATCGGGATACACCGAACCGTCCCAGCTTACCGCCGCTATTCCAACTCCCGAGTTGTTGCCGCCGTTCATCCGGAGCAGTTCCAGAACGTCCGGGGCGCGAGGCGATTTTTCGCGAAGAAGGCGCAGATACAGATAGACGCCGTCCGCATGGTTGTCAACGGTCAGCACCTCGGCCGGGATGCTCCGTTTATGCAAATCCGCCGTGAAATCTATAATAAGGTCTACCGTGGCTCTTGCCCGGCTATTGTCAAGTTCCAGACTCCTTAAAGATTCTGCCCTGCCGGTATATACAAGATGGTAAAAACATATACGGGGGATGGATTCGGTTTCGAGAAGCCGGAAAATCCCCGGAATGTCGTCGACATTCGTATTATTGATAGTAAACCGAAGCCCCACCTTGACTCCGGCTTTCCTACATGCGCGAATTCCCGAGAGCGCCTGTTCGAAAGAGTCCTTTACCCTGCGGAAACGGTCGTGAACCTCCTTAAGGCCGTCTAAACTTATTCCAACATACGAGAGCCCGGCTTCGCCAAGTTTTTTTGCCGTATCTTCGGAAATAAGCGTTCCGTTTGTAGAAACGACAGCCCTGATACCTTTATTGCGGGTATAATCTATCAATTCGAAGATATCGGGCCGTAAAAGCGGCTCCCCGCCCGAAAAAAGAAGCACCGGTACTCCGAACTCCGCCAGTCCGTCAATAAACCGTTTTGCCTCAGAAGTGCTCATTTCGCCTTCGTACAATAGGTCCTGCGAATGGGAATAGCAGTGTATACAACGCAGGTTACACCGTCGGGTACAGTTCCACACCACAACCGGCTTTTTATCCGCCGAAAACTGGAGAAGATGCGACGGAAGCTCCTTCGACTGCCTGGCGTAACGTAAAGGGTCGGAAGGCTCGACCGTACCGCAATAAAGTTTTGATATACCGATCATTAAGCAACCCCCGGCCTTTTCATTTGAAGAATAGTTCCCGGCCCCTCTATTGAAATATACAATAAACTCCTGAAATGCGCTTAATATCAAAACTTATAATTTATTCGCTTCGAGAATCAAAAATATTGCGCATAGAGAATTTGTACGGTTGTGCTATATGAATCCGGCTTTTATTATATGGTAAAAAGGAAAAAATAGAATTATTTATAATTCATGGATTTCCTTATCGATTTCCAATCTATTCCCAGTTTTCTCATGCGGCCTCTGAGTGTGTGTGGGTTTATACCTAAAATGACGGCAGCGCCGTGTGGCCCGTCTATCCGGCCGTTGGTCTGGTGCAGGATTCGTTCAATATAATCCCGTGTTACAGTATCGAGCGTTTGCATTACTTCGGCGTGGAGAGGTTCATGGTTGTGGGATTTACGATCCGCTATGGGAGCATTATTGGAATACTCACTGGTCAATCCTAAAGCTTTTCTTATTTCCAGATTTTTTCCGTTTCCAAGGATCACGGCCCGGTCGATTACCGATGCAAATTCCCGGATATTGCCCGGCCAGTCGTATGATTTCAGAAGCTCGATGTCTTCCTGAGTCGGCATAACCGGATAAAGTTTGAATCTGCAGGAGGCTCGCCTGATAAAGTGTTCCGCCAGATCACGGATATCCTCTTTCCGCTGGCGCAATGGAGGAAGAATGATTGGAAAAACCGCTATCCTGTACCATAAATCTTCACGGAACTTTCCACTCGCAACCATAGAGGACAAATCCTGATTGGTTGCGGCAATAATTCTGACGTCCACATGAACGGATTTATTGCCGCCTACCCTCTCAAACCATCCGTCCTGAAGCACCCGAAGAAAACGAACCTGAGCGGCAGGCGGCAGCTCGCCGATTTCATCAAGGAAAAGTGTGCCGCCGTCTGCGCGTTCGAACCAACCCGGCGCGTCCGACAGTGCGCCTGTAAAAGCGCCTTTAACATGGCCGAAAAGCTGCGAGTCCACAAGCTCCGGAGGAATAGCTCCACAATTTACCCTTATAAACGGTCGGTCATACCTGCCCGAACGTTCATGAATCTTCCTGGCGATGAGTTCCTTACCAGTGCCGGTCTCGCCCAGAATTAGTATCGGCATATCCGAGTCTGAGACGAGTTCTATTCGTTCCATCACTCCTTTCAGTCCGGTATTTTGCCCCACAATGGCGTCGGCGATTTCGGTTCTGCCAAGTCGGCTGAGTAATGAGAGCCTGTCGGCCTCAGCCGCCTTCCGAAGCCGGATAAGTTCCTGCAACCGCACTTCATTCTCCATTGCAACAGAAAACGGCTCAAGCAATGTTTGCATAAGCATCCTGCTCCTATCGCTAAAAAAATGATTGTACGGGGCAACAAAAACAATCAGACCACAAATACTATCCCTTTTAAACGGCCGGATAATCACCTCGCCGGTCCGCTTTACCGGACGAAATATAAAATGAAAATCGTCTGTTCCGGAGAGATTCAAACTAACACAGGCGTTTGTTTCATTATATAGTTTTTTTAAGAGAGTGATTTCTCTTTCTGAACATTCATGACGTCTGTTGAATTCGAGCTCTTTACCCGGAAATCCGATTGCAGCCGTTTCGATTACCTGTGTCTCGAACGAAACCCTTTTTACCAGTATTTGCTCAAGCGGCAGATCCTTTGTCAGCAATAAGGCTATTGCAGGTGTGGATTCGGTTAGTTCAATATGCTTGCATGCCTCACGCCAAACACTCAATAAAACAGGATAAAAATTTTCCATCTTTTACATCCTTCACTATAATTCATAAAAAACCACAATATTTAATATACTACTTTTTTTGTTAAATATGATAATTGTTTTGTTTTATTTGATATTTTTATAATTTTTTTTAATTTATATTAATTGCAATTATTGTTTTAATTTTATTAAAAAACATTAGGTTATGATTTTAGACATTTCTCTGGCATATTCTTCGCATTATACCCTCTAGAATTTTTTTGGGGTAACAGTAAACAATTGATAATTAAATAATTAAACGATTAATTATTCAAAAAGATACAGATCGACTCAATAGCCAGATAAGGAAAGAATAGTTATGAAACGAAGACGTTCGGTATTCATTACAGCAGGAGCAGTCTTTGCTCTCCTGAGGTTTCCTGCAACAGCAGAGGTATCGGTGGTTGATTATCTGATCGACACTCTGGTACAAAAAGGAGTAATCACGGCGGAGGTTGCATCTGCAATTCGCGCCGAGGCGGCCATAAAGAAGCAGGAGGAAATGGAAAAGCAGAAGGAATTCTGGCTTACTACGGCCAGGCAGATGAAATTGGCAGGGTATACTCAGGTTCGTTACCAATACCATACCAATCTTACCGACAACGATACCGACAACGTTAGCTCAACCGATATACGTCGTGCCAGACTGGATTTAAAAGGAGCCGTTACCGAACGGTTCGAATACCGTTTGCAGGTCGACTTCGCAGGCGCCTCCGCGAAGCTGCTTGACGCAACCGCAGCTTACATATTCGATCCGGCGCTTAAAATTACCCTGGGTCAATTCAAGGTTCCGTTCAGTATGGAAAATCTCACGTCAAGCTCTAAACTTGAAACAGTAAACCGCTCTCAGGCGGTTGAAGCTCTGGTCGCACGAGGCAAAGACGTGATCGGAAATCACAACGGCCGTGATATCGGAATACAGGCAAGCGGCGCACTGTTCGAGGTCAATAATCAGAAACTTCTGGAATATGCAGCAGGGATTTTCAACGGCGCGGGGATCAACACGGCTGACGTAAATGTCAATAAAGACTACGTCGGCCGCGTCGTCGTACATCCAGTTGCCGGACTCGACGTCGGCGGAGCTTATTATAGAGGTTATGCAGGCAGGTACTCAGCCGGGAAACGAAGGGATAGGGCAGGCGCCGAGCTCTCGTATACTTTAGATCCTTTGACCGTAAAGGGAGAATTTATCTGGGGCAAGGATTCGGTAACGGAAAAAATGGGGTGGTACGCGCAGGCAGGGGTGTTCGCCGTCCCGAAAGTGCTTCAGTTTGTAATTAAATACGATTCATACGACCCCAATACCGCCAAGACGGGCAACGAGACCGACGTGGCGGTTGCAGGCGTAAACCTGTTTTTCAGCAAATGGACGGTCCTGCAGACTAATTACGAACTGAAATATATAAGACCGGACGATATACGCGATCATGCCGTAACGGCTCAGTTTACAATACAATTCTAACGGAGGGGATATGAGAAAATTGATCGGACAGTTTTTCGTTTTATTGATACTAACCGTCGCCGTCACGTCAAACGGACAGGAGAAAAAAGGAACGATAACTCTGTCGGGCGCGTGGGCCATTTATCCGACCGCGGTAGCCTGGGGGGAGGCTTTTCAAAAGATAAACCCCGGAGTCAAGATCGACGTTTCGGCAGGCGGAGCTGGTAAAGGAGCGGCTGACGCGATGGCGGGATTGGTAGACATAGGAATGGTATCGCGTGATCCGGATGCCGCGGAACTGAAAAAGGGAATCGTTGCAGTGTACATTTTGCACGACGCGGTCTTTCCGGTGGTGAGCGATAAGAACCCTGTGCTTGACGAACTTCTTAAAAAAGGAATAAAAAAAGATACATGGTTCGCCATGTATGTAACCGGGAACATATCGAAATGGGATGAAGTGGCAGGCAAAAAAGTAAACCGCCCCATTCATATATATACCCGTTCCGACGCATGCGGCGCCGCCGCGAGCTGGGCCGCTTTCATGGGGAAGAAGCAGGAGGATCTGCGGGGTATCGGCGTCTACGGCGATCCGGGGCTTCTCGAAGCCGCGCGCCGGGATCCGATAGGCATAGGCTATTCCAATTTCAGCTATGTATTTAACCGTGAAGGCGCGCTGGTACCGGGCGTAAGATTGGTCCCGATAGACGCGAACAACGACGGCGTCGCGGACGCCGGCGAGGCGTACACCACACGCGCCGACGCCATAAAAGCCATACGCGCCGGCACCTATCCTGCAACGCGAAAAAATTACTTCTTTGTAAAAGGGAAACCGCGGGGACTTGTCAAAGAGTTCATCGAATTCGCTCTTTCCGACGAAGGATCGAAAATCGTGGATGAAACCGGAACCAGCCTGCCGCTTTCCAAAGAAGAACGCGACAAAGTTTTGGCGGAAATTAAATAGGAAAGACCGGCGGGAGAAGAACGGGCAAATGAATCGAAGAACTTTTACTGATATACTTGCGCGGCGAATAATGTTCATGATGTGCATGGGTGTGCTGAGCATCGCATTTTTTATGGTGGCAGGGCTGCTGTACAGGTCGCACCCTGTCCTGAAGGTGGCCGGATTAGGGCATTTGCTTTTTTCGATCGACTGGCGTCCTACGCAGGGCCGTTTCGGAATGGGAGGATTCATTGTCGGGTCGCTATGGGTGACCGGAATTGCTATTCTTATCGCGGTTCCACTCAGCATTCTTACGGCCACTTATCTTTCCGAATACGCTCATGGAAAGGTGCGGGAATGCGCCCGTCCAATCGTTGATTTACTTGCGGGAATATCCCCCGTAGTATACGGCGCATGGGGGGTTATAGCGGTCGTGCCCCTCGTGCGCGATTACGTTATGCCTTTTCTAAGCAGCCGCTTTCCGTTTTTTCCGTTCGTTTCGGAAAACTATACGGGCTATACCGCATTCACCGGCGGTCTTGTTCTGTCCATTATGATTTTTCCCATTATCATTTCGGTGGTTGAAGAGGTGATGAAAACGATTCCGCACGAGGTTAAGGAAGCGTCGCTGGCGCTTGGAGCGACAAAATGGCAGATGGTAAAACATGTCGTATTTAAAAAAGCAAGACCTGGGATCATCGCGGCTATAATCCTCGGTCTCTCAAGAGCTTTCGGAGAGACCATGGCAGTGCTGATGGTGGCCGGGTGCAGCCTGCAGGGGCTTCCCGAATCCGTTTTCGATTCCGCATATCCGCTCCCTGCGCTTATCGCTAACACATACGGAGAGATGATGTCGATACCGTTGTATGACGCGGCGGTGCTGCTGGCTGCTCTAATGTTGCTTCTAGTCACTATCGCCTTCAATGTGATGGGGTGGCTTATTCTTCTTTACTTCCAGAGAAGAGAGGCTCGTTATGGATAAGCGAAAAATAGAAGAAGCCGTTTTCCGGTTTCTTATGATTTTTTCTACAGTGGTGGTTGTGAGCAGCTTCGCGCTAATACTTATAGCGATTTTTATTAAAGGTTTTTCATCGCTTAGTATCGATATGCTGATAAAGACGCCGAAGGGCGGGTACTACATCGGCAAAGAGGGAGGAATTCTCAATGCCATTACGGGCTCAATTGTGCTCGGCCTGGGCGCGACTCTACTTGCTTTTGTTATTACACTGCCTATTGCGCTTTTTCTGAACTCATTCAGGTCGCGTAGCTCCCGGCTTTCGATAACGGTCCGTTTTTTCATGGACGTCCTGTGGGGCATTCCATCCGTAGTTTACGGTGCGTTCGGATTTGCTATTATGGCGTTTTTCGGTATTCATGCCTCGCTTCTGGCAGGTATAATTACGGTGGCGCTGCTGATTGTGCCAATCATGGCCAGAAGCATGGATGAGGTGCTGAAGATGATTCCCTCCGAGCTTAAGGAGGCGTCTCTGGCCGTAGGCGCAACGACATGGGAGACCTCGATAAAGGTTATATTCAGGCAGGCAAGCGCGGGTATCCTTACCGCCGTGCTTATAAGTTTCGGCAGAGGAATCGGCGATGCGGCTGCGGTGTTATTTACGGCAAGTTTTACCGATTCGATGCCGTACTCTCTGTTAAAACCCGTGGCGACACTTCCGCTGGCAATTTTTTTCCAGCTCGGAACACCGTTCCCCGAGGTTCAGGGCAGAGGATATGCTTCGGCACTTGTGCTTACTGTGCTTGTTCTCGGAATATCGATATCGGCAAGGGCCATGAGCAAAAGGTTCACTAGAAATATAGTCAAATAAAGGAAGTAGTATGGAATTCAGGACACATATCAGCGTTCGCAATCTTAGTGTTTATTACGGGCAGCAGGCTGCTCTTAAAAACGTCTCGGTCGATATCCCCGATAAAAAGATCACTGCTATAATTGGCCCGTCCGGATGCGGAAAAACGACTCTGCTCAAATCATTCAACCGGCTTATTGATCTTTATGAGGGAGTAAAGGTGACCGGAGAGGTGCTCGTCGACGGCGAGAATATTTACGATCCGAAGGTCGAAATAACTCATCTGCGGAAAAAGATGGGACTTCTGTTCCAGAGGCCGCAACCGCTTCCTATGTCAATCTATGACAACGTGGCCTACGGCCCGCGTATCCATGGCTTTAGGAACAAGAAAAAGCTCGACCTCATCGTAGAACAGAGGCTGAGGGAAGCCAGTCTCTGGGAGGAAGTTAGGGACCGGCTGCATACCCCGGCCTCGGCACTTTCCATAGGGCAACAGCAGCGGCTTTGCCTTGCCCGCGGCCTTGCCGTGGAACCAGAAGTGCTTCTGGGAGACGAACCTACATCAGCGCTCGATCCTATTTCGGCTGAGAGAATCGAACGACAATTCATGGCACTAAAAGACAAATACACTATTGTGGTAGTAACCCATATCCTCCGTCAGGCGCGACGAATTGCGGATTATGTGCTGTTTATGTATATGGGTACTCTTGTTGAGCACGGGCCCGCCCAGCAAATATTCAGCAACCCAAAGGATCAAAGAACAAAAGCTTATATAAGCGGAGCGTTTCTGGAGGAACCGGAGAAAAATATGTTGATGGGATCGTAATTTTTTATTCGCTTCAATTCATATTTTTATCATTTTTTAATATTCCTTTTCGAAAAGGAGGAGTGTAATTGAGTGAATAGCTCACCGCAGAGTGAATTCACTAATAACCATCATCACTACACACTTAGCATTTACGGATGCAAAACTTGCCATTCAATCTCAACCTTCTTATTTTCAATATAAAACATATTTTTCAGATTACAGTTACAGAGATTATCACTTCATGAATCACCCAATAATAATGATAAAACCATATTACAGGCCTGTTGTATGGATTTTTTTTCTTATGTTCGCTGCAGCTGAAGTTATTATAGTCAGGCAGGTTGCAACTCTTAATGTTCTCGATGCCAGGCTTTTTTACAGCCCATGCCAGGCAGTTTCTCTGATAAAATCGCTCGATCAATCTACTATGTCAGCCTACCGGATTTTCAACAGGGTTGATTTTATAATAATTGCCTTATACTCAATTCTGCTCGTGTTATGGTTCCGGCTGCTTGATCCTGATGTTGATCTTAACCTACGGGGTTGGCCGTGGCTCGGTCTTTTGCCCGGAATATTCGACCTTGTTGAAAACATTGGCGTCGCCTTGTTGTTAAATAGCAGCCAGCCTGAACAAAACCCGGAAGTATGGCTGGCAGTACTGGGAACCCCGCTTAAGTGGCTGGGGGCCTTACTGGCATTGTCCCTTCTTATTTTTGCAGAAATACGCGGACTCCGCCGACGCCTCCTCCAGGGCCGGCCATGGTACGACCTCTCGGGTGACCAACAGACCCCTCTTTTGTAAAAATTATTTATCCCATTTTATGCATGAGGATTTTTCGTTGCAGAAAATAGCGTATTCGTTCAGTAAAATCATAAAGTAATATCAATTTCCCCTATCTCTTTGACAGTATAATTTACATGTGTGGTCTGTGCTTCAGCACAGGATTCTTTACGAGGTGGCTGAGGGGTCGAGGTGGGGGGAGGTCAAAAAACGCCATCAGGCATTCGGATCAGTTTATATCTTTTTCTTTTACCATAGAGGTTGATGCGGAAGTTAAGAGAGGAATATTATAAACCACGAAGGACACGAAGATAAGAGTATGATTGGATATTATTTGTCAACATTCATATTTTATAATAATTTTTTCACCACGGAGAACACGGAGAGCACGGAGAAAAATAATATCCGTTCAGTAAACCTATACCATCAAAAAAAAGATTCTTTTCTTATATTTTAACCACGAAGTTCATAATATAAATAGCACATAGAAATCGGGAATATTTTATCTTAAATATGTTTTTGAATATTTCATAAAACCTTCGAAGCCTTTGATGTTAAAGATATAGTTTCGTGGAGACGGCATCGATTGTCTGATACTAATCACTCGGTGTTCTCCGCGGCATTTGTCTTGATGCTTGATTTATGGCCAGTGTATTTGTAAAGCAAAATGATTAAAAAGATGTATTTTTTCTTCGTGCCCTTCGTGATCTTCGTGTCCTTCGTGGAAAAAAAACAAATACGGATCTTGCCAAAAGGAAATCGTATATGTTTTTCTGTTGTGTTTTTTATCCGCGCTCTCGGTGTTCTCTGCATTTTATTTGCTATTGATATGATATGAAAAGAAGTATTGGTTCACTAAACGGATATGAATATCCGTTACAGACAGAAAAGCGCAGGAAGGTGTTTTCATTTCCTGCGCTTTTTTATCCAAATATATCCCTTGAATCTTATACGCCGGCTCCTGCAAGCTGTTTTAGCAGTTTGAATCTTTCCGCTATGCTTTTTTCGGCATATTCGATGAGTTTCTTCGATACTTCCGGATTTGATCTTTTGAGAATATTGTACCGGTTTTCTTTATACACATAGTTTGCAAGCGGGATGGAGGGATCTTTGCTGTCAAGAGTAAGCGGATTTTTACCCTGCTCCGCAAGAGCGGGATTATACCGGTAGAGCGGCCAGTGTCCCGATTCTACGGCAAGTTTCTGTTCTTCGCACCCCTTTACCATATCGATTCCGTGGTTTATACAATGGCTGTAGCAGAGCAGGAGAGATGGCCCGTCGTAGCTTTCGGCTTCGATAAAGGCCCTTACCGCCTGACTCTGGTTTGCGCCTATTGCCACCTTTGCGACATAGATGTAACCGTAACTCATGGCGATTAACCCCATGTCTTTTTTGATGGTCGGTTTCCCGCTTGCGGCGAATTTTGCAACGGCGCCTACAGGGGTTGACTTTGACGATTGTCCGCCGGTGTTGGAATAGACTTCAGTATCCAACACCAGAACATTCACGTTTTTACGGGAAGCAAGGACATGATCCAATCCACCGTAGCCTATATCGTAAGCCCATCCGTCGCCTCCTACGGCCCATACCGATTTCTTGACAAGATAATCGATCATAGATATGAGTTTCCGGGCTTCGGAAGAGGCGAGGCCGGAGAGAGCGGCCTTAGCTCTCGATACACGATCGCGCTGTATCTCGATAAGTTGTTGTGTTGACTGATCAGCGTCGGCTATTTCACCCAGAAGCGTCTTCAGTTCAACCGGCACAGAACCGTCTGAGGTCAGTTTCGCAATAAGTTCCCTTGCGTACTCATTGAATTTATCTATTGTAAGTCGATAGCCGAACGCGACTTCCGCCGTATCTTCGAATAGCGAGTTGTTCCATGTAGGTCCTCTTCCGTCGGGCCGTTTGGTGTAGGGAGTTGTAGGCAGGTTGCCTCCGTAAATTGAGGAACAGCCGGTGGCATTGGCGATATAAAGGCGGTCGCCGAAAAGTTGTGTAAGGAGTTTTACATAAGGTGTTTCGCCGCAGCCGGCGCATGCGCCGCTGAATTCGAAAAGCGGCCTTACAAACTGACTTCCTTTTACGGTATCGATCCTGAAAAGCGAAGGATCGGTATCGGGAATGGAGAGGAAGAAACGCCAGTTTTCGGCCTCCTGTTTACGCAGAGGCGCCTGCAACCGCATTACTATTGCGTCACCTTTGCCTTTTGTAGGACAGTTCTCCACACACAGTCCGCAGCCGGTGCAATCCTCCGGCGCCACCTGAATCGTGTATTTGAGACCCGCGAATTCCTTTCCCTTTGCATCTGTAAACTTAAAGGCCGCAGGAGCGTTTTTGAGATGTTCGGGATTGTAAACTTTCGGACGTATTGATGCATGAGGGCAGAGAATGGAACAGCGGTTGCATTGCAGACAGGTGTCCGGGTTCCATACAGGAATATGAACCGCTATGTTTCTCTTTTCATAACAGGTAGTGCCCGTAGGCCATGTACCGTCGCAAGGTATCTTTGATGTAGGAAGACGGTCTCCCTCCTGCAGAAGAATTCTCTCGGTTACAGTATGAACGAATTCCGGCGCATCCTCCGGAACGGCCTTGAGCGGTTCGATCGGGTTTGTGGGCGCAGAAGGAATCGACACCTGTTGCACTCCTTCGAGCGCTTTATCGATCGAGGCTATATTCATGTTTACAATCGCCTCACCTTTACGGCCGTAAGTTTTCTTTACGGCATATTTTATGGAATCTATGGCGAGTTTTTCGGAGATAACCTTTGCAATGGAAAAGAAAGCGGTCTGCATGATGGTATTTATGCGGCCACCGAGACCTATGGCCTCTGCAATCCCGATAGCGTTGATAACGAAGAAACGGGCTTTCTTATCGATAAGCTGTTTCTGTACTCGCCCCGGAAGCTTGCTCCATACCGTATCTTTGTCGTACGGCGATTCGAGCAGAAAAGTGCCGCCTTCTATAAGGTTATCGAGCATATTGTATCTCTCTATAAACGAAAAATTATGACATGCAATGAAGTTGGCCTTTGTGATAAGGTAAGGACTGCGAATAGGCTTATTGCCGAACCGTAAATGCGATACCGTGATGGTTCCCGCTTTTTTGGAATCGTATACAAAATAGCCCTGTGCATAGTTGTCGGTTTTATCGGCAATAATCTTAATGCTGTTTTTATTTGCGCTGACTGTACCGTCTGAACCGAGGCCGTAAAAAAGCGCTCTGTGAACGTCGTCGGATTCCACGGAAAAATTACGGTCGAAAGGAAGGTAGTTGCCTGTGAGGTCATCGGTAATACCTACGGCAAAATGGTTCTTCGGCTTTTCTTTGGTCAGTTCATCGAATATGCTTTTTACCATTGCAGGAGTGAATTCGGCTGACCCCAGTCCGTATCTGCCGCCGATCACAACAGGATAACTTTTGAACCTGGCGGTCCCGGTCTCCATAGCTTCTCCGATTGCGGTTCTCACATCGCAATAGAGAGGCTCTCCGAGAGCGCCCGGTTCTTTTGTTCTGTCGAGCACGGCGATCTTTTTCACTGTTGCAGGAATGGCGTCGATCAAAGCTTTCATATCAAACGGACGGAAAAGGCGTACCTTGACTACTCCCAGTTTTTCACCCCGCTGATTTAGATAATCGATTGTTTCGTGTACGGTATCGCAGGCCGAAGCCATAACTACTATTATTCTGTCTGCATCAGACGCGCCGTAGTAGTCGAACAGATGGTATTGTCTTCCCGTTACTGCGGCGTATTTATCCATTGTCTTCTGTACGATTGCCGGACATTTATTATAGTATAGATTGACGGTTTCGCGTCCCTGGAAATAAATGTCGGGATTCTGGGCCGTGCCTTTGAGAATCGGCCGGTCGGGAGTCATAGCCCGGTTGCGGTGCTCCTCTACAAGCTTGTCGACGATCATTGCCCGCATATCGTCGAGACTTATCTCTTCGATTTTCTGAAGCTCATGCGATGTACGGAAACCGTCAAAAAAATGGACAAATGGGACACGTGACTCAAGTGTGGCCGCCTGGGCAATAAGCGCCATATCCATGCATTCCTGGGGATTCGAAGAAGCCAGCATTGCAAATCCTGTCTGACGAACCGCCATTACGTCGCTGTGGTCTCCGAATATCGACAGCCCCTGACAGGCTAGAGAACGGGCGGTAACGTGAAATACCGCAGGCGTCAATTCGCCGGCGATTTTATACATGTTTGGAATCATCAGAAGCAGCCCCTGAGAGGCTGTGAAGGTCGTGGTTAATGCGCCGGTGCAAAGGGCGCCGTGCACCGTGCCTACCGCCCCTCCCTCCGATTGCAGCTCCGCCACCTTCGGAACCGTTCCCCAGATATTAAGTTCTCCGGCCGCCGCCTTCTCGTCGCATATTTCAGCCATGGGCGATGAAGGCGTTATAGGATATATGGCTATTATTTCGTTAGTTGCGTAAGCTACATGAGCGCAGGCGCTGTTTCCATCATGCGGAACCTTAGGTCGTGACATAATCGCTCCCCTGTGTTGAGAAAGAGTTGATAATAAAAAAAGAGTTAAAATATAGTTTTTTCCAGGTAGGGATTCAATTTAGAATTGTTGTCGTATTATCGGATATTGTTTATTATCAGTCAATGAAGCTTTATTGATCTATCCCCTCGACATGGGGGCTGCAATAGCCACCTCAAAAAAGTTATAGTCAAATGTTTTTTTCTTGCATACTGTTCAAATGAACAGTATATTTATAGACATAAGTTTTGTTATACAACAATCTGTTTTTCGGAGGATTTATGGGATACGGATATACTACCACATTCAATGACAGCGTATTCGAGATGATTCCGTCGTTTTTTATTTCTCTTCCTTTCCGTATGGCGCGGATGGCTGAAGAGCGCGTTGAAATGAGTAAGAGGGGGATCCATGAGATAACCGCCGAAGAGTGGCTTCTTTGTAAATTTAACGTCAAAACCAGACTGTTGGGCGACGGTACACGGCGAAGGGTGGCAATAGCCGGAACGAGCATTAAACACCGGAGGGGTGGGGGGTAGGGCTTGTGTTCAGGTTATGAGCTGACGTCGGAGCAGCAACGGGTGGTTTCTTACATTGTTCGTTACCGTGCGGCAAACGGTATTCCTCCAACTGTAAGGGAGATAGCTTCTGGTCTGGGATACCGCAGTATCAACAATGTAAGGCAGCATCTCAGGCTTATCGAGCGGAAAGGGGTAGTACGGCTTCTGCGGGGAAAGGCGCGCGGTATCGAGGTTACTGACTCGCTCTCCGTTGCAGAGTACGGTGATGAAGAGAAACCGCATGAAGCTCCGCTTATCGGAGCGGTTGCTGCAGGCAAACCTATCACAGCCATAGAGAATATAGAGGGTTACGTTACGCTCGACCGCTCGATTTTCAGAGGCGAGGGGCTTTTTGCGCTCCGTATAAAGGGCGACAGTATGAGCGGGATGGGTATCCTCAACGGAGACATAGTTGTTGTCCGTAAAAAGTCGCATGCCGAAAACGGAGAGGTGGTTGTGGTTGTCATCGACGGCGAAGCCACCCTCAAAAGATTTATAAAAGAGAATGGAAAAATAAAGTTGCGGGCCGAAAATCCCGCGTATCCCGATATTATTCTCGAACCGGGGGATTCGGTTCAGATTGTAGGCAAACTTATTGGGGTGATAAGAAAGTACGGTGGGTAGTAGGCGCGTATATGATAATTGACTTATAAGGATAGGTGTTTGTGAGCAGACTTTTGTTCGGTACAAGCGGATATTCCTATAAAGAGTGGGAAGGGGTGCTATATCCCGCCGGCACCCCGCAGTCGGAATATCTGTCTCTTTACTCGCAGGAGTTCGATGTAGCCGAACTGAATTTTTCCTACTACAGAATGCCTGACGCCGCCCTGTGCCGCAGGATGGTTGCGGCGACCGACAAAAATTTTCTTTTTTCAGTTAAAGCTCACAGAAGCATAACCCACGAGGGCTCGGCTTCCTCCGTAAACGATGCGGTTGCCGCGTTTCTGCGGGGTATTGAGCCTATTGCAGACGCCGGTAAACTGGCGGTTTTGTTGTTGCAGTTTCCGTTTGGCTTTCATTATACCGCAGGTAACCGCGCTTATATGGATAGACTCTGCGCTCTGTTCAACGGTCTGCCGCTTGCCGTTGAGTTCCGCAACGGCAGGTGGCTGCGGCCGTCGGTGTATGAAGGTTTGAGGGAGCGTAATATTACTTTTGTCAATGTAGACGAGCCGAAGCTTCCCGGACTTCCCGGGCCCACCGCTCTTGTAACCGCCGACACGGGGTATGTACGCTTTCACGGACGAAACAGTGAAAACTGGTGGAAGGGCGATAACGCCACCCGCTACGACTACTACTACAGCGAAGAAGAATTGAGAGAGTGGGTTCCGCGTATTAAGGCGATAGCTCTCCGGGCTGCGGTTGTTCTGGTGGTTTTCAACAATCACTCGAGGGGACAGGCTGTGCAGAATGCGCGCAGGTTGCGCGAGATGATGTTGCAGGAAGGTAGTAATAAGCCGTAACTGTCGTATGCCGCCAGAGGGGGCTGCGGAACAAAGTTTATGGAACGCGCTGTACTGCATATCAATGTGGCCCACTTCCATGCCGTTGTTGCATGCCTGCGGTCGCCGCGGCTTTCCGGACGCCCCTTTGCAGTCAGAGTACAGGGAGGCGGAAAGATAATTCTAGACGTCTCGCGCGAGGCATGGGAGGCCGGTGTGCGAAGAGGTATGAGTTTCGACGCCGCCAAGAGGCTCTGCCGCGATCTTGTTCTTATTAATCCTGAACCGTCGCTTTATAATTGCATCGAAAAAGCGATCTTCGAACAGGCCTGCCGCCTTTCTCCTCTTGTCGAGCGCGCCGGGCCGGGTCATCTTTTTATAGATCTGACCGGTACGAGGCGGCTTATGGGCGCACCGGCGGATGCAGCCGAACGTATGCGCGCCGGTATCAGGGAAACGTGCCGTATAGAGCCTGCGGCCGGTATTGCGGCAAATCGTCTGGTAAGCAAGATCGCTTCACGAGTCATCAAACCCGAAGGGTTGTGCGCGGTGATTCCCGGTTGTGAAGAAGACTTCATGGCGCAGCTTCCTCTTGCGATCCTTCCCGGGATTGAACCGTTTCTTTTGGAGAAGCTACTTCAGTTCAACCTTAATCTTATACGCGACCTTTTGCGTATTCCCGTAGAAACCCTTGCCTGCGCGATCGGGCCGCAGGCATATTCGGTTCATCGTCAGGCGCGCGGTATCGACGACACGCCGGTGCGCCGAGCCGGAGAAACGACGCCCACCATAACCAAAAAAACAGTTCTTACGCGGCATACCAACGACGACTGCGCCGTTGCCGTCGCGCTGTTCCGTCTCACCTCGGATGCGTGCGCCTGCATGCGCGCCGCCGGGCTTGCCGCAGGAAAGACGACGCTTTACATAAAATATGCCGACGGCGTACAGGTGAGGCGCACCACGGCCCTCTCCCCTCCGGTAAACGGAGACCTTACTCTTTTCGGAAGGTGTTCGGAACTTTTAAAAAAGAGCTTTACCCGCAGGGTGCGCCTCACCGAACTTATGCTTGAGTGTTCCGATCTTACTTTCCCCTACGGTCAGGCCGACCTTTTCGGCTCTACAAACCGTGAGGAACACCTGATGCGCGCCCTGGATACAATACGCGGCGTCTACGGAAAAGCGTCAATACGATTCTGGGGAAGGGAGGCTTGTGCCGGCTATCATTGAATCTATATTCTTTATTGTATCCGTTCAGTCATCCATATTCAGAAAACAAATAGCTGCATTTATGAAAAATCCTCAAACATAAGGAATGAAGTCACAAAATAACATCAAACGAGCCTTCTCCCACAGAGAGAAGAGGGAAGTGGTATTCGTCAATTTCCCCTCTCTGACAGGAGAGGGGATGCAGGGCACCGCACCGAGCCTGCGGTCCCCGAGTTAACCGAGGGGTCGAGGTGTGAGAGGTCTGCAGGAAAGAAGAAAAGAAGGAAACAATTAATCATAGACCATATACTTTATGTGGTTCTTATCTCTTCGCAGCATGATTTTGAGTAAGTGAAGGGCGAAGAGGGATCATTAGGCGGGTGGCATAGAGATTTTTGACCACCTTTCCCCTTTTTCCTTTTACTTCTTCCTCCTTTTCTTTCTGTTATGTTTTTCTCTTATGCATACGTCCGATTTTTTTAATTGCATGCTCACGGAACTGTTATTAAATGTGCTCGCACAGGATGCCTTTTATTAGTTTTTGATTGGTTATAGCAATACTTTTCCCTCACACTACAGAACAAAAATAAAAGGAAGGAGTTAAAATGCACTTTATAGACCTATCATTGACGGTCATGTTTTTTGGAATTCTCACCAATACAATATCTGCTCCAGTCACAACACAGATTGCTTATCAGGGGATACTTACCGATAATGCCGGTAATCCTGTTTCCGACGGAGAACATACGCTTGAATTTGATCTTTATGCTGATTCCGCAGGCGGAAGTTCTTTATGGACGGAAACGAAGAAGGTTACGACGAAAGGCGGCATGTTTTCGCATATGCTTGGCTCGGTTACTTCACTGGAAGGCTTGAAATTTGACGGTCAGTAAAGAAGGATGGGAAAGAGATAGGTCAGCGGATGAGGTTGGGAGTGGTACCTTATGCTGTGAGGGCAATGGTTGCTGACAGTGCAGGAAAGGTGGATGGGAGGAATATTGGCGATAATTCGATTGATAGTACTAAGATTGCGAATAACGCAATTACTACTAATAAGATTTTGAATAATACTATTAAAACGGAAGATCTTAGTAGTGACCTTATAGCGCCGATGGCTGATTCAGCAAAATGGATTAGGCCGACAGCTATAACAAACGGTATGATTGGTACAAATCAGATTTCAAAAATTGATGGGAGTAAAATTAATCCCGATTTCGCAGACCAAGAGATAAAAACGATAAGCTCTATCACAGCACGGAATTTTATAACCAAGTATCAGAATGGTTCTATAACATCTGGAATTATAGATACATTAAAAATTGAAGATTTAGATGAAGGTTCCTGTTATTTGGCTAATTTTTATATGCATGGAGATCAAATTGGTATTTCTAAATCTGCAATAATTCAAACATTAGATCCCGGGCTTGTTTCACAAGTCAATCCTATAGGAAACACAGATTACAATTTAGGCACAGTTACATTTACTACTTTTGAAAACAGAGCTCCCGGATCATATGCCGGTGATCCTTGGGGAAGAGGAAAATGTAGCTTCTGGATAGTGATCGATGCAACTGATTTTGAAGGAAGGACAGCATCTTGGCAACTCACGCTGACCAAAATCGGTGGAATATAAGTATCCGTCCGCTGAGCCCATTTTTGACAAACTATATTTTTAACTGCAAAGCTCACAAAGGTTTTAAAATAAAATACCTTTTTTATTTCTTTGTGTTCTTGGATGTCTTTTCTTTGTGAACTTCGTGGTTATAATACCGGAAAAGATTTATTTTGTGTTTACGGCGTTTATCATTCCACACACATGTTACTCCCAAATTGTTTTTTGAAGGTATGGGTTTACTTAACGGATACGAAGAATTTAATAATACCATCGGACCTTAAACCTGTTTGCGCTGAAGGGTTGTAAAAGATTTAGTGTTTTACTTCGTTTCTGCCATAAGACTATCGAGAGCTTTCCGTGCTTCCTCAAACTTAGGATTAATGTTAAGGACCTCCATATACTTATTTACCGCTTCTTTCTTTTTGCCCTGTTGAGCTAATATTTGCGCAATATAGAAATGAGCTTCGGCTGCCAGAGGTTCCAGTCGGGCAGCAATTTCTAGTTCTTTGAGTCCTGCTTCCGTATTATTTTGCCGTGAAAGAGTTAAACCCATCAGCACATGACCTCGCCAGTCATGAGGGGTGAGTTCAAGGGCGGCGGCAAAGGCGGTTTTTGCTTCAGCGAATCTACCTACAATAAATAAGGCCCGACCGAGATTTAGATGGTTCTCCGCCCAATCAGGATTGAGTAGTACTGCATGTGTAAACTCTACAATTGCCGAATCGTAATCGCCGCGTTTCACCCATTCATTTCCGAGACGGGTGTACAATTTCCAGTCGTTAGGCGATCGCTTTATATAATACTTCAGAAGTGACAGGGAATCGCGCCATTGTAACTCATACCTCCTCGTCTCTCGGGCAGTTGCAACAGCCAAAACCGCAAATGCTGTAATAATAAAAATGCGAATACCGGTTCTTTTTATCGGATGCCCCCGGGTTACCCACAGACCGTTCAGCAAGTGGCAAATCGGCAACAAAAAACCTACCATAGGCAGGTATATAAACCGGTTGGAAACGACAGATGATGTAAAGCGTATGACTCCTATTGCAGGTAAGATTGCAATGAAAAAAAACAGACTGCCTGCCAGCAATGAAGGTGTGAGACTTACAGAAAAAACAATTAATATGATGATGCACAATATAATCAGCACAGGAATAAGTACTTCCTGGTTTGTAAGGGAAAACGGATTAGGAAATTGATAGTCATACACGGGGCCTGCCGGCCATACTGCCTTGAAAAGATAAGTGCCGATACCGTATGTGATGACAAAAGGAATATATGGTAATCGCAACATAACAATATTACCGGCATCGAATGACCTTGTCTGAGATACAAGAGTCACCACCGAGGACAAGCAAAAGATAATCAAGAAAGGAATCTTTTCGATCACCGTGTGACGGTTTAGTCGTTTTAACGGCCAGTAATCAAAAACAAACAACAACAACGCTATAGAAACAGCGGTAGGTTTGGAAAGCACCGAGCAGAGGTATAAAAACAGTGATGCTCCGTATCTTTTCCATTCGACACGACCCATTCGATTGGCATGCGTTACATATAGTAAATAAAAAACAATCGATCCGAGAGCAAAACAGGTGGATAGAACTGCCTTACGTTCCGCTACCCATAATACCACATCGGTGTTTAATGGGTGCAAACCATAAAGCATAGAACAAAAACAGCATATCAGCCAGTTGCCGAACAAAAGGTAAAAAATCACTGTAACGAGGGATACGTTTATCAAATGGAGTAACAGTGAAGTGCGATGAAACGGCATCAGGCTATATGCTGCGGTTGGGTCAAGAAAATCAAGCATCATAGATAGGAGTGCCATAGGCTGGTAATATCCCTTAACCACCGAGGGTTCACGGAGTTCAATAAAAAACTTCTTGACAGAAGCAAAACTAGGATGCCGGATCTCAGGCGCACCGAGATAAAATTCATCGTCCATAAAGAGCGCTCCGGCTCTAAGTGCCGGCACATAGGTGGCTACAACGATTCCAAGGATTGCCGGTAACACCATCCACCGAATTAGGATGCAATATATCCTGTAGCCTTTAAAGCCGAAATTCATACGGCTGATTTTTCCGCCGCCGGAATTGGATTGCGGTTTGGAGCATAGGAATATCATCTTACCATTTCTTTGTATAATGCAAACAGCTCCTGGAAAGCACATCCGATGACCTTCAGATTTGCGCCGGTCGGCTTACCCGCAGTGCGAGGATAGTGTGTCACGCCAACCTCTACTAGGCGAAAACCTGCTCTAATCGACTTTGCCAGAAGTTCCGTTGAGATCACTGCACCATTCGATGACAATTTAATCTTTTCTATTACCTTGCGTTTCACAAGCTTGAAACCGCAGTTAACATCCTTTACGTTGAATCCGAATATTGCTCTTACAAAGGTATTCCACAAAAAAGTATTAACCTTACGTATCAAAGGGTCGCAACGTTTCTTACGGAAACCTACGACCACATCCCCCTCGTCTATTTTATCTATAAGAAGAGTCAATTCTTCAAGGTCGAATTGTTGATCTGCATCGGTATAAAAAATAAGATCATATCTGGCATTTTTAAAGCCGGTTCTTATGGCACTGCCATAGCCGCTATTCACATTATGATGTACCGGATGCACATGGTCCGGATCTTCAGCTTCAAAACGGCTGAAAACGGAGGCTGTTCCATCTCTGCTTCCATCGTTTACCGGTACGATTTCCCATCTATATGCAACCTCGGGTAGTATTCTTTGAGCTTTAAATAAAATAGATTCAACATTAGCTTCCTCGTTGAATGCAGGGAAAATGAAAGAAAGAGAAGAAACTTTTTTCATATATAAATCTCTTTCCGGCGATGCGATCCGGTAATTATCCATACATTCAACATATTTTAGAAAATAATTTACATTTAGGTATCAGGCCAGTGTGTTTGCGGCACTCATGTCATTTCGTATAATCGATTACAAACGCAAACAACACATTATCGTATACCGCAAAAAGGGCAGTTGAATCGGGAGCTATTGTTTTCGCTTCACCATGGAATCCTCCAAGTTCCATGGTGAACGGCAGGCACGTAATACCCTCTCCTATGCTGCTTATGCAGATCACCTGAATTCATTCTATTCATATTTAAAAGAGAACGGAGTGGAACTTTATGCCATATCAGTTCAGAATGAACCTGATTATGGAGACTGGACTCAGTGGACAGCTCAGGAATTACTTACGTTCATGAAAGAAAATGCTTCCGTGATTAAAACTAGGGTAATGGCGCCAGAATCTTTTCAATTTAGGAAGAACATGTCGGATCCCATTCTAAATGATCCGACGGCCTGTGCAAATCTGGGTATTCTTGGAGCTCACTTCTATGGAGTTCAGGTAAGGGATATGGCATACCCGCTCTTCAAGGAAAAGGGAGCCGGAAAGGAACTATGGATGACTGAAGTCTATGTCCCCAACAGTAATGCCAATTCGGCAGATAATTGGCCTGAGGCGATAGAGGTTGCACTCAATATTCATAATGCCCTGGTCGAAGGCGACTTCAACGCTTATGTATGGTGGTATATCAGACGTTCGTATGGACTCATCTGGACTCATCAAAGAAGATGGAAAGATAGCAAACGGGGATGGTGCATGGGGCACTTTTCAAAATTCGTAAGACCCGGCTTTAAGAGAGTGGATGCAACAAAAAGCCCAGCCTCGAATATTTATGTTTCTGCTTACAAAAATAGTGATCAGCTGGTAATAGTCGTCATAAATAAGAATACATCGCCCAAAACGCTTACGTTTTCTACAATCGGTACAAAGGTAACCTCGCTTACCAGTTACACCACATCTTCCAGCAAAAGCATGTCAAATGACGGCAGGACAACCGTCGAGGCGGCTTCCTTTTCGGCAACGGTCGATGCGCAAAGCGTATCTTCGTTGGTGTGTAATATTACCCCAGTCAAGGTTTATTATTCTAATTCTGAAACCCAAACCATACCTGTTTCTATATTGTCAGATAATAAGTCGCAATACAGGGTTTATGATATCAGAGGATGCCTTGTAGTAACACCCTTTTACCGGCGGATTGTATCCCATTTCGGATCGATTTCACAATTGTCTTCCGGACCCTATCTTGTAAGGACAAAAGAGAGTGAAAAGAATATTTTATTAAAAACTATCTTCTGGTAAAAAAAAACAACCTCTCTTGTCCTGAGTTCCATTTAGTAACCACAACTACACATTGCCTATCCGTTCAGTGAAACCATCTCCCGATATACTCTATTTTTAACCGCAAAGGCCACAAAGATGTTTCGTAAAGATCAAAAAGATTTTTAAAATAAAATACCTTTTAATTTCTTTGTATTGTTGTTTTTCTTTTCTTTGCGGACTTTGTGGTTAAAAATACTAAAAAAGATTTCTTTGATGTTTACGGCGTTGATCATTCCGAACACATGTCGCTTTCCGATTGTTTTTGAAGGCATGGGTTCACTGAACGGATACTCGTAAAATTCGTCGACTGCATATTCCACTATAAAGCGGTTTGAATGATTATCGCCGGGTTGCTGATACTATATTAGACGGTTCGCTCTCTCCTTTTGCATTATAAGCTGTTACTTTATACCAATAAACGGTAGGGAATGAATAGGGCGGTTTGTCGTAGAAATAATACGTCCCGTAATAATCCTGGCTTGCGTCGGCGATTTTGACAAGAGAGTAGGTACCGTCCAGTGAATCAGCTCTGTAAATTTTGAAGCCGTTATATACGATTGTCCGCGAAGGCATTTTCCATGCAAGTACCACGGAACTAGGTTCTGACCCGAGAGTATCTAGATCGAGCGGCGCCGAAGGTATACTTCTTGGAATACGGTATCCACGTGCAAAAGATTCGCTCAGTGAACTTTCACCCGCTCTGTTGAATGACTTGACTCTATAGTAATAAAAGGAATCTGAAGGCACTGTGTCGAAGAAAACCGTGGTATCAGTTGTCCCTACCAGAAACACGCCGGTTAAAAAAGAATCCGATGTGCACCTGTAAATGCGATATCCTTGCGCGCCGTATGCGTCCTCCCAGAAAACCGCCACCACAGCCGAATCGGTGCCTTCGGATGCGTAAAGATAAAAAGGCGGATAAGGGAAGTTACGGTGAGCGGCTTCCGACGAAACACTCAGAGGAGTTTCGTCCAGATTACTTGCCGAAATTTTATAGTAGTTGTCGCCAATGTTTTCGTTGGTATCCAGATAATAATTGTAGCTGGTAGTGCCGGCAACACTGTCGATTTTGACAAATGGGCCGTCAGGACTTGTCGAACGGTAAATATAATACATACGCACCGAATAAAGGGTGGTGCTTGCATACCATTCCAACTGAACGCCGTCCATACTAGATATTGCGTTCACATATTCCGGCGGCCCCAATCGCATCCCGGAAAATGAATTGCCCATTTCACCTTCGATTGAAGCTCTTATTGATGCGAGACGATAAAAATAACGGGTATTAGGTACTGCGGTGGTGTCGAAAAATACGGTATCCGTCGTAGTACCGATTTTTTCAAAACCTGAGGTTCGGAATGTTGAACGGTATATTGAGTATTGATTCGCGTCTTTTATCCTTTCCCATACAATACGCACGTATTTGCTGTAAGATGCAAGTGAAATGGAAATAATCGTAGGCGGAGACGGAGGCTGGAGTCTGCCGCTCCACGCCGAACTCCACGGGCCTGTGCCTGCTTCGTTGTAAGCAGCTATCCGGTAATAAAAGTAACCCGTATCGTTTACCGAATCCACATACTGCTGAAACGTAGTACTGCCGATTATTATGGTGTCCGTAGATTTTCTTGCACGAGAAATGTAATAGCCGCTCGGTTCCGGGCTGCCGGAGGGCATATACCATTCTATAATTATTGCGTTGCTTGTGCCGGTGACTGATCTTATTTCCGGTCTGGCCGGAACCTGAAGCTTTCCCGCTATAACGTAGGTACTAAGCGAACTTCTCTGAACCGGGTTATATGCCGCAACCCTGTAGTAATAGCGGGTAGTTGTTGTAAGATTATCGAAATAAAACGTATCGGTTACCTGCTTGTATTCGATCGATTCCGACGATGATTCGGATCTGTAAATTATATATCCGGTTGCTCCCCGTACCGGTTTCCATTGCAGGAGCACGCCGTTCACGGCCTCCGTGGCTTTAAGGCCTTCCGGTGTAGGAAGCAGCTTATATCCCAAAACAGTATTACTGCTTACAATCTCTCCCGAAGGCGTCCGAAGATCGATTCTATAGTAATAGCCGTCGTAATCGGGCGGATAATCGTTATAAGTATTGTTTTTTGTACTGTCGATCCGTATTAAACGGGTCGAGTCTTTTGAACGGTAAATGTATGTTATTGCTTCCGTACCGTTGGTTTTCCACGATAAGATAAGGCCGTCGTTGGATCGCGACTGAATCGTAAGTACCGGAGACGTCAGGATACTTCCGTATACATAATTGCTGCGGGTGTGGACGCCGAGTCTGTTCAGTGCCGCAACCCAGTAATATAGAATAAATGTGGTGGTTACGGAATCGAAATAACCGGTTGATGTAACGGTATCTATAGCTATTGCGGAATTAGTAGCGCTCGAAGATCCCCTGTATATGATATACCCTGTTGCGCCTGTTACGGGACTCCAGCTAAGCTGTATACCTTTTGTAAATGTCCCGTTCGACGCATAGAGATTGGCCGGAGCAGGAAGAAGTTTTACCCTGCCGGGAGTACATGCGCTGGGCGATCCCTCTTTCCCTCCGTTATCGACTCCGGCAATGACGTAATAATAGATATCGGTTGTAGGTACGCTGTCGATGTAAAAGGTATCGGTAACACTCTTTATCTTTGCCATGTTGTCGCCGCATGATTTCGAACGATATATATTGTAAGATGCGGCACCCGCGAGCTTGCTCCATTTCAACAATATGTAATCGGCATAAATTCCGTATGATATTACTACTTCCTGAGGCGAAGAGAGTAGCTGAATACTGGCCGGGTAACAGTTGCTTAATATCCCCGTTCTTCCTCCCCTGTCGACTGCAGCTATCCTGTAATAGTATGTAGAGGAAGTATTGATTGATGTATCAGTAAAGCGATTGTTTTTGGTTGCTGCAAACCGGTTTTCATCTGTAGGACATTCTCCGACTGTACGGAATATAATAAAACTGTCGGCGCCGGAAAGAGGATCCCATGAAAGAGTAATTGAAACAGGATTATTTGAGCTTGTCACTTTTATTCCTTTCGGCGCAGGAAGCAGCCCGAGAGAAGCGGATTCGCAGTTGCTTTTAGCTATTTCCCGGCTGTCTTTATCATAAGCGGATACGGAATAATAAAAAGTTGCAGTAGATGCGACGGTGTCGTTGTATGAGAGTAAGGAGGTTGTCGTAATTTTCTCTTTTTCCCCTGTGCAGGAAGATTTGGAGCGGAAAACCACATAACTTTTCGCACCGCCCACAGGATCCCAGTTGAGACCGATAAAATTGGAATTGCTTGTAACAGTAAGACGTATAGAAAGAGTATTCATTGTAAGAAATCCGTAATCTGTCGCGCTGAATCGGCTCGAGTATCCCTGTGTATCGACGGCTGCGATTTTGTAATAGTAAATTTCCGATGTGGTTACAGAGTCAAAATAGGAGTTACTTCCTTCCGAATACCTGACAGATGCTATCAGACGAAAGAAAGAGGTATCTGAGGCGGATCGGTAGATATCAAATTCAGCGATGGAATTGCTTTTTACATGCCAGTTGATTTTTATAAAGTCGGAATAAGTCCCTTTGGAGACGGAATCGATAACCGGCACAGCAACCTTATCGGATAAAACGGTTCCGTGCAGCGTGTCCCGTGAGCGGCATTCACCTGAGCTGTTTTTCGAGGCAACAATATAGTAGAAAGAGACCGGTTTGTCAAAAGGATACATAATACTACATATGCCTGCAGAAGGTTGATCAACTGAAGAAATCAATTCATAAACGCCATTTTTGCGGTCGGCCCGATAAACTGAATAGCCGCCTGCATTTTCCACTCTGTTCCATGTAAGGGTTATAGAATTTGAGGCTGGAGTAATCCATGGATGAGGCGGAAGCGGCGGTATAAGAAGAGGCGTCCTGATGGTATCCACAAAGGTTCCCGCACTATCCCATCTGTCAATAACGGCAAGGCTACATCTGTATGTAGCTGCGGGAAATAGCCCGTCTATAATGCAGACTGAATCATTTACTGCAAAGACTTCTCTTTGATTCCCTTCTGTATTGATAACAAATATCCGTGTTTGCAAGGTATCGTTAGGAAGATTCTGATCGGAAACCGAATATAAAAGTCTTATCGCCCCGCTTCCTTTATTATGATCGAAATCATACCACAAAGAGTCGTGCCGGGCGCTGACAACAGGATTGCTGTTGAAGGAATAATTCTCCGATGCTGCATCCCAGGGATTGTTTCTCGGATAAATCGGATTATCCCGATGTGCACATGTAAAAATCAATAGTAAGAGAATAATAATACTGCATATCTTTTTCATAGCACAACACACTCCCCTTAAGAGGATTTTATATAGTCAGAACGGTATAGATATAAAAAAACCTATACCCGCGACAATTCCCAGCGTATAAAAAACATTTCTGGCTCTTGCAAACTTATCGGTCTCTTTCGTTGTTTCAATATATTTATTATATAAAACGGTGTATTCCTCGGTTGTTTTGCCTCTTGCCGAAGAATAATCGTTCCATCTGTTTTTCTCCAATACAAGATTATCGGCGGTTTTTTTATTTAGTATCAGACCCGTCACACCAGCAGCAATCGCCGTAGTTCCAAATGAGATCAAACGGACGGGCCGGCTTTTTTTGAGATTGATGCGTTCTGCAAGAGAGGGCTTTTTCGACGGCAAAAGAACTATCTGAATGGTATCTGTCAATTTTGCCGATATGCCTACCTGCTCAGTATACGGATTGTATCCGGGCGTCTCAATTCGCAGATTGTAAATTCCGGGTAAAAGCGGTCTTGAATACAGAGGCGTAACGCCTAGAAGAGTATCCTCTATATAAACCATTGCTTTTTCCGGCGTGCTTGTTACAAAAATATTACCAGTTTCCCTGATAAGTGTTGCGGTTATGAATTCGGTGCCGTTTTCCTTGAGGTCGATTGTTTTCTTAAAAGATTCATACCCATCTTTTACGAGAGTTATTTCGTATAATCCCGGTAAAAAACCGGTAGCGTGATAGGGGGTAGTTCCCACATTCACATCGTTGATTATTATCCCGACACTATCCGGAATACTCGCGATGATAATTGTTCCGTTGGTTGTAGCCTGTGCCGGTGTAGTATCGACGGCTTGCACTACCGTTTCCGTCTGCTCGTTTTTATTAAGTTTTTTTTGAGATTTCTGTGAAGCGTCGGCTGCATTCTCTTCCGGATTTCTTTTTTTCATCTGAGCTGCAGTGACGTCTGGAGTTGCTTTTGGAGAAGCCACCTCAGGCGCGGAAGATTTATTCTTTTGAGTGACGGACTCTTCGTCGTTATGATCTCTTACCGTAGAAGGTGATGATGTATTAATATCGTAATTTTCAGTCTGATTTTTTGGCGTGGCCTGCTGCATTGAATCGCCTGTCTGTGACGGCTCCTTTGCTTGTCTGGACCTGGATGCTGCAGATAAATCAACATTATTCTGCTCGGCCGGAAGGAGATCAATACCATCCCATACACTGGCCGAGTCTCCGGCAACCGGATAAAAAACGGCACTCACTTTGCCGGAATTGATCAATATAACGACTGCCAACATTAGAAACCGCCTAATCATTTCAGACTCCTTGCGGTAGAATTTCCATTGATCATACTCCACTTTTATACAAGCAGTAGTTTGGTAGTTTGGGTGAATAAAATTTTAATAACTACTTACAAATTAATATAATACTTTTAATGCAACAATGGGACTGAAAGCTAAAAAAAGATAGATGGAATTCCCTAAAGAAAGGCTGCAAATTTATCATAATAAATTGTCGCCAAAAATATAAGAAGTTGCTTTATATTTATAATATAGGTGATTTTATATTATTCATAAGGGGGATGGAATCTTGAGAACGCTCAATAGGTCCGATAATTATTCCACATGGATTTTTCCGGTTGTTGTTTGCTTCATAACCGCCGCATTTAGTCAGAATAATTTGACTCTGTCAATCGACAAGGCAGCCGACACCATACGAAAAGATATTTACGGCGCCTTGCTTGAAGACTGGGGCAGGGATATTTACGGGGGACTCTATGTTGGTACCACTTCGAATATTCCGAATACAAACGGGATGAGAAATGATATTATCCGGTATTTAAAGGAAATCGATATCGGAGTACTTCAATTTCCGGGAGGGTGCAAAGCTGAGGTATATCACTGGAAGAACGGTATAGGCGAAAAGTCGAGCCGGCCGGGCGGAGAAAAAACAAACGGCATGGGAACGGATGAATATTTTCAACTCTGTCAGCTTGTCGGGTGCGCTCCTTTTATACAAGTAAACTGCAAGGAAGGCACCCCATCCGAGATGAAGGCCTGGCTCAATTATATTCATACAAATTATCCAAACAAACTGAAATATCTTGGAATAGGAAATGAGCCGTGGGGCGGGTGTTATGCTGGCATAAGCGTCAGTGATTACATTACCAAGTGGTATAATCCCTTCATAGCCGCCATTCCGGAAGATTTTAACGGAAAGATAGTCAGAGTAATAGCTGCAGGATATACTGATCAATCGACTACCGATTTTTCATGGACTGAAACCGTACTCAAGAACGCTGTCGGTAAAGCCGAAGGTCTCTCATGGCATTACTATACCACTATGAGCTGGACCGAAGGCGAGAAAGGCTCTTCGATAAACTTCACCGAAACCGATTATTACAATATTCTGGATAGAGCCTATGCAATGGAAAAGCAGGCGAAGCGGGTAATGGAAATTATGGATCGTTTCGACCCTGAGGGTACAATAGGACTCCAACCCGATGAATGGGGGGCATGGTACGATCAGATTCCGAATATGGGCCAATCCTATCAACAGAGCACTGTCCGTGATGCGCTTATTACAGCTCAACATTTTAATTTTTTCAACAACAACTGCAAACGAATCAGAATGAGTCAATCCGCACAACCGGTCAATGTCATCCATTCGTTGTTTCTTACACATCCAACTTCCGGCGCCCTTATTAAAACCCCTACTTTTTATGTCTATAAATTGTATGTCCCGCACCATAACAGCCTTTTAGTGCCTTCTACCCTTACCTGTGGAAAAGTAAAAAACCTGAATGTTTTAACAGCTTCCGCCTCCATTGACGGTTCCGGTCGTTTGCATATAAGCATCGCCAACATCCATGCAACTTCCCAGCAATCACTTTCTATTACTCTCAACGGCGGTAATTATAAAGATATTTCAGGTAATATCGTAACGGGGCCTTCCATAACAAGTTACAACGATTACAATACGGATGAAAAAGTAAATATTCAGCCTTTTGCTTCATCCAATTATTCGCTGAACGTCAATACAGTAAATGTAAATATTCCGGCGCACAGTGTTGTGATGCTGGAATTAACACCAAAGCAGGTTTCGGTCAATAACCGACTCTCCGAAAAATCGGATCATAAGATAGGAATAAGAGTATTACAGGGGAAAAGAATAGAACTTACGCATGGATACGTTAGACCCACACACGTAACAATATCGGTTTTTTCAATCAACGGCAAAATCGTTTTTCCTACTTCATTTTCCACTCTTTACCCACGGGAATATTTGATATTTTCTCCGGAGATCCAAATAAAGGGAAAAAAACTTTATATTGTAAAGGTAATTGCCGACAGGGTAAGAAAATTCTTTTGGATACTTATCTGATATATTTTATTTATAAATATCAAAAAAATTTTAATAATAGGGGGGTAAATTTGAGATGATAAAAAAAAGCATAATCTTCAATTCTCTGATATTTTTGAATGCAATATCCGGCCTCTTTCACGCTTCTTTATCGCAAGGAGTAGCTAAAGGGCCTATGCGAGACATCACCGCAAAAGAGCTTGTATGGGATATGAAAATCGGTTGGAACCTCGGCAATACTCTTGATGCGCCAAACGGCGAGACGACCTGGGGAAATCCGATGACAACACAGGCAATGATGGATGCGGTCAAAGCAAAGGGATTCAGAACTGTTCGTATTCCGGTTACATGGGATAAACATATGGCCGGGCCGCCCGATTACACGGTGGACAAGGCATGGATGGACAGAGTGGAAACCGTTGTGGGGTATGTCCTGCGAGACAGCATGTATGCTATTGTAAACACTCATCATGACGAATGGATTACTCTGACCTCGACAAATCAGGCGACGGTAAAGGAAAAGATAACCAGACTCTGGACACAGATCGCCGCCCGTTTCAGGGATTACAGCGATTATCTTCTATTCGAGACATTCAATGAACCGCGCCAGTCGGTAAATGAATGGAACGGCGGCACGCCGGAAGCAAGAGCAATTCTTAATTCATACCACCAGGCCGCAGTGAACGCCATAAGAGCCACAGGCGGCAATAATACGAAACGGTTCATAATGATATGCGGCCATGGGGCAACTCCTACTACAGAGTGTATAAAAGACATTGTGATTCCAAACGATAACGACCCTCGTTGTATAGTTTCTCTGCATACCTATTATCCACAGGATTTCTGTTTCGAAGGGGGAAGATCCACATGGGGCTCGTCGGAAGATCAGATGAATGTTCTGAAAGAATTAAACAGGGAAATAATAGACGTATCCACCAAAGGCGGAGGCGCCGCAATAATAGGCGAATGGGGTTCAATTGATAAGAACAACCTCTCGTCAAGAGTTGCGCATGCGGAATTTTATGCACGCAATGCCCGTTCAAAAGGAATGTTGCCTATATGGTGGGATAACGGCGCAAAAGATTTCGGCCTTCTGAATCGCAAAACTAATCCCCCTTCGTGGGTATGGCCCACAATTGTGGAAGCGCTCGTTAAAGGAGCTGAGGATGCTTCCAATCCTTTAACCTCTACCGTAAAGCCTGCTTTGGCGCCGGGTTCCGGATCGCCGATAGTAATCAAAAAGCATGAAGGGGCGAATATCCGAATCTTATATGAGCCATCCTTTATCTCTTTGCGACTTTTTACCTTGCAAGGCAGAATTATCCATACCCATATTCAATCATATAATTCGTTGGTGATTCTTACTCAGCCGGGGCTTTCAGTCGGTGGAGGGAGCTATCTGATTGAGCATAAAACGGGCGATTCCTATCAGGTAAATACTATCTCACATGTCAGATAAGTATTTCGGATCCGGGATGATAAAATCAACAATATTAGAAGAAACAACGCCTGATCCAATACATATGCATTTAATAATAAATATACAGAAGAGAAAAACATATAAGAAAAAAGAAGGAGGAAATGGTAATAGTCAATTTCCCCTCTCTCTATGGGAGAGGCGTCGCGGTGAGCTTCGTCGAACCGTGATGCAGGCGACGCACCGAGCCTGCGGTTCCCGAGCTTGCGGTTCCCGGGTTTATCGAGGGACGG
>FWPV01002112.1_pt1 | contig 50370 bp, 38 predicted proteins | sample 2228371 | NCBI WGS metagenome assembly FWPV01 (sample SAMEA103939776, study PRJEB20133) | metagenome | reverse complement strand
TTTTACCGGCCAGACGCTGACAGGACTTGGATTCTCCAAGGTTGGCCATATTGTAGCACAAAAATCCGAGTTTGTCAACTAGAAAATGCATATAATCCAGGGCAAGCGCATTTTTTTTAATGTTGTATAGGGGCACTCTGACATGGGAGGGGCCCTATGGAGGAAGAGAAGCATACTTTTCGATACTTCAGGATCCGCGCCGGCACAACAGGCGGCACAAGTTGTAGGCGGTCGCCCAGCAACGACTACCTGTTCAAGGCCCTGCCCGGATAAATGCGCTTACGCTACATTGCCCCATACCCCCCCTTGCCAAAGCGGGCAAATGTGGTAAAATGAAAAGGAATCCAACCGGGGTCAATGTGGTGTCAAGAGCGGAACGCCGTTGGGCACTGTTGTGGACCGTTGCCATCGTCGGGCTGAGTTGCCTGCCCTACCTCCTTGCCTGGCGGCTGGCCCCTGCCGATACCCAATACACCGGCTTGCTCATCAACCATTTCGATGGCGAGTCCTATTACGCCAAGATGCAGCAAGGTGCCCGGGGCGACTGGCTCTTTCACCTGGCCTTTACCCCGGAACCCCACGACGGAGCCTTTATCTTTACCTTCTACCTGGCCCTGGGCCACCTGGCGCGCACCCTGGGCCTGCCCCTCCCGCTGACCTACCACCTGGCCCGGGCCCTGGCCGGCCTGTTCCTGTTGCCGGTCGCCTACCGCCTGATCGCCCAGGTCTTTGACCGCGTGCCAACCCGTCGCCTGGCCTTTCTGCTGCTCGGATTTTCTGCCGGATTCGGTTGGTTGCTGGCAATTTTCGGGGTGACTACCGCTGACCTGTGGGTGGTGGAAGGCTTTACCTTCCTCAGTATTTTGGCCAACCCCCACTTTCCGCTGGCCATCGGCTTGATGCTGCTCCTTTTCCTGATGGTGCTCAGTAGCCAGAGCTATGCCGTCCCATTTTCCATGACTCGCCCTGCTGCAGCGCAGGCCGAAAAATTCTCGGCGGTGAAAGCCAGGTGGAGCTGGGTCTTGGGCGCTGTCGGGCTGGGCTTGCTGCTGGCCGTGGTCCAGCCCTTTGCTGTGCCGGTGGCCCTGGTCGTCCTGGTCGTCTATCTGGTGGTCCTGACCGGGTGCCAGCGCCGCTTGTTTTGGTTGGGCCTTCTCATCAGCGGCGCCGCAGCGGCCGGCGCTGCGCCGCTCATGCTCTACGACCTGTATGTCTCTCGCAACAACCCGGCCCTGGCCGGCTGGTCGGCCCAAAATCTGACCCCCTCGCTGCCGCTGTGGGATTATGCCCTGGGCTATGGCCTGGTGCTGATATTGGCCGGCGGCGGAGCCGTCGTCGCTGCCCGCCGCCGACGGCCGGCCGACCTGTTCTTGCTGTCGTGGGTTGGCAGTGTGGGCGTGCTGCTCTATGTGCCGTTCGCCCTGCAACGGCGGTTCATCACCGGGCTGCACCTGCCGCTGACATTGCTGGCCGCCCTTGCAGTGGAGCAGTTTCTGTGGCCTCGCGTCCGGCCCCACCGCCGAGGGCTGGTCACGGCCCTGATCGTCAGCCTGGCCGCCTTGACCAACCTGTTCGTGCCGCTGGTGGCGGTGGCCGGTGTGGCCCGGGGGCAACCTCCGCTGGTCATGTCGCAGGATGAGGCCGCTGCCTGTGCCTGGCTGCATCAGCACACCAGATGGACTGATACCGTGCTGGCCCCGGTCGAGGCAGGACAGTTTATCCCCGCCTGGGCCGGCAACCGCGTCGTCTACGGCCATCCCTTTGAGACGATAGAGGCCGGGGCAAAACGGGCAGAGGTCACCCGTTTCTACACCCCTGGAACCGACCCCGCCGAACGCCGGGCGCTGTTGGAACGCTACGGCGTGCGCTATGTGCTGCTGCTGTCGGTCATCCCCGACCTGGACCCCGCCGCGCTTGGTCTGGTGCCGGTTTGGAGCCAGGGGAGTGCTACACTGTACCGGGTCGAATCCCCATGAGCCGCCCCTTTTTCCCGGTGCTTATGCTGATCTTGTTGGGTGTGGCCCTGGCCCCGCTCTTCCTCCATCCCACCGACCTGCTCTATCCCCGCACCGGCCAGGCAACCGACCTGACCATCACCCATTGGCCGGCCGTGGCCTTTAATGTCCGCACCCTGCGGCAAGATGGACAGGTGCCTCTGTGGCGGACGACGATTGCCGGCGGTGGGCCGTGGGCGGCCAATCCCCAATCGTGGCTGTTCTACCCCCCTGCCTGGCTGTTCTACCTGCCGGGGATGCCCATTGGCCTGACCTTCAACCTGCTGCTGGTGGCTCACCTGGCCCTGGCCGCGCTGGGCACCTATGCCTTTGGCCGCCGGGCGCTGGGTCTGGGGGCGCCTGGCGCTGCCCTGGCCGGGCTGGCCTTTGCCCTGGCCCCCTGGCTGAGCGGACAATTGGCTGCCGGCCATGTCAACATCATCCTGGCGCTGGCCTGGCTGCCGGTGGCGCTGGGGGGGGCTCACCACGCGGCGACAACCGGCCGGCCGGGGGGGGCATTGCTGACCGGCCTGGCCTGGGCTGCTGCCCTGCTCAATCACGCCCAGATGGCGGCGTTCGCCATCGCCCTGTCGGCGGGCTGGTTGGGGCTGACCGGATTGGCCGGGCGGGCCGGCATCTCATTGCGGCGCCTGGTAGCCCTGTTGCTGCTCATGTTTGCCGCCGCTCTGCTGCTCGGCGCCGCGCTGCTCATCCCCCTGGCCGAAGCCATGCCCCATCTCAACCGCATGGCGCTGACCGCCGATGAGGCAGGCTTGTTCTCCCTTTCCTGGGCCGGTCTGCTGACCGGCTTTATCCCGACCTACGGCGGTGAGCCGGAGCAGATCATCTATCTCGGCCTGCCGGTAGCCTTGCTGGGGGCCGTAGGCCTGGCGTTGCGGCGCGACCGGGCCTCCTGCTTCCTGGTGGCAACGGCGCTGCTGGCCGCTCTCTTTGCCCTGGGCAACCACGGGCCGCTGTTTCCGTTGCTTTTGCGGCTGGTGCCCGGCATGAGCTGGCTCCGCGTGCCCCCCCGAGCCTGGGTGCTGGTCGCCTTCAGCCTGGCCCTGCTGGCCGGCCGGGGCCTCGATGCCCTGACCGGCGTGCCCCTGGCTGCCCCTGCCCGACGACGCACCAAGCAGATCGCCTTGGCCGCCCTGCTCTTTGGGCTGCTTTTGTCCGCAGGGTTGTTCTTCCTGTACCGGCCCACACCCCCGGCCGTGTGGAGCCTGGCCGTTCTGTCCGTTGCTGGCTCCGTCGCACTGTTGATCCGCGCCCGAGGCCACATCGGGGCAAGGCCGTTTGCCCTGGCCATCTTGCTCCTGACCGCTGCCGACCTGGGGCTGGTCCACGCTGCCTGGACCACGATGCGCACCCCGGCCGAGGCCTTTGCCTGGGGGGGCGATGTTGCCCGCTTCCTGGTGGATCAGGATCGCATCGCCCTGGCGCAAAGCGGTGTGGAACCGGGGCTGTTCCGCGTCTATTCGCCCAGCTATAGCCTGCCGCAACACACCGCCGTGGAGCATGGCCTGTCGCTGGCCAGCGGTGTGGACCCTTTTCAATTGCGATCCTACGCTGCGTTCCTGGCCCTGGCCGGCGGCTACCGGGCAGAGGGCTACAGCCCCAGCCTGCCGCCTCGCCTGGACGACAGCAGCGCCCGGCCCGACGCAGCACGGCTAGGCCTGCTCAATGTGAGGTATGTGGTCTCTGGCTTTTCCCTGGCGGCCGAGGACCTGGCCTTGCTGGCGCAGATCGGCCCCACCTACATCTATCGCAATGAGCGGTTCCTGCCCCGCGCTTTCGTGGTCTCCTGGCCACAGGTAAGCAGCGAGGGCACACTTTCGCGTTCGATTCAGGCCACGCCGGCCCACATTGCCATCTATACACCCAATCGGATCGTCGTCGAGGCAGAAGCAGATGGGCCCGCCCTGCTGGTGTTGAGCGAGCTGTGGTATCCCGGCTGGCGCGCTACGGTGGATGGCATTCGGGTGCCCATTCAGCCGATAGAGAACCTGTTGCGCGGCGTGCGCCTCGCTGCCGGCCGGCACACCGTCGAGTTCCGCTACTCGCCGTGGACGGTGTGGGTTGGGCTGGCCGTGTCGGGGGGGGCGGCGCTGGCGCTCCTGGTTTACGCCATGTATGGCCTAACCCGGCTGGGCCGGAACCAAACGGGCAAGAATTTCGCCGGCAAGGCACTGGAGAGGCGGCCATGAAGCGTTGGAGGAACCTGTTGCCGACGCTGCCGCTGGTGGCGTTGCCCCTGATTCTCTACGCTCCGTTTCTGTTTGGCGGTCGAGTGCTCTATTGGGGGGTCTACCTGCTCCAGTTCTATCCGTGGCGGCAGCTCGCCGTGGAGCAGATCCGCGCCGGCCACTGGCCGCTGTGGAACCCCTACCTGGGCGCCGGCGCACCGCTGGCCGCCAACCTTCAGACCGCGGCTTTTTATCCACCCAACCTTCTCTTCCTGCTGATGCCGGTGGATCGGGCCTTTGGTTGGGCGCTGGCCCTGCACGTGGCCCTGGCCGGGCTGTTCGCCTGTTACCTGGGCCGCACCCTGGGCATGAGCCGTTTCGGCGCCCTGGTGACCGGCCTGGCCTACGGTGGAGGCGGCTACATCGTCGCCCATTGGGTCTTTCCCAGTATGGTCTACGCTGCTGCCTGGCTGCCGCTGATGCTGGCCTTTACCGCAAAACTACTATCGAAGGTCCAATATCCTATGTCCAACAAAGGTATTGGATATTGGGGATTGGATGTTGGATTCCTGGCCCTGGTCATCGCTCTGCAGCTCCTGGCCGGCCACGCCCAGACCAGCTTCTACAGCCTGATCATCGTCGGCGCCTTTGCCGTGTCGGGTGTCATGCGTCAAAGGACAAAAGACAAATCAGCTCTTCTGAGGCAATTTCTACTTGTTGCTTGTTACTTGCTACTTGCTATTCTGTGGGGGCTGGCCCTGGCTGCCATCCAGCTTTTGCCCACCGCCGAGCTGGCAGTCCACTCGCAGCGGCCCGGCAGGCTGACCGACCTGCAATTCGCCTACGAGCTATCCTTCTGGCCGTGGCGGTTCATCACCCTGTTGGCCCCCGACTTTTTCGGCAACCCGGCCCGAGGTGAATACTGGGCCTATGGGACCTACTGGGAAGAGGCTGCCTTTATCGGCATCTTGCCGTTGTTGCTGGCTGCGCTGGCCTTGGTGGCCTGGTGGCGCAGGCGCAAGGGGAATGGACAGCGGTTGCTCTCCCTGGTGCCTTTCCTCTTCCTTCTCTCTCTTCTCTCCTTTGTCCTGGCCCTGGGCAACCACACCCCGATCTATCCGCTGTTCTTCCGCTACGTGCCCGGCTTTGGCCTCTTTCAGGCGCCGGCGCGGCTGATGATCGGCTATGCGCTGGCGGTGCCGCTGCTGGCCGGCATCGGTGCCGATACATTGCGCCTGACCCATCGCACCCGGGTGGCGCTGCGCAGCCTCGTCCTGGTCGGATTGGGGATCGGCATTGCCGGGATTGTGGCGCGGCTGGCCCTGCCGATGGTGCGCGCCAGCTTTGGCGACAGCGCGATCCGGTTCGGTTTGACGCTGGCCCTGGCCGCCATGTTGCTGGTAGCGCCAAGGCGCAGAACGAACCGATCACCCCGCACCACCCCTTTCCTGCCCCTTGCCTCCTGCCTCCTGCTCCTTGCCGACCTGCTGGCCTTTGGCTGGGGATTCGCTCCCGGTACCGGTCCAGAAACCTATTACAACCCCGTTGCCACAGCCCGGTTTCTTCAAACACAGCCGCCTGGCCGGGTCTTTGTCGCCTACCCCTATGCCCAGGAGGTGTACGACCGGTATGTCTCGCTGCGTGCCTTTGGCCCCACCGACCCGGCCTATCTCCAGGGGCTGCGCGAAAGCCTGTTCCCCAACCTCAACGCTGTGCACCACCTGCCGGGCGTGGGCAACTATGACCCGTTGACCGTTGGCCTCTACCGCGATCTGTACGACCAATGCAAATTGCTGAATTTACAAATATGTGAATTGATCGGCGCGCGCTACTTGGTCAGCGATGAGAGCTTGCCGCTGCCCCTCATCTACGATGCCGGGCCGCGCATCTACCGCGACGACGAGGCCCTGCCGCCGGCCTTTGTCGTGCCCCGGGCCAGGGTCGTCGCGGACCCGGATGAACGGCTGGCCGCCCTGCTCGACCCGGCTTTTGACCCCCGCGCCGAGGTGCTGCTCAGCCGCGCGCCGGCCCGGCCGCCAGCCCCGGCCCAGAGAGATACAACACCGCCGACTTTTTCGGAACCGTCAGTCTTGCGTGAAGGGCCAAACCGGGTTATAATCCAGGTCAACATGGCGCAGTCCGGCTACCTGGTGTTGACCGATACCTTCTATCCCGGCTGGCGCGCCACAGTAGATGGAGAGGCGGTTGAGATTTTGCCCGCCGACCATGCCTTCCGCGCCGTGGGCCTGGAAGCCGGAGAGCATACCGTCGTTTTCGAGTATGCGCCTCTCTCCTTCCGGGTGGGGGCGTGGGTCTCTTTGGGAGCGGGGGTGCTGCTGGTGGCGACCCTTGTCGTGGGCTGTTGTGTCGCCAGGCCGAAATCGCTCCTGTTTGCGGAAACATGAGGATGATCGAACAGCCAATCGCCTATCTGGCCGATGCCAGCAGTGTTCACACCCAACGCTGGGTTGCCTACTTTGTGCAGCGGGGTTATAGGGCGCACGTCTTTTCCTTCCTCCCCGGCGAGATCCCCGGCGCCCAAGTGCACCGGTTTGATGCCGGGCCGGTGCGGGCCGCCGGCGGAAATTGGCGCTACCTGCTGCATCTGCCTGCTTTGCGCCGCCATCTGGGCCGGTTGCGTCCCAGCCTGGTGCACGCCCACTATCTCACCAGCTATGGCTTTCTGGGAGCGTTAAGCGGCTATCGGCCCTTTGTCTTGACGGTGTGGGGCAGCGATGTGCTGATCTCCCCCCAAAAGTCCAGGTTGATCAAGTGGCTGACCGGGTATGTGCTCAAGCGAGCGGACCTGATCACCTGTGATGCCGAACACCTGGTGGACAGAATGGTCGAACTGGGTGCCGACCGGGAAAAGATCAGGGTGATCTATTTTGGGACCGACACCCAGACATTTACTCCGCAGTGCAGGCAGCCGGGGTTTGGGGAAGAGCTGCAACTGGGATCCGATTCGCTGTTGGTCATCTCCCTGCGGCGGCTCGACCCGGTGTACGATGTGGGAACGCTGATCCGGGCAATCCCCCGGGTGCTTGACCAGGTTCCCAATGCCAGGTTCCTTATCGCCGGCGATGGGGAGCAGAGGGAGGAATTGCAGCAACTGGCTGCTTCGTTGGGGGTGGGGGATAGTGTCAGGTTTGTGGGCCTGCTCAGCAGCGAACAGTTGCCCCGCTATCTGGCTTCGGCAGACGTGTATGTGTCTACGGCGCTCTCTGATGGTGGCCTGGCGGCCAGCACAGCCGAGGCTATGGCCTGTGGGCTGCCGGTGGTGATTACCAGATTCGGCGACAACGAAAAGTGGGTCACAGATGGCGTGGGAGGGTTTGTCATCCCCCCCGGTGAACCTGGCATCCTGGCCGAGAGGCTCATCTACTTGTTGAAAAACCAGGAGGCCAGGAGACGATTTGGTCAGGTCAACCGCAGGACGATAGAGGAAAAGAACAACTACCACAAGGAGATGGCTCAAGTGGATCGCCTTTACCAGGAAGTATCCGTTCGGACGCCTGTGCGGTTCACCGCTGCTCACCCTTCCCCAAACTTGTCTCAGGCAGAAGATAGTGATCCCCCCACCAGGGGGCACCAGGGCTGAAAGGTCTAGGCCATGACAGAGCACAAAGATACACCAATGACCGTTATAGGACCCAACGTGTCTGTGGAGCAGCTGCGTGGCTGGTACCTGACCATGCTGCGTATCCGGCTGTTTGAAGAGCGGGTCGCAACGCTGGTAGAAGAGCGCGAGCTGCGCACGCCCTGTCACCTCTACATCGGCCAGGAGGCCGTGGCGGTGGGGGTTTGTGCTGCGCTGCGACGGGATGATTATGCCTTTGGCACACATCGCTCCCACGGCCACTACCTGGCCAAAGGGGGCGACATGAAAGCGATGATGGCCGAGTTGTTTGGCAAAAAGTCCGGCTGCTCGGGTGGACGGGGTGGCTCGATGCACCTGATTGCCCCTGAGGTCGGGTTGCTGGGCACCGTTCCGATCGTATCGGGGACGATTCCGCTGGCTGTGGGGGCTGCTCTGGCTGCCAGGCTCCAGGGGACAGATCGCGTGGCGGTCGCCTTCTTTGGCGATGGAGCCCTGGAAGAGGGCACCGCCCACGAGTCCCTGAACATTGCTGCCCATCGAAAGCTGCCGGTAATCTTTGTCTGTGAGAACAATCTGTACGCCAGCCACCTCCACCTGTCGGAGCGAAGGGCCCGGGATAACATCCCCGAGCTGGCCATGGCCCACGGCATGCCTGGTTGGCGGGTAGATGGCAACGACGTGACGCAGGTCTACGGGGCTGCAACCGAGCTTGTCCGGCGAGCGCGTGCCGGGCAGGGGGCCTCTCTGCTGGAGTGCCGCACCTATCGCTGGCGCGGGCACGTCGGCCCTAATTGGGACCTCGATGTCGGGATCACACGGCGGCAAGAATTGGGCGAATGGCTGCGCCGAGACCCCATCGCTAGACTGCGGGATCGGCTGCTCGAAGAGGGCATCCAGCCCCAGGAACTTGACCATATTGCTCAGGAGGTCGCCGCAGAGGTCGAGGAGGCGGTGAGCTTTGCCCGCGCCTCGCCCTACCCGGACCCGACAGAGCTGCTGGACCACGTCTTTTATGAAAGTGGAGGAGTGACCCCATGACCATGCGCAGGCTCAGTTACGCCCAGGCCATACGCGAGGCCTGTGCGCAAATGCTGGAGCGTGACCCCCGGGTGTTTATGATCGGCCAGGGCATCTGGAGCCCGTGGTATGTGGGCACCAGCATGCAGGACCTGGATAAAGAGTTCGGGCAAGAGCGAGTCATTGACTCCCCCATCTCTGAAAATGCTACGACCGGCATTGCCATCGGCGCTGCCCTGGCCGGTTTGCGGCCCGTCGTCATCCATCCCCGCGTGGACTTTATGATCCTGGCCATGGACCAGACCGTGAATGAGGCGGCGAACTGGTGTTATATGTTCGGGGGTCGGGCCCATGTGCCGGTGGTGATTCGGCCTATTGTCAACCGTGGGGGCGAACAGGGTGCGCAGCATTCCCAGGCCCTCCATGCCTGGTTTATGCATGTGCCCGGTTTGAAAATCGTCATGCCGGTCACCCCCTACGATGCCAAAGGGCTGCTCATCGCCAGCATTCTGGACGATAACCCGGTTCTTTACATTGACGACCGATGGCTGTATAACGAGGTCGGCGACGTGCCCGAGGAGGTCTATACGGTGCCCATTGGCCAGGCAGCCATCCGTCGCCAGGGGGGCGATGTTACCGTGGTTGCCACCTCCTATATGGTCGTAGAGGCCCTGCGGGCAGCCGCCATTCTCGAGCAGGAAGGGGTGGACGTGGAAGTGGTTGACGTTCGTTCCCTCAAACCGCTGGATGAGGCGACGATCCTGGCCTCGGTGGCAAAGACCGGGCGGTTGATCGTCGCCGATGGCGCATGGAGGACGTGCGGTGTTGCTGCCGAGATCGCTGCCCGTGTGGCCGAACAGGCATGGGACAGCTTGAAAGCGCCCATCCGGCGGGTGACCCTGCCCGATGCCCCTGCTCCAACGAGCCGAACCCTGGAACAGGCGTATTATCCGACCGCCGACGATGTGGCGGCGGCTGTACGGCGTATACTCGACATAAAAAGATAAGGGGTGATATGTTTTGTCAGAGCCCTCATCCTGCCATCTGGAGTAGAGTGCTGAAAAGCTGCGTTTTTAACCGCAGTTTAACATGCCCTTTCAGGCACCATAAAGCATGAAAATGTGCTGCGACCGGTTTATTTTCAGACCAGAGGCACAGAGGACGCGGAGAATCTGATAGCAATTGCCTCAAAAACTCTGCGCCCTCTGCGTCTCTGCGGTGGAAACGTGGTCTTTTAGCACCCTCCTCATGGGGTGGGGATGGGGGAGGCAGGCACTGCGATGAAATCCAAACACTTTTCCAGCAGCCACTGGGGGAGGATACACTGAGCTTCAGGAGGAACAGACATGGCTTACAGGGTACGGTTTGTCGAGCCGGACAAACACTACTTGAACCTGAAAGAAGAGATAGATGCTGCAATCGTGGACTGTCTGTCCAAAGGCGACCTGATCATGAGAAGGCATCTCCGGGAGTTTGAGGAGCATCTGGCCGCCTTTGTTGGAACCCGCTATGCCGTTGGCGTCAACAGCGGCTTTCACGCCTTGCACCTGTCGTTGATCGCCGCCGGGATCGGCCCTGGCGACGAGGTCATTGTCCCGGCGCACACCTTTGTCGCCAGTGTGTCGGCTATTGTCCTGGTGGGGGCCAAACCGGTCCTGGTGGATGTGGCAGAGGACTATAACATGGATCTAGACGCGGTAGAGCGGGCCCTGACCCCCCGAACCAGGGCTGTGATGCCGGTCCACCTTAACGGCCGTGTCTGCAACATGGAGCGGCTGCTGGCATTGGCCAGGGAGCACAATCTGCTGATCATCGAAGATGCGGCCCAGGCGTTGGGGGCGACGTTCAAAGGGAAACGGGCCGGCTCTTTCGGCCTGACCGGGTGTTTCAGCTTTTACCCGTTCAAGGTTCTGGGTGCTTTTGGCGATGCCGGCGCCCTGACAACCGATGACGAAGAGATTGCGATCAAGGCCCGGCGCTTGCGCTACAACGGCGAGGACCGTGAAACGGGGGAATACCATTTTCATGGCTTTACCTGCTTGCTGGACAATGTGCAGGCTGCCGTGTTGGATGTGAAACTGCGGCATCTGCCGCGCTGGTTGGAGCGGCGGCGTCAGGTGGCCGACATGTACCGCCAGGGGCTAACGGGCGTAGGTGACCTGCGCCTGCCGCACTTTGCGGACGATAACTATTACGACATCTACCAAAACTATGTGGTGCGGACCAAGCGGCGGGATGAGCTGGTGGCCTATCTCCAAGAGCAGGGGGTCGAGGTGCTGGTGCACTGGCGCAAGCCGATGTGGGCCCATGTGGGGTTAGGGTTGGGTCCCCACAACCTGCCCGAGACAGAGGCCATCTGCCGCGAGGTGCTCTCCCTGCCGATGAACGCCGAGATTGACGATGAGAGCGTCGAAATCGTGATCGAAACGGTTCGCAGGTTCTATAGCGGTTGACCCTCGGCGGGGAAGGGAGAGGCCATGGCCGAGCGGTATGATCCAAAATCGTTCTGGAACGAACGGTTCAGGCGATACGGTCACACAGGCGAGACAGATGACCTGCTGTATGCCTACGATCAGCCCCAACGGCTGCGGGCGATTGACAGGGCGCTATCACGGGCCGGAGTTGCGATCCAGGCCGGCACCCGAATTCTGGATATCGGTTGTGGCACGGGCGACCTTATTGCCCTGTTTTTGTCATGGGGCCGGCCGCAGATCACGGGCATTGACCTCAGCGATGAAGCATTGGGTTACTGTCAGAGCCGCTTTGCGACCGAGGAGCAGGTCAGGTTGCTGGCCGTGGGGGTGGAAGAGATAGAGTTTCCGCCTGGCTCCTTCGACCTGGTCACTGCGGTGAATGTCTTGCAACACATTACCGAGGATCAGGCCTTTGCCAGGGTGGTGGACAAGATAGTCCATCTGGTCAAAACAGGTGGACATATTTTGGTCATGGATTTCTCGCCGGCGAAGGTGCAGGAGAAACGCCCCGCCCCCTACCTGATAATTCGGGCAAAGGGGGAGTATATTGACCTCTTTGAACAGGCGGGTTGCAAGCTCGTTTCCGAGTTTGGCCTGCCCCGGATAGGGGTTCGCCTCTACCGGGCAGCCAGCCGGTTCGCAGGCCGGTTCAAATCCGATTCTGTTGTCAGAGACGCACCCTCAAGCACTGGTGGGAGATTAGGCGGGTCCCGAGTCGTTCGCTGTTTCCGGGTCGCACTGCTGGCCATTGCCCGGCCGTTCGACACCCTGCTGATGCCGTTCCCGACCAGGTATAGCGATATGAATATCCTGATCTTTCAGAAGGCAGCCAGATGATCGGCGATGTGCTGAAAAAGTTTTTTACCTATGGGGTGGGGAATGTCCTGCAGGCCGCTCTCAATTTCATCCTTCTCCCGATCTTTTTGCGTTTCTTTTCCCCACAGGAGTACGGAGTCATCTCTGCCTTGTTGGTCCTGGTTTCGCTCTTTACCCTCTTTGCCGGTGGAGGGATTCTAAACGGGCTGTTCCGCCTGTATTTTGAGGCCGATGGCCTCGAACGGAAGGGGTTGGTGGGCGCTACCTGGCTATGGTATCTGATCGCTGCTGGGTTGGGTGGAATGGCGTTGTATACCCAGGCTTCCGCGGTGTCCATGTTGCTTTTCCACACAAAAGCCTATGCGCCTGTTGTGCAACGGGCCGGCGCCGTTTTCTTTTTTTCCATGCTCCACCAGGTGCCCTTTAGCGTTCTGCGGCTGCGAAAGAGGGCCGGCGCTTATATCGGTCTGTCGCTGTTCAACTTTTTGCTAGACTTTGCCTTCAAGATGGTTTTTATCGTCGTTCTGGGCTGGGGGATCAACGGCTATTTCGAGTCGGGGGCCATTGCCCACCTGCTGACCGGGTGCCTGATCAGCCTGGTTGTGTACAGGGATGTACGGTTGGCCTGCAATCTGACGTTCTTCAAACAGCTTTTTCGGCTTGGCCTGCCCTACGTCGTCAGCGGCCTATCGGTCTGGGCACTGGAGGTTTCCGACCGGTTGTTGCTCACGCGCTTTGCCGGCGAGGCAGCCGCAGGGCTATACTCCTTGGCCGGGAATCTGGCCAAGATCTTTCAAATTCTGTTGTCTGGCCCCGTCTTTTTGTTGATAGATCCATTTTTCTTTGCCTACGCTGCCGAGCACCCTCTTGCTGCCACCCGCAAACTGCTGGAAAGGACGCTGATCTATTTCTTCCTGGCCGGTGCCTGTCTCTATCTGGCTATTGCTCTCGGGGCGGGTGATCTGCTGCGGGTGTTGGTGACCGGCTTTGGAGCCCAAAAGGAATACCTGGAGGCAGCAAACCTGGTGCCGCTATTGACGCTGGTCCCTTTCCTTTATTTCCTGACCTCTCAAGCGGCTCTAGGTGGCCTGTTGATAAAGAGGCCGGAGATAACTTCGGCCATTTGCCTGCTGGCGGCCGGGATCAACGTTGGATTGAACCTGGTGGTGATCCCTCGTTTTGGGGCTTTGGGGGCTGCCGTAGACAGTGTAATTGCCTATTCTTTGTTATGGGGCGTGCTCTACTGGCGGATGGGCAAGGTGTTCCCCGTCTCTTATGATTGGAAAAGCATGGCCGTTGGCGCCTGTTACCTGGCCCTGGCGTTGGGACTGGGCTGGCAGATCAGGCTGGCCTCGCCTGTGGCTTCCCTGTTCGTCCGGGTGCTGGCCGGGTTGGCGCTGTTTGGGCTGCTCACCCTTTTTGCCGGTGGCATCCTGAGCCCGGTGGAGCGGCAGAAGCTTTTCAGTTACCTGTCTCATGCCCGGGCAGGCCTGATGGCCGGGTTGACGCGGAGGTCGTAGTAACCAGAAAGGGCTTTGAATGTGAAAAAGGTGTTGTGTCTTGACTACCACTTTGCCCCTCTTGCCGGAAGTTGGGTGGGAGGGTTCAAAGTAATCAAGTTCTTGCCTCAATACGGTTGGGAACCGATTGTCGTCTCTGCGGCTGAAACAGTAAGTTATCCCAAAGACTATAGCCTGCTCCCCCACATTCCCAAAGAGATCCGGGTTTATCGGCTTCATCATAGGGAGGCTTCTCTAGAGTGGCAGTATCTTCGTCGCAAGCTCAAAATTAACTTTGATTTTCCCGATTCCTGCAAAGGCTGGTATCTGCCGGCGCTAAGGCAAGCGAGAGAGATCCTGCAGCAAGAAAAGATCGATCTGATCTATAGTGTCTCACCTTCATACACAACTGCTCTGGTCGCCTTGCGACTCAAAAAAGAGTTCAACGTCCCTTGGATCGCAGAGCTCATAGATGCTTGGTCTGTAAATGACTACCTGCTTCAATTCTATTCTGCGACTCTGATGAGGCCGCTGCGTTCTCTTCTTTTGTACCTCATGAGAAGGGGGGAAAGACAGATACTGGCAAGTGCTGATAAGGTAATTTCGATCCATCGAACCCTTAGAAGACAGCTCAGTGAGGACTATGGTATTGACGAGGCGAACATAGAACTTGTCCCGGATGGTTACTACGAGTCTGATTTCGATCAGCTAATACCGCGTCCCTTGTACCCTGGCAAACTAACAATCATCTTCTTGGGCAACGCCTACTGGGGGTTTAAAGAGATAGCCTCGAATTTTGTCGAGATCGTGGGCGACCTGGATCGTGAGGCCGAAGTTGTATTTATTGGCGTGTCGGCCCGAAGTTTGGCCGGAATCAATCCACTGAATACTACCCTTGTGGATCACTTGCCTAAAGAAAAGGCACTGGCCTTTGCTGCCGGTGGCGACTTTTTCCTTCTGGTGACACTCCCGTCGGCAAAATGGCATACACCCTCCAAGCTATATACCTACCTTCGTCTTGGCAAGCCGATCCTGGCTCTCGTTCCAGAGGATGGAGATGCTGCTCACACCATCCGACAGGCCAAAGCAGGTTTTGTTCTCTCCTATGAACCTGAGAGGCTGAAACAACAGATGCAGACTATTCTCGATGACTGGAGGCAAGGAGCATTCGAAGGTTTTCAACCCGATTGGGACTATGTTGCCCAATTTGCACGGAGCCGCTTGAATGAGAGGATTGTCCGAATCATGGACCAGGTCGCCGCGTGAGCTTGCAGCAGGCAACGATGGGCACAGATTTTGATTGGACCGATCGTATCCTCAACCTGGATCGCCTGCCGCCTCTGACCGGGCTTTGGGAACAAGAGTTGGCTGCCGAACTACGGCGCTGGATCCCGGCCCAAAGAGGCTTGAAGGTCTTGGAGATTGGGTGCTCCAACGGGTGATGGTTGCGGTGGTTGCAGCAAGAGTTTGGTGCTGAAACCTTTGGTATAGACCTGAATCCGGTAGCCGGTTCAGATGTGGAGAACTTTGTATTAGCCGACGGCGGCCGTTTGCCCATAGAGGATGGGGTGTTTGATGTGGTCTTTTCGATGGGCCTGGTTGAGCATTTTGCCACCTTCCAGCTCAGGCGGCGGCTGGTCAGCGAGTCCGTCCGAGTGACCAAACCTCGAACAGGCTTGATTTGGTTGGAGCATCCGAACATGAATTTCTCGCTGGATTGGCTGTACATCAAGTACTGGTACGATTACCGCCAGGGTTATCGGCATTATCGCATCACAGATCGGGAGACACGGCGCCATCTCCTCAGCCTGGGGGTCGAGATCCTTCAGACACGTTGGCTGGGTTGGCTCCCGCCGACCTTGGTGCAGAGTCTCGCTGACAAGCTCCCGAGGTACCTGCGGGGGGCCCTCAGAATCGTGGAAAAGGCTCTGCGGCGCAAGCTGTTCGAGCACTCATTGACAGCCGATAGTTTCTTTGTCATTGGTCGCCGGATCTAGTCGAATGCCTACGATCCAATATCCAGCTTGCACCGTCATTATGCCCATCCGCAACGAGGCCGCGTTTATCGAACGCTCCCTCAGCGCGGTGCTGGCCCAGGACTATCCCGCCGACCGGCTGGAGGTGCTGGTGGTGGATGGGATGTCGGACGATGGGACGCGGGAGGTTGTGCAGCGGATGCTGGCCGGCCGGCCCAACGCCCGCCTGCTGGACAACCCGCGGCAGATTGTGCCCACGGCGCTGAACCTCGGCCTGGCGGAAGCGCATGGCCAGGTGATCGTCCGGGTAGACGGCCACACCCTCATCGCCACCGATTATGTGCGGCGTTGTGTCGAGGCACTGGCTGAGACGGGGGCCGATTGCGTGGGCGGACCGATGCAGGCGGTGGGTGAAACACCCTTTGGGCAGGCGGTGGCCCTGGCCACCAGCCACCCCTTCGGCGTGGGCAGCTCCCGCTTCCACTATGCTACCGAACCGCGGCCGGTGGATTCGGCCTATATGGGCGCCTGGCCCCGTCGCGTCTTTGACCAGGTAGGCTCTTTCGACGAAGAGATGGTCCGCGACCAGGACGATGAATTCCACTACCGCCTGCGGGCTGCCGGCGGGCGCATCTGGCTGGACCCGCGCATCCGGTCCACCTATTGCGCTCGTTCTACTTTGCGTTCTCTGGGGCGGCAATATTTCCAGTATGGCTTCTGGAAGGTGCGCGTTTTCCAGAAGGTCCCCGGCTCTGCCCAACGACGGCACTGGGCGCCGCCGTTGTTTGCCCTGGCGGTGGTGGGCGGGCTGCTGGTGGCGTTGCTGCTGCCACCGCTGCGCCTGCCCTACCTGGCCGGGCTGGCCCTGTACCTGTTGGCCGACCTGGCCGTGTCGGTGCGGATCGCGTCCCGCGCCGGCTGGCGGCACCTCCCACGGCTGCTGCTGACCTTCCCTACTTTGCACCTGGCCTATGGCCTGGGGTTCTGGGCCGGGGTGATCCGTTTCGGGCCGCCCTGGCAAAGGGAGAGGGCAGGGTGAGGGGGCAGAGCGCCGTGAATGAGTTGGATCGAATCCGCGCCGAATATGCCCGCCGGGCGACAGACCCGCGCCTGCAGGGTCGCTATAGCCTCTTTCGCCCCGGTACCCTGTTCACCGTGCAGACGAGAGAACGGGCCGTTCTACGTCTGCTGCGGCAGGCCGGTCTTGAGCCGCTCGAACGCTTCGATATCCTGGAAGTGGGCTGCGGCGAGGGGGGCGTGGTGCTGGACCTGATCCGCTGGGGAGCCGACCCGGCCCGCCTGCATGGCTGCGACCTTCTCCCCGACCGGCTCGCCGTCGCCCGCCGCCGACTGCCGGCCGCGACGGGGCTGGCTGTGGCCGACGGCGGCGCACTGCCCTACCCCTCCAGCCGCTTTGACCTTGCGCTACAATTCACTGTGTTTACGTCGGTTCTGGATGAGAGCCTGCGACGGCGCATCGCCGCCGAGATGTGGCGCGTCCTGCGGCCTGGGGGAGTGGTGCTGTGGTACGATTTTCGCTTCCGGGGCCGCAACAACCCGTCTGTGCGGGCTATCCACCCCCGTCAGGTGCGGCCTCTTTTTCCCCAAGGGGCCATGATCGCCCGCCGCGTGACGCTCGCCCCGCCCATCGCCCGACGGCTGGCCGCGTGGAGCTGGTTGGGCTGCGAGCTGCTGGACCGGTTGCCCTGGCTACGCACCCATGATCTGATCCTGATCCGCAAGATGGAGAGATGACATGCCCGACCCACGACACATCCCGTTTGATCGCCCCGACATCGGTGAGGAAGAGATTGCCGCCGTGGCCGAGGTGTTGCGTTCTGGCTGGATTACCACCGGCCCCCGCACCCGTGAGTTCGAACGGCGCTTTGCCGACTATGTTGGGGCGCGGCACGCCCTGGCCTTGAACTCGTGCACGGCGGCGATGCACGTGGCCCTTGCTGCCTGGGGGATCGGCCCTGGCGACGAAGTGATCGTCTCCCCTCTCACCTTCTGCTCCACTTTGCACGTGGTCGTTCACCTTGGGGCAACGCCGGTCTTGGCCGACGTTTCTCTCGACGACTATAACCTGGACCCGGAGCGTGTGGCCGAGCAGATCACGCCACGCACGCGGGTGCTGTTGCCGGTTCACCTGGCCGGCCTGCCCTGCCGCATCGTTCCTTTCCTGGAGCTGGCCCGCGCCCACAGGCTAAAGGTTCTGGAAGATGCAGCCCACGCCGCCGGCGCGGAGGTGGCGGGGCGTAAGGTGGGCAACCTGAGCGATGCCACCGCTTTTAGCTTCTATGCCACCAAGAACCTGACCACGGCTGAAGGCGGGATGCTGACTTCGGACGATGGCGAGTTTATCGCCCGGGCCCAGACCTGGCACCTGCACGGCCTCAGCCGCGATGCCTGGAAGCGGTACTCGGCTGAAGGCTCCTGGCGCTACGATGTGCTGCTCCCTGGCTTCAAAGACAACATGACCGACCTTCAGGCGGCTTTGGGGCTGGTACAACTGGCCAAGTTGGAGCGCAACGTGGCTCGTCGGGCTGAGATTGCCGCGCGCTATACCGCCGCTTTTTCTCAGATGCCGGAATTGATCCCGGCCCCAAAGGCCCGCCCTGGCGACCGCCACGCTTATCATCTCTACATGTTGCGCCTGAACCTGGACCGACTGCGCATTGGCCGCGACCGCTTTTTCGACGAGCTGGCGGCGCGAGGTATCGGCGCTTCGGTGCACTTTATCCCCGTCTACCGCTTTACCTACTACCGCCAACGGTTTGGCTGGCGGCCGGAACAGTTCCCCGTTGCCGAGGCGATCTTTCAGTCTGTGATCTCATTGCCCTGCTACCCCCGTCTGAGCGATGCCGATGTAGAGCGCATCATCGCCGCCGTTCAGGAGATTGTGGAGGTCTACCGCCGATGAGCCGTTGGCTGGATGAGGCTTTGCGCCGTTTGCTCGACATAATAATTGCGGCGGCGGGGCTGGTGATCCTGAGCCCGGTCCTGCTGCTTCTTGCCCTGCTGGTCCGCCTGAGTTCGCCCGGCCCGGTGTTGTATGCTGGCCGGCGGGTAGGCAGGGACGGGCGCGAGTTCCGCTTGCTCAAGCTCCGCACCATGCAGGTCGGCGCCGACCGGCTGGGGCCGGGCATCACCCTGGACCAGGACCCGCGCATCACACCGCTGGGCCGCTGGCTGCGCGCCCATCGCCTGGACGAGCTGCCCCAGTTGTGGAACGTGCTGCGGGGCGATATGAGCCTGGTGGGACCGCGCCCGGAAGACCCGCGCTACGTGGCCCACTATACCCCGGAGCAGCGGGAGGTGCTGCGGGTGCGGCCGGGCATCACCGGGCCGGCCCAGATCGCCTATCGCAACGAAGCGGAGCGGCTGCGTTCCGCCCCGGACCCGGAGGAGATGTACCTCCGCGAGATCATGCCGGCGAAACTGGCGATAGACCTGGCCTACCTGCGCCGCCGCACCGTGTGGAGCGACCTGGCCCTGCTGTTTAACACCCTGCGCCTCTATGTTGGCAACCGCCTCTTGATCCCGCTGGACCTGCTTTGCCTGGCTCTGAGCTATGTCTTTTCCTTTGCCATTCGCTTCGACAACATCCAGTTTTTCGAGCAATTGGGGCTCTACTGGCCGGTCCTGATCCCGGTGTCGGTCATCAAACTGGGGGTTTTTGGTGCGATGGGGCTCTACCGACGGCTGTGGCGGTACGCCAGCGTGCGCGAGCTGCTTGCCGTGGTGTGGGCCGTGTTGCTCAGCTCGACGTTGAGCGGGCTCCTGATCCTGCTGTTCTGGGTCTGGCCGGTGTTCACCCTGTTTACCGGCTTTCCTCGCTCGGTGATTGCTATTGATGCCATGTTGACCCTGCTCCTGGTGGGTGGGGTGCGCTTTGCCGCTCGCTGGCGACACGAAATGCACTCCACGGCTGCCTGGGCGCCAACCGGCCGGCCCGACAGGTGTCGGGCGTTGATCGCCGGCGCTGGCGACAGCGGGGCGATGGCCGCCCGTGAGATGCTGCGCAATCCCCAGTTGGGCTATCACCTGGTGGGCTTTTTGGACGACGACCCCGACAAGCAAGGGCTGAGCATCCACGGCGTGCCGGTGGTGGGCACTCTGGCCGATCTGCCCCGGCTGGTTCAGGAATTGGCCGCCGACGAGGTCCTGATCGCCATGCCCTCGGCCCCCGGCGCGGTCATCCGCCGCGTCCTGAATCTGGCGCGGAGCACGCCGGCGCAGGTCCGCACCCTGCCTGGCTATTACGAGCTGGTTGGCGGGCGGGTAACGGTGCAACGAGCCCGCGAGGTACGCCTGGAAGACCTGTTGCGCCGCGCCGCAGTGACCATTGACCTGGAGGGTGTGTCTGCCTATCTGACCGGGGCGGTGGTGCTTGTCACCGGCGCAGGGGGTTCCATCGGTTCGGAAATCTGCCGCCAGGTGGCCCGCTTTGGCCCGCAGCGGCTCATCCTCTTTGGCCACGGCGAGGACAGCCTCTACCGCATCGAGATGGAGCTGCGGCGCGACTTTCCCGGCCTCGATTGTCTGGCCGTGCTGGGCAATGTCCGCGACCGGGTCAAACTGGATTGGACAATAGCCCGTTACCATCCCCAGGTGGTGTTCCACGCCGCTGCCTACAAGCATGTCCCGGCTATGGAGTCCAATGAGGACGAGGCGGTGCTGAACAACGTCATCGGCACCCGCCAACTGGTTGCCGCCGCCGAGGCAGGGGGCGTGACCCGCCTGGTCTTTATCTCCTCCGACAAGGCCGTAGAGCCGGTCAGCGTCATGGGCGCGACCAAACGGATTGGCGAGCTGATCGTCCAGCACACTGCCCGGCGGAATGGCCGACCTTACGTGGTAGTCCGTTTTGGCAATGTGTTGGGCAGCCGGGGTAGCGTGGTGCCCCTCTTCCAGGCTCAGATCGCCGCCGGCGGCCCGGTGACCGTCACCCACCCTGAGGTGACCCGTTACTTTATGACCATCCCCGAAGCGGTGCGGCTGGTGCTCCAGGCTGCTGCCTTGGGCAAGGGCGGAGAGGTGTTTGTGCTGGATATGGGCGATCCGGTGCGTATCTATGACCTGGCCTGCGACCTGATCCGCCTGAACGGGCTGGAACCGGAGCGAGACATCCCCATTCTCTTCACCGGCCTGCGGCCAGGGGAGAGGCTCCACGAGGCGCTTTACACCAGGGCAGAAAGGGTCCAACATACCTCCCACCCTGGGATCGAGGTGGCTACAGAGGAGCCACCGGTGCCGGCGCGAGAGCTAGAGATCGTCCTGGATGAGCTGGAATGCCTGGCCCAAGAGCGCCGCCTGCCCGAACTGCGCGATCTCTTGATGTGGATCACGGTCAGGCAGCAGGTAGAGAGAGGGCAGCAGGGGTGAAGCGCCTGGGGTTTGGATCACAAAATGCCCCTGCCGGACGACGGTCTGGTGGTCCGGGCGCAGCCCCGTCCGCTTCCCCGGCTTGCGACCTGCCGGGGCCGGCGCAAACGTGGCGGTGGCCGATCCTTCTGATAGTGGTGTTGGCGCTGGCGGTCAAGATCGCGCTCATCAGATTGGGTGCCATTGACTTTACTTCCGATGAGGGTGTGATCGCCTTGATGGCCCGCCACATCACTCAAGGCAGGTGGCCCTTTTTCTACTACGGCGAAGCCTACGTGGGCAGCCTGGGGGCGACGCTCATGGCCGGGGCGTTCCTGTTGCTAGGCGAATCGGTAACCACCGCTCGCCTCGTCCAGGTGGCTTTTTACGTGGGCACGATTCTGTGTACTCTCCTCCTGGCGCAGCGGCTTTTCGGCCAGAAGGCCGTTGGGGTGACGGCCCTGATGATGGCCTTGCCCCCGGTGATGGTCACCCTGTACACCACGGCAGGCATCGGCGCCTATAGCGAGACCCTCTTTTTTGGCACCCTGCTCCTGTGGCTTGGCCATCGGCTGGCCCATGAATGGGGTGACAGGTGGATCGGGTGGTTGGTCTGGGGGGCGGTGGCCGGCCTGGGTTTCTGGTCTTTTGGCCTGATTGTGGTCTATATGGCCCCTGTGATTTTGCTGTGGCTCCTTCGTTTCGACCGGCAGCGATGGCCCCACTACCTGCTGGCTGCGCTGGGCTTCCTGCTGTTCAGCAGTCCGTGGTGGTTCTATGACTTGACACACGACCATGCTTGCTTCCGCGTGTTTCTGGGAGGATCGGACCCGCTTCAGGGCAAATTGTCCTCGCCCCTGCTTGCCCGGCTGGGGTGCTTTTGTTTCCTTGGGGTCCCTGCCTTGCTGGGCCTGCGCTTTCCCTGGTCGGAAAACTATATCCTGGTGTATCTGATGCCGTTTGTATTGACCTTTTATCTCATCCTCCTTGTCAGCTTCAGGCGGCAATGGGCCAGCCTTTCGGCCTTGGGCCGGAGTGGAGCCCTTCTGCTGGCGTTGACGGCGGCGGGTTCGGTGCTCCTTCTCCTGAGCACGCGATTTGGCCTTGACGTGACCGGACGATATTTGTTGCCTCTGTACGCTCCTCTGTGCGTCGCCGTGGGGGGGTGGTGGTCCGGGTTGTGTCCGCGCGCCCGGCTTTTTGGGGGGCTAGCCCTGGCTTTCATCCTGGCTTTCAACCTGGCGGGGGTGGTGTTGGGCGCAAGAGGCCCTGTGGGGTTGACCACTCTATACATCCCTGCGCAACAAGTGGGCAATGGGTATGATGAGGATCTGATCCAGTTCTTGTTAGACAATGACATGCCGTATGGGTATTCTCAGCACTGGGTCTCTTTCAAGATCGCTTTCCTCTCTCAAGAGCGGGTGATTTTGGCGCCGTTGTTGCCGTATCAGAGCGCCGGGCACGACCTGGACCGCGCGGACCGGTATCCGCCATATACCGCACTGGCCGAATCGGCAGCCAACCCGGTGTATGTGACCAGCAATCAGCCGTGGCTAGACACCTTGCTGCGCCAGCGGTTTGGGGCGCAGGGGATCACCTTTGCCGAGACCGCGATCGGGCCTTATCACATTTTCCACCACCTGTCGCGCCCTGTGTCGCCCAAGGCCCTCGGCCCGCTCTCTACAGGGGAGAAATAGTCGGGGGTATGGCGAAAGATGAGATGAAGCATTGGCTTCGCCCTTGGTGTGGGGTAGCTGCCGTCGCCTTGATCTATATGGTGGCCGTAGTGGTGGCCCACGGCGGCGATCCGCTGGCCCTGGCAATGCTGGGCACCCGTTTTTCCGAGGGCGATCCCCACGGCACGGAGGGGTACGACGGTCAATTCGCCTACTACATCGCCCGCGACCCACTGCACGGCTGGCAGCAGTGCGATGTGCCGGCCTACCGCTATCAGCGGATCCTCTACCCCATCCTGGCCCGGCTGCTGGCCTTGGGCCGGCCAGAGCTGTTGCCCTATACCCTGGCGCTGATCAATGTGGTAGCCCTGGCAGTGGGCACCTGGTGCATGGAGCAGATTTTGCTCGGCCAGCGGATGAGCCGCTGGTACGCCCTGACCTATGGCCTGTACGCCGGGCAACTGATGGCTGCCCGGCTGGACCTCAACGAGCCGCTTTCATACGGCCTGGTGGTGGCGGCGCTGCTGGTTACCGGGCAGGGCAAGGTCAGGTTGAGGGACCCGACCTGTAGCTGGCGGCTGGGTGTGGCGCTTCTGGCCCTGGCCACCCTGGCCAAAGAGACGGCGCTGGTGTTTGTCGCCGGCTATCTGCTTGCCTTGCTGGCGCGGCGGCAATGGGGGCGGCTGGCCGGGCTGGCGTTGGGCGTTGGCGCTCCGTTTCTGGCCTGGCAGGGTGTGCTGTGGGCCTGGCTGGGCCGCCCTGGCCTGGGATCGGGTGGCGCCGGCGATACCGGCTGGGAGATCCTGCCCTTTCGCGGCCTGTGGTCGGTGGGGCAGATTGACCTGCGGGTGCTGGGGTTGCTGGCGTTGGTGATGGTGCCCCTGGCCGTGATCCCTACCTTGTTGAGCCTGTGGGCTGCCGGCCGTGACCTGTGGAAGGGGCGGTGGCATCCCTTCACGGCCATGCTGTTGACCAATGCGCTGGTGATGCTCTTTTTGCCGCAGAGCACCTACCGTGAACCGCTGGCCATGTTGCGCCTGACGACCGGGCTGGTGGTGGCAGCGATCCTCTACGGAGCGCAAAATCGCTCGTCGCGCACGCTGAATTATACTCTGCTCTGGCTGGCCAGCCTGGTCTTCCTGGCCAAGGAGGGACCGGTTCCATGACTATTGCCCGGCAAACCGTTCAGAGCTACAAAGCCGGGTCGCAGCCACCGCGCCGCCTGACCTGGCCGCTGTTGTTGGCCTTGTATGGCATCTTTTTGTGGCGGACACCCTATAACCTGAAGAGCTTTCCACTGTACGTGGTGGACTGGGCTTTGCCCGTTGCCGGCCTGGGCGTGTGGGCCGTGCTGCGCTGGCGACGGAGGAGCCCCTGGCCCCACACCGCCCTGGATGCGCCGCTGCTGGCCTGGCTTGCTGTGGTGATCCTTTCCACCTTCTTTTCTGTCCGCCCGCGAAACAGCCTGCACGGGGCCTGGGAGGCGTTGACCTGGGTGCTGATCCTAGGGGTGCTGGTGGATGCCGTGCGCCGGAGGTGGAGTGGAGAGCTATGGCAGGCTCTCTACCTGGTGGGCGGCGTGGTATGCCTGCTGGCATTCACCGAGATCGTCGCCTGGTACTTGGGCTGGCCCCTCCTGTCGGGCTTTGAGCAAGGCTGGCCGGCCATTGGCGGCCTGGCCGATCCTATTCCGCCCGTCTTGCACCGGCTGAGCTTCCCCCTGGTCTATGCCACCGTCCTGTCGGCTTTTTTGGCGCTCCTGATCCCGCCGGCGATCTGCCTTCTGGTGGCTAGGCGCGATCGCAGCGCCCGTTTGGGGATGGGGCTCTGGTTGCTGGGAGCAGCGGTTGTACTTTTTCTGTCGCTATCGCGGGGTGGGTTCCTGGCCCTTGGCGCATCTTTGCCGCTGCTCCTCTTGGGGGCCACCCGCAGTCCCCAGTTTCGCCGCCGATGGTCGCGGTTGCCCAAGGGCAGCGCGCAGGCCCTTGTCGTGGGCGCTGTCCTGGCCGCCCTCCTCATCGCCGTGGCGCTTGGCTTCCTCCTGACGGTGCGTTTGGCCGAGCACCGTTCCGGCGATGATGTCCGAATGGATCTGTGGCGGAGCGCCCTGGCCATGTTCCGCGACCATCCGCTGACGGGCGTTGGCTATGCTGCCTTTGGCGATGCCCTGCGCCTGTACCGCGATCCATTGGCGGCGCGGGACCAGATCACCGCTGCGCACAACCTGTACCTGAACGTGGCCGCTGAAATGGGCTTGCCGGGGCTGTTGGTCCTTGCCTGGCTATCGTTTGCCCTGGTACGGGCCTGGTGGCGGCGCTGGAAGATGATGCCCGCCGGTTCTATGGCCTGGTGGCGGACTTTGGGCATCGGTGCAGCCCTGGGCGGCCTGGCCGTCCAGTCGGTAGCGGAAACGTTCGTGCAGCCGGCCGTCTTGCTGCCCACCCTATTTTTTGTGGCGCAGATCCTGGAACCTGTGCCCGCGCATGGGGAAGGGGAAGAAGGGCAACCCCGGCGATGGGCCTGGGTGGCGGTGCTGGCCCTGCTGGCCACTGCCGCGGCCGGCCTGGCCTGGGATACGTGGGGCTATGCTCGCTTTCTGCGAGGGGTGGCCTGGACCGGGCGGGGGGAGGTTGCACAGGCCCTATCTGCTACCGAACTGGCCCGTCGTCACGACCCCGGGATGCCGCTGTACAGTTGTCAGGCGGGGTATCTTTACGGATTGCAGGCCACCGAGCAGGACGGTGCCGCGCTGGCCGCTGCTTTGGCGCGCTACGACGAGTGCCTGAGCAAGATGCCGGCTCCGGGCTGGCTCGACCAGTTGAACGCAGCGGCGTTGTTGTGGCAGAGACGGGCCCAGGCAGAGGCTCAGGACCTCGTGCGACAGGCCACGGCCAGGACACCGCTGGAATGGCTGCCGTGGCTCAACCGGGGGCTGTGGGCCGAACAGGCCGGGCAACAGGCAGAGGCCATAGACAGTTATGGCTGGGTTTTGGCCCTGGATCCGGCGCTGGCAGGTTCCCCCTTCTGGAGCCAGGGCAACAGAGCTTCTTGGTGGGACGACATCCTGGCGGCGGGGGAGAAAACCGTGGAACGGTTCGCCCCGGGGCAGACCGCCTGGCGGTGGCAGGTGCTGGTGGCGGCCGGGCGATGGGATGAGGCCATCGGGGAGATTGAGGGCTGGCTGATCGCCCATCCCCAAGATGCAGAGGCGATGGCCTGGCTGGGAGAGGCGTTGCTGGGCAAGGGCCGCCCGTCCGAAGCCCTCGACCGGCTGGATCGGGCCATTGCGGCCGGACCCCCTTTTGCCCACCGCTATCTGGTGCGTGGGGAGGCCAAGCTGGCGTTGGGCCGCTATGATGAAGCCGATCGCGACCTGCGGATTGCGTTGTTCCTGGCCCCTGAGCCGCGCATCCATCTGGCCTTGGCCCGATTGGCGCTAGAGACCGGCAAACAGCAGGAGGCTCGGCAGGAGTATGCCAGGGCACAACGCTTTCTGGCTATACCGCAGGTCTATAGCCTGGCCCTTTACCGCCGCGCAAGCTGGCTGGCTCCGCTGCCCCAGGTGGCGCGGATCGGCTATCGGCAGGATGGCGAGGCGGCGCTGGAGTGGGGCAGACTCCTGGAGCAGCAGGGGGACAGCGCCGCCGCCCAGAGGGTCTATCAGATGGCGTTGGCGCTGGACCCGTACCTGGACCAGGTGCGCTCCAGGTTGGCAGAGGGCGATCGCCCGTGAGAACCATTTGGAGTGCTGGAGCCATGCTCCAGCACTCCAAAATCAGAGCCATGCTCCAGCACTCCAAAAACACTCTGTGCCCTTGTGAGCTTGCGCCCTAACGGGATTGCGGTTACAATTGGCCCAATCGGGCCTCAGCTCTGCCCTGGAGGGGGATGGGCCGGGGTCTATCCAGGATCGGAAAGTCAAGATGAGTGGACACGCCATCGTCATTCCTACCTACAATGAACGGGAAAATATCGGCCCTCTGGTGGAGGGGATTCTGGGCCTGGGGCTTGGCTCGCAGGTCATCATCGTGGACGACAACTCGCCCGACGGGACCGGGGATCTGGCCGACGATCTGGCCGCGCGGCACCCGGGTATGCAGGTGATCCATCGGCCCGGCAAGCTGGGCCTGGGCACGGCTCACGTCGCCGGCATGAAAGCTGCCCTGGTCAACGGCGCAGCTTATATCTTGACCATGGATGCCGACTTTTCACACCATCCCCGCTACCTGCCCAACCTGCTGGCTGCACTGACGCAGTTTGATGTGGTCATCGGTTCACGCTATGTGCCGGGCGGGGGCACGCTCTACTGCACATTGCCGCGCCGGGCGCTCAGCCGGGGGGCCAACCTCTTTGCCCGCACCGTGCTGAGCCTGCGCGCCGGCGATGCTACGGCCGGCTTCCGGGGCTATCGCCGGGCGGTGTTGGAGAGCATTGCCCTGGACGAAATTCGGTCTGACGGGTACTCTTTTCTCGTCGAGATGCTGTACCGCTGTCAGCGATGGGGCTGGCGCATCGGCGAAGTGCCCATCGTGTTTGAGAACCGGCAACGTGGCGCGTCGAAAATCTCCAAGGCCGAGATTCTGAAAGCGATACAGACGGTTATGCGGCTGGCGTGGGAGCGGGTACAGGCAGCAGGCGGCAAACAGTAACTTGATATTGTTAGATTGGTCGGCAGTAAGCTCTCACCCCCCGGCTTCCTCTCCCAAACTTGGGAGAGGAGGTGCCTGACGCGGAGCAGAGGGCGGGGGTGAGAGCCGTCTTCAGCAAAATCTAACATAGCCAAGGTAAGCAGTCAAGAGCAAACCGGTCTCCTTGGAGAAGATGGGGGATGTGGAGGAGGACAGAATGATCAAACGGGTGCGTATCGTCGGCTACAAATCGCTGGCCGACATGACTGTTGAACTCAAGCCCCTTACTGTGATTTTGGGTCCCAATGCGGTGGGCAAGAGCAATCTCTTTGATGCCTTGGGCCTCTTGAGCCGGATGGTGACACACAGAACTCTGCGCGAGGCGTTTGAAGATCATCGCGGCTTGCCGTTAGAAGCCTTCCGTTTCGGTGAAAGGGGATTAGAGGAATTGAGGGCACAAAGCTCTGCCCGATTTACCATTGAAACCGATGTGGAACTATCGCCAGATGTAGTCGAGACGGTAGAACGCCAGATTCGTCAGATGCAGGAAGGGGCTGGCGACAATGCCCAAGATAAAGCTACACGGCGGCGGATACAAGAACGATTGTTGCGTTACACCCTGGCGGTTGAGATCACACCTGCTACCGGATTTTTGCGCGTTGCCGATGAGCGATTGGTAGCGATGAATGCAGATGGCACCGAGAGCCAACGCCGTTCACCTTTTATTGAGAGGCTAGAGGGGAAGCTTCGTCTGCGCCTTGAAGGGCAGGCTCGCCCCAGAGAGTATGATTTGGGACTGGATTACACCCTTGTTTCACAGCCTCTCTATCCACCTCACTACCCCCACATCAGCGCGTTTAGAGAAGAGCTTGCGCGTTGGCATTTCTATTACCTGGAACCTGATGTGATGCGCCGTGAAGTACCCCCTGGCGAAGTCTTTAACCCACGACGAGACGGCGGCGACTTGGCCGCGTTCTTCAAAACACTTCAAGCACGCAGTCCACGCCAGATCGAAGCACTCAATCGCTCTCTGTCTCTCCTGCTACCTGACGTGGAGAAATTAGATCTGGAGCTCACACGTGAGGGTTTATTGCAGCTGAAAATCATCGAGCAAGGTACTCCTTTTCCGGCACGCCTCATTTCAGAAGGAACGCTGCGTATCTTGGGTTTGCTGGCTATCACCAGCCCATTGGCTCAATCCACGGTCGTGGGCTATGAAGAGCCGGAAAATGGCGTCCATCCCCGCCGCCTTCGGCTGATCGCCCGGCTCTTACAAAACGCTGCTGGACACGGAATGCAGCTCCTGGTCAACACCCATTCGCCTATCTTGCCTGGCTATTTTGACGACGACGCATTGATTGTATGTCGCCGCAGAGATCGTCAAACCGAGTTTGTGCCATTTAGATCGGCCGGCCCATTGATGCGCCCTCAGGAGATCGAGGCGGCTCTGGAAGAAGAAACCCCATTGTCTGAGCGGATTATTCGAGGGGACTTTGGCTGAAATGTTGACCATTGGCTACTTTCTTGAGGACAACCTCCACGAGCTGTTCTTTACCACCCTGACAAGGCGGGTGGCTGAGGATCTGGGTGTGGTTATAGCCCTTGATGTACGCAATGCGACGGGTGGCAAGGGCCGAGTCATGGCCGAACTCAAGAGCTATTTGCGTGATGTGCGCGCCGGCCGGGAGACACAATATCCGATTCTGGTAGTGGCTATTGATAGCAACTGCAGCAAGTACCAGGAAAAATGCAATCAGATTGAGCAGATAAAGGAGCAGACCGGCTATTCCGGTGAGATTGTGTGCGCTGTGCCTGATCCACATATCGAACGCTGGTATCTGGCCGACGCCGAAGGGTTTAGGCGGGCTATCGCAGGCAGCCAACCCCTATCTCTGCCGGGTTACAAATGTGAGCGCGAACATTACAAAAAAGCCCTCCGCCATGCCTTCCGCACGGCCGGCATAAGCCCTCAATTGGATGGTGCTGAGTATGCCCGGGAGATTGTTGCAGAGATGGACCTCTATCGCGCCGGGCAGACAGATGCCGCACTCAAACATTTCCTGGACGACTTGCGCAGCACCCTGCGCCGTTTCACTGAGTTAAGATAGGACTGTGTAGAGCTTGACCCATGTCTCCTCGCAGAATCGCTCTGAACCGTCTGACTACACAGCGGCTGCTGGTTGCCGTGTTGTTCGTGGCGCTAGGGGCTATGGCCGTCCGCCAGCCGGCCGATACCGATACCTGGTGGCACCTGAAGAGTGGCCAATTGATGTGGGAGACGGGCCGGGTTTTGCGCACCGACCCCTTTTCCCACACCGTCGCCGGGCAGCCGTGGATTGACCACGGTTGGCTGGTGCAACTCTTTCTCTGGCCGGTCTATCGGGCATTGGGTCTGAGTGGCCTGGCTTTGCTCCTGGCTGCCGTCGTCACAGCGGCCTTTGCTCTGGTCTACCGCCAATGTGCCGGCCGACCTTATGTTGCTGCCTTTGTCACATTGCTGGCTGCTGTGGCCTCGTCGGTCATCTGGGCGGTCCGCCCCCAGATCATCTCTTTCCTGCTGGCGGCTATTGTTGCCTATGTGCTCGACCGCTACAAGCGCACCGGCAATGTGCGCTGGCTGTGGGCACTGCCATTGCTGGTGGCGCTGTGGGTCAACTGCCACGGTGGGTTTGTCATTGCCTTTCTGCTGATGGGCTGTTACCTGGTGGGCGAGGTGCTGAACCGGCTGACTTTTCGGGAAGGGGTGGGGGGGGCTAGCTCCCTCTCCCCCACGGGGGAGAGGGAAGGGGTGAGGGGGAAAGAACCGCACATCCGACCGCTCCTCCTGGCCATCCTGGTCAGCATCCCGGCGGTGCTGATCAACCCCAATACTGTCAAAATGATCCCCTACGCTTACCAGACGGTGAGCATCGGCCCGCTGCAAAGCTTTATCCAGGAATGGGCCGCGCCCGACTTTCACCGCCTGCAGTTCCACCCCTTTCTCTGGCTGCTGCTGCTGACCCTGGCGGCGATGGGCCTTTCGCGGCAGCGCGCCGACTGGACCGACCTGGCGTTGGTGGGGTTGTTTGGCTACCTGGGGCTGATGGCTGTACGCAATATCGCCCTCTTTGCCCTGGTGGCTGCTCCGGTCCTGAGCCGCCACGCTGTTGCCGCCCTGGATGACCTGGCCGTGACCGTGCCGCGCCTGTCATGGCTGGGAATGTTCAGCCACACTCTGCCGCCGGCCCGCCCGCCCCGGCGGCTGGCCTTGCTAAACGGGTTGCTGTTGGCTGTGGTGGTGTTCGGTGCAGGGCTGAAGGTCAGCCTGGACCTGGCCCGCCTGCGCGACCCGGCGGTGTGGGGCCGGGGCCTGCCCCTGGCCGCTACAGACTATTTGCGCAACCACGATCTGCCGGGGCAGATGTTCAACACCTACAACTGGGGCGGCTACCTCATCTGGAGCCTCTATCCGGAAAGGCGCGTGTTTGTAGACGGCCGTACCGACCTGTATGCCCTCAATTCACAGGTGCTGGATGACTATGTGACGGTGCACTGGACGCGGCCTGGCTGGCAACAGGTTCTCGATAAATATCACGTCGGCTACATCATCACCGAGTGCACCGGCTTGCTCGATGAAATGCTGGCCGAAACCGACAAATGGCAGCCGATCTATCGCGATGAAGTGGCGGTGATCTATGTCCGGAAAACCGCCCCTAGCGGCCTGGCCGGAGAAGGAGAGCCGTGAACCGGGCGCAAGGGCGCTGGCTGTTGACCGTCGGCGGGGTGCTGCTGTGGCTGGTTGTGGTGTTGCCGGCCTACTATGTCGTCCACAAGCCGCTACATGGCGAGCTACCCTTGCCCCTACCTGTCACCTCTTTCAACCTCTCGCGGGTTGTTTCAGCGGTTTTGAACCTGGCAGCCGACCTGGCCTTGTTGGCTCTGACAGTTGTTGTGGCGGCTGCCTGGGGCAGCCGCCTGGGGCGGTGGTTGCGCGCCGACCTGAACCCCGGCCTGGAGCGTTGGGCGCTGGGAGCCACCCTCGGCCTGGGGCTGTGGGGTAGCCTGGTTCTGGGGCTGGCTGTTGTTGGTGGATTGTACCGCTGGTTGGGCTATTTTCTCCTGCTGGCCCTGGGGCTGGCAGTCCTGCATCCGCCATCCGCCATTCGCCATCTGCCATCTGCCATCCGCCATCTGCATCACAAAAGGGTTCCCTGGCTGTGGCTCTACATCACCCTGATCGGCCTGCTGGCCCTTGGAACCGCCCTGCTGCCACCCACCGGCTGGGATGCCCTGGTTTATCACTTGCAAGGCCCACGCCTTTACGTGGAGGCCCATCGCCTGGTGGCTGCCCCGGAGAACTTTTATCTCAACTGGCCGGCGCAGGTGGAAATGCTCTTCACCTGGGGCCTATTGCTCAAAGGGGACATTCTTGCCAAGCTATTCCATTGGGCCTTTTGGCCCTTGACGGCGGCGCTGCTTTACCTCCTGGCGTGGCGCACTGTGAACGCCCAGGTTGCGGAATGGGCGGTGGCGCTATGGGCCTCGCTGCCTTTTGTCCGGGAGCTGGCCGGCGTGGCCTACGCCGACCTGGGGCTCACCGCCTTTGTCCTGGCCGCCGTCTATGCCTTCCTGCGCTGGACCGAATCCAGAAGCGGCGGTTGGCTGGCCCTGGCTGCGCTGTTTGCCGGGCTGGCGCTGGCGGCCAAGTACACAGCCGCGACCTGGCTGCTTGCTCTGGCATTGCTGATCGCCTATCACGAACTGCGACACAACCGGCAGCCGCTTGTCCGGATCGTCCTCCACACCGTTGGCTTTGCCGGATTGGCTGGGCTGATCGTCCTACCCTGGCTGGTGAAGAACTGGCTGGTCACCGGCAACCCGATCTACCCCTTTCTCTGGGGTGGGGCGGGTTGGAACCCGACCCGCGAGGCATGGCTCACCTGGCCGGGGCAGGGCTACAGCCGCAACCTTTTCGACTACCTGGCTCTGCCCTGGCTAATGACGGTGGTGGGCCGCAGCGGCACCGCTGCCTTTGATGCGACGACCGGCCCGCTGCTGCTTTGCCTGGCGCCGATGGCCTTTCTGCTGCGGGGGCGGCCTCGGTTGGTCAACTATGGCCTGCTGCTGGTGGGTGGGCAACTGGCCTACTTTGCGGCCTCCATTTACCACTATGTCTACCTGGCGGAGACCCGGCTGCTTCTGCCGGCCTTTCCGCTGCTTTGTCTGGCGGGGGCCTATGGGCTCCATTGCCTGCGGGCCTGGGATCGAAAGGTGCTGCGCCTGTCGCGGGTGGTGGGCGGGGTGGTGGTGCTGGTCCTGATCGTCAACCTGCTCACCGAAACCCATGCCTTTCTGGCAATCCGCCCTTTGGCCCCGCTGTTTGGCCTGGAATCCCGCGCCGACTATCTGGGCCGGCGCCTGGGCGCCCATTTTGCCGCCATGCGCCGGCTCAACGAGCAGTTGCCCGCCGAGAGCCGCACCCTGTTCCTGTGGGAACCCCGTGGTTACTACTGTCGGCATCCCGCCCAGCCCGACGCAACGCTGGATGCCCTGGCCCAACTGCGCGCAGGTCACAGCAGTGCCTCGGCTGCCCTGGCCGCGCTACGTGCCGCTGGATTCACCCACCTGCTTCTCTACCGGGCCGGCCTGGAGTTCCTGTGCCAACCTACGCCCCGCCCACCGACCCTGGATAGCCTTCTGGGACAGTCCCTGCCGCAGCAATCCCTCTATCCGCTGACCGACGACGATCTGCGTTTTCTGGATGACCTTCTGGCCCAATGCCGGATGGTCGCCGACCTGGGCGGTGTCTATGAAATCTACCGGCTGCCATGACCTGCCGGACAAGAGGGCCTCTCGTCCAATAATGGGACCCTGCTCCTATTGGCAACGTGAGGCAGATCGGCTATAATTAACGTAGCACCTCAACAAGGTGAATTTGAGAGGTTGTGCCTTATTCGCCCGGCGGCGCAATGATTCTATACAGGCGGTTTCCAGCCGCCGGGTAAAGGGGTCCCAACGCACCAAAACCGTCTTGGTGGGATAGTGGCAGTAAAAGTGTGAACCTGTGGAGAAACGCCGATGCGTCTGCGACAAATCGCCTTCCGCCTGATCGGCCTGGGCATTCTGGTGCTGATCCTCCTCAAGCTGGACTTGAGGGCCACCATTGCGGCGCTGGCAACCTTGCGCTGGGGGTACCTGCTGCTGGCCATGGCGGCCAACTTGCCCCTGTTTGGCCTCAAAGCGTGGCGCTGGCAGGAGATGCTCAAGATGCAGGGCATCCGCTATCCGTGGCGCGATGCTTTCCTGGCCTTCGTGGCCGGGCTGTTCTTGGGCCTGGTGACGCCGGGCAGGGTAGGAGAGATGAGCAAGGCGCTCTATCTGAAGCAGGACCGGGGGGTGCCGGCCAGCACCGGGCTGGCCAATGTGTTGATGGACCGCCTCTTTGATCTGTATACCATTTTGGTGCTGGGCAGCGTGGGCCTGGTCTGGTTTCGCCTGCTGCCCAACTGGGCGCTGGCCCTGGTTCTGGCCGGGACTGTGGCCTCGCTGTTGCTGCCCATCGTCCTGTTGAGCGAGCGGCTGGCCGCTTGGGGATTGGCTCTGGTCCGTCGTGTCCCTCTCCTGCGCCGCTACGATGCCCGGCTGACCGGGGCGACGGAGCGTTTCCAGCAGGGCCTCCGCCCGCTGCTGACGCCCAGGCTGGTGGTGCCGTTGCTGCTGACCCAGGTGGCCTATCTCCTTTTCTTCGGGCAAGGCCAGTGGCTGGCGCGGGCCGTCGACCTGCCGGTGAATATCGTCTACCTGGCCGTGTGCCTGTCGGTAGCAGGGGTGGTGACCCTGCTGCCCATCTCCATCTCGGGCCTGGGCACGCGCGATGCCACCCTCATCGCCCTGTTCGCCCCCTTGGGCCTGTCTGCCGAGCGGACTATGGCCTTTTCCACCCTATACTTTCTCACCTTTTACGTCGTCGGCGGGGCTATTGGGGCGGCGGCCTGGCAGATCAAACCGTTGCGCGAAAAGGCCTGAGCCAGCTATGGACTTTGGAGGTGGACATGATGAAGCAAGGGCAATCTCAATCTGAAAAGCAGGCCAAGTCCGGCGTCCTGCTCGACCTGCTCTTGGCGATCTTGCTGCTGGCTGTGGGCTTGGGGGTGCGCTGGCCGTATGTACGGGCCGTCGTCTTTCCTCCCCTGGACGATCCGGCCTTCTATCTGACCACCGGCAAAAACCTGGCCGCCGGGCGTGGCCTGGAGGTGGATGCCCTGTGGAGCTACCAGGTCCCCTTTGACAGCGTGACCCACCCCAGCCACGAACACTGGATGCCATTGACCACCGGGCTGATCGCCGGCGCGTTGGCTCTGCAGCGGGTCCTTTCCCCCGCGGCAGAGCCTTCGCTCCTGATCGGACAGATGCCGGGTTTGATCCTGGGGGCACTGTTGGTGCTCTTGACCTATATCGTTGGCCGGAAAAGCCTGCCGGGGGGCCGGCGTAACCGCTGGGTTGCGTTTGCTGCGGCGTTGCTGGTGGCCGTCAGCGCCACGCTGAGTTACCAATCGGCCAGTGCCGACAGCAGCTCCCCCTTTGCTCTGTTGGCTGCCTGGGCCCTGGCCACGGCGGTGCGGCCTCCGGGGGAAAAGGGCAGCTACTTGGGGACCGGCATCCTGGTCGCCCTGGCATTCCTGACCCGCAGCGACGGCCTGTTGCTGGCGCTGGCCATCCCGTTGGCCTGGTGGCTGTTACCCATCCCCTCCGTTCTCCGGCTGCGGCCAACGGATCTGCCGGATAACCCTGCCGCCCGCCTGGTCTGGGAGCTTTGGGAGCGCGAGCGGGGCGTGGGGGTGGCAGAGGAAGAGGTGCATATCAGTGGGCCGGGGTTGTCGGCCCTGGTGGATCTGTTCGTAGCCTTTTCTCTCGTGGTAGCCCCCTGGCTGGTGCGGAACTATCTGGCCTTCGGCACGCCGCTGCCCGGTTCGGTGCTGAACCAGGCCTGGCTGAATGACTACGTCCAGACCTTTAATTTCCTGGACCATCCAACGTGGCAATCCTTGCTGGACCAGAGCTGGCAGGCGATCGTAACCCAGCGCCTTCAGGCCCTGCTGCACAACGGCAGCGTCTTTTTGCTGATCACCTTCCCGTGGGGCTTGTTGGCCCTGCCCGGGCTGTGGTTGCTGCGCCATGAATGGCCTTTCTTCCCACCGTTCGTCTATGGCCTGTTCCTCTTTTTCGTATCGGCCCTTGTCTTCCCGGTAGCGGCTACCTCGGGGACCTTTTACCATTCCCTGGGGGCCGTGGTGCCCTTTCTGGCCCTGGCCGCCATGTACGCCATCCATCGCGCCGTTCAGCGCCTGAGCCGAGGCTCTAAGGTGGCCGGCCCTCTCTTTGCCATCCTGGCTGCCGGACTGTTGGTGCTGGCCGGTGGACAGGTGGTGCAGGCGCTGCCGCGCGTCGCCGAGCGCCATCAGGCCGAAAAGGATCAGTTCGAAGCCATTGCTGCCTGGCTTGCCGGGCATGCTGCTCCCGGCGATGTGGTGATGACCACCCAGCCCTACACGCTCCACTATGCCAGCGGCTATCCCTGCATTGCCCTGCCGGCCGGTGAAGGGCCTGAGGCTGCCTGGAAGGCGGCCAATCGCTACGGTGCTCGCTTTCTGATCATCACCCAAAGCTTTGGCCAATATCCGCAGGTCCTGCATGACCGGCCTGATACCCGCTTTCGGCTGTTGCAGGCCGACGACCATGCCGAGATTTATGAGATTGACCTCGGCGCGGCGCCATCCTCGGGCTGAAGGGGGAGATAGCCCAGTGAAAGGTCGGCGCGCCCACCCGCTGGTCGCCATCCTGGCCCTGGCGCTGGGTGTACGCCTGCTGACGGCCTGGTTCCTGCGCCAGCCGGGCTACACCGATGCCTGCTACTATGCCGTCGGCGCGCGCCAGCTCGCTGCCGGCCGGGGTTTCAGCGAGCCGTTTCTCTGGAACTATCTCTCTGCACCGGCCAGCCTGCCCCAACCTGGCTACCGCTATTGGATGCCGCTGGCGGCGATGCTGGGCTGGCTGGGCCTGGCGCTGTTCGGCAATTCATTTCGGGCGATGCAGACACCGTTCGTCATCCTTGCGGCGGCGTTGCCCCTGGTGGCCTATGCCATCGCCTGGGACCTGACCGGCAAGCGGAGGCATGCGACCCTGGCCGGATTTCTGGCAGTTTTTCCGGGGTTCTATGCCCATGTCCTGGTCTTGCCCGATAATTTTGCGCCCTTTGCCCTGGCCGGGAGCGCCTGTTTGTGGGCCGCTGGCCGGGGCCTGCGCGATGGACGGCCGCTGTGGTTTGGGCTGGCCGGCCTGGCTGCCGGCTTGGGCCATCTGGCCCGTGCTGATGGGCTGTTGCTACTCGGCGTTGCCCTGCTGGCCGCAACTGTGGGGGCGGGTAAGAAACCCAATTTACGAACTTGCCCTCTGCCTCTTGCCTCCTGCCTCCTGGGTTACCTGCTGGTTATGGGGCCGTGGTTTGCCCGCAACTGGTGGGCCTTTGGCACCCCCTTGCCCAGCGTCGGGATCCGAACCGCCTTTCTGACAACCTATGACGACCTGTTTGCCTATGGACGCCCGCCGACCCTGGAAAGCTACCTGGCCTGGGGCTGGGGTGCAATCCTCCAGTCAAAGGGGGAAGCGTTGCTGCTCAATCTAGAGCGGCTTTGGGTGGAGGGGCTGCTCGTCTTTCTGCTGCCCTTCACCGTCATGGGGCTGTGGCGGCTCCGCCGGCAGCGTCTGTTGTGGCCTTTTTTCTGCTACCTGCCGCTCCTGTTCCTGACCATGACCTGGATCTTTACCTTTCCAGGGATTCGGGGGGGGCTGTTCCATTCAGGTGGGGCGTTGCTGCCTTTTTTCTTTGCTGCCGCCGGCCCTGGCCTGGAAGAGGCTCTTGCCTGGGCGGTGCAGCGCCTCCGTGGCTGGCAGATGAGGACGGCCTGGCCAGTCTTTAGCGCCGGGCTGGTGGGGCTGGCCGTGCTGCTGACCGCCCTGGCCCTGGGGCGCGCCGGCGTGTTCAGCGGCGAGTGGAATGAGCGCGGGCAAGAGTATGTCGAAATCGGCAGGTGGCTGGCCGGGCAGGGTCAAGGGCGGGCGGTGGTGATGGTCGGCGATGCCCCGGCCTTCACCTGGCATACCGGCCACCCGGCCATTGCTATCCCCAACGAACCGCCGGACACAGTGCTGGCCGTGGCCGACCGCTACGGCGCCCGCTACCTGGTGCTGGACGATACCCGTCCGCGGACGACCGATGCCCTCTACCGGGGAGAAATGACCCATCCCCGGCTGATACTGCGCTATACGCAAGGGGCCGGAGGACGGTCGGTGCAACTTTACGAGGTTTTGCCGTGAGATTCAACCTGTCGCGGGCCCGCGCCTTGCCGGCCATCATCCCGGTCCTGGCCCTTTTGGCCACGGCCGGCTATCTGTTGGCGGCCAGGGCTCACGGCCTGCTGGGCTTTCCCCTGGACGACGCCTGGATTCACCAGACCTACGCCCGCAACCTGGCCGAGACCGGCCAACTGGCCTACCTGCCTGGCCGGCCCAGTGCCGGTTCCACCTCGCCAGCGTGGAGCTACCTGCTGTCGGTCGGCTACCTGTTGGGGCTGGATTTTCGCCTGTGGGCCTACCTGCTGGGGGGGCTGGCGTTGGCAGCGAGCGCCTGGCTTGTCTACCGACTGGCGCAGCGGCTGCTCCCCCACCGGCCGATGCCCGCCTTGCTGGCCGGGCTGTTTTGCGCCCTGGAGTGGCACCTGGTCTGGGCTGCGGCCTCGGGCATGGAGACGATGCTGTTCACCGCCCTGTCGCTGGCCCTGCTGGATAACACCCTCAGCCATGTGGCCCACCGCCAGTCGCTGCAAGGGCCGGCCTCGCTGCACACCGAGCGGACTGTCGTCAGCGCCGTGGGCCTCGGGCTGCTGGGTGGCGTGTTGACCCTGACCCGCCCTGAGGGGCTGGGGCTGGTTGGCCTGGTGCTGCTGGCCCTGATCGCCCTGCCGCGCCTGCCCGGCCGGGGCGAGGTAAGCCCCCGCTTAATGGTGGCCGGGGCATACCTGCTGGCCTGTGGTCTCCTCCTGGCCCCCTACATCTTTTTCAACCTGAATACCGCCGGATCTATCTTGCCCAACACCTTTTATGCCAAACAGGCCGAGTATCAGATCGGCCTTTCGCTGCCGGCCCGTTTCTGGCGGGTGCTGCGCCCCACCCTGGTGGGGGGGCAGGTGATCCTGTTGCCTGGCCTGGGCTATGCCGTTTACCGGCTGATCCGCCGCCGCAACTGGGCGGCAACCCTGCCCCTGGCCTGGTGGCTGGCCCTTTTGGCCGCCTATGCCCTGCGCCTGCCGGTGGACTATCAGCACGGACGCTACACCATGCCCACCGTCCCGTTGCTTATCCTGTACGGTGTGGTGGGTACCGCCGAGCTGCTGCGGCCCGGCTCGCCCCGGCTTGCTGTCCGCCTGTTCAGCCGGGCCACGCCGGTGGCCGTGGCCGTGCTGGCCCTCCTCTTCCTGGGCCGTGGGGCAGCAGCCTACCGCGACGATGTGGGGTTTATCGAAGGGGAGTTGATGGCCACAGCCCGCTGGCTGAGCGAGAACACGGCCCCCGGCGACCTGATCGCCGTGCACGACATCGGCGCGGTCGGCTACCTCACCGATCGCCCGTTGTTGGACCTGGCGGGGCTGATCACGCCGGAAGTGATCCCCTTTATCGCCGATGCCGACCGGTTGGCGGAATGGATGATCGAGCAAGGGGCTGCCTACGCCGTCTTTTTCCCCGATTTTTCTCCCACCTACGCCCGGCTGGCCGCCGATGGCCGGTTTAAAGTGGTGCACTGCACCGGCTACGCCTGGACGCGAACCGTGGGGCATCAGAACCTGTGTGTCTACCGCCTGCTCCCCAGAGAGAACCCTTGAGAGTTGTGCGGAAATGGATTGTGTGGTATACTATGGAACAGCAGCGGATCGGAGGCCGAGCTTTTGTATCCCAGATGGTGCAAAATCCGATGCGGCGGGTAAAGGTGGGAACAGATGCATAGAATTACGGTCATGATCGTAGATGACCACCCTGTCTTCCGTCAGGGCTTGAGGCGGGTGCTGGAAGGGGAAGATGATCTAGAAGTCGTCGCCGAGGTGGCCGACGGCATCGAAGCCTTTCGCCTGGCCAAGCAATTGCTGCCTGACGTGATGCTGCTGGACATCAACCTGCCGGGCATGAACGGTTTGCAGGTGGCCCGCAGCCTCAAAGATGCCCTGCTCAACATCAACATCATCATGCTGACCGCCTATCATGACGAACAGCAGGTCTTTCATGCCATCCAGGCTGGAGCCTCGGCCTATTTTCCCAAAGATGTCAGCCCTCGGCGGCTGATCGAGGCCATCCGCCTGGTGCATCAAGGCAGTTATGTGATCGAAGACCGGGTGCTGGAAAAGCCCCAGGTGGGCGCCTGGCTGCTTGACCAGTTCGAACAGGTGGAGAGGGAAGCAGGCGGTGATCTGAACGTGCTTTTTCTCCCTCTTTCGCCACGGGAGATGGAGATCCTGCAATATATCGCCCAAGGCAAGAGCAACAAAGAGATTGCTTATAGCCTGGGCATCAGCCGCCAGACGGTCAAAAACCACATGACCAGCATCTTGCGCAAGCTGGCGGTGAACGACCGAACCCAGGCCGCCATCTATGCCCTGCGGCGGGGCTGGATCCGGCTGCAAGACATCGGCTAAACGCCGGCGGGGATCAGGATCGGCCCGGCCGGGAAAAGGAAAATTCGGGACCGTTTTGGGACAAGAGGGTAGATTCGATGCCGACCGAGGAAAGGAAAATTTCTGGCATTGAGCAGCTTCAGCTCTTGATCCAGGAAAGCCAGAAAGAATACGAGACAATTCAAAAAGAGCTCAAGGAAATAGATGTGCTCATCCGTCAGAGCACAACCGAGGTAGAAAAACTGGCGCAGCGCAACACGCAGATCGCCAGCCGGGTGCGCCAGATGGAGATGAATCTCGACACCTATCCCCGGAGCGATATCAAAGAGATCTATGGCGCTGCTCACGAGGCACAGATGCGCCTGTTCATGATGCGGGGCCAGTTGGAGCAGCTTCAGAACCGGCAGCAGACCCTGGAGCGGCAGAGCCAGCGGCTGCTGCGGCTGATCGAAGTATCCAGCCAGATCGCGCCGGCCGATGTTGCCGTCCGCCCCGGCGGTGGCTTGGGGAGCTCCAGCGACATCGTGCGGGTGATCGAGGCCCAGGAAAACGAGCGGCAAAGGTTGGCGCGGCAAATCCACGATGGCCCGGCCCAATCGCTGACCAACCTGATTTTGCAGGCTGACATTTGTGAGCGGCTGTTCGACGTAGACCCTGCCCAGGCTCGCGTCGAGTTGGGAAACCTGAAAAACGCAGTAAACGCCACTTTCCAAAAGATCCGTGACTTTATTCTGACACTGCGGCCCATGATGCTGGACGACCTGGGTCTGGTGCCCACCCTGAAGCAGTACGTCCAGGATTTTGAGGAAAAGAGCAAGTTATCCACCAACTTTGCGGTCATGGGCCACGAAACACGGCTGCCATCCTACAGCGAGGTGACCGTTTTTCGCATGATCCAGGAGCTGTTGACCAATGTCCAGAAACACGCCCACGCCACCTACGTCCAGGTAAGCCTTGATTTCCAGGACTCTATGGTGGTAGCCATTGTAGAGGACGATGGCAGCGGCTTTGATGTCAACGAGGTGCTGAGCAATACTCAACCTCGTCGCGGGCTGGGGCTATCTACCATTCAGGAACGGACTGAAATGCTGGGGGGGACTGTCCAGATCGAGAGCCGGATCGGGCGAGGGACCAGGGTTCGGATCGAGATCCCTGTTGCCCTGCAATAGTACCAACGTACTATTGCCAGACGTAAACAATTATGGTATGATATAGTTGTCGTAGGACCTTCCATTATCTGAACCTATCAAAGAAAGGAGGTGAAAAGAATGCTGTTCCTACCGCGTGAAGAAGGGCAGGGTCTGGTTGAATATGCGTTGATCCTTGTTCTGGTGGCCATTGTGGTGATTGCCATCCTGCTCCTGCTGGGCCCGGCTGTTGGCAACGTCTTCAGCGTCATCGTCAATGCCATCTAGCCCAAGTTGCTAAAGCAAATCAACCCTGTCAATGTCACCCAGAGCCCCACGCCGGTGGGGCTCTACTTTTTGTCATGGCAACCAGGGCTTGACATAGGACCAGAGTCCTATTGACCAATTTGATTCTAGTACCATCGGCCTATTGCCTTTCCCAATAGGATATGTTATAGTACAGTCGTAGTTGGAGGAGGCGCAAGAAGCAGTGGCGAGGTGTCTGCCGCGCCGCATTGAGATTTCAGATTGCTTGTGTGAGAGTACCATGAGACCAGGTAAGTATGTCGCCAGCCATCGGGACGGCCTGCCTGCTGAGCAGGGCCGGGGGCGATGGCTTCTGAATCGGTTCAAAAAGGAAGAAGGTCAGGGTCTCGTCGAAGCATCTGTGGCGTTCCTCTTCTTGTTGCTGATCCTGATTGTTATGTTCGAAATGGTGATGGTGTTCGCTTCGTACATTTCTCTTTTGAACTGCAGCGTCCAGGGGGCTATCTATGCAGCGGCCCATCCCAATATGGTGGAGAATCCGCCTGATGAGGACTATTTGCAGTATGTGAGCATCATGCAGGCCGAAGCCCTGGCCGGGGGGTTGAGCTGGACACAGATAACCGTCCATCCACCCCAACTGCCGCCGGTTGTCGAGGCCGGAAACCCTTTGACCGTTACCATTGACTACCGGTTGAGAACCTTTGCCAGCGAAATAGTCTTCCCGATGTTTGGACGGTTTGGTCTACCGACAGAGTACCAGATTACCGCCAGAACGTCGGTTCCAATCCGGGGGGTGCCATAGCAAGATGAAGCCAAAGTTCAAGACCGTTCGGGGGCCAAGGTTGGTACTGAGAGCAGAAGCTGATGAAACCGGCCAGCAGATGGTCGAGTTTGCCTTGACCTTTACCATATTTTGTGCCCTGCTGATGGCTCTGGTTCTGTTCGGATCGGTCTTTTTTTCCTACGCTTCCATCGTGAATGCCGCACGAGATGGCTCGCGACATCTAATGGCCCATCCGCTCTTGCCGGCCGACCCGGACACGTTCGAAACGTCTGACCAGGAAACTATTTGGATCATCACCAATTCCCTGCCGCTGCTGGACTGGCACAACATGACCATTAACATCATGCCAGAGCCTGCCTATCGGGTACCCGGTGGCTATGTGGCCGTAGAGATCTTGTACACCATGCAACTGATTGACCTGAACATCCCCCTTGTTGGCGGCAACTCGTCCATTCGCCTTTTGGGACCTGTAACCCTTCGGGCACTGTCCCGCCGTAGCCTGGACTAGAGCAAATCTGAATGGCTTGGGTGGAAATGGAATACATAGTATTAGTAGAGACGAAAGGAGATGAACAATGGGCAAAAGTGTGACAAAGCGTGAGGAAGGTCAGTCCCTCATCATTGTCGGAGCGCTCCTGATCGTGCTGGTGGCCCTGGTCGGCCTGGTCGTTGATGCGGGCAACGCCTATGCCCAGCGGCGCATCGTCCAGAACGCGGCGGATGCGGCGGCTCTGGCCGGCGCCCAGATGCTGGGACATCAGGACGATTACCAGTGGGGTGGTGATTTCCTAAGGAACTACCAGGTCATCGAGACCGTATGGGATTACGCCAATCGCAATGGGGCTTCGCCTGATGAGGTGGACATCTTTTACACCGACATCAATGGCAATGTGCTGGCCAATGCCGAGTTCGACCTGGGATGGCAGACGATTATCAATGCCGACACCTTTGGCGGGGTCAAGCCGGAGGGCATTCGCGTTGAGGCGAACCGTCCCTTTGGTACCTACCTGGTGCGGGTCATCGGTCGGAACGAGATGACGGCCAGCGGCACTGCCCAAGGGATCCTGGCCTGCGGGGCCTGCTCGTCGGGCAACCTGTTCCCCATCGCCGTACATGTGGGCACCTTTGCCGACACCGGCGGCCTGCCGGCCATTGGCCAGGAGTACCGCATCTGGGGCGACAAGACCGGCCCGGGCAGCTTTGGTTACCTTTCCTGGACCAACGACCCCAGCCAGACAACCCTGGTGGCCAACATGGCCGATACCAGCCGTAGTGGGCGCTGGTCGGTGGGGGACAGTATCCCCTGCGGCCCTGGTGTCCAGAACAGCAATGATGTCAAAACCGAGCTGAAATATCGCATTGACAACCGGATTGATCTCAACCCGCCCCGCTACCGGGAAGTGGTCATGCCCGTCTTTGACTACACCACAGGTCAAGGCAACAACCTAAAGTACCACATCGTCGGCTTTGCCCGGTTCGAGCTGCAGTGTTACCACTTTGCCAACAATAGCCAGGGTCAATATGGGAACTGCTCCTTTGACCAGGGGGATACCAGCAAGTGGATCTCGGGCATCTTTAAGAACTGGGTTGACCCTACCGGCGAATCGGGTTGCACCAACTATGGCGTCTGCACGACCAAGCTGCGGCCTCCGCTGGAAGAAAAGCGGATGCTGACCGGCATTGTGACACCCTGGCGCGTCTTTCCACAAATCAATGCCGTCCCTGGCCCGCCCAAGCCGATCGACCTGGTCCATGTCCTGGACATCTCTGGCAGTATGTGCGCTCGCTGGAACGGCACTCCGCATAAGAACCCGCCGTGCACCAACGGAGAGCGGATCCAGATCGCCAAGGACGTGTTGATTGCCTTTAACAATGCGCTTGAGGACGCCGACTGGGACCCGGACGACCAGATCCAGGTGGGCCTGGCGACCTATCCCAAGATACAAAACTCATCCAGTTATACCACCCAATGCTATAATGCCATCAGGGCGCTTGGTGGGCCGTGCTCGAGTGACCCGAGCTCTGACTGCTTCCAATCGAACAACCTCCTCTATTTTGCCACTAAGAACAAGAACCTGACCACTAACCTCGCCTCTGTCAACTCTGTCATTGGTGGCCTGCAGGCCAACGGCGGTACGTCCATGCCGATAGGCTTGCAATACGGCCGTGAGATGCTGACCGATCCGAACTACCACAATCCCAACAACCTGCAGGTCCTGGTCCTGACCACCGATGGCATGGCCAACGTCAAGATCAACGGTTATGCGTCTGGTTACATGGGCAACTACACCCGCCCCTACTGGATCGTCCAATCGGGTTGCAACAGCGAGGTTTATGACTCTGCCGTTGAGCAGGCCAACCTGGCCAAGCAACAGGGGATCATCGTCTTTACCGTTGGCATCCACGAGACGATTGATGCGGACCTGATGACGGCCATTGCTAGCCCGGATACCGATCCGACCAAGCCGCACTTTTTCCAGGCCCGCACAGCTGCCGACTTTGAGGCTATCTACAACGCGATCAAGGAACGGCTGCCGGGCCTGGGCAACGAGGAGTGTGTCGCCACCGAGGATGCCGCGGCGGGCATGAGCGCTGTAGTACGGCTGTATGACAGTGGGGGGAACCTGGTGGCCACTACGACCGCCGATGCTACGGGGGGCTACATGTTCGATCTGACCAGCCTGAACCTGGGGCCTGGCACTTATGAACTGCGGGCCGTCTGGCAGGATACCAGTTTCGATCCGCCTGTAGAGTATGATGTGATGACCTGGGTTCTGGGTGGTCCTCCGGCCAATGCGCCGATCACGGTCGAGATCCCGCCAGGCACTGGCACGACCGTGAAGGACCTGTATCTGCGCACCGACCAGCAGTTCACCTGCGAGGACTAGCCTGGTCGGGCCAAAAAAGACCTACCACCTGCTGCCAGGTAGCCGATCCCGGCTACCTGGCAGCGCAAATATGTTTGTTCAAGAAGGCTCTCTGGCTCATCCTGATGTGCGGGCAGGAAATGCAGGCACGTTGTTTGAGCTCTCTCATTGTAGCCCCCTCAGGTGAAAAGTCACCCGTTGCAACATTTTGTGATTCTTCCCCTACCCATGCCGTGAAGTGACGATAGGAAGAGGATGGAGACAGAGCGCTTTGTAAGGAAGGGATGTGGGCTCTCAGCTCGACGGGGGCCTTGAATAGCTGACCAAGGTGCAACGCACTCGGTGCGTTGCACCTTGTTACCAGAAGGCGTGGCTAATAGACAGGAGGAAAGCAAATGGACCCTTGCCGACACCCATTGAGGTCCAGGTGCCGAGGATTGGCTCTGGCTCTGGTTTTTGGGGCTGTGGCTCTGATCGCCACGACCATAACCGCGCATGCCTTCGTCGCCAAGATGACGGAAACGACGCTGGATGACTTTGCTTCTGGGACATTCCACAAGACCGGCCTGCTCGACATTCCACCGGACATTGACAGCGTTCAGCTTTTGCCGGTGGGGTTGACCGGCGAGTGGGGGCCAGGCCGCAGCCTGCCGGTTGCCCTCGTAGACCTGTTTGGGATAGCGACCGGGGGATACCTGGTGGTCATGGGGGGGCAGGATGCCAGTTTCCATTACCGCGATGAGGTCTATGTGAGTGCCATCGGCGCGCAGGGTGCGCTTGGCCCCTGGACTGTGCAAGCCCATCCTCTGCCCCAAGCGATGGCGGCTGCCGCAGCCGCAGTCTATCCGAAAGACGAGGATGAGTCGTATATCTATGTTCTGGGCGGCATTGCCACGGGAAATTCGTTTAACAGTGTATTCTATACGACCTTCAACCACGAGACCGGGACGATCGGCCCGTGGACTACAAGCCCCAATGTCCTTCCTTCTCCAGCCCATTACCTGGCTGCTGCTGCCCTGAATGGCTATCTGTATACTGTAGGTGGCTACAGCCTGGATCCGCCCTTTGCCGGTGCCTTGTACGAGGTCTATTATGCCCAGATCCAACCTGACGGCAGCCCGGGAGCCTGGCAGAATGCGCCGTTGCTGCCGGAACCGCTGGCCTCTCATCTGGTTGTGGCCTTTGAAGAAGAGAACGCTCGAACTCTGTATGTCGTTGGTGGCTCGAATCTGAAAGGAACCGATTCCTTTCACGTCTACTTTGCCGACGCGGCCGAAAATGGAAGCCTGTCTGCCTGGACACTTTCTCAGGGGAACCTGCCGGCCTCTATCTATGGGCATGGCGGTGCTTTGGTGAACGACCAGATCATTGTGACCGGGGGGGTGGACGCTTCGGATACGCCTTCCAACACGGTCAAGGCAGCCTTGGTGGACCCGGGGAACCCAACCTTTCGCCTGTATGACTGGTGCCTGGGGGTGCCTCCGCCTATCTGCACCATCGGTGCCTGGCAGTCTGGCCCCCTTTTGCCCCAGCGCCGGGCCTTTCACGTTACCGTTGAGGATGGAGGCTACATCTATACCATTGGTGGGGTGGATGTCAATGGCAATCCCACCAGTTCGGTCTACTATGGCACGGTCAATGGGCAGGGAGCCCTGTACTCCCCCGAAGGGTACTATGTCTCGTCTGTTTTTGATTTCGAGATACCCTCCATTTTGCGCAGGGTAGAGTGGGATACCTCGATTGCATTCCCCACCGAAATGACCTTGGATCTGAGGTACCGCTACAAGACCCAGACCGGCAACTGGACCGCCTGGTCGGAGCGCATTGCCAGCACCGATGGCTTGAACACCCTCGAGTTCAACCCGCCCATTTCCGATGTCCGGTTGTTCCAGTATCGCCTGGACCTGACAACCAACCTGACCGATAGCTCCCCGCTCTTTAACCAGATTGACGTTTATTACGAGGTGCCCGATCCAGAGGTCTCGGTCCGCAAGGATGCGGGAGGGGTCATAACGGTTCCCCTGGGCACCGAGCTGGGATACACCATCTACTACACCAACAGCGGCGGCTGGGTGGCCAAAAATGTGGTACTGACCGAGACCTTGCCGGCTAATACCACCTACATTGCGACCAGCGGCTGGCAACAGGTTGGCAGCAGCAATGTATACACCTATCTGGTCGGCAATCTCGGCCGCGGCGCTACCGGTAGCGCAACCTTCCGGGTCCGCATTGCCGACTCGGTCCCGCCAGGCACAAAGCGCATCACCAATCTGGTTGACATTGGCTTCCCGCCGATGATTGATGCCTTTGGTCAGACTATCGTGGACCCGGTGCCGGCCAACAACCACTATGAATTCAGCAACGTGTTGAGCCTGTATGCGATTGCCATCTCGAAAGAAGCCGTTCCCCCTGCCGGAAGTATAGTGGACGCGGGATCGCGGATCACCTACACTATACACTATGAGAATATCGGGCTTTTGGATGCCACCGAGGCCTCCGTCGTTGATACCTACGATCCAGAAGGTGATTATACCATCCTTTCCGCCAATCCGCCCCCGAATCAGGGGAACAACACCTGGAATCTGGGCTTGTTGGCACCAGGCGAGGGAGGGGATATCCAGATTGTCGTTCGGCTGCAAGACCCCTTGCCAGGGCATTGGCCCATCACCAACCGGGCGAGTTTTTACAGCACAGCCGGCCCGTCGTCCTCTACGCCTTTGATTACCCACTGGACATCGTCGCCACCGGGAGCAGACCTGGTTGCCCAAAATATCCGCTGGCAACCGGCCGAGCCTGCGGCTGGATCGCCGGTTGATTTCTATGCGACGGTGGCCAATACAGGCGAGCTGAATGCCGGTGAATTCTGGCTGGAGCTGTACATCAAGCCTGCGCCGGCCGATCCTCCTACCGGGCCGGCTGACCATGATCAGGGCTACTGCATGGACAATTGCACCGTCCTGCGGCCGGACTACCTGCTCTTGGTCAGCAATCTGCCGGCGGGCACTGCATCTGAATTCCACTTTGTAGACGCCGGGATCAAGGACCTGCTCTTCCCGACCAATGGGATGTATGAGGTCTGTGTTCAGGTGGATGTGGCCTTTACCGGCGATAACCCTTATTGGGGGCGTTACGCGGAGGAGCGGGAAGGAAACAATATTGTGTGTGAGAGCGTGTCTATCGGCACACCAACTGTCTATTTGCCGTGTATCTATAAATATGCTCCCTGATGTAAGTGGCCTTGAGCGGGGAAAGGGGGGATTGGCCGGCGGCCGGAGGGTCTCTGAACGGGTAGTGGGCTAAAGTTGCTATTCGCACAGTTTTCTGGTAAAATATAAGCCACTGGCAAGTGGGAAGGTGCCTGGCTTACGGGGAGGAAACTATGAGGAGATTCACAACGACTTTTGCCAGCCTTGTGGCTGCTGTTTGTGCCTTCCTGGTCGCCTTGTCGCTGGCTGGATTCCAGAATGCTGTGGTCCAGGCGCAGCCTCCGCCACCCAGCGTGACGCCTATCGAACCTTCCCTTACCCCGCTGACGCCGCCGGCGACCACGCCTGCTCCACCCACCGATACGCCGGTGCCGCCCACCAACACCCCTGTCCCGCCGACCAATACGCCGGTGCCGCCCACCAATACCCCTGTCCCGCCGACCAATACGCCGGTGCCGCCCACCAATACCCCTGTCCCACCTACCAACACCCCGGTGCCGACTGAGGTGTCTCCCTCCAAGACACCGACCAACCCTCCGTCCCGGCCGCCTGCCACGCCACGCCCAGACCCGAACTGCCAGTCGGTGGTGGAAGGCAGTGTCCTGGACGCTGCCGGCAAGCGTGTCCAGGGCGCTACGGTGAGCATTGAAGGGGCAGGGTGGTCCAAGACGATGCTGACCGACGACAACGGTCACTATGGCTTTGGGGGGCTGTGCCCCGGAACAGCGGTGTTGCGGGCTGCCTTGCCTGGTGGGCGGGTCAGCTCGACTGTTACCGTAGAGCTTGATGGCAAAAAGCACCTGTCTTTTGATCTAACCCTCTCGCCGGCCGGGAGCGCCGTTCCGACCCAGGCGGCGGCTACGGCAACCCGATCGGCAGCTTACCCCACGGCTACCGGCGAGCCAAACATGCCGGCCACCGGATATGAGGGGTGGCTGCTCGTCGGGGGCGCAATTCTGGGCAGCCTGTTGTTGTTTACGGCCGGAATGCGGCGGGCCCTGGGCAGCCGAGATCGCCCCGGCGGCCGGCAGTAGGGAGTGCCGGCCCGCAGGGTTTGACTCAAACCGAAACGGACAAAGGAGAAAAGAACGATGCGACGCGGTAGACTCTTGATTTTTCTGGGCCTCATCCTGGCCCTTGGCACGGCCTTTGTTGTCTTTATGGTGTTGCGCAATATAGGTGCCACACCAGCTGCTCCTACGATTCCCAAAGAAGAAGTGGTGGTGGCTGTTCAACCCATTGCCGAGGATGAACCGCTGGAGGGCCGGGTGGCGTTACAGGAGAGGCCGGTAGATATCATCCCACCCGATGCTGTCCGTTCGTTGGCAGCTACGGCCGGCATGTTGGCCGCCGGCCCTATTCCCCAGGGCACCATCATCCACCCCAGTTTGATGATCAGCCCGGAGGCGCGCCGGCAAGAAGGTGAGTTGGGCAAACTCGTCCAGCCGGGGTTTGTGGCCGTGGCTTTCCCCATTGACGAACTGTCGAGTGTGTCCTATGGCATCCGCCCCGGCGACCGTGTAGACGTTCTAATGACGTTTAACTTTATTGACCTGGACCAGGAATACCAGGTCCGGGCGCCGGTATGCCCGGTGATCTGTCCTGGCCTCCCTGGCTCTGAGGGGGAGTTGATCACGTTCGGGGCCGCCGACCGATATCCCCGCCTGGTGGCCCAGTTGACGCTGCAAGACGTCGAGGTTCTGGGGGTGGGGCGTTGGGCTCAGCCGACGCCTGCGGTTACAGAGCAAGAAACAAAGCAGCAGAGCAAGGAAACAACACCGACTACCGTCGAGATCCCCGGGTACATCACCTTGATGCTCACACCGCAGGATGCCCTGGTTCTCAAACTGGCGCGGGAATATAGGGCCAGTATTGACCTGGCCGTGCGGGCTAAGGACGACCACCAGCAGTTCACCACCAGTCAGGTGACGTTGGACTATATCCTGGCCCGCTTTTCCGTCACCTTACCGAGCAAGCAGAACTATACCATTGAAGAGCTGAAAGGGATCCGGCCAGCAGGGCCGGAATAGGCCTCGGAGTGAGATTTTCCTATTCAGGAGATAAGGTTGAGGGGCAGCTTGGCCCGTGTGCGAGAATTCCGTTGGTAAGGCATTATGATGCAGTCAGGCACCGAAAAGATTACCCTGCTCATTGTTGATGACATTCCAGAAACGCGGGAAAACC
>FWPV01002111.1_pt1 | contig 50372 bp, 49 predicted proteins | sample 2228371 | NCBI WGS metagenome assembly FWPV01 (sample SAMEA103939776, study PRJEB20133) | metagenome | reverse complement strand
GCCGAAGCCGCCGCTGCCGCGGCAGAGGACGCGGCCGATACCGCGGCCGAGGCTGTGAAAGGCGCGGCCGACGCGGTCGAGGGCGCGGCCGCGGAAGCAGCCGATGCCGCGGCCGATGCCGCCGCCGCTGCGTCCGAAGCCGCAACCGACGCGGCCACGTCGGCGCAGGAAGGGCTGGCGGCGCTGCTGTCGCCGGAAACCTACGACCCCGACCAGATCGTCGCGGCGATCGACGCTTCGTCGCTGGACCAGGGCACGAAGGACACGCTGAAGGGAGTGGTCGAGGCGGCCCGGACAAACCCGGCGCTGGTGCCCGGCGTGATCGAGCAGGTGCGGACGGCGCTCGGGCTCTGAGCCACGGCGGATGTGAAGGCAGGAAGGGGGGCCTGGCGCCCCCCTTCTTCGATTCTTCCGCGCGGTGTCAGATGCCGTCGCCGACGAAGGCCTTCTCGACAACGTATTCGCGCGGCTCGGAATTCGCGCCTTCGCGCAGGCCGAAGGTCTCCAGCACGGCCTTGACGTCGAGGTTGAACGCGAGCGATCCGCAGACCATCGCGCGGTCGGTCTCGGGGTCCATCGGCGGCAGCGAGAGGTCGGCAAAGACCTTGCCCGAAGACAGGTTGTCGGTGATCCGTCCCATGCGGGCGGATTCTTCCCGTGTGGTCGTCGGATAGTAGAGCAGCTTGCCCTCGACCATCTCGCCGATCAGCGGGTCGTTCCCCAGGCCCTCGACCAGCTGGCGGCCGTATTCCAGCTCGGCCTGTTCGCGGCAGGTGTGCATCATGATGACCTGGTCGAACTTCTCGTAGGTCTCGGGGTCGCGCATGAGGCTGGCGAAGGGGGCGATGCCTGTGCCGGTGGCGAGGAACCACAGCCGCTTGCCCGGCAGGAGCGCATCGAGGACGAGCGTGCCCACGGGCTTGGGCCGCAGGATGATCTGGTCGCCGGGCTGGATATGCTGGAGGCGCGAGGTCAGGGGGCCGTCGGGCACCTTGATCGAGTAGAACTCCAGCTCCTCGTCCCAGCTGGGCGAGGCGATGGAATAGGCGCGCAGAATCGGCCTGCCGTTGTCGTCGGGCAGGCCGATCATCACGAATTCGCCCGAGCGGAAGCGCAGCGACTGCGGCCGCGTCACGCGGAAGGAAAACAGGCGGTCGGTCCAGTGCCGGACCTGCGTGACGGTCTGCGCATCGGGCAGCGTCTTGACGGGCGGGATGGCGGCTGCGTCTGTCACGGCGGCTCGTTCGTTCATCTGTGTCACGCGGGATTGACATCCCGCGTCCTTTCCTAACCTCGATTTCTGCGGGCGAAAACCCTAGCCGCGGCCCCGAAGCCGCGACTGATAGTCATGCGCGCGCCAGTCGGCGCGGGCGAGCCAGTCGGGTTCGGGCTGGCGCTGGGCGAGGGTGTCGTCGATCTCGACCTCGTCGAAGCCGGACCGGCGGGCCATCGCATACTGGTCGGCGATCAAGTGGCCCTTGGCGCGCAGGCGGCCCTTGAAGCCCCGCTGGCGCAGGCGGCGGGCGAGGGTGAAGCCGCGCCCGTCGGAGAAGTTCGGGAAGGCGATGCGGATCGCCGCCACCCCGGTGAGGTCCAGCGCCGCCACGTCGGCGTCGGGGGCGAGCTCGATGCCGGGGCTGCGCGCATTCGCGGCCGGCGGGGCGAAGCCCGGAGTCCAGTCGTCGGTGTGGAAGCCGTCGTCTCGCACGATCACGGTCATGCCGCGTCCTCCTTCGGCGGGGTGCGGACGATCTTGCCGTCCACGAAATGGATGCCGCATTCCACCTTGCCCGTCCCGCGCCAGCGCCCGGCGCGTTCGTCCTCGCCCGGGGCGACGGGGGTGGTGCAGGGGGCGCAGCCGATCGAGGGGTAGCCGCGGGCCACCAGCGGGTGGCGGGGCAGGCGGTTCTCGATCATGTAGTCCTGCACATCGCCCTTTTCCCAATGCGCGAGCGGGTTGACCTTGATCCGGCCCGCGGCGTCGGTTTCGAAGAAGTCGAGCGACTGCCGTTGGCCGCCCTGGAACCGCTTGCGGCCCGTGATCCAGGCGTCAAAGTCCGACAGGGCGGTTTCAAGCGGCACGGTCTTCCTGAGCGCGCAGCAGGCGTCGGGGTCGGTCTGGTGAAGCGTGCCGTCGGGGTCGCGTGCCGCAAGGGCGCCTGGGGTGGCGGTGATCCGGCGGATGTCCGTCAGGCCGAGCTTGTCGGCGACCTCGGCCTGGTAGGCGAGAGTCTCCGGGAACAGCATCTCGGTGTCGATGAAGAGGACAGGGAGGGTCCGGTCGATCACCGAGACGAGGTGCAGCAGCACGACCGATTCCGCCCCGAAGGACGACACGAGCGCGATCCGGCCCACCGCGGGGTCCGACAGCGCGCGGTCGAGCACCGACACCGCCCCGTGGTGGCGGTAACGGCGGTTGAGGTGCAGCGCCCGGTCGGGCGTGCTGGCAAGCGCGGCCTCAGGCGGCATCGCGCGCGGCCTCTGCGGGGTAGAGGGCGGCCCTGAAGGGCGCGGGGCCGAGGCGGCGGAAGGCCGCGAGGAAGGTTTCGTCCCGCCCTTCGCGCAGCGAAAGGTAGGCGCGGATCAGCCGTTCGATCGCGGGCACGATCTCGTCATAGGCGAAGCCGGGGCCGGCGCGGTCGCCGATGACGGCGGTTTCGGTGCCGTCGCCGCCCAGCGTGATCTGGTAGTTTTCCACCCCCGCCCGATCGAGGCCGAGAATCCCGATGTGGCCGACATGGTGGTGCCCGCAGGCGTTGATGCAGCCAGAGATCTTGATCTTCAGCGGGCCGATGTCGTGTTCGAGCTTCAGCTCGTCGAACCGCGTCGCGATGGCCTGCGCCACCGGGATCGACCGGGCGGTCGCCAGCGCGCAGTAGTCCATGCCCGGGCAGGCGATGATGTCGGAGACGAGGCCGACGTTCGCCGTGCCGAGCCCGGCCCGGAGAAGCCGGGCGTGGAGCGCGGGCAGGTCGGCGCGGGCCACGTGGGGAAGGATCACGTTCTGTTCGTGGCTGATGCGCAGTTCGCCATAGCCGTAGTCGTCGGCCAGGTCCGCCAGCACGCGCATCTGGTCCGAGGTCGCATCGCCCGGCGTGGCGCCATGGGCCTTGAGGCTGACCGTGACGATGGCGTGGTCGGGCCGCTTGTGGGCGGTCAGGTTGGTGTCGGCCCAGGCGCGGAAGACGGGGTCGCGGCGGCCGTCCTCGTAGGCGGCGGTGTCCTTGGCCACGAATGCGGGCGGGACGAAGTATTGTTGGATTTGTGCAAGAATTTCCCGATCAGATCCGTCATATCGGGAACGGATCGTCGAAAATTCCTGCTCCACCAGGTCGCGGATGCGGTCGATCCCTTCCTCGTGGACGGTGATCTTGACGCGCGCCTTGTACTTGTTGTCGCGCCGGCCGAGCAGGTTGTAGACGCTCAGGATGGCCTCGACGTAGGGCAGCAGGTCGGCGGCGGGAAGGAAGTCGCGGACGACCTTGCCGATCATCGGCGTGCGGCCCAGGCCGCCGCCCACCACGACCTCGAACCCTGCCGCACCGTCCCGTTCGACCATGCGCAGGCCGATGTCATGTGCCTTGGTCACGGCGCGGTCGTTGGGCGAGCCGGTGATGGCGATCTTGAACTTGCGGGGGAGGAACTGGAACTCCGGGTGGTCGGTGGACCACTGGCGCAGCAGCTCGGCATAGGGCCGGGGGTCGGCGATCTCGTCCGCGGCGGCGCCGGCGAAGTGGTCGGCGGTCACGTTGCGCACCGTGTTGCCCGACGTCTGGATCGCGTGCATGCCGACATCGGCCAGCGCGTCGAGCATGTCGGGCACGTCGCGCAGCGCCGGCCAGTTGAACTGGACGTTCTGGCGGGTGGTGAAGTGGCCGTAGCCCTTGTCCCAGCGGTCGGCAATGTAGGCGAGCTGCCGCATCTGCGCCGACGAGAGCGTGCCGTAGGGAATGGCCACGCGCAGCATGTAGGCGTGCAGTTGCAGGTAGAGGCCGTTCATCAGGCGGAGCGGCCTGAATTCATCTTCGGTCAGCGCGCCGGAGAGGCGGCGTTCGACCTGGGCGCGGAACTGGGCCACGCGCTCGCGCACGAAGGCGTCGTCGAATTCGGTGTAGCGGTACATGGGCTGCCTTGTTCTGCTCGGGTCCGGTCAGACGGCTTCCTGCTTGCCGTGGCGGTAGTTGGAGGGACCGCGGGTGCGGAAGACCTCGCGGAAATGGACGGGCTCAGGCCCGGACGCGCCCGGACGCGCGTCGGCGAGGTAGGCGCCCACGACGCGGTCGGTCTGGCCCTGGGCCACCAGGAGCCGCAGCTGCGCCTCGGCCTCGTCCACCAGAAGCTCGGCCTCGGCGTGGCGGGGCGACCAGCGGTCGTCCTCGGTCAGGTAGACGACCTCGCCGGTGAGCAGGTCGTTGGCGGTGACGACCTTGGGGGTGAAGGCGCGGCTCATAGTGCGATCTCCTCGATGATCTCGGGCAGGGCGGTCTCGGCCGCACGGGGGGCGAGGCCCAGGAGGATGACGGCGGGGCCGCGCAGCGCCTCGGCCTCGAGCGTGTCGGGCAGGCGCGCGAGGCTGGTGAACACCACCCGCTGATCCGCGCGCGAGGCGTTTTCGACGACGGTGACGGGGGTCGAGGGCGCCGCGCCGTGCATCATCAGGCGACCGGTGAGGAAGCGCGCGGCGCGCTTGCCCATGTAGATCGCCGCGACCTCGCCCGGGCGGGCCAGCGCGCGCCAGTCGTGGTCGGCGAAGCCCTTGACGTCATGGCCGGTCATCAGCCGGACCGAGGCGTTGCGCCCGCGCCGGGTCAGGCTTTGCCCGATCCCCGCGACGGCCGCCGCCGCGGCGGTGATGCCGGGGACGATCGAATAGGGAATTCCCGCGGCCTCGACAGCGTCGATTTCCTCGTCCAGGCGGCCGAATACGCCCGGGTCGCCGGCCTTGAGCCGCACGACGCGGTGCCCGTCACCGGCAAGCGCCACGAGGGTCGCGTTGATGTCGCCCTGCGGCGTCGAGGGGCCGAAGCCTTCCTTGCCGGCGTCGACGAGACGTGCCGAGGCCCCGGCGAGCGCGAGGATCTCGGGCGAGATCAGGCGGTCGTGGACGATCACGTCCGCCTCGGCCAGCGCGCGGGCGGCCTTGACCGTCAGGAGGTCGGGGTCGCCGGGGCCTGCGCCGACAAAGGCGACGTGGCCGAGTGTGGAGGTGGGTGCCGGCATCTGGAATCTCCCGTGTCTTGACCGGAATATAGAACCTTTTCCCATCCTTGGGCCATATTCCCTTGCAAATAAGGAAAGATGTTCTATAGGTTCCGCCGGGGAACGACAGCGTCCCGGAATCGGGGGAAAAGCGGAATGACGGCCCAGCTGGACGACATCGACCGGAAAATCCTTGCGGAGCTTCAGGAGGACGCGAGCCAGTCGCTGGATGAGATCGCCCGCAAGGTGGGGTCATCGAAGACCCCGGTCTGGAACCGCATCCGCAAGATGCGCGAGATGGGGGTGATCCGGCGGCAGACGGTGCTGTTGGATGCCGAGGCGCTGGGGTTGGAGGCGTGCTTCTTCGTGCTGATCCGCACCAGCGAGCACGAAGCCGAGTGGCAGCGCAGGTTCCTGGAAACGCTGCGCAAACGGCCCGAGGTGCTGGAGGCGCACCGGCTGGCCGGCGACATCGACTACATCCTGAAGGTGCGCGTGAAGAACGCCCGCGCCTATGACACGTTCTACCAGGCGCTGATCTCGGAGGTGAAGATCTACAACGTCACCGCGCTTCTGAGCATGGAGGAGATCAAGTCCACGACGGTGCTGCCGGTGATGCAGGGCTTGGGCATTTGAGACAAGGGGAAGATCAGGTCGGATCGACCATGAGGCTTTCGAGCCCGTGGAAGTGGTAGAGGTCGGCGTAGCGCGGCGGGGCGGCGAGGCGCAGGCGGGGCATGCGGGCGGACAGGATCGGGAGCGCGACCTGGAGTTCGAGCCGGGCGAGCGGCGCACCGACGCAGAAATGCAGCCCCGCGCCAAAGCTGGCGTTGGGGCGGATCGGCCGGGCGGGGTCGAAGCGGTCGGGCTCGGGCCAGGCCGCGGGGTCGCGGTTGGCGCCGGCGAGCAGAAGCCCGACCTCGTCCCCGCGCGCGAAGCGATGGCCTGCCACCTCGCAGTCCTCGTAGCAGTGCCGGGTGAAGAGGTGCAGCGGCGGATCCCAGCGCAGGATTTCCTCGACGGTGGCTTCGATGGCGTCGGGGCCGAGGGCGTCCTGTCGGGCGTGGTCGAGGAGCGCCTTGATGCCGTTGCCCATGCTGTGGACGGTCGCCTCGTGACCGGCGTTGAGGAGCAGGATGCAGGTCGTGATGAGTTCGTCGGTGGAGAGCCTTTCGCCGCCTTCCTCGGCGGCGATGAGGTGGGTGATGAGGTCGTCGGCGGGCCTTCTGCGGCGTTCGTCGACATAGGCGCGCAGGAAGGCCGTGAAGGCTTCGGTCGCGGCGACGGCGGCATCCTCGACCGCGCGGGTGCGGCGGGCCTGGTACATCGCGACCATCGCGTTCGACCAGGCCAGCAGGTCGGGGGCGCGCTCCTCGGGCACGCCGAGGAGGCGCGAGATGACGATGACGGGGACCTGCGTGCAATAGGCCGGGATCAGGTCGAAGGGGCCGGAGGGGAAGCGGTCGATCAGCTCATGGCAGAGCGCCGCGATCTCGGGCCCGAGTGCCGCGATCCGGCGCGAGGTGAAGGCGCGGAGCACGAGGCCGCGCAGCCGCGTGTGGCGGGGCGGTTCGAGTTCGAGCATCGAATGTGCCTCGACCGCGTAGAAGGGCACGAGGTGGTCGGGGACCGGGCGGCGGCGTTCCGGCGGGACCTCGCGCCCGAAGCGGCGGTCGCGCAGGAGGGTGTTCACCACATCCCAGCGGGCCGAGACGGGCAGCGTGTAGTCCTCCCACCACGCGACCGGACCCGCGGCGCGGACCCGGTCGTAGAAGGGGTAGGGGTTCTGGACGAATGCCGGGTCGGTCGGTTTCTGCGCCAGGCGCTGCATGTCGGTCAGTCGGCCCCCCGGATCGGCACCGAGGCGTCGGGCCGCGGATGGAAGAGCTTCTGCACGAAGTAGAGCGCCACTGCCAGGCCCACGCCGGCAAGGTCGGTCATCAGCCCGCCCTCGATCATCATCAGCGCCGCGACGATGAGGCCCGCGCGGATGAACCAGGCAACGCGCCCGCCGATGAACCAGCCCTGGAGGCCGCAGGACAGAAGGAACACGCCGATCAGCGCGGTCACGCAGGCGCGCGCGACCTCAAGGCCGGGCGCTTCCATCAGGAGCGCACCATTGTAGAAGAACATGAAGGGCACGATGAAGGCCGAGAGCCCGATCTTGAACGAGGCGACCGAGGTCTCCATCGGGTTGGCGCCCGAGATGCCGGCGGCGGCGTAGCTGGCCAGTGCCACCGGCGGCGTGATGGCCGAGACGACGGCGAAGTAGAAGACGAAGAAATGCGCCGTCAGGACCGGAACGCCGAGGTTCACCAGCCCCGGCGCGATGACCGAGGCCGCGACCGCGTAGGCGGCCGTGGTCGGCATGCCCATTCCGAGGAGGACCGCGATGCACATGGCGAAGAACATCGCGAGCAGCTGCGAGGTGTCGGCGATGCCCAGAAGCAGGTTCGAGAAGCGCGCGCCCACCCCGGTCAGCGAGATGACGCCCACGATGATGCCCGCGCAGGCGCAGACGGCGATGATCTGGATCGACATGACGCCCGCGATCTCGAACGCCTTGACGATGCTGCGCAGGCCCATCCGGTAGGGGGTGAGCCAGCTGACGACCGCCGCGGCCGCCGTGGCGAGCGTGCCCGCGCGGATGACCGAATAGCCCATGAAGAGCGCCGCGATCAGGATGATGATCGGCAGGAACAGGAAGGCCCGGCGCGCCATCTTGCGGAACTTCGGCAGCTCGTCTTCGCGCATGCCGCGCATGCCGAGCTTGGCGGCCTCGAGGTCCACCATGAAATAGACCGATGCGAAGTAGAGCACCGCCGGGATGATCGCCGCGATGGCGATGTCCTGGTAGGGGATGCCCGTCACCTCGGCCATGATGAAGGCGCCGGCGCCCATGATCGGCGGCATGATCTGCCCGCCGGTGGAGGCCGCGGCCTCCACCGCGCCGGCGGTGGTCTTGGAGTAGCCCAGCTTCTTCATCAGCGGGATGGTCAGCGAGCCGGTCGCCACGACGTTGCCCGCCGAGGTGCCGTTGATCATGCCCATCAGCCCGGAGGCGAAGACCGCCACCTTGGCCGGGCCGCCGCGAGCGCGGCCGGCGGCGGCGAAGGCGAAGTTGACGAAGTAGTCGCCGACCTTCGAGGCCTGGAGGAAGGCCGCGAAGATGATGAAGAGGATGATGTAGGTGGACGACACCGCGGTCGTGGCACCCAGGATGCCTGCGTCGGTATAGATCTGGCTGAAGAACCGCTGCCAGGCGATGGCGGGGGAGTTCAGGAAGCCCGGCAGATACTGGCCGGTGAAGACATAGGCGAGGAAGATCGCCGAGATGACGACCAGCGCGAGGCCCGCGACGCGGCGCGTCAGCTCCATGATCAGCGCGGTGCCGGCGACGGCGGCCAGCGAGATCCCGATCGGCGCGAAGGGCGTTCCGGTCGAGTTGCGCATTGCCGTCAGGTTGGTGTCGTAGATCGTCATCAGGTAGGCCGCGACCGAGGCCGCGCAGACCGAAAGCACGACGTCGGGGGCGGTGAACATGCCGCGTCCGCGCCGGTGGAACCAGCCGACAACGATGGCCCCCGCCGTCGCCGCGATCAACGGAACGCCGTAGAGCCAGGTCTCGCGGAACTTGATGCCGGCGTCGAGGCCGTTCCACATTGTGCCGCCGCGGATGTCGGCGGCGATGGTCAGCGCCGTGCCGAACGACCATGCGGCCGGGATCATCAGCGCGAAGGACAGCCATGTCGTCAGGCGCAGGCGGCCGTCATCGTCTTCGTCGAAGGTCGAGGTGGCCGAGAACAGCAGGAAGCCGAGCAGGAGCGCGCCGGCGATGTGGAGGATGCGGAAGTTCCACGTCTCCATCGGGAGCGAGGGCAGGAACGGCAGGTTCACGACGCCGCCTGTCATCTCGCGGATCGACAGGCCGTTGAGCGCGGCCATGTGGAAGGCGGCGTAGACCGTCGCCAGGATCGAGATCAGCAGGAAGGACCGGCCTTCGAAGATGCGGCGGTTGCTTTCGACGGGTTCTTCGTCGACGCCTTCCGCTACGATGATTTCGTCGTCCGGCTGCTTGGCGGTTGCGGCGGTCATGGCGGGCCTCCCCCGGGTCATGGCGTGTGCGTGCCGCGGTTCGTGCCGCGGCGTCGTCGTGCGTCGAGGGCGGGCCGCAAGTGTCGCGCGGCCCGCCCGGTCTGCTGGATCAGGCTATCCCGATCAGCCGCCGTAGATCATGTCGGCCCCGATCGCGGCGCCGTTCTCGTTGAACCACTTGGCCGCGCCGGGGTGCCACTTGAGCACGCCGTTCTTGTCCCAGTTGGAGGGAAGCGATTCGGCCGCGGACTTGTGGATGTTCATCATCCGGGCGTTGTCTTCCATCGCGATCCGGGTGGCTTCGTAGACGAAGGTCTCCGGCAGGTCGCAGTTGGCGATGGCGAAGTTCCACATCGCGACCGAGTTCGCGTCTTCGGTCAGCGACTGGTAGGTGCCGGCCGGGATCTTGAACGCCGAGACCGGGAAGTTCGCGAGAATGGTCTGAAGCTCTTCGTCGGTGAAGTCGATCAGGTTGACTTCGGTCTGCACCTCGAGCTGGCTGACAGTCGGGATCGGCACGCCGGCGGCGAAGCCGATCGCGTCGATCAGGCCGTCCTGCATCTGGCCGCCCAGATCGTCCCAGCCGCCGTTGCGGCGTTCGAAGCTCTTGCCGAGGGCTTCCAGCATCGCCGGAAAGTAGGTGTCGGCGGTCGAGCCGGCGGGGCCGAAGCCGATCTTGGCGCCATCCGGGATTTCGCTGATCGAGGTGATGCCCGACGAGCCCAGAGCGACGATCGAGAAGGGTGTCTGGTACATCGGGAAGATGGCGCAGGCCTTGTCCATGACGACGCCCGGCGCGATCGGGTTGTTGCCGGCAAGCGATTCCGCTGCCGGGCCGAGGGTGGTCAGGCCGAAGGCGAGTTCGCCCGTGTGGACGAGCGCCATGTTCTGCATCGGGCCGCCGGTGACTTCGCCCGCGCCGGTGATGCCCAGCTCTTCGGCGACGAGGTTCGCCCAGCCCGAGCCGTAGACGAAGAAGGTGCCGCCCTGCGAGGCGGTGCCGACGGTGAAGCTGGACGGCCAGCCGGTGCGGTCGACGTCCTGCGCGAGGGCCGGGGCGGCAACGAGGGTCGAGGCGGCAAGCGCCGCCAGTGTCTTCAGATACATGAGAACCTCCCAGTTCGTATCGCGGGCTTCGTGGCCCAAGGCCCGCCGGGGCGTTTCCCGGCAGGCGCACGTTGCCAATAGGCACCCCACACGCCGGGCAATCAACCGCCGATCGGGCAGTTCGGCCGGGTTTTTGCCCCTCGATGGCAAGTGATGTGTGGAAATCGTAACATCTGGCGCTAACGGGTGGGCGGGAATGTTCCCAACCGGACTAGTCGCCGTCGCCGCCGGCAAAGCCCGACTTGTCGATGCCGTACTTCTGCATCTTCTCCCACAGCGTCTTGCGGGACAGTCCCAGCGATTCGTAGACGGGCTTGAGCGCGCCCGCATGCGCGGCGAGCGCGGCTTCGATCTCGCGCCGCTCGAAATCCGCCACGCGGTCGGCCAGGCGTCGGGGTTCGCCCGTCTCGGCCGGAGTCTGGTCGAGGCCGAGGCCCAGCGCATAGCGGTCGGCGGCATTGCGCAGCTCGCGCACGTTGCCGGGCCATGGCCGCGCGGCGATGCCGGCGATGACGGTAGGCGAGGGGGGCGCGGGGTCCACGCGGTGGCGCGCCGCGGCTTCGGCCACCAGCTTGAGGAAGAGAAGCGGCACATCCTCGCGCCGGGCGGCCAGCGCGGGAACCTGGAGCGTCACGACGGCGAGGCGGTAGAGGAGGTCCGCGCGGAACCGGCCGGCGGCCACCTCGTCCTCCAGCGGGACGCGGCTGGTGGCGATGAAGCGGATGTCCAGCGGGATCGGGTCGTGCGAGCCGAGCCGGGTCACCACGCGCTGTTCGATGACGCGCAGCAGGCGGCCCTGCACGTCGAGCGGCATCGAGGCGATGTCGTCCAGAAGCACGGTGCCGCCGCGGACGTGTTCGAACTTGCCCGACCGGGCGCGCAGCGCGCCCGGGAAGGCGCCGACCTCGTGCCCGAAAAGCTCGCTTTCGATCAGCTGCGCGGGCAGCGCGGCACAGTCGACGGCGACGAAGGGTTGGCGCGCGCGCAGCGACAGGTCGTGAAGCGCGCGGGCGACGAGGTCCTTGCCGGACCCGGTTTCGCCCACAATCAGCACGTCGGCGTCGGACGGCGCGATGGTGCGGATGCGGCGGCGCAGGTCGACCATCGCGTTCGAGCGGCCGACAAGCCGCGCCTCCAGATCGTCGGACTGGCCCGCGGCGGCGCGCAGCACGCGGTTTTCCAGAACGAGCCGGCGGTATTCGACCGCGCGGGCGGCGATTTCTGCCAGTTGCGAGGGCGAGAAGGGCTTTTCGAGGAAATCGTAGGCGCCTTCGCGCATGGCGCGGACGGCAAGCTGCACGTCGCCGTGCCCGGTGATCAGGATCACGGGGATGTCGCGGTCGATCTCGTGGATACGGTTCATCAGGCTGAGGCCGTCGAGCCCCGGCATGCGGATGTCGGACACGACGATGCCGGGGTAGCCGAAGCCCAGGAATTCGAGCGCGCGTTCGCCCTGTGCGAAGTCCTGCGTCTCGAACCCGGCGAGGTCGAGGGCCTGCGCGGTCGAGGCGCGCAGGTCGGGTTCGTCGTCGATGAGCAGGATGCGCGGGACGCTCATGCCGCTTCCGTCTCGGCTTCGGCGGCGCGCAGGTCGACGGTGAAGACGGCACCCCCGCCGGGGCGGTCCGAGACCGAGAGCAGCCCGCCGAAGTCCTTGATGATGTTGTAGGAGATCGACAGGCCGAGGCCCAGTCCCTTGCCAACCTGCTTGGTCGAGAAGAAGGGGTCGAAGATGCGTTCGGTCAGTCCGGGCGCGACGCCCGGGCCGCGGTCGGAGACCGTGAGGCGGACGCCGCCCGCAACCGGCACGGCCGCGAGGTCGATGGTGCGGTCCTCCGCCCCCTCCACGGCGTCGGCCGCGTTGGTGATGAGGTTGACGAGCACCTGTTGCAGGCGCACCGGCCCGCCGATGACACGGGGCAGGCCGGGGGCGAGGACGACGTTCAGCGTCGCGCCCGCCGTGCGAAGGCGGAATTCCGCGATTTCGGCGGCTGCCGCCACCACCTCGGCCAGTTCGATGCCGGCAAGTTTCTGGCCCGGCTTGCGGGCGAAGCTGCGCAGGTTGCGGCTGATCGCGGCCATCCGCTCGATCAGGGCGAGGATGCGTTCGACATTGCCGCGTGCGTCCGCGACGCGCCCGCGGTCGATCAGCACGAGCGCGTTGTCGGCGAAGTTGCGGGCGGCGGCGAGCGGCTGGTTGAATTCGTGGCTGAGAGCGGCCGACATCTGCCCCAGCGCGGCCATCTTGCCCGCCTGGACGAGGCCCGCCTGCGCCTGTCTCAGATCGGCTTCGGCCGCGCGGCGTTCGGCGATCTCGTCCTCGAGCCGGCTGTTTAGCGCGGCGAGCTCGGCCGTGCGTTCCCGCACGCGGCGTTCGAGCTGGTCGCGCGCGGCCTGCTGCATCTCCATCCGTTCGCGCAGGCGCGCGCGGCGTTGCAGGACGACGGCCCCGCCCATCGTGCCCAGCCCCAGCGTCAGCACGGTGACGAGCGCGACAAGCCGCGCCTGTGCCTCGGCCCGGGCGGTGGGCAGCAGGACGCTGACGTCCCAGCCGGCTTCGGGCATCGCCTCGGTCAGCTTGACGTAGCTGCGCGCGGGGCCCCAGTCGCCGGCGCCGAGGTCGAGCCTCAGCCCGTCGGCTTCGGGGTTGCGGGTGACGGGCAGAACCTCGATCTCCACCCCCGCGTAGCGGCGCGTTTCGCTGGTGCGGCGGAGCATGTCGGGCGTCAGCGGGTCGAGCGCGCGGAACTGCCATTCGGGGCGGCTGGAGAGGAACACGACGCCTTCGGGGTCGGTCACGATGATCTCGCCCTCACCGCCCTGCCAAGTGCTTTCGATGGCATCGAGGTCGATCGTGAAGATCAGCGCGCCGACCAGCCCCGCGCTGGTGCGCACCGGTGCGCCGAAGTAGTAGCCGCGCTTGAGGCTGGTGGTGCCAAGCGCGAAGAAGCGACCCGCCCCCTGCGCCATGGCGTCGGTGAAATAGGGCCGGAAGGCGAAGTTGCGGCCGACGAAGGAGGTGGCGGTGGCGTGGTTGCTGGCCGCGCGCGTGGTGCCGCCGGGGTCCATGAAATAGACGTCGGTCGCGCCGAGACGGCCCGCGATCTCCTCGAGATAGGCGTTGGCGACAGTGACCCGTCCGGGGTCGTCGGGCGCCTCGGCGAGGCGCTGGACCACCGCCTGCTCGGCGATCAGCGCGGGGAGCCGTTCGAAACGTTCGAGTTCGGCGCGCAGAGTTCCGACCGCCAGCCGCAGCGTCGTCTCGCCCCCCCGCGCGGCATCGCGCAGGAAGACGGCGCGGGCTTCGCGTTCGGCCAGCCAGCCCGCGAGCGCGAGAAGCGCCAGCAGCACGACCCCAACGGCGGCCTTGCGGCCATGGCTCGGACGAAAGCGGCTTTCGGTGCGGTCTGTCATTGAACCAAACCTACCCCGGCGCCGGGGCGGCGGGAAAGGCTCACGCGTCCTGGAGCGCGGCGACGATGGCCGAGAACTCCGACGCCTTGAGCGACGCGCCCCCGACCAGCGCCCCGTCGACATTCGGAAGGGCGAAGATCTGGCGGGCGTTCGAGGGTTTCACCGACCCGCCGTAGAGCAGGCGGATCCCCTCGGCCTCGGCCGGGAAGCGGCGGTGGAGCAGGGCGCGGAGCGCGGCGTGGACCTCGGCGATCTGGTCGTCGGTGGGCGTCCGGCCGGTGCCGATGGCCCAGACGGGTTCGTAGGCGATGACGGTGTTGCGCGCCTCGGCGCCGTCGGGGACCGATCCTTCGACCTGGCGCGCGATCACGTCGAGCGTCTGCCCGGCGTCGCGTTCGGCCTCGGTCTCGCCCACGCAGACGATTGCCGTCAGCTCGGCAGCCCAGGCCGCCTTCACCTTGGCGGCCACATCCGCGTCCGTCTCGCCGTGGTCGGTGCGGCGTTCGGAATGGCCGAGGATCACGAAGGTCGCGCCGACGTCGGCCAGCATCGTGGCCGAGATGTCGCCCGTGTGCGGGCCGTGGTGCCGGGCGTGGCAGTCCTGTCCGCCGGTGCGAAGGGTCGACTGGTGGATGTGCTCGCGCATCCAGGCCAGGTGCGTCGCGGGCGGGCAGAGGACGACGTCGACCGTCGGCTCGGGGATCGCCTGCTTGAGCAGGTCGACCTCGTGAAGCGCGGCGCGGCTTCCGTTCATCTTCCAGTTTCCGGCGGCGAGCTTGCGGCGCATGGCGTGTTCCTTTGGTCCGTCTGACTGAACCCGAGGGTTCGCAGGGCCGCCCGCTCAGGTCAAGCCGCGGCGTCGAGCGCGGCCAGCGCGCGCCGGGCGGTGGTGTCGCCCAGGCCCGAGAACGGCTCGCGCGCGGCCTCGATCTCGGTCGCCCCCAGGCTCATGCCGCGGTCAGTTCCGCTCGGTGGCTCGCGCGGCCTGAAGCTCGGCCACGTCCTTGAACTTGATCGACTCGCCGCAGCCGCAGGCGTCGGCGACGTTCGGGTTGCGGAATTTGAAGCCGCTTTCCAGCAGCGAGGTCTCGTAGTCGATTTCCGTGCCGAACAGGAACATCTGCGCCATCGGCGCGATCATCACGCGGGCCGCGCCCTGTTCGACGACCTCGTCCATCGGGTCGATCTGGTCCGCGAAATCCATGGTGTATTCCATGCCGGCGCAGCCGCCCTTCCTGACCCCGATGCGCAGGCCCTTGGTGCCGCCCTTTTCCATCAGGCGCGCGATTTGCCGTTCGGCGGCGGGGGTGATGGTGACGGCCTGCTTGCCGGGAATGGAGAACATCGGAACCTCCGGGTGTTGCAGTCCAATCTAGGGCCTGACGGCCCTTCGCTCAAGGGATGGCGGCAACGAGCGCGAGTGTGCCATGGCCTGCGGCCAACGCCCAGCCCATCGAGGCGAGCGTGCCGATGATCACGTATTCCGACACGCGGCGGTCGTCCTTGGCGGCGGTGAAGCGCAGGACGGACTTCGCCGCGATCAGGAAGCCGACGCCGGCGGGCTGGCCCACGACGACAAGAAACCAGGCCACCCCGCGTTCCAGCAGGCCGATGATCCGGCCGGCGTCCTCGAGGCTGTCCTCGGTCAGCGCGGGCCGGGCGGCGAGGAGCGGCGCCAGCAGCTTCCCGATCGCGTAGCCGCCCGCCAGCGTGGCAAGGATCGCGCCTGCGCCATAGGCCATCGCCTCGGGCAGGGCGGCCAGTGCCGCGTCCGGCATGGGCGGGAGCGGCCCGGCCCAGAGCCCCGCGGCGTAGAGCCCGGGCTGCCAGAGCGCGATGCCCGCAAGCGCCAGAAGGTGCAGCGCCTGATCGGCGAGGTAGCCCCCCAGCCGGTCGCCCAGGACCCAGATCTTCAGCGCGTCGGTGGCCAGGTGCAGCGCGGCCAGCACCGCGATTGCCGGGTGCAGCGGAAAGCCCAGCGCCGCCCAGGCCGTCGCGGCGACCACGGCGACATGCGCCAGAAGGACGTGCGGCGTCCCCTTGCGCGCGACCATCCAGCCGGGTTGCAGCACGAAGTCGGCCAGCGCATGGGCGAAGAGGAGGGCGGCGAAGGTTTCGGTCAAGGCGACCACCGTCGTTGCCAACCGGGCTCAAGGCATTTCAGGGCCTCGCGTATCGCAGGCGCACCGGCGCCCCGCACGCGATATCCGACGGCCTGGGGCGTGATGCCGAGGGCATGTGCCAGGTCCTTGAGCGTCGGATCGTCCGGGTGGAGGTAGAGCGCGGCAGCCTCGGCCTGCTCGGGCGTCCAACGCGAGATACGTTCATTGAGGAGGACGATGGCAGCCTTCTCGGCAGGTGCGACCGAGGCCGTGGCCGCGTCGTCGTCGCCGGAATCGGCTCCGAGCATGCGCAGGCGTTCGTCTGCTCCCATGCTGTCGAGGCACCGCCCGGAGGTCACGAATGCGTCTCCGGCGGCGTCGCTCAGACTGTCGGTGCCTTCGTAGCTGATGCGGCCGATTCCGATCGCGATTCTCGTCGGAATCGTGCCGGGGCGGGCGCGGATGCAGGCCATGAGAAAGAGGGCGTGACGAAGGGCGAGGTGCGGTTGGCGCACAAGCATCTGCCATCCGTCGCCCCGGAAGCGCGTGAAGCGCGTGCCGACGATGGGCCAGTGCCACGGGGCGTCCTGGCGCTGCGCCTCGTCTGCGAGCAGATCCATCGTCGCGTCGACCTGTGCCCGTCCGAGTTTCGTCGACCCGACGAGGTCACCGGTCAGGACGGCCACGAGTTGGGGAACCCCGGATGCGCTCAACATGAGGAAAGCCTAGAGGCTTTCGTCGGGATTATCAAGTCAATTGACTTTCTTCGTGTCCGAAACTCGAAGGACTTTCATCAGCAAAGGAAAGACCAGTGGCTTTCCTACATGAACCCCAGCTCCAGCCGGGCTTCGTCGGACATCATGTCCATCCCCCATGGCGGGTCCCAGGTGATCTCGACATCCACCGTGGACACGCCGGGAATCGCGCTTACCGCGTCGGCGACCCAGCCGGGCATTTCGCCGGCCACGGGGCAACCGGGGGCGGTCAGGCTCATCACGATCTGGACGGCGCCCGCCTCGCTGATCTCGATCGTGTAGACGAGGCCGAGGTCGTAGATGTTCACCGGGATCTCGGGATCATAGACGGTGCGGCACGCGGCCACGACCTGATCGTAGAGCGGATGGTCGGTCGAGGACGGCCGGATCAGCGGCGCGCCTTCGAGCTTGTCCTTGGGTTCGGCGGTCATCTTCGCCTCTCGGGTCAGGGCGTGTTGTTGAGCGAAGATATAAGGAATTGGCATCTAGGGTAAAGCCCCGGAGCACTTGCCCCCCGCCGTCCGGCCGGCGTAAGGGGACGCGATGACCGACCGTTTTTCCTTTGCCGTCCATGCGACCGATGGCGCCGCGCGCACCGGCGTCATCTCGACGCCGCGGGGCGAGGTGCGCACGCCCGCCTTCATGCCCGTGGGCACCGCCGGGACGGTCAAGGCGATGCTGCCCGAAAGCGTCCGTGCCACAGGGGCCGACATCCTTCTTGGCAACACCTACCACCTGATGCTGCGCCCCACCGCCGAGCGGATCGCCCGGCTGGGCGGGCTGCACCGCTTCATGAACTGGGACAGGCCCATCCTGACCGACTCGGGCGGGTTCCAGGTGATGAGCCTTGCCGACCTGCGGAAGCTGACCGAGGACGGGGTGACCTTCCGCAGCCACATCGACGGGTCGAAACATCACCTGTCACCGGAACGCAGCATGGAGATCCAGAAGCTGCTCGGGTCGGACATCGTGATGTGCTTCGACGAATGCCCCGCGCTTCCGGCCGACGACGCCGAGGTTGCGCGCGCCATGCGGCTTTCGATGCGCTGGGCCGAGCGGTCGAAGGCCGCCTTCGGCGACCGGCCGGGGCACGCGCTGTTCGGCATCCAGCAGGGAGGGGTCACGCGTGATCTGCGTGCGGAATCGGCCGAGGCCCTGAAGGCCATCGGCTTCGATGGCTACGCGATCGGCGGGTTGGCGGTGGGCGAGGGGCAGGAGGCGATGTTCGGCGTGCTGGACTACGCGCCCGGCATGCTGCCCCAGGACAAGCCGCGCTACCTGATGGGCGTGGGAAAGCCCGACGACATCGTGGGCGCCGTGCAGCGCGGCGTCGACATGATGGACTGCGTGCTGCCCAGCCGGTCGGGGCGCACCGGGCAGGCCTGGACGCGACGCGGACAGGTCAACCTGCGCAACGCGCGGCACGCCGACGACCCCCGGCCGCTGGACGAAGACTGCACCTGCCCGGCCTGCCGGAGCTATTCGCGCGCCTATCTGCACCACGTGGTCCGTGCGGGCGAGATGATCGCAGGCATGCTGCTGACCTGGCACAACCTGCACTATTATCAGCAGCTGATGCAGGGCTTGCGCGACGCGATTGCCGCGGGAACGCTCGGGCGCTTCGCCGAGGAGTTCCACGCCACGCGCGCCGAGGGTGATATCGAACCGCTGTGAGGCGTCGTCAGACCAGCGCGGCGGCGACCACGCGGCTTTCATGTGCCCTTAGCGTCTGGGCAGCCTCGCAGCCTCCGGCCGGCTCGGGCCGGCCTGCCGGAACCCCTGTGGGAAGAGTTCTTTGAGCTCGGCGACCGCGTCCGGCGCCATGTCGCGGACGTTCCGGACCGTGGGTTGAAGGCTCTCCGTCGGCAATCCGTTCGACAAGACGACCTCGTGGTCTTCGAACAGCAGGTGGAAATAGTCCACGGCCTGATCTTGCGGGCCCCGCACGACTCGGTCTCCGACCAGATGCAGTGCGGGGATCAGCGCGGCATCCATCCCCGTTGCGAGTTCGACGGCCCAACCGGTCAGGAAGATGCGATGCTGCGGCGAAATGGAAAGCGGGCTGTGGGGCATGCCGGGACCAAAGCAGCCTTCCGGTATGCAGACCGGGCGGAGGTGCGGGTGTCGCGCGAGCTCGTCAGTGTCCAGCCGCCGGTGGCCGACCCAGAGAATGCGCCGCGGTTCCCCGTCCGCATTCAGCACCATGTCGCCTGCGCGCAGCGTTTCGACCGCGCGTTCGCCCCGCAGGTCCTGTCCCGCGAGGTTGGACAGTTTCGCAGCGTTCTGGCCCGAGGTTGGCGTGAAGGCTTCGAAGATGACGGTGAATTCGTAGGGAATGCCGTCAATGATAACCTGGGTGTCCGGATCCGGAAGGCCGCCATTGAAATCAAGCCGGATATCGCCGTCGGTGCCGGAGGTGAATGTCAGCGAGGTCAGCGGGGTCGTGTTGGTGTTCTGGACGTTCACGTCCGAGTTGTTCGCCGAACCGCTGTCGCCGCGCGCCGGAAAGGTGATCTTGGCCATGGTTCCCCCGCCTGATGATGCTGCGGCGGCCGGTCCGAGGAACGATCACCTCGCCGTCTGTGCATCACTCTGGGTAAACCCAGCATTCATGAGGTGTTAACTTTCCATTCATCTTTCGGCGGAGCGGCGCGGATCGGGGCCAATGAGGCCGGACCGGCAGCTGTCGGGCCTTGCGCCCGGGAAAGCGGGGAGTCATTCTCCCGCCAAAGCCCGTCATCCATATGGTTGAAACGGGGGGGCGGTCGCCCCAAGTATTGAGGCCTGACGGGGAAGGTCGGAGCTGCCGATTGTCGGGGCCGGTGCCTTCCTGCGACGCAAAGGAAACGCCATGCAAGATCCCCTGAACCAAAGCTATCCGGTTCTTCCGCTGCGCGACATCGTGGTTTTCCCCCACATGATCGTGCCGCTTTTCGTCGGGCGCGAGAAATCGGTCCGCGCGCTGGAAGAGGTGATGCAGGACGACAAGCAGATCCTGCTTGCGAGCCAGATCGACCCCACCGAGGACGACCCCAAGCAGGACGGAATCTACCGCTCAGGCGTGCTGGCCAACGTGCTCCAGCTGCTCAAGCTGCCCGATGGCACAGTGAAGGTGCTGGTCGAGGGCCGGCGCCGCGTGAAGATTACCGACTTCATCCGCAACGATCACTACTTCGAGGCGCATGCCGAAGAGCTGACCGAGGTCGAAGGCGACAAGGCGACGGTCGAGGCGCTCGTGCGGTCGGTGACCGAGGAGTTCGAACGCTACGCCAAGATCAAGAAGAACATCCCCGAGGAAGCGCTGGCCGCCGTCGCGGACACGCGCGAGCCGGCGAAGCTCGCCGACCTGGTTGCCGGCCATCTGGGCGTGAACGTCAAGCAGAAGCAGGACCTGCTGGAGACCCTGTCGGTCGCCGAGCGGCTCGAGAAGGTCTTCGGCCTGATGCAGGGCGAGATGTCGGTTCTTCAGGTAGAGAAGAAGATCAAGTCCCGCGTCAAGTCGCAGATGGAGAAGACCCAGCGCGAGTACTACCTGAACGAACAGATGAAGGCGATCCAGCGCGAGCTGGGCGAGGGCGAGGACGGGCAGGGCGAGATCGCCGAGCTCGAAGAGCGCATCGCACGCACGAAGCTGTCGAAGGAAGCGCGCGAAAAGGCCGAGGCCGAGCTGAAGAAGCTCAAGTCGATGTCGCCGATGTCGGCGGAAGCCACTGTCGTGCGCAACTACCTCGACTGGATGCTCTCGATCCCGTGGGGCGTGAAGTCCCGCGTCAAGAAGGATCTGCGCGCGGCGCAGGCCGTTCTGGACCACGACCACTACGGGCTTGAAAAGGTCAAGGAGCGGATAATCGAATACCTCGCCGTGCAGGCGCGGTCGACAAAGCTGAAAGGCCCGATCCTCTGCCTCGTCGGCCCGCCCGGCGTCGGCAAGACCTCGCTCGGCAAGTCGGTCGCGAAGGCGACGGGTCGCGAGTTCATCCGCATCAGCCTCGGCGGGGTGCGGGATGAATCCGAGATCCGGGGCCACCGGCGGACCTATATCGGGTCGATGCCCGGCAAGATCATCCAGGCCATGAAGAAGGCCAAGACGACGAACCCGCTGATCCTGCTGGATGAGATCGACAAGATGGGCCACGACTTCAGGGGCGACCCGGCGTCGGCGCTTCTCGAGGTGCTGGACCCCGAACAGAACAACACCTTCGTCGACCACTACCTGGAGGTGGAATACGACCTGTCGAACGTCATGTTCCTGACGACGGCGAACAGCTACAACATGCCCGGCCCGCTTCTGGACCGGATGGAGATCATCCCGCTTGCCGGCTACACCGAGGACGAGAAGGCCGAGATCGCCAAGCAGCACCTGATCCCCAAGCAGGTGAAGGGGCATGGTCTGAAGAAGGGCGAGTTCTCGCTGTCGGACGACGCGCTGAGGGACGTCATCCGCTACTACACCCGCGAGGCGGGCGTACGGAACCTCGAGCGCGAGATCGCCAAGCTGGCGCGGAAGGCGGTGACGCTGATCGTGCGGGGCGACGTCAAGTCGGTCGAGGTGACGCCGGACAAGCTCGAGGACATGCTGGGCGTGCGCCGGTATCGCTATGGCCTGGCCGAGAAGGAGGACCAGATCGGGGTCGTCACGGGCCTCGCCTGGACCAGCGTGGGCGGCGACCTGTTGCAGATCGAGGCTTTGAAGCTGCCGGGCAAGGGCCGGATGAAGACCACCGGCAAGCTGGGCGACGTGATGAAGGAGTCGATCGACGCGGCGTCTTCCTACGTACGCTCCATCGCCCCGCAGATCGGGGTGAAGCCCACCAAGTTCGACACGATGGACATTCACGTCCACGTGCCGGACGGGGCGACGCCGAAGGACGGGCCCTCGGCCGGACTTGCGATGGTGACCTCCATCGTTTCCGTCCTGACGCAGATCCCGGTCCGGAAGGACGTCGCCATGACCGGCGAGGTCTCGCTGCGCGGCAATGCCATGCCGATCGGCGGATTGAAGGAAAAGCTTCTCGCGGCGCTTCGCGGCGGCATCAAGACGGTGCTGATCCCCGAGGAGAACGAGAAGGACCTGCCCGAGATCCCCGACAACGTGAAGCAGGGGCTGACCATCATCCCGGTCAGCCATGTCCGCGAAGTGCTCAAGCACGCGCTCGTGCGGCAGCCCGAGCCCATCGAATGGGACGAGGCGGCCGAGGAAGCCGCAGCCGCGGCGCGGAGCGCGGAGAAGGGTGGCGAGGGCGCAAGCACCGTCGCGCACTGACGCTGCGGGCCTCTACCGACGCGAGGGGCGCGCCGAAAGGCGTGCCCCTTTTTCTTTCCCGTCGCGCTGTCAGTCTGCCGCTCTGCGGCAGGCAAGCCGGGTCACTTGCCCGGCACCACCGGAATGACCGCCGCCGACGAGCCGCCGCCCCGGGACACGGCAGCCGCGAGCAGCAGCACCGCAAGGATCGGGAGCAGGATGCCCCCCTGCGACGTCGCTTGCGCGGCTTCGGCCACCACGTCTTCTTCCAGGATCGGTTTCGCGAGGCCCCCTGCCGTGGCCTGGCCCGCGCACAACGCCATCATCGTCGCCAAGGCGACCAAACGCTTCTTCATCTTCCCCCCACCCATACCAGTTACAGTCGGACGCATCCGGCACACCCCCGATGGTCCTTCGTGCCGCTCACGGGGCGCAGCGTGAAGCGATTCGGCTCCACCGCGCCATTCGGTCGCAGCGTGACACAACGCAGCCTCCTGCGGCCCGCAGATCGGTCCGTGCGCCGGCACTTGGCGGCGGTGATGCAAGCGCGTAGCCTGCGCGCGGCAAGCGAGGTGTGACCGACATGGCCAAGCAGACGAAGACGACCGCCCGCGATGTGAAATCGGGTGCGGAGGCGGGCGGCCGCAACACGGGCAAGCACGGCGAGCCGTCAGCCCGGGGCGAGGACAAGGCCCCCGAAGTGCGGCACGAGTTCAAGCTCAAGGCTCTGGTCGCTGCGGTCTCCGCGCGCAGCGCCGTGAAGAAGAAGGAAGCGCGCGCCGTGATCGAGGCCACGCTGGAGGAGATCGGGCGCGCCTTGTCCGCGGGGCAGGGCTTCGCGCTGCCTCCGCTCGGCAGGGGCAAGGTCAACCGCCAGAAGGACGGCGGCAAGGGCGAGGTCCTGGTCGTGAAGATCCGCCGCGGCGGGCCAGTCGCCGAAGCCGGGGCGGAGGGGCTTGCAGAGACAGACCACAGCGGCTAAGGAACGCGCCCAGCGGGTGATTAGCTCAGTGGTAGAGCGCTTCGTTCACATCGAAGATGCCGGGGGTTCGAATCCCTCATCACCCACCATCGCCCTGCCATGAACCCTATGCCGCGACCTGCGTCGAATGCACGGGTGGGCTGAATGTGTCGGCTGTGGCGTGCTTGAATTGCTGACGGGCTGACCAAAGACCGTTTCCAGTCCAACGACAGTTTCCCGGCATCACTGTTCCGGCAAGGCAAGGCCGCGACGGTCAACCCCTTGCAAGGCGCGGTATTCCGGGGGTATCAGGCCCGGGTCGGGTGATTAGCTCAGTTGGTAGAGCGCCTCGCTTACACCGAGGATGTCGGGAGTTCGAGTCTCTCATCACCCACCATTCCGCGACGTGTCGCTAACAGATGTCGACAAGACGGTCGTGTGTCTTTACTTCCGGTGCGAGACCTATACTTTTGGACAGGTTGCGACTGTTGGTCGCGGATTGCGTTGGGGGGCTTCCGCGAACGAACCAGGGGAAAGGACGGTCATGGGAGAATTCCCTAAGGTCGGGATGGTGCACAGCCGGAGCGTCGAAGCGTCGGTTGCCACAAGCGGCGCGTTCGGTGCGGCCCGGCAGCAATGCCCCCCCGCGGAGTTGAGTCTCCGCCGCGCTGCCGAGATGCTGGAGACGGCGGCCTACGATCTGGCGGGTCGCGAAAGCCCGGTGCTCGTGTCCCGACTGATCGAGATGGCGGCCGAAGTCGATCGGCTCTCGCGGTCGCTGGCCCGGCAGGTGGACGACATGGGCGCGAACATCGTCACTCTTCGCCGCGACTGACGGCGGACAGAACACCGGCTGCACAGGGTCTGTGCTCTGGCGGGGCTGTTCCGGGGTGAGCGTTGGGTGCAGCATGGCGGCTCTGGACTGGAGGCCGACATGAGCTGGAACCCCGCACTCGACCCGAACTGCCCCACGGGCGACGACATCGACGCGATCGAAACGGTGATCGTTCCCCGCGCTCGCGACCTCGGCGGGTTCGACGTGCCGCGCGCGCTGCCGGCGCCGCGCCGGCAGATGGTCGGCCCCTTCATCTTCTTCGATCAGATGGGGCCGGCAGAATTCGTGACCGGGCAGGGGATCGACGTGCGGCCGCATCCGCACATCGGGCTCGCGACGGTCACCTACCTCTACCGCGGCACCATGCACCACCGGGATTCGCTGGGGACCGACCAGTGGATCGAACCGGGCGCGGTCAACTGGATGGTGGCCGGGCACGGCATCACCCATTCCGAACGGACGGACGGCGACGTGCGGCAGCGTCCGATGAGCCTTTTCGGGATCCAGACCTGGGTTGCACTTCCCGCGGGCGCCGAGGATGGCCCGGCGCGTTTCGAACATGCCGGGGCGGATGCGCTTCCCCTGCTTCGCGGCGAGGGGAAGGAGGTCCGCCTGATCCTGGGCAACGCCTGGGGCGAACGGGCGCCGGTGACCGTCGCGTCGGAGACGTTTTATGCCGACGTGCGGCTCGACCCCGGCGCGGCGATCCCGCTGCCCGAGGAGCACGAGGACCGTGGCGCCTATGTGGTCGAGGGCGAAGTCGAGGTGGCCGGACAGACGTTCCCCGCCGGCCAGATGATGGTCTTCCGCCCCGGCGACCGGGTCAGCCTGAAGGCAGGGCCGCAGGGCGCCCGGCTGATGCTTCTGGGCGGCGCGACGCTCGAGGGGCCGCGGCACATCTGGTGGAACTTCGTCGCCTCGTCGAAGGAACGCATCGAGGAGGCGAAGGAGGCCTGGCGTCGCGGCGATTGGGAGCATGGGCGCTTCCGGCTTCCGCCCGGCGACGATGCCGAGTTCATCCCCCTGCCAGAGAGGTAACCCTCACTCCGCGGCGGCCGGTGCGGGCTCTCCGGTCGCCTTCATCTCGGACTGGACTTCGTCCGCCAGGCGGCGCAGGGCGGCGTCGAGCCGTGCGTCGCCGGTGTCCACCGAGGCAGCCGCAAGGCGGACGCGGCGCGGGCGGCCGGACTGGATCGCCTCGGCCAGCGCGTGGGGCAGCAGGCCCGAGACTGCGCAGGCCCGCGCCCAGGCCAGCGTCAGCGACGGCCGGGGAAGTTCGCCCTCGGTGCACCAGGTATGTTCGAACAGCGTCATGATGTAGGACAGCACCTCCTTCTCGGGGTGCCGGCGGTCGGGTTTGTAGGGCGAGCGGAAGACGTCGGTCACCAGCTCGTAGGAGGGCCAGTAGGACAGGACGCCTTCGTGGGCGACCTCGCGCAGGACTTCGTCGATGGCGATGCGCAACACGGCCTTCGAGACCGAGTTCGAGGTGATGCAGGAATTGTCGCGGAAGGTTGCGATCAACGGGATCGGCGACAGGGTGAAGAGGATCCTCGCGTCGGGGCGGTGCTTGCGGATCAGGCGATAGATCGCGCGCAGGTTTTCCTTGTTCTCCTCGACCGACGAGACGCGGAAGCGGTGCCGCTCGGGGTCGTAGGCATCCTTCGGGATTGTGCGCCAGAACACCTCGCCGGTGGGTTCGTCATACCAGACTTCGCTGAGGCCGAAGGTCAGGATGAAGAAGTCCGTCTCGTCGAAGATGCGCCGCGTCTCGGCCTGCACGGCAGGGTCGTAGCCGTAATCCTCGGCGTTGTAGCCGTGCCAGAGCGGCTGGTCGAAGTTCTTGTTTTCCCAGGCCCATTCGAACTGCTGGCGGATCACGAACGAGTTCACCATGCCTTCGCCGCAGGTGACGACATAGGCGGCCTTGGCGTCCTCGGACTTGTTCAGGACGCGGAACCGGCGCGAGGACAGCCATTCCGAGATGTTGGCGGCGAAGCAGCTTCCGAAGGCGGTGACCTGGGTGTCGGGGCCGATGACGGGGGCCTCGGGCGCCCAGCCGTGGAGGACAAATTTCGCCGCGCCGTCGGGTTGCAGAAGCTGGGCGGCGGTCGGGTTGAAGTTCGTGTGCTCGCCCCGGAACCATGTCCGGAACTCGCGCGAGTTGCGAGTGGTGGTCTGGAATTGCAGGCTTTCCGTGCCGGTCTTCGAGGTGTGGACGGCGTCACGTCCGACCTTCTTGCGGGTGTCCGGCATGATCCACGCTCCTTCCCGGGACTGCCCCGGCGGCTCGATATGTCACTATAAATGCGACCGAGTCGTGGCAGCAAGCGGTGGCGGTGGAATTCGCGCCGATCTGTCTTGACGGGGCGCGGCCTGCCGCTTAGAAGGCGGCCCACGTCCGGGTGCAGCCCGGGCAGGCAGACGCGCGGTTGTAGCTCAGTCGGTTAGAGTACCGGCCTGTCACGCCGGGGGTCGCGGGTTCGAGCCCCGTCAACCGCGCCACCTTCCTTCCCCTAACGGCTTCTGACCCGTGCGGACGGCGTTCATCGCGAAAGGCCGGGTCGCGTTGGTTAATGTGTTGGAATCCCATGAAAAACGCCCTGCACAGGCTGTGCACCGGACGTGCACCATGCGTGCACCGTCGGTGACGCGGGGCGCTGAGGCGGGTGGGGGTCAAGGCAGCGTGCGGTGGCAACGGTCGGGCGAGGCGGCTGCCCGGTTGACAGCCGCCGCAAGGCGCCCCGGGGAGCGGTCGCCATAGGTTGCGTCATTGATCCGGGTGACCGCTGGCGACGCCGCACCGGAGGCCGTGTGCCATGGTGGCTCTCTGCGCCGAACAGATGTTCTGCGGGGTGACGCCATGAAATGCAGAGCTCGGGCGGATGCAGCGCATGTCCGCGTCCGTGAGCTGCCCTCTGTTGCGCGCCGCAGGCTGGCTCGCCCCCTCTCAGCCCGCCAGCGCCGCCAGGATGCGGGCCCAGCTGCGGATGCCCTTGTGGAAGCTCCTCAGATCGTACTTCTCGTTCGGGGAGTGGATCAGGTCGTCGTCCTTGCCGAAGCCGATCAGCATCGAGTCCATGCCGAGGATCGTCTTGAAGTAGCCCGCGATCGGGATCGAGCCGCCCGAGCCGATGAAGGCCGCCGGGCGCGGCCATTCGTCCGAAAGCGCCGCGCGGGCGGATTCGAAGGCGGGGTCGGCGGTCGACATGACCGAGGCGGGCGAGGCGCCGTGGCCCTTGAATTCGACCGTGCAGTCGGCGGGCACCATCGACCGGACCATCGCCCGGAAGCTTTCGCGGATTGCCAGCGGGTCCTGCGTGCCGACGAGCCGGAAGCTGATCTTGGCGCTGGCCTTCGAGGGCAGGACGGTCTTGAAGCCTTCGCCGGTGTAGCCGCTGGTGATCCCGTTCACCTCGCAGGTGGGGCGGGACCAGATCATCTCGAGCACGCTGCGGCCCTGTTCGCCCGCGGGGATCGACAGGCCCACATCGGCGAGGAAGCCCGCGGCGTCGAAGCCGAGATCCTCCCACTGGGCGCGAAGCTGGTCCGAAAGCTCGGGCACGCCGTCGTAGAACCCCGGCACGGTGACGCGCCCGGTGTCGTCATGCAGCGCCGCGATGATGCGGGCGAGCACGCGGGCGGGGTTCATCGCCGCGCCGCCATACATGCCGGAGTGAAGGTCCTTGTCGGGGCCGGTGATCGTGACCTCCTCGCCCAGGAGTCCGCGCAGCATGGTGGTGATGGCGGGCGTATCGTGGTCGAAGAGGCCGGTGTCGCAGATCAGCGCGATGTCCGCCTTCAGTTCGTCAGCGTTGGCCTCCAGGAACGGGACGAGGGAGGGAGAACCCGATTCCTCCTCGCCTTCCAGGAACATGGTGATGCGGGCGGGCAGACTGCCGTGGACGGCCTTCCATGCGCGGCAGGCCTCGACGAAGGTCATCAGCTGGCCCTTGTCGTCGGACGAGCCGCGCCCGCGGATCACGGTGCCGCCGGGGGTTTCCTCGAGCGCGGGGTCGAAGGGGTCGCGGTGCCAGAGGCCGAGCGGATCGACCGGCTGCACGTCGTAGTGGCCGTAGAACAGCAGGTGCCGCCCGCCGTCGCCCGCGTGGCCCACGACCATCGGGTGGCCGGGTGTCGGGCGGGCCGAGGCGTCGAAGCCCATCCCGCGCAGGTCGGCCACCAGCCAGTCCGCCGCGCGGGCGCAGTCGGGCCTGTAGGCGGGGTCGGTCGAAATCGAGGGGATTCGCAGAAGCTCCATCAGCCGCTCGGTCGCGGCGGGCAGATCGGCGTCGATGCGGGCGAGAACCTGTTCGAGTGACATGGGCCTATCCTTGGAAAGCGCCGGCGAGCCTAGGCGCGGCAAAAAGCACTGTCCAGACCGGCCGGCGGCCTCTAGTCTTGGGGTGACTCGTCGGGGGGAGGGGAAGATGAAGGGACTTTGCGCCGGGCTGCTGGCCCTGGCGGCGGCCGGGCCGGCGATGGCGCAGGGCGTGGCCGACGAGCGGGCGGCGCGGTCGATGCTGTTTCACGAAAGCCGGGCCGAACTGGTGGCGCGCCCCGACCCGGCGGTGGATCCGCGGCTGATGGCGGTCTTGCAGGACCGCCGACAGGCGGCCGCGCTTGTGGGCAGCGTGCCCTATTACGGCGCGGTCGCGGTGTCGCCCGACCAGGGCCTTGTGCCCGAGGCGATCGTGTCGGTCGGAAACTATCATTCGGTCCCGTCCGCGGCGGCGGCCGCGCTGGCGGCGTGCAACGCCCAGCGGCCCTCGGGCACGCGGCCCTGCGTCCTCGCGGCCGAGATCCGTCCGCGAGGGTGGGAGGCGCGCGCGCTGCAACTGTCCTCGGGCGCGACGGCGGTGTTCCGACGCGTCTACAGGCGCGGCAACGGTGAAAAGGCGCTTGCCATATCGCCCTCGTCCGGCGGATACGGCGTCGGGAAGGGAGCGGGGGCGGCGGCCTCGGCCATGGCGGCCTGTGCCGCGGCGGGCGGTGCGGGCGATTGCCGCGTCGTCATCGCGGATTGACATGGCTCAAGGCGACAACCTGTCCCCTGTGCATGTTGGGCGAAGAGGTCTAGATCATCGCCCGAAGAGAAAGGACCCGACGCAGTGAATTACGACGCAGGGCTGGACGCGGCGCTGAACCGCCTTCACGAGGAAGGCCGCTACCGCACGTTCATCGACATCGTCCGCAAGCAGGGCCATTTCCCCCGCGCGACCTGGCGCCGTCCCGACGGGAGCGAGCGCGAGATCGTCGTATGGTGCGGCAACGACTACCTGGGCATGGGGCAGCATCCGGCGGTGCTGGCGGCGATGCACGAGGCGCTGGACGCGACCGGCGCGGGGTCGGGCGGGACGCGCAACATCTCGGGCACGACGCTCTACCACAAGGCGCTGGAGGCGGAGCTGGCCGACCTGCACCGGAAGGAGGCCGCACTGGTCTTCACCTCGGCCTACGTGGCGAACGACGCGACGCTGTCCACGCTGCCCAAGCTGTTCCCGGGGCTGATCACCTATTCGGACACGCTGAACCATGCCAGCATGATCGAAGGCATCCGCCGCAACGGCGGGGTGAAGCGGGTATTCCGCCACAACGACGTGGACCACCTGCGCGCGCTCTTGCAGGCCGACGACCCGGCTGCGCCGAAGCTGATCGCCTTCGAGTCGGTGTATTCGATGGATGGCGACTTCGGCCCGATCGAGGAGATCGTGAAGCTGGCCGAGGAGTTCGGCGCGCTGACCTACCTCGACGAGGTGCATGCAGTCGGCATGTACGGCCCCCGCGGCGGCGGCGTGGCCGAGAAGCTGGGCCTGCTCGGGCGGATCGACATCATCAACGGCACGCTGGGCAAAGCCTTCGGCGTGATGGGCGGCTACATCGCGGCGAGCGCGAAGATGGTCGATGCGATCCGGTCCTATGCGCCGGGCTTCATCTTCACCACCTCGATCCCGCCGGTGATCGCGGCGGGGGCGGCGGCTTCGGTCCGGCACCTGAAGACGGACCGCGGCCTGCGCGAGGCGCACCAGACCGCGGCGCGGGTGCTGAAGACGCGCCTGAAGGGGCTGGGGCTGCCGATCCTGGATCACGGCAGCCATATCGTCCCGCTGATCGTGGGCGATCCGCGGCACACCAAGATGATGTCCGACTGGCTGCTGGAGGACTTCGGCGTCTATGTCCAGCCGATCAACTTCCCGACCGTGCCGCGCGGCACCGAGCGTCTGCGTTTCACCCCCTCGCCGGTGCATGACAAGGGCATGACGGATGACCTTGTCGGGGCGCTGGACACGCTCTGGGCGAAATGTGCGCTGAATCGCGCCGAACTCGCAGGGTAAGACTTTCTGCGGGTGCAGCAGGCCTTGCCCTATGCTAGCGTTCAATTAACAGGTGAGTCCGGTGCGACGATTCGGTCGTGCAAGGGGACAGGGACCACGTGGATCGGGGGCAGGCATGGTGAGTGGGCGGAACACGCCCAGCGGGCAAGGCTCGGCTGAGTTGAGAGGGTTCGACGCGTTCGAACTGCGCCTCGGCGACGTCATGCGCGGAGAACGCGCGACGCTGGGCAAGTCCCTCATCGACGTGCAACGCGAACTCAAGATCAAGGCCACCTACATCGCGGCGATCGAGAATGCCGACGCCTCGGCCTTCGACACGCCCGGCTTCATCGCGGGTTACGTCCGGTCCTATGCGCGCTACCTCGGGCTCGACCCCGAGTGGGCCTGGGAGAAGTTCTGCCGGGAGGCCGGGTTCGAGCAGCCGCACGGGCTGTCGGTCAAGGCGTCCTCGCCCAAGCCGCGGCGGCAGGTCGGGCTCGAGGCGCTGGGCGATCCCAACGCGGCCTTCGTCCCGCGCGAGGAATCCTTCCTGGAGAAGGTCGAGCTGCGGGCGCTGGGCTCGGTCGCCGTGCTGGTCGCGCTGATCGGCGCGGTGGGCTACGGCGCCTGGGCGGTGCTGCACGAGATCCAGCGCGTGGAGCTGGCCCCCGTGGACCGCGCGCCGGGGGTGGTGGCCGAGCTCGATCCGCTGTCGGCGCCGATGACCGGTGCCGCGCCGGGCATGGGCGCCGAGTCGGGCGCGACGGCGCTGGCGCCGCCGCCGCCGGATGTGCTGGACCGCCTCTACCGCCCGCCGGCGCTGGACGTGCCGGTGCTGATCGCGCGGGACGGCCCCATCGCGGCGGTCGAGCCGGGGTCGGTCGGCGCGCTGGCCGAACTGGTCGCGCCCGCCGCCGAGGATACGGCGGCCACGATTGCCGCGACGGAGGATGAACAGCCCGTGCCGCAGGTCCTGGCCGAGGCCGCGCCCGAGCTTCAGCTTCTGGCGGTGCGCCCGGCCTGGGTGCGCATCACCTCGGCCGACGGGACGGTGCTGCTGGAAAAGATCCTGGAGCCCGGCGAACGCTGGACCGTGCCCGCGATGGAAGAGGCGCCGATCCTGCGCGCCGGCAACTCGGGGGCTGTCTATTTCGCCGTCAACGGCCAGACCTACGGGCCTGCCGCGCCGGGGGCGCAGGTCGTCAAGGACCTGCCGCTTGCGGCGGCCTTCCTGTCCGAGACCTACGCCGTGGCCGATCTGGACGCCGACCCCGACCTGGCCGCCGTCGCGGTGGCCGAGGCCGCGACTTCGGCCGCAGGCGCGGTGACAGGGCAAGTCGGGGAATAGTCCCGAACCGGCCGTTGTCAGAGACGCCGCGTCGGCATAGGTGTGAGGTGTCGAGTCCCTGAAGGAGCGTCCGATGTCGCTCAACCCCGTTCGCCCCTGGCGGAACATCTATCGCCGCAAGTCGCGCCAGATCATGGTCGGCAAGGTCCCCGTCGGGGGCGACGCGCCGATCAGCGTCCAGACCATGACCAACACCGACACCTCGGACGTCAAGGCGACGGTCGAGCAGGTGCAGCGTTGCGCCGTCGCGGGGGCGGATATCGTGCGGGTGTCGACCCCGGACGAGGACAGCACGCGCGCGCTGCGCGAGATCGTCCGCGAAAGCCCGGTGCCGATCGTGGCGGACATCCATTTCCACTATCGCCGCGCCATCGAGGCGGCCGAGGCGGGCGCGGCCTGCCTGCGGATCAACCCCGGCAACATCGGGGACGAGGCGCGGGTAAAGGAAGTCATCAAGGCCGCCAAGGACCACGGCTGTTCGATCCGGATCGGGGTCAATGCCGGGTCGCTGGAACGGGACCTGCTGGAGAAATACGGCGAGCCATGTCCGGAGGCGATGGTCGAAAGCGGCCTCGACCACATCAAGATCCTTCAGGACAACGATTTTCACGAGTTCAAGATTTCCTGCAAGGCGTCTGACGTGTTCCTCGCCGCGGCTGCCTACCAGGCGCTGGCGGATGCGACGGACGCGCCGATCCACCTGGGAATCACCGAAGCCGGGGGCCTGACCTCGGGCACGGTGAAGTCGGCCATCGGGCTGGGCAACCTGCTGTGGATGGGGATCGGCGACACGATCCGGGTCAGTCTGTCGGCCGATCCGGTCGAGGAGGTGAAGGTCGGCTACGAGATCCTGAAGTCGCTGGGGTTGAGGACGCGGGGCGTGCAGATCATCAGCTGCCCGAGCTGCGCGCGGCAGGGGTTCGACGTCATCAGGACGGTCGAGGCGCTGGAAAAGCGGCTGGAGCACATCAAGACGCCGATGAGCCTGTCGATCATCGGCTGCGTGGTCAACGGCCCCGGCGAGGCGCTGATGACCGACATCGGCTTCACCGGCGGCGGCAAGGACGCGGGCATGGTCTACCTGGCCGGCAAGCAGGCGCACAAGCTGTCGAACGACCAGATGATCGAGCACATCGTCGAGCTGGTCGAGGCGAAGGCGGCCGAGATCGAGGCGGCCTCGCAGGAGGCGGCGGAGTAGGGCGGGCTAGTCGGCCGGCGCCTTCCGGAGGTCGTTGACGTAGCGCGCCAGCACGTCGGGCGGCACATGGCCGCGCACCAGCGTCGAGGGCAGCGCAAAGCTGGGCGTGGCGTCCAGGCCGAACTCCTGCCCCAGCGCGAGGTTCGCGTCGAGCCGGGCGGTCACCTCGGGATGCGTCATCCGGTCCAGCACGGCGTCGGGGTCGAGCCCGATCCCTGCGGCCAGGCGGCCGAGCGATGCCCGGGAATACCCGCCGCGCAGGGCGAAGAGCCGCGGGTGAACCTCTGCGTGCAGCGCCTGACCGCCGAGGTCGAGGACGGCCAGCGCGAAGGCGGCGGCGGTGCGCGAGTCGGGCGTCAGCACGGGATAGTGCTTGATGACGATCCTGAGGCCGGGGTCGGCGGCGGCGAGCGCGGTCAGCTCGTCCTCGGTCCGGCGGCAGTAGGGGCAGAGGTAGTCGGTGAAGACGGTCAGCGTCACGTCGCCGTCGGGGTTGGCGGCGACGGGTTCGCCCTCGCCCCCGAAGAGGTCCGCCGCACGGTCGGCCAGGGCCTCGCGGTCGGCGCGGGCGATGTCGGCCATGCGCTGGCGTTCGGCGGCGTCGAGCATCTCGTAGACCAGGCCGGGGTTTTCCAGGAGGTAGTCGCGGATCGCCGCGCCGAAGGCGGCGCGCTCGGCCTCGGTCATGGCGGCGGGGTCGAAGGCGGCCGCCGGGGTCGCGGCCAGCAGCGCGGCGAGGGCCATTGCGCGGGTCATCAGCGGCGCCTGCGTCCGAAGGCCTCGGCCGCCTGGGCGGCGCGCAGGACGTCTTCGGCGCGCAGCCAGCCCGAGGAGCCGCGCGGCAGCTGGTCGGAGGCGCGCTGCGCATGGATCGCGGCGTCGGCGAGGCGGCCGACGAGGGCGAAGCGTTCGGCTGTGGCGACCGAGGCCATGCCGGGCTGGCCCAGCCTGGCGTGGACGGTGGCAAGGTCGCGCAGCACGCTGGGGTTCTGCGGGTCGCGCGAGCGCGAGCGTTCGAGCACGTCGAGCGCCTCGCGCACGGCGCGGTCGCTGCCCTGCGCCAGCAGCGCGCGTCCCAGACCGGCGAGGATCAGCGGCTGGTTCGGGGCGAGGTCGACCGCCTGACGGTAGGCGCCGACGGCGGCCTCGGGCTGGCCGGATTCGAGCAGGATCCAGCCCAGCGTCTCGCGCGCGTAGGGATCGTTCGGGCGCGCGGCGACGAGGGCGCGGGCCGCCTCGATCGCGTCGGCGGGCTTGGGCATGCGGTGGTAGGCGACCGCGCGGCGCAGGTGTGCGAGCGCGCTGTTGTCGCCGCGCGTGGCGCGGATCGTCTGGCTGGGGTTCTGGAGGTAGGCGGCGAGCTTGCCCTGCACGACGGCGAACCAGTAGTCGGCGGCGGGATCGTCCCGCACCCGGCCGCCGTAGCCCGCGACATAGCCCTCGACCGCGCGGATGCGGTCGCGCGAGAGCGGGTGGGTGCGGGCATAGGGGTCCTGGCGGCCGATGTTCAGAGCCTCCTGCCCGCGGAAGAGCTCCAGCACGGAGGCCGCGGCCGAGGGGTCGATCCCGGCGGCGGCCATGTAGCGGATGCCGGACTGGTCGGCCGAGGCTTCCTCGGCCCTCGTATGGCCGAAGAACACGCGCTGGGCCGAGCTGGTCGCGCCGATGGCGATGCCGCCCGCGGCCTCGCACGAGCCGGCGGCGGCCGAGGCGGCGGACAGGATGAGGCCCAGCCCGGCGGCGGTGCGCATGTTCTGCGCGTTGGCGGCGCGGCGCGTGAGGTGGCCGTTGGTGATATGGGCGATCTCGTGCGCGAGGACGGCCTGCAGCTCCTCGGCCCGCTTGAGGCGGAGGAGCAGGCCCGAGTGGATCAGGATGTGCTGCCCGTCGCCGACGAAGGCGTTCATCGTCCGGTCCTCGACGATGAGGAAACGGATCGAATTGGCGCCGAGGCCCGCGGCGGCGAGGATGGGTTTGGCGAGTTCGCGCAGCGCGTATTCGGATTCGGCGTCGCGCAGGATGCCCTGCGCCCGGGCGGGCAGCGCCAGGACAAGCGCCGCCATCGCAGCCAGGATGATGCGCGCCATTGACCTTCGCCCCCGCGATTGGTTGAACCGGCCCCAGCATAGGGAGGGGCACATGCGGGGTTCAAGGCGAAGCGCGGTCGATCCCTTCATCGTGATGGACGTGATGGAGGCCGCCCGCGCCGCCGAGGCCGCGGGGCGCCATGTGATCCACATGGAGGTGGGCCAGCCCGGAACACCCGCGCCGCGGCGCGCGCGGCAGGCGCTGGCCCGCGCGATGGAGGCCGATGCGCTGGGCTACACCGTCGCGCTGGGCCTGCCCGAGCTGCGCGCGGGCATCGCGCGGCTTTACGCGCGCTGGTACGGGGTGGACCTGGACCCCGCGCGGGTGATCGTCACGGCGGGATCCTCGGGGGCGTTCCTGCTAGCCTTCACGGCGCTGTTCGACGCGGGCGACCGGGTGGCGCTGGGCGCGCCGGGCTATCCGTCCTACCGCCAGATCCTGCGCGCGCTGAGCCTGGAGCCCGTCGACATCGTGACGCGGGCCGAGGACCGGTATCAGCCGGTGCCCGATCAGGTGCGCGGGGTGACCGACCTCAAGGGGCTGATCGTCGCTTCGCCCGCGAACCCGTCGGGAACGATGCTGTCGCGGGAGGCGATGGCGGGGCTGATCGGGGCGGCAGCCGGGAAGGGCGCGGCCTTCGTGTCGGACGAGATCTACCACGGGCTGACCTACGAGGGGCGTGCGGTCAGCGCGCTGGAGGTGTCGGACGAGGTGGTCGTGGTCAACTCGTTCTCGAAATACTTCTCGATGACGGGCTGGCGCGTGGGCTGGATGGTCGTGCCAGAGGACATGATCCGCACGGTCGAGCGGCTGGCGCAGAACATGTTCATCTGTCCGCCGCACGCCAGCCAGGTCGCCGCGCTCGGCGCGCTGGAGGCGACCGAGGAGCTGGAAGCCAACCGCGAGGTCTATGCCGAGAACCGCCGCCTGATGCTGGAGGGGTTGCCGCGTGCGGGGATCACGAGGATCGCGCCTCCGGACGGGGCCTTCTACATCTATGCCGATGTGTCGGACCTGACCAGCGACAGCCGGGCGCTGGCGCGCGAGATCCTGGACCAGGCGGGCGTCGCGGTGACGCCGGGGCTCGACTTCGACAAGGGGCGCGGGGCGGGGACGCTGAGGTTTTCCTATGCGCGCTCGACGGCGGACATCGCCGAGGGGCTGGAGCGGCTGAGGGTCTTCTTCAACCGTCGATGACGGACATCCTGGACCCCTTCGCGCCCTTGGCGCGGGCGGTGATCCAGTCCATCAGCGCCAGAAGCACGCCCGAGACGACGAAGACGAGGTGGATGATCACCATCCACTGGATCTTTTCGGGCGTGTACTTGTCGACATCCATGAAGACCTTGAGCAGGTGGATGCCCGAGATCGCGACGATCGAGGCCACGAGCTTGAGCTTGAGCCCCGCGAAGTCGACGGTACCCTGCCAGTCGGACCGGTCCTCGTGATCGACGGTGTCCATGCGGGAGACGAAGTTCTCGTAGCCCGAGAAGATCACGATGAGGAGAAGGTTCCCGGCGAGCGACAGGTCGATGAGGGCAAGCACGCCCAGAACCGCGTCGTCGACGGTGAGCGTCGGGATCGCCGCGCCGAAGCGGACGAGTTCCATCAGGAAGGTCCAGAGCAGGATCACCAGCGCACCGACGAGGCCCACATACATCGGCGCCATCAGCCAGCGGCTGGCGAAGAGGCCGCGTTCGATCATCCGTTCCATCGGATCCCCCGGTTGCACCTTCGGTCTTGATAGAGCGCCGCCATGCCGCGGGGAAGGGGCCCCGGCGGCGGTATTTGGAACACGGGGAAGGGGGTGGTTGCGCGCAGGCGCGCGGGGCGCGATGGTCCGGTCATGTCCTTCACGCTGCGCCAGCTTCAGTATTTCGTCGCGGTGGCCGAACACGGGTCGGTCAGCCATGCCGCGCATGCCTTGTCGATCAGCCAGTCGGCGGTGACCGAGGCGGTGAAGGAGCTGGAGGCGGACCTGGGGGTCAAGCTCTTCGACCGGCATGCGCGGGGGCTGGCGATCACGCATCGGGGGCACCAGTTCCTGCGGCACGCGACGGCGATCCTGTCCGAGGTGTCGACCGCGCGGCGCGCCTTCGAGGCGGACCAGCAGGCGGTGTCGGGGCGGCTGCACCTGGGCGTGACGTCGCTGATGGCGGGGTATGTGATGTCGGACCTCTTGGCGCGATACCGGCGGGCCAACCCGCAGGTCGAGGTCACGGCGATCGAGGATTCGGGGGAATACCTGGAGCACCTGCTGATCGGGGGCGAGCTGGATGTGGCGGTGATGGTGACTTCGGGCCTGAGGGAGCGGGGGGCATTGCAGGTCGAGATCCTGTCGGTGTCGCCGTATCGGCTGTGGATGCCGATCGGGCACCGGCTGTCCGAGCAGGAGTCGATCTCCGTGGCCGACCTGTCGGGCGAGGCGCTGATCGTGCTGAGGGCCGACGAGATGGAAGAGGAGGCGGTGAACCTGCTGGCGGGTCTGGGCGCGCGGCCGCGCGTCGCCTTCCGCACGCGCAGCGTCGAGGCGGTGCGGAGCCTGGTTGCCACCGGCGCGGGCGTCGCGCTGCTGCCGGACCTGGTCTACCGGCCCTGGAGCCTGGAGGGCGATCGGATCGAGAGCCGCGACGTGTCTGGCGCGCTGCCGGTGGTGCAGGTGGGCATGGTCTGGCGCAAGGGGTCGCCCCTTGCCGCGCCGGCGCGCGACTTCATCGCGCTGGCGCAGGCCGCGCAGGGGCGCTAGGTATCGGTTTTTCCGATATTGCCGTTCTGGAAAAAGAACTGGCGAAAGCGCTGGGGTGGGCGCAGTCTCTGCCGTGAGGGGTGCCGGAGAGCGCTCCGTTCACCACGGGGAGACGCAACATGAGATCGCATCTGAAGGGCTGCACGGCGCTTGCGCTGTCGCTGAGCGTGGCGGGCGCGGCTGTCGCGCAGGACATGCTGACCGAGATCGGCCCGGGCGAGGGGCAGGTCAACATCGTGGCCTGGCCCGGCTATATCGAGCGGGGCGAGACGGACGCGGCCTTCGACTGGGTGACGAAGTTCGAGGAGGCCAGCGGCTGCAAGGTGAACGTCAAGACCGCCAACACCTCGGACGAGATGGTGGCGCTGATGAACGAGGGGGGGTTCGACCTGGTCACCGCCTCGGGCGATGCGTCGCTGCGGCTGATCGCGGGCAAGCGGGTGCAGCCGGTGAACGTGGACCTGATCCCCTCGTGGTCAACGGTGGACGACCGGCTGAAGTCGGCGCCCTGGCACACGGTGGACGGGGTGCATTACGGCGTGCCCTACATGTGGGGACCGAACGTGCTGATGTACAACACCGAGGTCTTCCCCGAGGCGCCGACCTCGTGGAACGTGGTGTTCGAGGAGATGACGCTGCCCGACGGAAAGTCGAACAAGGGCCGCGTCCAGGCCTATGACGGCCCGATCCACATCGCCGACGCGGCGCAATACCTGATGTTCCACAAGCCGGAACTGGGCATCACCTCGCCCTACGAGCTGAACGAGGACCAGTACAAGGCCGCGCTCGACCTTCTGCGCCAGCAGCGCGCGCTGGTCAGCCGCTACTGGCACGACGCGTTCATCCAGATCGACGATTTCAAGAACGAGGGCGTGGTGGCCTCCGGCTCGTGGCCGTTCCAGGTGAACCTGCTGAAGGCCGGCGGCGCGCCGGTCGCCTCGACCATCCCGCAGGAAGGGGCGACGGGCTGGGCGGACACGACGATGATGCATGTCGATGCCGCGAACCCGAACTGCGCCTACATGTGGATGGAGCACACGCTGTCGTCGAACCTGATGTCGGACCTGTCGGTCTGGTTCGGCGCGGTGCCCTCGGTGCCGGCGGCCTGTTCGGACGGGCGGGGGATGCAGACCCAGGAGGGTTGCGACGCCAACGGCTATCTCGACTTCGAGAAGATCCGGTTCTGGACAACGCCGGTCGCCAACTGCTCGCAGGGCGAGGGGGCGTGCGTGCCCTATTACCGCTGGGTCAGCGACTACATCGGCGTGATCGGCGGGCGGTGATCCCCGCTTGCGCGGGGATGACAGGCGCGTGGGGTGGCCGCTTGCACAGGGGGATGACAGGCGCGTGGTGTTCCCGCTTTTGCAGGGATACAGGCGCCTGGCGGGTCCGCTTGCGCAGCGGCACGGGCGCGTGGGGTCCCCGCTTGCGCAGGGGCACGGGCGCGTGGGGTCCCCGCCTGCGGGGGGATACAGGCGCCTCGTTCCGCCCATAGCACCTGTCACCCCCGCGCAAGCGGGGGGCGGCCCTTCTCAACTTCGATAGCAGGTCCCATGTCCTCTGCCGTCAGCTTCCTGAACGTGAGCCGCCATTTCGGAACCGTCCGCGCCGTCGATGGCGTGTCGGTCGAGATTGCCGAGGGCGAGTTCTTCGCCATGCTGGGGCCTTCCGGGTCGGGCAAGACGACCTGCCTGCGGCTGATCGCGGGGTTCGAGCAGCCGACGGGCGGCGAGGTCAGGATCTTCGGGCAGTCGATGGCCGGGGTGCCGCCCTACCGGCGGGCGGTGAACACGGTGTTCCAGGACTATGCGCTGTTCCCGCATCTGAACGTCATCGACAACGTGGCCTACGGGTTGATGATCGCCGGGAAGGGCCGGGCCGAGCGGCAGCGCGAGGCGGAGGCCGCCCTGGAGCTGGTCAAGCTGCCGGGCTACGGCGGGCGCAAGCCCGGCGAGTTGTCGGGCGGGCAGCGGCAGCGCGTGGCGCTGGCGCGCGCGCTGGTGATGCAGCCGCGCGTGCTGCTGCTGGACGAGCCGCTGGGTGCGCTGGACCTGAAGCTGCGCGAGCAGATGCAGGAAGAATTGAAGGCGTTGCAGCGCCAGGTGGGGATCACCTTCGTCTTCGTCACCCACGACCAGGGCGAGGCCTTGTCGATGGCCGACCGGATCGCCGTCTTCAACGACGGCCGGATCGAGCAGGTGGGCACGCCCGAGGAGGTCTACAACCGCCCCGCCAAGCCCTTCGTGGCGGATTTCGTCGGCTCCTCCAACGTCCTGCCGCCCGAGGTGACGCAGCGGCTGGCGGGCCGGGCGGCCTGGGCGAGCCTGAGGCCGGAGGCGGTGCGGCTGGTCGAAGGCGGGCATCCGGCGCGGGTGGTGGCGACTTCGTTCCTGGGGACGGTGACGCGCGTGCATCTTGAGATGGAGGGGCGCGACCTGACCGCGCTTCTGCCCCGGCGCGCGGCGGTGCCAGCGGCGGGGCAGACCGTGGGCATCGGCTGGGATGCGGGGGACCTTCACCTGATGGAGGACGCATGAGCGCGGCCGTCGGTCCCCTGGGGCGGCTGTCGGACGCGCTTTGGCGCCGGCCGCGGCTGTTCAAGGTGCTGCTTCTGCTGCCGCCGGCGCTGTGGCTGGGAGTCATCTACCTCGGCTCGCTGTTCGCGCTGCTGGCGCAGAGCTTCTTCTCGATCGACGAGTTCTCGGGGCTGATCGTCTACGAGCCGACGCTCAAGACCTATCGCGAGCTTCTGACGCCCGCGAATCTGGACATCATCGTGCGGACGGTCGTCATGGCGGCCTCGGTCACGGTGGCGGCGGCGGTGATCGCCTTTCCCATCGCCTATTTCGCGGCGCGCTATGCCAAGGGCCGGTGGAAGGCGGTCTTTTACCTGGGCGTCATGCTGCCGCTCTGGTCGAGCTACCTGGTCAAGGTCTATTCCTGGAAGCTGATCCTGGCCAAGGAGGGCATCCTGAACTGGGCGTTCGAGACGCTGCACCTGGGCTGGCTGCTGAACGCCTATCTGTCGCTGCCGGTGGTCGGGGGGAATTCTCTGTCCACGAGTCCCACGGGGACGTTCCTCGTGTTCCTCTATGTCTGGCTGCCCTTCATGATCCTGCCGATACAGGCCTCGCTGGAGCGGGTGCCGGCGTCGATGCTGGAGGCATCGGGGGACCTGGGCGCCCATCCTGCGCAGACCTTCCGCCATGTGGTGCTGCCCCTGGCCTTTCCGGGCGTGATCGCGGGGTCGATCTTCACCTTCTCGCTGACGCTGGGGGACTACATCATTCCGCAGATCGTCGGGACCTCGGCCCGGTTCATCGGGCAGGCGGTCTACCAGCATCAGGGGACGGCGGGGAACATCCCGCTGGCGGCGGCCTTCGCGGTCGTGCCCATCGTCATCATGGGGCTTTACCTGTGGTGGGCCAAGCGGCAGGGGGCGTTCGATGCGTTGTGAGGTCGCCTTTCGCAACATGGCGCCGGGCATCAGGGGCGGCGCCCGCCACGCGGGCGGGCGGGGCGGGCGCTGCCCCCGGCACGCGACGGGCGGAACAGCCGGGCGGGGGGTGCGCGATGCGCGCTGACCGTGCCCCCCTCTGGCTGAAGCTTGCCGCCGGCGCGGGCTTGCTGTTCCTGCATGTGCCGCTTCTGCTGATCTTCGCCTATGCCTTCACGACCGAGGACAGGAGCTACCAGTGGCCGCCGCCGGGCTTCACGCTGCGCTGGTTCGCCCGAACCTGGGACCGGCCCGACGTGTGGGAGGCGCTGTCGCTGTCGCTGCGGGTCGCGGCGGTCTCGACGGTGATCGCGCTGATCCTCGGCACGCTCTGCGCCGCCGCAATGGCACGGAGCCGCTTCTTCGGGCGCGAGGTCATCAGCCTTCTGGTGATCCTGCCCATCGCGCTGCCGGGCATCATCACGGGCATATCGCTGCGCTCGGCCTTCAACCTGGCGGATATCCCCTTCAGCTTCTGGACCATCGTGCTGGGCCACGCGACCTTCTGCGTCGTCGTGGTCTACAACAACGCGGTCGCCCGGTTCCGCCGCACCTCGGCCAGCCTCGTCGAGGCGTCGATGGACCTGGGCGCGAACGGGTTCCAGACCTTCCGGCACGTGATCCTCCCCAACATCGCGACCGCGCTTCTGGCCGGGGGGATGCTGGCCTTCGCGCTGAGCTTCGACGAGGTGATCGTGACCACCTTCACCGCCGGCCAGCAGCAGACGCTGCCGATCTGGATGCTGGAGGAGCTCGTCCGGCCGCGCGAACGGCCGGTGACCAACGTGGTGGCGATGGTCGTCGTCCTCGTCACCTTCCTGCCGATCCTCGGCGCCTACTACCTCACCCGCGGCACCGACACGGTCGCCGGACAGGGCAAATGACATCAGAAGGGAGAACCCGCATGGATACCCAGATGCTGATTGGCGGCACGTTCGAAGCCGGCACCGAGACGCCCGAAAAGGTGCTCAACCCCCGCACCGGCGAGGTCATCGTGGAGCTGCCCGAGGCGAACGAGGGGCAGATCGACCGCGCCGTGAAGGCCGCGCGCAAGGCATTCGAGAGCTGGTCGCGCACGACGCCGGCGGAACGGTCGGGATACCTTCTGAAGATCGCCGACCGGATCGAGGCCGAGGCGGACGGCTTCGCAGCGCTGGAGGCGTTGAACACCGTTAAGCCGATCAATGCCGCCCGCAACGACGAGATCCCGGCCATCGTCGACTGCTACCGCTATTTCGCGGGCGCGGTGCGCAACATGCCGGGTGTCGCGGCGGGCGAATACATGGCGGGCCACACCAGCATGATCCGGCGCGACCCGATCGGCGTCGTGGCTTCGATCGCGCCCTGGAACTATCCGCTGATGATGATGGCCTGGAAGGTCGCCCCGGCCATCGCGGGGGGCAACACCATCGTCATGAAGCCCTCGGAACAGACGCCGCTGACGGCGCTCAAGCTTGCCCGGATCCTCGCCGAGGTGCTGCCCGAGGGGGTCGTCAACGTGATCGTCGGGCAGGGGGCGAGCGTGGGGAACACGCTGATCAACCACCCGATGGTCGACATGATCTCGCTGACCGGCGACATCGCCACCGGCAAGAAGGTGCTTCAGGCCGCGTCGAAGTCGGTCAAGCGCACGCATCTGGAACTGGGCGGCAAGGCGCCCGTCATCGTCTTCGACGATGCCGACATCGGCCGCGTGGTCGAGGGTCTGCGCGCCTTCAGCTTCTACAATGCCGGGCAGGACTGCACCGCGGCCTGCCGGGTCTATGCCGCATCCGGGGTCTACGACAACCTGGTGGCGGACCTGACCGCGGCCGCGGCCTCCATCGCCTATGCGCAGGCCGACGACACGCTGAACGAGATCCCGCCGCTCATCAGCCAGCGCCAGCGCGACCGGGTGGCGAGCTTTGTCAGCCGCGCGTCGGAACTGAACCACGTCGAGATCACGACGGGCGGCGCGGCGCACGAGGGCCCGGGCTTCTTCTACAAGCCCACGGTCGTCGCCGGCGCGCTCCAGTCCGACGAGATCGTGCGGCGCGAGGTCTTCGGGCCGGTGGTCAGCGTCACGCGCTTCAGCGACGTTGACGAGGCCGTGGCCTGGGCCAACGACAGCGACTATGGGCTGGCGAGTTCGGTCTGGACGTCGGACGTTGGCCGGGCGCTGGCGACGGCGAGCCGCCTGCAATACGGCTGCACCTAGATCAACACGCATTTCATGCTGGTCAACGAGATGCCGCACGGCGGGCTGAAGCAGTCGGGCTACGGCAAGGACATGTCGATGTATGCGCTGGAGGATTACACGGCCGTCCGGCACGTGATGATCGCGCACTGAGCGCCGGGGCGCGCGGGCGGGGTCAGTCCCGCCCGCGCTTCAGCAGCCGCCCGATCAGGAAGCTGGTGCGCGGGATGTACTGGTAGGCGGTCCGGACGCCCGGCGCGGGGCGGGCGCGCATGCGCGCGAGGCCGAAGACCACGAGCAGGACATGGGCCAGCGCGATCAGCGCGAACATCGCGGGCGGGCCATAGGCCGAGATGAGCCAGGAGGCGACCAGCGGCGAGGCGGTGGCGCCGATGGCGTAGAGGAACAAGTGCGCGGCCGACAGCTCGACCCTCTCGTGCCCCTCGGCGAAGTCGTGGGCGTGGGCGGCCGAGACCGAATAGATCGGGATCGTCGTCAGCCCGAACACGCCTGCCGCCAGGAACACCGCCACGGTGCCCGCGCCCGACAGCGCAATGGTCGCGCCGCAGGACAGGACCGAGGCGACCGAGAGGCCGATCAGCACACTGCGCCGGTCGAAGCGGTCGGCGAGCCAGCCGACCGGATATTGCGCCAACCCGCCCCCCACCACATAGGCCGCGAGGAACAGCGCGATCTGGTCAGCGCTGAGCCCGACGGCCAGCCCGTAGACCGGCCCCACCATGCGGAAGGCCGCGCCTGTCACGCCCGAGACGACGACGCCTGCCGCCCCGAGCGGCGAGCGGTCCCAGGCGAGGCGCGGGCGAAGGCGGGGAGCCTCGGGCGTCTCGGGTTCCTTCACGCGGGTCAGCGTGAGCGGCAGGAGTGCCGCGCAGCACAGGAGCGCGAGCAGGTTGTAGGAGACGTAGGAGGCCGGTTCGAGGATGCCGATGAAAAGCTGCGCGCCGAGGCTGCCGAGGATGTCGACCACGCGATAAAGGCCCATGGTGCGGCCGCGGTTGCGGTTCGTGACCTTGGCCTGGAGCCAGGCTTCGATCACCGTGTAGCAGCCCGCGACGCAGAGGCCGGTCAGCATCCGAAGGCCCGCCCAGGCGACGGGGTGGACGACCAGCATGTGCGCGAGGATGCCGATGGTGCCCGCCGCGCAGAAGGCCGCGAAGGTGCGCGAATGGCCGACGCTGCCCATCAGCCGGGGCGCGCCCCAGCAGCCGAAGAAGAACCCGAGGAAATGGGCCGAGCCGAGCACGCCGATTTCTGCGGTCGTGAACCCCAGCGCCACGCCCGACAGCGCGTCGAGCGGGATCACGCCGCCCGAGCCGAGCTGCAACAGCACGACCGACAGGAACAGGGCGGCGAAGGAGATGAGGAGGCGCATGACGACCGGGGCTTTCTGCCGTCACCCTTTCGCGAACGGCGCGGCGCCGCAAGGGGCGCAGTCGCGATCCGGGCGGATACGGCGGGCGACGATGGACACCCGGAGCGTATCGTCCGCGAGGTCGGAATAGCCGGTCGCGCCGAAATCCGGCCTGTGCACCGTCGCGTTCGGGTGCGCGGATGGCGCGGACAGGTCGCCTTCGGCGCTGCCTGCCTGCCGGAGGACCTGCGCCGAGAGGCGGACCGGATGGGGCACGCCGCGGACGGTGACGCGCCCCTCGACCCGGGCCTGCGTCGAGGACGCCGTCGCCCTTCGGCGCCTCGGTGGCGAAGATGAAGCCCGCCCGGGCCTGCCGGGGGACGAGCGTTACCGCGACGCGCCTTTGCCCCGGGCGGTCGGGGCCGCCCGGGGGGGAGGCGACGGTCGGGAAGCCGATCACGGCGGCGAGGGCATGCATCTCTCCCCTCCACGTGCCGGGCCGTTGACGGGGGTCAATGCGGCCGCATGGGTGCCATTCCAGCATCACCTCTGGCAGAGCGGGAAAGGGAGAGATCGCCATGCACGCCAAAGCGACCGGAGGATTCGCAAGGCGCCTTGTGCTGACGCTGTCGGTGCTGTCGGTGCTTGCGGCATGTGCGCCCGAGCCCGAGGAATTCGGCCAGTGCGAGCCGGGCGTCGACAACATGAGCCGCGTCAGCACGGTGGTGCCGCCCTGTCCGTGAACGAAAGACGGCGCGAACGGGGTCTCCGTCCACGCCGCAGGTCGTCTCATCGGGTGTGGGGTCAGTCCTTGCCCTTGTAGATGTCCACAAGCTTCTGGAGCATGGCCAGCGCCTCGTCCCGGGGGCGCTGGAACGTGTTGCGCCCGATGATCGAGCCGTTGCCGCCACCGTCGCGGATGGCGCGGGCGTCGTCGTAGACCGAGTCTTCGCCCTTCTTCGCGCCGCCCGAGAACACGACGATCCGGCGCCCGTTGAACGAGGCCTGCATGCAGTGCGCCACGCGCTTGGCCTGGGTCGAGACGTCGATCTTCTGCGCCTCGTAGACCTTCTTCGCCTCGCCCAGTTCCAGGTGGTCGGTCGAGAGCTTGATCTTGATGATATGCGCGCCGAGCAGGGCGGCGATCTGGGCGGCGTAGGCGGCGATGTCGATGGCGGTTTCGCCCTCCTTGGAAATCGCCTCGCCGCGCGGATAGGACCAGATGACGGTCGCCACGCCCTTGGCGGCGGCTTCCTCGCGCATGGCGCTGATTTCCTCGAACATGTCGAGCGCCATGTCCGAGCCGGGGTAGATCGTGAAGCCGATGGCCGAGCATCCCAGCCTGAGCGCGTCGTCGACGCTGGCGGTGATGGCCTGGTTCTTGCCGGCGGTTGCGGACATCAGGCTGTTGGCCGAGTTGACCTTGAGGATCGTCGGGATCTGGCCCGCGAAGGTGTCGGCGCCGGCCTCGATCATCCCCAGGGGCGCGGCATAGGCGTTCAGCCCTGCGTCGATCGCGAGCTGGTAGTGGTAGTGCGGGTCGTAGGCCGCGGGGTTCGCGGCGAAGCTGCGCGCAGGCCCATGTTCGAAGCCCTGGTCCACCGGCAGGATGATCATCTTGCCCGTGCCGCCCAGCTTGCCATGCATGAGCATCCGGCAGAGATTCGCCTTCACGCCGGGCGTCTCGCCCTCGTAGTTCGCCAGGATGCGCTGGACCGTCCGCGTCGCCTTCATCGGTAAACCCTCGTCTCGAAAACCCTTTGGTCAGGGCTTAAAGCGGCGCGCCCGGAGGCGCAACGCAGTTGGCGCTAACGGGGGCGAAAGGGCGTGACTCAGGTCTCGAGTGCGGCGACGCCGGGCAGTTCCTTGCCCTCCATCCATTCCAGGAAGGCCCCGCCGGCGGTCGAGACGTAGGTGAAATCGTCGGCCACGCCGGCTGCGTTCAGCGCCGCGACAGTGTCGCCCCCGCCCGCGACGCTGACCAGCGACCCGGCCTTCGTCAGCTCGGCCGCCTTGCGCGCGGCGGCCATGGTGGCCGCGTCGAAGGGGGGGATCTCGAAGGCGCCGAGCGGGCCGTTCCAGATGAGGGTGCGGCAGGTCCCGAACACCTGCGCGATGGCGGCGACGGTGGCGGGGCCGGCGTCGAGGATCATCGCGTCCGTCGGGCAGGCGTCGACGGGCAGCGTCTGCGCCGCGGCACCGGCCTTGAATTCGCGCGCCACGACGATGTCGGTGGGCAGGTGGATGGTGCAGTTCGCCGCGGCGGCCTTGTCGAGGATCTCGCGCGCGGTGTCGGCCATGTCGCGTTCGGCCAGCGAGGTGCCGACCTCGACCCCCTTGGCGACGAGGAAGGTATTGGCCATGCCGCCGCCGATGACGAGGTGGTTCACCTTGCCGACGAGGTTGCCCAGCAGGTCGAGCTTGGTCGAGACCTTGGCCCCGCCCACGACCGCGACGACGGGGCGTTCGGGGGTGCCGAGGGCGGCCTCAAGCGCCTTCAGCTCGGCCTCCATCAGGCGGCCCGCGCAGGAGGGCAGGAGCCGCGCGATGCCTTCGGTCGAGGCATGCGCCCGGTGCGCGGCAGAGAAGGCGTCGTTCACATAGACCTCGCCCAGCGCGGCGAGTGCGGCGGCGAAGGCGGCATCGTTCCTTTCCTCGCCCGGGTGGAAGCGGGTGTTTTCCAGCAGCAGCACCCCGCCCGGCTGAAGCTCGGCCGCGGCGCGTTTCGCGGGCAGGCCGATGCAGTCCTCGGCGAAGGCGACCGGCTGGCCGAGTGCGGCTTCGAGGGCGGGCAGGACCTGGCGGAGCGACATTTCCGGGACGACCTTGCCCTTGGGCCGGTCGAAATGGGCCAGAAGCACAGGCTTGCCGCCCTTGGCCAGGATGTCCCTGACGGTGGGCACGATGCGTTCGATTCGGGTGGCGTCGGTCACCTGCCCGTTCTCGACCGGCACGTTGATGTCGACGCGCACCAGCACCGTCTTGCCGTTCAGGTCCATGTCGTCGAGGGTCTTCCAGGGCATCTTGCCGCTCCTTCCGCCAGTTCGGCCCCCATTCAGCCCAAGCCCGGGCGAAGGTCAACCGATCACGCGGGTTTGTCCTTTTCCCCGGCCGCGCGCGCCGCTAGGGTCCGCGCCGACCGAACCCCTGGAGGAGCCAGATGGCCGAAATCAAGGACCCCGAGAACACGATCCTGATGGAGCTGAAGGACGGCACCGTCGTCATCGAGCTTCTGCCGGAGATCGCCCCGAAGCACACCGAGCGCATGAAGGAGCTGGCCCGCGCCGGCGCCTATGACAACGTGGTGTTCCACCGCGTGATCGAGGGCTTCATGGCGCAGACCGGCGACGTGTCGAACGGCAATGCCGAGAAGGGCTTCAACCTGCGCATGGCGGGCACCGGCGGGTCCGACCTGCCGAACCTGCCGGCCGAGTTCAGCCGCATCCCGCACGACCGCGGCACGCTGGGCGCGGCGCGGTCGCAGAACCCGAATTCGGCCAACAGCCAGTTCTTCATCAACTTCAAGGACAACCATTTCCTGAACGGGCAATACACCGTCTATGGCCGCGTGATTTCGGGGATGGAGCATGTCGACAAGATCACGCGGGGCGAGCCGCCGGCGAACCCCGACCGGATGATCAGCGTGAAGGTGGCGGCAGATGTCCAGGCTTAAGCTTTCCCTCGCGCTTGCGGCGCTTCTGGCCGGCCCCGCGCTGGCTCAGGACGGGCCCGGCCCGAACCTGGTGATCGAGGTCGCGGGATCGACAACGGGCACGATCGTCATCGACCTTCTGCCCGAAGTCGCGCCCGCGCATGTCGAGCAGATCACGGCGCTGGCGGCCGAGGGCGCCTATGATGGCGTGGTCTTCCACCGGGTGATCGACGGGTTCATGGCACAGACCGGCGACGTGCAGTTCGGCAAGGTCGGCGGCGACCTGTCGGGCGCGGGCATGGGCGGGTCGGCGCGGCCGGACCTGCCGGCCGAGTTCTCGGACGTGTCCTTCGACCGCGGCGTGGTCGGCATGGCGCGCGCCATGGACCCCAACAGCGCCAACAGCCAGTTCTTCATCATGTTCGCCCCGGCGCCGCATCTCGACGGGCAATACACCGTCGTGGGCCGCGTGATCGAGGGGATGGACGTGGTCGATGCCATCAAGAAGGGCAATCAGGCGCAGAACGGCGCCGTGGTCGAGCCCGACTGGATGGCCAGGGTCACCGTGGCCGAGTGAGGCTGTGACCGTCCGAGGGCCGGGGGCTCTGCCCCCGGACCCCCGGAGTATTTCGGACAGGATGAAGGGGTCAGCCTTCCAGGACGACCAGCGCGTGGCGCTTCCTGCCGGCGCTGAGTTTCAGGGGCTCGGCCAGCATGGCGGCGTCGTACATCGCCCCCGGGTCGGTGGCGGGGGCGTCGTTGACATGGGCGCCGCCTTCCTGGATCAGGCGGCGGGCGTCCTTGCCCGATTTCGCGAGCCCCGTGCGCACGAAGAGCTGGGCGAGCGAGATGCCCTCGGACACTTCGGACGCGGGGAGTGCCAGGGTGGGCAGGTCGTCGCCGATGCCGCCCCTTTCGAAGACCTCGCGCGCGGTGGCCTCGGCCGCCTCGGCCGCGGCGCGGCCGTGGGCGAGGGCCGTGACCTCGTTGGCGAGGATGACCTTGGCGGCGTTGACCTCGGACCCTTCCAGCGCGGCGAGGCGGTCGCATTCGTCGATCGGAAGCTCGGTGTAGAGCTTGAGGAAGCGGCCGACGTCGGCGTCGGTCGTGTTGCGCCAGAACTGCCAGAATTCGTAGGGGCTGAGCATGTCGGCATTGAGCCAGATCGCGCCCTGCGCGGTCTTGCCCATCTTCCTGCCGTCCGATGTCGTCAGCAGGTGCGAGGTCAGGCCCCAGACCTCGCAATTGTCGACGCGGCGCGTCAGGTCGATGCCGTTGACGATGTTGCCCCACTGGTCGGACCCGCCCATCTGGAGGCGGCAGCCGTAGCGGCGGTTGAGTTCGAGGAAGTCGTAGGCCTGGAGGATCATGTAGTTGAATTCCAGGAAGGACAGCGACTGTTCGCGGTCGAGGCGGGATTTCACCGACTCGAAGCTGAGCATCCGGTTGACCGAGAAGTGCCGCCCGATGTCGCGCAGGAAGTCGAGGTAGTTGAGCCCGTCGAGCCATTCGGCGTTGTTGAGCATCCTGGCATCGGTCGCGCCGTCGCCGAACCGGAGGTAGCTGTCGAAGACGCGGCGGATGCCGGCGACGTTGGCGTCGATCTGGGCGGGCGTCAGCAGGGGGCGTTCCTCGGCCCGGAAGGAGGGGTCGCCCACCTTGGTCGTCCCGCCGCCCATCAGGACCAGCGGCTTGTGGCCGGTGTTCTGGAGCCAGCGCAGCATCATGATCTGGATGAGGCTGCCCACGTGAAGCGACTTCGCCGTCGCATCGAAGCCGATGTAGCCCGGCACCACGCCCGCCGCCATTGCCTCGTCGAGGCCCTGGAGGTCCGTGCAGTCGGCCATGAAGCCGCGCTCCTGCATCACGCGGAGGAAGTCGGATTTCGGGTGGTAGGTCATCGGGTCATCGTCCATTCTCGGCCCCGCGTTCTATAGGGGCGGCGCGGCGAAAGGGGAAGGGATGTTCGGGGCGGGTCCGGTGTGGAGCCTGGGGGCGATGTCGGGGACCTCGATGGACGGGGTCGATGCGGCGATGGTCCTGACCGACGGGGAGCGGGTCTTCGAGCGGGGTGCGCGCGGCTATCGGGCCTATGGGCAGCAGGAGCGCGCGGCGATCCGCGCCGCGCTGGGCCGCTGGCCGGGGGAAGCGGGCGTCGCCGAGGCGGCGCGCGTGGTCGAGGCGGCGCATGCCGAGGTGCTGGGCGGCATCGGCGGAGCGGCGCTGGTCGGGTTTCACGGGCAGACGCTGGCGCACGAGCCGCGGGGACGGG
>FWPV01002106.1_pt1 | contig 50397 bp, 50 predicted proteins | sample 2228371 | NCBI WGS metagenome assembly FWPV01 (sample SAMEA103939776, study PRJEB20133) | metagenome | reverse complement strand
GATGGTCAGCAGGGGCGAGAACTGCAGGTTGGAAGTCTCCGCGCGCAGGGCCTGGCCGGCCTGGGCCAGCTGGGCGGCGCGCTGGCGGGCGGCCAGCGCGGCGGGGGAGCCGGCCTCGGTGCGGTCGGTGCCGGCCGCGCGCTGGCCGGTGACCACCTGCTCGATGATGCCGACCACCTTGGTGGCGTCGGCGTAGCGGATCGAGAACACCCGGGTGGCGGTGACCGGGGCCACGTCGATGTCGAGCCGCTGGATCAGCTCGGCGATGAGGGCGGCGTTGCTCGGGTGGGTGAAGACGATCACCTGGTTGGTGCGTTCGTCCGCCTCGAAGGTGGTGTTGTTTTCCAACTGGCGGCGCAGCGGCCCGGCGGCCAGCTGCTGCAGGCGGCGCACGATTTCCGCGGCGCCGAGGTTCTGCAGCTCGAAAAACAGCATGGAAGACTTGAGGGCGGCCGGGCGGTCGAGCACGGCGAGCAGGCGCTCGATGCGCTGCAGGTTGACGAGGGCATCGGTCACGAGGATCAGGTGGCTCTTGTCGAAGGCGATGGGGGCGCCCTGCGACATGAGCGGCTGGAGCATCGCGACGGCCTCGGTGACCGGCAGGAAATCGAGCTCAAAGACCTTCTCGTAGATCACCTGGCTGGGGGGCGCCTGCAGGGTGCTGCCCTCCCAGACGCGCGGCACCTGAGAGGGGACGACGGCGCTGGGCACGGCCTTGAGGAACTTGTCGCCCAGCGTGGTGATGGCGATGCCGTTGAGCGCGAGCAGGCTTTCGATGGCGGTAATGGCCTCGCCGCGGGTCATGGGCTGCTGGCTGAAGAAGGTGATTTTGACCGCCGGCAGGGTCTGTTGGCGCAGGATCGGCTTGCGGGTGAAGTTTTCCAGCATCTCGAGCACCTCGTTGGTGCCCATTTCGGGGATGCGGATCAGGCCGACCGTCTCGCGCATGGCCGGGTCATCCCGGTCCACCAGGGCGGATGCCGCCGGCAGCGCGTCCGCCTGGTTGGACTCGGCGCGGGTGGCCGGGCGCGGCGGCGCCACGCGGGAGGCCGGCGGCGGGGGCACGGCGCGCGTGGCCGGCGGCGGCGGCACAAAGGCGGGCGGCGGCGGCGGCGTCAGCTCCGGCGCCGGCGGCGGAACGTGAATCTGCGGTTCGTCCGGAGACTCATCCTGGGCCAGGACCGAAGCCAGGCCGCCCGCCATGGCCAGGAGCAGCAGCGGCAGCCGGAGCGCGCACGACCGCGCGGTGCAGCGGAATGGATCACTCTTTGAGCGCATCTTCTTTCAATTCAAAGGAAACCAGTTCAAAGACCGCGTCGAGGTAGCGCGGGTCGCGCCGGTTGGCGGTCGCCTGGAAGTCGGCGAGGGCGATGTACGGGGAATAGGCCTTCACGGCCTGGTCAAAGCGGATCAGCTCGGCCAGCTGGGCGCGCTTGATGGTGAAGCGGACGTTGTGGAAGCTGAACAGCTGCGTCTCGACGGTGGACGGCGTGCTGATGTCAAAACTGGAGATTTGGTTCTGGCGGGCCAGGGAGTCGAGCTGACCGACCAATTGCGGGGCGGTGAAGGTTTTGCTGCTGTCGAGGCCGGCGCGGGCGCCGGCGAGCAGGGACTCGGCGGTCGCGGCCTGGGCGATGGTCTGTTCAAAGGTGCGCAGCAATTGCCGGTTGACGGCAAAGGTGGTCCAGTTGTTGCGGACGCCCTCGAGCAGGCCAAGCAGCCACACGAGGAGCAGGACCCAGACGATCAGGGCCACCAGATAGCGCTCGCGCAGGGACAGGGCGTTGAACAAGCGGCGAAGCAGCATGGCGTTAACCTCCCGGGGATGCCGCCGCGGCGACGGGGTTGTCCGGTTCGGCCGGGATCACGAATCCGCCTTCCGGCTCGGGCGGCAGGCGCGCGAATTCGATCACAAAGTCGAAGCTGGTCTGGTTGCTGCGGGTGCGGGAGTTGTTCTCGACCCGCCGCACAAAGGGCAGCTGCTGGAGGGAGTCGGCGTAGGCATTGACCGGGCTGACCCCTTCCGTCGATTGGCCTTCGATCAGCAACTGGTTGTAGGCGCGCGCCCGGACCTTGTCGAAATAGATGGTGTCCGGGCGCACGCGGTTGATCGCTTCCAGCAGCAGGAACGGCTTGATGTCCTCCTCGGTCGACTGGGTCAGCCGCTGGGCCAGGGTGAGCTTGTTCTCGACCCGCACGGCCCTGGGCTCGAGCGCGCCGAGCCGGCGCTGGAGGATGGCGTTGAAGCCGGCCAGCCCGAGGCTGAACAGCTGCAGCGCCAGCAGCAGCGCCGCCGCGGCGCAGGCCGCGCGCAGGCTTTGCCAGATCAGCCGGCTGCGCTGGCGGACGGCACGCTCGCGCCCGGCGTAGGCGGCGTCGCGCAAATCCGCGGCCCAGCGGGCCTCCAGGGACAGGGGCAGATCGTGGTGGACCACGCGGGACGCGACGCCGGGGCACAGGCGGCGGTGGATGAAGCACACGGACCCGTCATGGCGGATTTCCGCACCCTGCCCGAGCCACAGTCCCTCCTCGCAGGTGTAGCCGGAGGAGGCCAAGGAAGCTGCCAGCCGGTCGCGCGCCGCCAGTTGGACCTCGTCGGTAAGGATATCCGCCTCGATCCGGCGGGACAGGATGCGGTCGGGGCAGGGGTCGTTGGCCGGAAGATGGAGGGCGGACAGAATCCCCTGTTGGGACAGGAAGCGGATCAGCGGCCGGTCGGCGGGTTCCCCCAGCAGGCTGATGAAGCCGGGGAACAGGTGGAAATAGGGGCCGGGCAGCTCGAAGCCGAGGCGCTTGAGGCGGCTCTTCGGCGTGGCGTAAACGAGGGCGCGGCGGGAGTGTTCGGGCAGCCAGAACCCCCACGCCAAATGCTCGATGGGAAAGGGGGCGCTGCCTTCAAGGGACAATTGCAGGTACGCCTGCGTCTCCTGCCAGGAAAGGTCGTGCGGCAGTTCCACCGTGCGGGTGAAAAACGCGTCCGCGGGAACCAGCCCGAGGTGCTGGTCGGGAAGTTTTTCCTGCAAGCGCCGGAAGAACGCGCGCGCCTGTTGAGCGGGATCGGTCATCGCGGGTGTGTGTGGGGATTAGACGGTTCCCGGCAAAAGTGTGTCGATTAAAAACTGCGGTTCTCGGCCAGGCGGACGAAGCGGAACGGGTAGCCGAGCTCGGCGGCGAGTCCGGGTTTGGCGGCGACGGTGCGGGCGGCGGGGGTGCGCGGGCGGCCGGGGACGGTGATGCGCGGCTGCTGGGCCGTCTCCGCGGGACGGGCGCCCGGATTGGCGCCGGCCCACGTCACCAATCCCTCGAGCACGAAGCGGGCTTCGCCGCGCACCGCCTCGACCCGCACGCGCAGCAACTCGATGCCGCTGGACACCAGCCCGCCCTCGCCCATGGGAAAATCCGCCGTGGCGCCGCGCAACAGCCGGTCGTCCTCGGTGCCGATTACCCCATCGGGCCCGGCGCGAAAGGCGTTGAACGAGCGGACATCGAGCACACCCTTTTCCTGCAGCACATCCAGCACCAGCGGGGGGGCGTTATTGACGTTCACGGGCCCCCTGTGGAACAGCGACACGGCGCTGCGGAACTGCTGCCATGCGGGGGTCGGCATGCCCTCCTCGTCCCAGAACAGGGTGTTGAACGGCCGGATCAGGCGGAATTCATCCCACGACTGCACCGGGGCGTTGGCCGGCCGGTAGGGCGGGTTCATGTCACGGTAGTCGTCGCCGTCGAAACCGCTGAGGCGGCGCAGGTCATCCTCGTCCTGCCAGTCAAGCAGGCCGTCGGCCAGCGCCTGGGCCTGCGGCAGGTCGAAGCCGAGGGCGCGGAACAGGACCAGCAGCGAGTCGTAGTCGAGCGATTGCAGCGGGAGCCGGGCGCTCTCGTCCTCGAAGGCGACCGTCACCGAGCCGGCATGGGCCGGGCTGAAGCCCACCGTGCCGAGCGGGTCTCCCCAGCCTTGGGCGGGCCCCCAGAGCGCCCCTTCCACCTCGCGGTACTGGCTGATCACCGCCAGGCTGATCTCGAGCGCCGAGTAGGCATCGACGCGCAAGTCGTCGCGGTTGTGGAACAGCCCGTGGTAGCGGATGCGGCTGGTGGCCTCCTCCAGGAAGGCCGTCACGACGAAGGTCAACAGGACCACAAAAACCAGCACCAGCACGATGACGGAGCCGGCGGTGGCACGGGTGCGGGGCGCGGGGGTGGCGGGACAAACGGCCATGGTCAGAACAGCGGCAGCTCGGCGGAACCCTGCGGCACGAGGATGGAGCGCCGCCGCTCGCCGTGCTCGGGATGGGTGAAGGTCAGGCGCAGGAAGTCGGGCAGCACGAACTCCCGGCGCGCCTGCTCGCGGGGACGCTCGAGCATCTCCCAGCGGTCGTCCTCCATGTCGTAGTAGGCGTATTCAATCTTCGATACAAAGGGGGAGATGACGGTGCGGTTGAGGGAGCGCGCGCTTTCCGGCTCATCGGCGTCGAGGGCGGAGTGCCAGAGGATGGACAGCCCCTGGCCGCGCTCGAAGTGCAGCCATGCGCGGATGGCCGGCAGGGGCAGCCCCTCGCGCACGAACAGCGCCGGGGCCTCGGCCTGGCGGAAGTGCAGCAGCGGCTCGTCGAACTCGCCGGCGCCCGGCAGGCGGGACCATTCGACCGGGCGCCCGGCCGCGGCGCCGGCCGCGGCCTCCGAGGACGCGAGGGCTTCGGCCAGAAACAGCGCGACGCCGTCGGCATGCTGGTCGAAGCGGTCGCCGTCGTCGCGGTTGAGCCAGAGGTTGCTGAGCGCGACCAGGTGGAACGACAGCAGGGTCAGAAAGATGCCGAGGATCGCCACCGTGACGATCATCTCCACCAGGGTCAGGCCCTCCGCGCGCGGTCGGAAACGGCTCATGCGGGTCACCAGTCGCGGTGCAGGGCCTCCCGTTCGATGCGCTGGCGCGCCTCGGTGATCAGCGCGGAGCGTTCGATGGGGTCGCTCCAGGTGGGGCGCAGCAGGTACAGGGTCTCGCCGTGGGCGACCCGCTGCCCGTCGGCGCCGGTGAACTCGATTTCCAGCCGCACCCGGAAGAGGTCGGCGACCTCGGTGTCCTCGACGGTGGCGCTCCAATCGGCGCGGCCGGAGTCCAGGGTGATGATGTCGCCGCCGGCCTCGACGGCGGCGCGGTCGGCCAGCCGGATGACCTGGCCGCGCACGAAGCGGACATCCTTCTGGAAGTCGGACTCGGACTGGAGCCTCTCGAGCGTGAGCAGGATGTTGAAGAAGGTCTCGGTGAGCACAAAGAAGGCGATGCCGGCGATGGCGATGGCGATGACGGCCTCGATCAGGGAGAATGCGGCGGTGGGGCGGCGGTCAAAGGTTGCGCGAGTCATGGAGGACGATGTCGGAGAACGGATCGAACCGCAGGGTGAAGGAGCCGCCGGCGTTGCGGAGCACGGCCTGAAAGGGCGTCGAGGAGCGGTCCGGGCGGAAGGTGACCGCGTCGATCGGGGCGGTTTGCTCCCGGTCCGGGCGGTCCATGCCGCGCCCGGGCAGGATTTGCTCAAACTGCAGGCGCAGCGGCGGGGCGGCGTTTTCCAGGCCGGTTTTGAAGGTGGCCAGATCGCTTCCATCGGCCCCGCGGACCCGGAAGGCGGCGGCCTCCTCGTCAAAGCGCAGCAGTACGGGCTGCTTCAGGTGGGCGGCCTGGAAGCGGGCCTCGCGGACGGCCTTTTGCAGGATGCGCTCGGGCGGTTCCTCGGCGAGACCGCGCAGGATGGCTTCGGCATTGACGGCCACCAGCCCGCCGATCAGGGCGATCAGGCCGATGACAAGGATCAGTTCGATGAGGGTGAATCCCCGCCGCACGATGCTACCAGTTGCCGATGAAGCCCGCCTCGTTGTTCGGGTCCGGCCCCATTGACCAGAGGTCGTACCCGTCGGGATTGCGGGTCCCGGGATATTTGTATTGGTACGGGCGCCCCCAGGGATCGTTCGGCAGCTTCTCGATGTAGGGCCCGCGCCACCGGCCCTGTTTGCCCGGCGGCGGATTGAGCAGCGCCATCAGGCCGCCGTCCTCGGCAGTCGGGTAGGACCCCGTGTCGATGCGATATTTCAGCAGCGGCGCCTTGAGGGCGTTTTCCACGAATTGCTTGGCCACATCCTCCTGGGCGCCGCCGAACAGGTTGCCGATGCGCCCAATCAACAAGGTGCCGATAATGGCGATGAGGGCGATGACGATCAGCATCTCCACCAGGGAGAAGCCGTGGCGGGGAGTGCCGTAGCGGGTTCGGCTCAATTGCGTGGTCATGTCTGTTAATCAAAGCCGGATCGCTTCGGGTTGCAAACCAGATTGCGCGGGCGTCAAGGCGCCGGTGGCGCGTGGGGGCCCATGACGGCGATTAGCAGGTCGGCCGGGTTTTCCTGTTTGTGGAGGGCGCGCAGGCGGGCCCGGATGGCTTGGAAATCCGGGCCGAAGCGGCACCAGTCCGCAAGGATGCCGGCGAGGTCTCGGGGGCGGCGCAGCAGGCGGGCGGCGCCCTGGTCGAGGAAGAAACGGACAGTGCAGCGCTCCTGCGGCATCAGGCCGCCGAGCGAGTCGTACAGCAGGGGACAATCGAAATGCAGCGCCTCGGTGGTCGTGTTGGCGCCGCCCCGGGTGACGACGGCATCGCTGATCTGCAGAAATTCGCCGATGCGGTTGCTGTACCCCTCGAGGTGGGCGCTGATTTGCGGGTGCGCCTGCAGCCACCGGGCAAGGTCTTGGTAAATACGCCGGTTGCGCCCGCAGACGACGATGACTTGGAGGTGTTCCGCGAGGGGCAAGAGGGACCGCAGAAAGGGACGGTGATGGTTGGCGCCGTAGCCGCCCGTGGCAAGGAACAGGGTGAACCGCTCCGGCGCGAGCCCGAGCCGGCCGCGCAGGGCGCGCCGCGCCGCCGCATCCAGCGGCGGCGCAAAGGCTTCCGGCGGCAACAAGTCCTGAAACACCGTGGTGCGTTCAGCCGGCATGCCGAGGCGCACCGCGTGCCGGCGGGCGCATTCGGTGCGGGCGACGAACAAGTCGGCGCACGGGTTGACCCAGTTGCGGCTGTAGCCGAAGCCGCCCGAGTACTCACCGCAGTAGGTCACACAACGCACGCCGGGCAGCAGGCGTCGCGCATCCTCGAAGTACCCGCGGTTGGTCGAATCGTGGACGCTCAGCACCACCTGGGGCCGGTAAGCCTGCAGCAGGCGGCGGTAGTAGCGTCCGCCGAAGCTGACCGAGCGGGAATGGGTGAGGATGAACGCTTCGACGATGAAAAAGTACAGGTTGTGCAGGAACGGCGCGTGCCGGTGAATGGCGTTATAGAGCCACACACCGAAGCGGCCGAGCAGGGAGCCGTTCTCGAGAACCTGTTCAATGTGCACCTCGACCCGGCCGCCCCACAGGTGCTCAGCCCACCGGGCGAAGGCCCGGGCGCGCATGTCATGCCCGCTGCCGGTGCTGGAAGTGAGCACCAAGACGCGGGGTTTCATGCGGACTCCAGGGCAAGGACCACATTGACCCCGCCGAAGCCGCTGCTGTTGGAGAGGATGCGGCGGGGCGCCTCAGGCAGGGAGCGGGTCAGGATGCGCAGCCCTTCCGCCTCGGGGTCCAGCTCGGTGATGTGGGCGCTGCCGGGCGTGAAACCTTGGGCAAGGGCCAACAGGCAAAAGGCGGCCTCCATGATGCTGGAGAGGGACAAGGCGTGACCGGTCAACGCCTTGGTACTGCTGATGGCCGGATTGGCCTTGCCGGTGAACACCGCCTTGAGGGCGCGGCATTCCGAAATGTCGCCCGCCTGGGTGGAGGTGGCGTGGGCATTGACATAATCGACCATCTCCGGGGTCCAGCCGGCGTGCTGCAAGGCCAGCCGGATGGCCCGGGCCAGCCCCTCGCCGTCCGGATGCGAGGCGGCCACATGGTAGCCGTCGGTCGCTTGGCCCCATCCGGCCAGCCGGCCGTAAATGGGGGCCCCGCGGGCGCGTGCCAAGGATGCCTCCTCCAACACCAAAGCCACCGCTCCGCCGGTCCCGACAAACCCATCGCGCTTGCGGTCAAACGGGCGCGAGGCGGTGTCGGGGTCGGGGTTGAGGGACAGCACCCGCATGCCGGCGAACGGCACCAGCGTCTCCAATGTGAAATCTTCGGCCCCGACCACCAGCATGCGGTCTTGGCGATTCAGCACGATTTCGTCGAAGGCGAAGCCGAGGGCGTGGCCGCTGGAGGCGCAGGCCGAGACAAACCCGCAGGTTGCGCCGCGTATCTGGTAGGCTGACGCCAAATTGAAATTGAGGGTGCCGGCGATCGAGGCCACAATGCCCAGCGGCGAGCAGCGCAAGGGCCCCAGCCGTTTCATCCGGTCAAGGTGGAAATAGGTCATCGCGGCCGAGCCGGACGAAGCGGTGTAGAGTCCGGTGCGCGGATGGGACAGCTCCGCGAGCTCAAGCCCGGCATCCGCGGCCGCGCGCCGCAGGGCGAAGTGGGCGTACAAGGCGTTGGGTGAGAGGCCCTTGAGCTGCTCGAGACGGAAATGGATTTCCGGCGGAAAGGTCCAGTCTTCCGGATCGTACGACTGCGTGTCGAAGCCCGGAATGGGGGCCGCCACCCGTATCGGGATGCGCTCGTCCGCCAGCAGCGGCGGGTAGGTGACGAATCCATGCCGCAGCTCGCGGAGCCGCCGGCCCACGCTTTCCTTGTCATGCCCCAAGCAGGTGACCAGTCCGATCCCGGTGACGACGACCGTGCGCATGGCGGTGCGGGGCGCGGCCCGGAATCAATCCGCGTGGGCTGGCGGGACGGAGTCGAGCAGCTCGTAGGTCAAGGAAATCTCCTCCGCCTTGGCCACCTTGATCCCATGACACAGGATGGCTCCCTCGAACTGCGCCAAGGGAGCGTGCACCTTCTTCAGCGTCACCTTCAGTTGAAGGACATCCTGCGGCTTGCAGGTCTTGTGGCAACGGACCCCGTCGCACGACACAAAATAGATGGAGCCCGGTTTGACGGGGCCGCCAAATACCGGGTTGTCGGACTTGAGCATGAACAACACCGCCAGTTGGCCGAGCGCTTCCAGCATGAGCGAGGCGGGGAAGATGGGATTGTCCTTGAAGTGGCCCTCGAGGAACGGTTCATCGCCGGAAATGTGATAACTGCCCTCGGCGGTCAGGCCGTTGATCCGGGCCTCTTGAAGGAACAGGAACGGCGGCTGGTGGGGCATGATGGCCGCCACTTGCGCGAAATTGAAGACATTCTTGTGGGACGGCAGCGGCAGACCCTTGATCTTGGCATCCAGGAAGGCCTTGATGTCCCCCAAGGTGCGCAAGTTGCGCAGCTCCTCGTTTTCGATGTGGATGCCCAGGGTTTCCTCGACCAGGATCACGATCTCCACCATCAGCAGCGAGTCGATCCCGAGGTCCTCCAGCAGCCGGGTTTGGTCATTTCCCTCCCGGATCACCGGGCGCGCTTCCGGCTCCACAAAGCGCTCGATGATGCCCATCACAATGACGGGAACCAGGTTTGGGTCGCGTGTCCGGTTGAAGGCGATGGCGGCTTCAATGGCCCGTTCGGGGCAGCGCTTGAGGGATTCCCGCAGTTGTTCTTCCTTGGGCTGGGTGATCTCCATGAGGGTCGCGTTTGGTCGATTTTGCACAGGAAGCCTTTTGGTCCCCTTGATTTTGCTTGGGATAGGTCGGTCGCTCTGTTCTGTAAACACTGAATTTCACCGGGCGGTAAATCCCATGGGCGGCCGGTGTGTCCCTTCCCCATAGTCAAACCGTGAAAGCATTTGCAAAGTTTCTTGCCTGTGCCGCCGAGGGTGGCGGCCGGCCGCTTTTGTTGCGGCGCCTGTGGGTGCCCGTGTTCATGATGGCCGGCATCGGTGTGCTGTCCGGATCGCCCGGGGTGCAAACCGGCGACTGGTCTTTCATCGGCATGGACAAGGTGGGCCATTTCGTCGTGTTCGGGCTGCTGGCGATCGCCTGGGCCCGCGTGTTTCCACGACACTCGTGGTCCGCCGGCCGGGTGGTGCTGCTGGCCACCGCCGCGGCGGCCGGTTTCGGGGCGCTCGACGAACTGGTCCAAGCCTTCAATCCGCACCGCACCTTCGAATGGCAGGATTGGGTGGCCGACGCGGCCGGGGCCCTTGCCGGCGCGGCCGCCTATGTGTGGCTGCGCCCGGTGCAAGCCTTTCTCGAACTGGAATTCCGGCATATCCGGCGCTTGCGCTTGCCGCGGCCGCGGACAAACTGACGCTTCTCAATGAGCGATCGGCAAGAGACGGCCCGCCGCATGGCGGCGCTCCGGCGCGAGATCGAGCGCCACGAGCGCCTGTACCGCATCGAGAACGCGCCGGAGATTTCGGATCAGGAGTTTGACCGGCTGGTCAGGGAGCTGGAGGACCTCGAGGCCCAGTATCCTGAATTGGCGTCCCCGGACAGCCCCACCCGCCGCATCGGCGATGACCGCCAGCCCGGCTTTGTGACGGTCCGGCATTACCAGCCGATGCAATCGTTGGACAACACTTACAGCAAAGAGGAATTGTTCGAATTCGACCGTCGCCTTGCCCGCCTCCTCGGCGCGGAATGCCTGACTTACCTTGTTGAGCCCAAGATCGACGGGTTGGCGATCAGCCTGGTGTACCGCCACGGCCGGCTGGAACGGGCGGTCACCCGCGGCAACGGCGAGGAGGGCGACGATGTCACCGCCAACGTGCGCACCATCCGCAGCCTGCCGCAGACTCTGCCCGGTGCCGACGCGATCGAGCTGATGGAGCTCCGCGGCGAAGTCTACCTGACCTTGGCCGAGTTTGAGCGCCTCAACCGCGAGCGGCAGCAAGCCGGTCTGCCCCGGTTCATGAATCCGCGCAATTTGGCCAGCGGCACCCTCAAGTTGCTGGACCCCGGGCTCGTGGCGCAGCGTCGCTTGGAAATTGTCTGCTACGGGGCCGGCGCCCTTCAGGGCATCTCTTTCGCCTATCAGCATGAGCTGCGCGAACACTTCCTGCGGTGGGGGCTGCCCACCCTTGAGCGGGTTTGGCTGGTCCACGGCATCGCAGCCGCATGGCAGGCCATCCAGGAGTTGGATGGGTTGCGCGGCCAGTTCGCCTACCCGACCGACGGGGCGGTGCTGAAATTGGATGACCTTGCCGGTCAACGGCGTGCCGGCACCACCGCCAAAGCGCCGCGCTGGGCCATCAGTTACAAATTCCCCGCGGCGCAGGCGGTGACGCGCCTGCGGCACATCACCATCCAGATCGGCCGCACGGGGATACTCACCCCCGTGGCGGAGCTGGAGCCGGTCGAGATTGCAGGCACCACCGTAAGCCGCGCCACCTTGCACAACGAGGACGAAATTCGCCGCAAGGACATCCGCGAAGGCGATTGGGTCGTGGTCGAGAAGGCCGGCGAAATCATCCCCGCGGTCGTGCGGGTGGTGCTTGAACGCAGGCCCCCAGGGATCCCCCCGTTCGACTTCCAAGCCCGCATCCGGGAACTCGGCTACGCGGCCGAGCGCCTGCCCGGCGAGTCCGCATGGCGCCTCAAGTCCAGCGACAATCCGCTGCAGTTGCGCCGCCAGCTCGAGCATTTTGCCGGCCGCAATGCCATGGATATCGACGGGCTCGGGCCGGAAATCATCAAGCAGCTCGTCGAAACCGGCTTGGTCCGCGACATTGCCGACCTGTACGGCCTGCGCGAGGAGGACCTCCTCGGCTTGGAAAAAGTCGGCGAAAAACTGGCCCGCAAATTGATCGAGTCGATCGCCGCCAGCCGCGATGCCGACCTGTGGCGCGTCCTGCACGGCTTGGGCATCCCCTTGATCGGCGCGGAAACCGCCAAGCTGCTGGCCGCCACGTTCAGGTCGATCGGCCCCCTGATGCAGGCCAGCGCCGCCACCCTCAATGCCATCGAGGGAATCGGACCGAAAATGACCGAGAGCCTGGTCGCGTACTTCTCCGATCCGGTCAACATCGAGCGCATCCGCCGCCTTTACCAGGAGGCCGGCCTGAAAATGGAGTCCACGCTGCCGCCGCCCGGCAAGGGCGGCACCCTCGCCGGCCGTACCTTTGTGCTGACCGGAACCCTGCCCCACTGGTCCCGCGAAGAGGCCAAGGCGCGCATAGAGGCCGCCGGCGGCAAGGTCACCAGCAGCGTCAGCCGCCAGACCGATTACGTCGTCGCCGGCGACGCGCCCGGCAGCAAGCTCGCCAAGGCCCGCGAACTCGGCATCCCCGTGCTCGACGAGCAGGGCTTGCGGCAGCTGCTCGAATCGGGCGGATCGGGCGGAGCCGTCTGAGCCGTCCGTTCCGCTCAAATCTGCCAATCCGCCTGGCCGCTGGCCTCGTGCAGGCCGCACTCCCGCTTGAGCCCGCCGAAACGGGTCTGTTCGGCGGTCATCCCCGCTTCCAAGGGCTTGGTGCTGTGGACATCGCCCACACTCACGTAGCCCTTCTCCCACAGCGGGTGAAACGGCAGATCATGCGCCCGCATGTACGCATACACCGCCTTGTCCGTCCAGTCCACAATCGGATGGATTTTCACCGTCCGGTTTTGGCGCTGCACCACCGGCAGGTGTTCGCGCGTCCGCCCCTGCTCCCGCCGCAGCCCGCTCAACCAGGCCTCCGCCCTCAGCTCCCGCAACGCGCGGTTCATCGGCTCCACTTTGTTGTCCCGGTTGTAGGCCGCCAACCCCTCAAGGCCTTGTTCCCAGCGCCGGCCGTAAATCGCCTCCTGGCGCGCCGCAGTCCATAACGGCGTCACCACCTTCAGGTTCAGCTGCAACCGCTCGGTCAATAGCTCCGCATACCGGTAAGTCTCCGGAAACAAATACCCCGTGTCCACAAACACCACCGGAATCTCCGCCCATACCCGCGTCGCCAGATGCAACATCACCGCCGCCTGGATCCCAAAACTCGTCGACACCACCAGCCGGTTCCCAAACCGCTCCACCGCCCAGGCCACCCGCGCTTCCGCCGTCGCCCCCTCCAGCACGCCCGCTTCCAGCCATTCCTCTTGCCTTTTAATCATAGGTTCCTAAGGCAATGGACCTCTGATAATTGGCTAAGCGGTTGCAAGGAAAAAAAAAGGTCATGGACAGGCGGGGTGAATGGGGACAGGCATGGTGGAAATAGGGACAGGCATGAAACGGGGGTCAGGGACAGTGTATTTGGTGGGAGCGGGCCCGGGTGATCCGGAGCTGATCACGGTGAAGGGGCGGCGGTTGATCGAAGCGTGCGATGCGCTGGTGCATGATCATTTGGTGGACGCGCGGATGCGGGGCTGGGTAAAGGCGGGATGTGTGGTGCGGGACGTGGGCAAGCACAGTAACGGCGAGCGGGTGGAGCAGGAGCGGATCACGGAAATGTTGATTGAATTGGCGCGGGCGGGGCTGCGGGTGGTCCGGCTGAAGGGCGGGGATCCGTTTATCTTTGGGCGCGGGGGTGAAGAGGCGGAGGCGCTGCGCCGGGCCGGCATTGCCTACGAGGTGGTGCCGGGGGTGACGGCGGCCCTCGGTTGCGCGGCGTATGCGGGGATACCGCTGACGCACCGTGCATGGAGCAGCGCGGTGAGTTTCCTGTCCGGGCATGAGTGTCCGGACAAGGGGTGGGGGGGCGTCGATTGGGAAGCGCACGCGCGCAGCGGGGCGACCTTGGTCTTGTACATGGCGATGGGGCGGTTGGAAGCGATTTGCGGGCGGCTGGTGTCGTGCGGTCGCCCGGCCGCCACGCCGGCGGTGGTTGTGCAATGGGGGACGACGGAACGCCAGCGGGTGGTGCGGGGTCCGTTGGGCCGGATCGCCGCGCTGGCGCGCGCCGCGGGACTGGAGTCGCCGGCCATCGTGGTCATCGGCGAGGTGGCGGCGCTGGGCGCGCCGCCCGAGTAGGGCGAAAAAAAACCGGCGCCTGGGCGGTCGCCGGTCGGGTAAAGGCTAAATGGGGTGGCGGTCGAACCGGTTCTTCAGACCTTCTCGACCTTGCCGGCTTTGAGGGCCTTGGTGCTGACCCAGACGCGCTTGACGGCGCCGCCCGGCAGGCGCACCCGCACGCGCTGCAGGTTGGGCTTGAAGGTGCGGCGGGTTCGTTTGGCGACGTGGGTGCCAATGCCGCCGCTTTTCTTGGTAAGGCCCTTGCGATGAATGATGTTGCCCAAGGTGCGGGTCTTGCCGGTGACGAAACAAACGCGTGCCATGATGGGTGCTCCTGTGGAAAAGCGGCAGACCGTAGGCGGGCGCCTGGTCATGGCAAGTTTTTTTTAACCGGCCGGCGGCGGGCGTGGAGAACCTGGAATTTGCGTCCCATGTGCTGCGGGTGCAGCAGTTCCATGAGGCTGTGTTTGGCGGCGGAAAATCCGCCGGCACCCCCTTTCAGAATATCGGCAATGGCGGGCGCGGCGTGGCGCACAAAGAACGCCTCCTGGGATTCGAGGGTGACGCAGTGAAACCCGTGGCGGGCGAGGCGCTCCTCGAGCTCGTCCCAGATCAGGTGGCAGGTGATGTCCGCCTCGCCGGCATGCGCCAGCAAATCGGCGCCCATGCGGTGTCCGGCGTAGGTGCGCCCGGTGCCCTGTGGGCGGCAGGTGAGGGCGGTGTGCCGGTCCAGCCCGTAGTCAAAAGCCACCAGCAGGCCGGACCAGTCGGCCCGGCACAGGCTTTCCAGCAGCGCATGGGCGCCGCTCGGCCAGTCAACGACATGACCCTCCGGGGCGGTGTCGGGCAGGGGCGGGAGCGGCGCGCGCGCCGGGATGCTCGTCCAGGCGAGGCCGCCGGGTTGGACCGCGACCGCCGCCTCCTCCCAGCCGGAGGCGCCGCGGACAAAGCGCCGGAACGGCTGGGCATCGAACACTTCATTGGCAAACACGATGCAGGGGGACGGCAGCGTCAGGGGGTCGCCGGGGCGCAGGACGCGGGCTTCGCGGAAGGGATGGGGTTGGATGTGCTCCAGCAGTCCGCCCGCGGTTTCCGGGCCGAGTTCCACAAAGGCGTGGGCTTCGGGTGGACCCTCCGCGAGGGCGCACACGGCCTCGACCACCAGCATGGCGAACACCGGCCCGATGCTGGCGGCGGTGTAGAAATCGGTCCCGGCGCGCCGGCCCACGCGCGCCCGGTCGCGGGTGTAGTAGCCGATCCGCGGGTGGTACAGCACGCAATCGATGAACGCGTCCAAGGGCAAGCAGCCGGCGCCCGGCGGCAGGCGGCCGCGCAGGGCGGCGAGCAGTTCCGCTCCTGCCGGATACAACGGGCCGATGTCCATGGCGGACCCAATGGCGCAGGTCCGGTCCGTTGCGCCAATCAAAAAAATCGTGCATGGCGGATGGGGACCGCCCATAGTGCGCGTCATGATCAAGGAGGTGCTCAAGTTGCTGCTGGAAGGCGAAGCGGTCCGCGCCGAGGCGATGGCCGCCGTGCTCGGCGTCTCCAAGGAGGAGATCGAGGCCACCCTGGCGAAGCTGGAAGAGGAGCGGATGCTGCTGGGCTGGCGGCCCGTCATCAATCCCAAGGCGCTCGCCGAAAACGAGGTGCAGGCCCTGATCGAGGTGTCCATCATCCCCGAGCGCGAGGGCGGCTTCAACCGCATCGCTGAGCGCATCGCCCGCTTCGACGAGGTCGTCACCTGCTACCTGATGAGCGGGGGCTACGACCTGCTGGTCATTGTGCGCGGCAAAAACCTCCTGTCGATCGCCACTTTCGTCTCGGAGAAGCTGGCCACCCTGGGGCCGGTGCAGTCGACCGCCACGCGGTTCATGCTGCGCTGCTACAAGATCGACGGGTTCCTCGTCGGGCCCGATCCGCAGGAGGAGGCCAAGCCGGCAATCAGTCCCTAACCGGCTGAATCCATTTTTCACCTCCAGCGGGTCCCCTTGTCCCGGATCATTCGGCCATGAATTATGAACACATCATCGCCCGCCGCGTGCAGGGCCTGCAGCGCTCCGGCATCCGCGACTTTTTCGCGCTGGTCCAACAGATGCCCGACGCCATCTCGCTGGGCATCGGGGAGCCGGACTTCGTCACCCCATGGAACATCCGCGAGGCGGCCATCTACGCCCTGGAGAAGGGCAAGACCAGCTACACGGACAACCTCGGGCTGTATGCGTTCCGGCGCGCCGTGACCGCCTATGTGGAGCGGACGTTCGGCCTGTCGTATGATCCCCGCACCGAGTGCCTGATCGGGATCGGCGTCTCCGAGGCGATGGATACCGCCATCCGTGCCCTGGTCAATCCGGGCGACAAGGTGCTGTACCACGAGCCCTGCTACGTCAGCTATTCCCCGAGCGTGCAGCTGGCCGGGGGCGTGCCCCTGCCGGTGCCCACGCGCGCGGAGGACGCGTTCGCCCTGCGGCGTCCCGCCCTCGAGGCGGCCTGGCAGCCGGGCACCAAGCTGCTCATCCTCAATTTTCCCACCAATCCGACGGGGGGCGTCATCGAGCGCGAACACCTCCAGGCGATCGCTGACTTCGCCATCGAAAAGGACCTCGTCGTCCTCAGCGACGAAATCTACGCCGAACTCACCTACGAGGGGCGGCACGTGAGCATCGCCAGCCTGCCCGGCATGCGCGAGCGCACGGTGTTTCTGCACGGGGTGTCAAAGGCCTTTGCCATGACCGGATTCCGCATCGGCTACGCGTGCGCGCCGGCGCCCGTGATCGAGGCGATGATGAAGGTCCACCAGTACGCCATCATGAGCGTGCCGATCTTCGTCCAGGAGGCGGGCATCGAGGCCCTGCGCAACGCCGACGAGGCGGTCGCCCGGATGCGCGATTCGTACCGGCGGCGGCGCGACTTCCTGGTACGGCGCTTCCGCGAGATGGGACTCAAATGCCACCTGCCGCAGGCCACGTTCTACACCTTCCCCGACGTCACCCCGACCGGGCTGGACGGCAAGACCTTCGCCACCCGGCTGCTGCAGGAGGGGCGGGTGGCGGTGGTGCCGGGCACCGCCTTCGGCCGCGACGGGGCCGCCTTCGTGCGCGCCAGCTTCTCCACGGCCTACGCCCGGATCGAGGAGGCCTGCGACCGCATCCAGCGCTTCATCGACACCCTGTGAGCGATGACCGGCGGCCTCCAGACCGTGGCGCTGGTCGGGCGCCCCAACGTCGGCAAGAGCCGCCTGTTCAACCGCCTGGCCGGGCGCCGGCTGGCCATCGTGCACGACCAGCCGGGCGTCACGCGCGACGTCAACGCCGTTGTCGTCAACAACCACTACACCTTGCTGGACACCGGCGGCATCGGGCTGGTGGCGGACATGGACCAGGCGAAGCTGGTCGCCGCGGCGGAGGCGCAGGTGTGGCTGGCCGTGGAGGCCGCCGACCTGATCTGCCTGGTGGTGGACGGGCGCGAGGGGCTGCGGCCGCTCGACGAGACCATCGCCGAGCGCCTGCGCCGCAGCGGCAAGCCGGTGGTGGTGGCGGTCAACAAGATCGACCACCCCGGCCTCGAGGACCGGGTGGCCGAGTTCGCGCCGCTGGGGTTCGCGCCGCTGGTGGCCGTCTCCGCCGAGCACGGCGCCAACCTGCACGCCTTGGAGCGGGCGATCGAGGCCGTGGTCGGGCCGCCGCCCGCGGCGCCGCCCGCGGCGCCGCCCCACCGCATCCATCTCGCCTTCGTCGGGCGTCCCAACACCGGCAAGTCCAGCCTGTGCAACGCGCTGCTGCAGGCGGAGCGGCTGGTCGTCAGCGAGGTGCCGGGCACCACCCGGGACGCGGTGATGCTCGACCTCGACTACACCGCGCGGGACGGCCGGACGGTGCCCTTCCGGCTGGTCGACACCGCCGGATTGCGGCGGCGCGTCAGCCATTCCATCGAGTATTTCAGCGCGGTGCGCGCCCGCCATGCCATCGCGGCGGCTGACGTGGTGTTCCTCGTCATCGACGCCGTCAGCGGCGTGACCCAGCAGGACAAGGCGCTCGCCGGCGAGATCCTCGAGGCGGGCAAGTGCGTGGCCCTGCTGGTCAACAAGTGGGACCTGGCGATCGACCAGTTCCGCGCCAGCCCGCCGGACGGCTACGACAGCATCGACGCGTTCCGCAAGGACTACACCCGCCGCGCGCTCGAGCGCCTCTTCTTTCTGCCGGACAGCCCGGTCCTGTTTGTCTCCGCGCTGCGCCGGTTCGCGCTGGAGCGGGTGTTGCGCACGGCCCGCACGCTTTGGGAGACGGCGGGGCGCAGCCTGCCCACGCCGCGGATCAACGCCCTTGTGCACGAGCTGCTGCAGGCGCGCCAGCCGCGCCACATCGGCAACCGGCGGTTCAAGGTCTACTACGCCGTGCAGACGGGCAACCGCCCGTTTGTGTTCCGGCTGTTCTGCAACCGCGCGGCCAATCTCGACGACAGCTATCGGCGCTATCTCCAAAACGGCTTCATCCGGCATTTCCGCCTGGCCGGCTGTCCGGTGCGCTTCGAGCTGCACGGCAAGGAAAGGCGCGCCGAGGGGGTGCACGAGGCGGGCAAGGCATGAGGACGGTGTTCATGGGCTCCGACTCCGTCGCCCTGCCGGTGCTGGAGCACCTGCGGGCGAACGCGCCCGCCGGTGTGCGCATCGCGGCGGTCTACACCCAGCCGGACCGGCCCGCCGGCCGCGGCCAACGGGTGCGGCCCAACGCGATCAAGGTCTGGGCGCTCGCCGCCGGCATCCCGGTGCGCCAGCCGCCGCGGTTCGGGCCCGAGGAATCCGAATTTCTCCGCCGCGAGGCGGTCGAGCTGGTGCTGGTGATGGCATACGGCCAGCTTCTGCCGGCGGCCGTGCTGGACGCGGTGCCGTACGGTTTCCTCAATCTCCATGCCTCCCTGCTGCCGCGATTGCGCGGGGCCTCGCCCATTCAGACCGCGGTGGCCTGCGGCCTGGCGCGGAGCGGCGTCAGCCTGATGCGCATCATTGCGCGCCTGGACGCCGGACCGGTGGCCGATGCCGAGCCGGTGCCGATCGGGCCGGACGACACGGCGCAGGACTTGGCCGCCAGGCTGGCCCGCGCCTGCCTGCCGCTCGTGGACCGCTGCCTGCCGCGCTTGGCGCAGGGGCGCCTTGAATTTGCGCCCCAGGACGAGGCGCGGGCCAGCTACTGCCGCATCCTGGAAAAGAGCGACGCATGGCTGGACTTTCATGCCCCGGCCGCCGCGTTGGCCGCCCGCGTGCGCGCATTCCAGCCGTGGCCGGGCACCACTTTCCCCTGGCAAGGCCAGGACATCCGCGTCCTTGCCGCTGCGGCCGAGCCCGGCGCCGCCCCCGGCGGCGCCGCGCCCGGCATGCTGCTGGATGGCCCGCCCGGCTCTGTGCGGATCGCCTGCGGCGCGGGGGTCCTGCGGGTCCTCGCGCTGCAGCGGCCCGGCGGCCGGCCCCTGGCGGCGGCCGAGTTTGTGCGCGGCTTTCCCCTGCCGGCCGGCGCCCTGCTGCAAAGCCGCCCCATGCGGCCCCTGGAAAGCCCCGTCCCCTTTCCCCGAAACCGCAGGCGACAATCCCGCTCGGAGCCAACATAGGCCGTTGACCCGGCTCCTGATTTCACCCATAGCCTGAGGAATGATGCCACGGCCCGTTCGCATTTCCGCGCTGCTTGTCCTGATCCTCGCCTTGTGGCCGCTCGGCGCATGGTCGCAGGCCGCCGCGCCCGCCGTCAATGTCCAGCTCGCCAATCTGCGCAGCGACGTGGACCGGCTCGACCAGATGGTGCGCGCCCTGCGCCTTGAGGTCGAAGCCTTGCGCCGCGAGAACCGCGAGACCCAGGAGTGGGTGAAGACCCAGCTGGCCGGCGCCGGTCGCGATGCGGTCACTTCCGCCCAGCTCAACGCGGTCCTGCGGGACTTCGAGCAGCGAGTCCAGAACATGAACAAGGCCAGCCGCGAGGCCGTCGTCAACGAGGTCTCCAAGGAGATCGAGCGGCTCGCCGAGCAGACCCAGAAGGCGATCGCCGCGCTGGCCAAATCCATCGAGGACCAGCCCCGCCTCGACCAAGTCGTCACTTTCAGCGACGATTATCCGCGCACCGGCCGCTCGTACCGCGTCAAGAGCGGCGACTCGCTCGCGCGCATCGCGCGCGAGATGGGCTCGCGCGTGGAATGGATCCGCAACGCCAACCGGCTCGCCTCGGACACCATCTTTCCAGGACAGGAGCTGTTCATTCCCATTCAGCAGTAACGCCATGACCAGAAAAACGGGCTTGGGGCGCGGACTGGGGTCCCTCATCAGCGCCGGTGTGGCGCCCGCCAAGGCGCCCAAATCGAAAAAAAAGAAGAGCGGCCGGAAGGAATCCGCCGAGGCCGATCGCACCCGGATCGCCGCCGCGCCGCCGGAAGCGCCGGCCGCGGCGCCGGCCGCCCCGCCGGAGCAAACGCGTCCCCTCGCGGGCGGTCCCCAATCGGCTCCGGACATGCGCGAGACGGCCCCGGGCCTGTATGAAATCCCCGTCGCCCGCATTTCCCCCAACCCGCGCCAGCCCCGCCGCGAATTCCATGAGGACACGCTCCGCGAACTCGCCGACAGCATTCGCGCCGAGGGGCTGCTGCAGCCGATCGTCGTGCGCCGCAAGCAGGACCGTTTCGAGCTGATCGCCGGGGAGCGGCGCTGGCGGGCCTGCCAGCTGCTCAAGCTGAAGTTCATTCCCGCGCGCGTCCTGGAGGCGAGCGAGGCTTCCAGCGCCGTCCTCTCGCTGGTGGAAAACCTGCAGCGCGAGGACCTCAACCCGATCGAGGAGGCCAACGGTTACGCGAGCCTGCTGAAGGAATTCGGCCTCACGCAGGAGCAGGTGGCCGAGCGGGTCGGCCGCAGCCGCGCCGCCGTCGCCAATTCGCTGCGGCTGCTGCAGCTCGAGCGCGAAATCCAGTCTTACCTGGTCAAGGGCATCCTGTCCACCGGGCATGCCAAGGTGCTGCTCGGCGTCGACAACAGCGAGACCCGCCTGCTGCTCGCGCGCCAGACCATCGAGCGCGGCTGGAGCGTGCGCGACCTCGAGCAGCAGGTCGCCCGCGCCGCCCATGCCGGCGACCGGTCCCCCAAGGCGCGCGTCGTGCCCGCGGCCGAACAGGCCGCCATCGAGGACCTGCAGAAGCAGCTCTCCAGCGCCTTCAGCACGCGCGTGCTGCTGCGCCACACCCCGCGCAAGGGACGCATCATCATCGAGTACTACGGCAACGACGACCTCCGCCGCATCATGGAAAAGATGGGCCTGCCCTGAGCCGCGCCGTTTGCCCGGAGCGGCCTCGCCGCGCCGGCCGCCGGGGGAGAAATTTCCTTGAAACTTGGCGGGTCCGGCTCCAGCGTGCCCCCTTTTCCAACCCGCAGCCACGCCCATGCTGAACATCATCATCTCCCTGCTCACCTTTGTGCTGATTCTGGTCAGCCTGTTCCTCATCCTGGTGGTCCTGATGCAGCGCGCCAACACCAGCTCCGGAATGGGCTCGGCCTTTGGCGGCGGGGTCGCCGAATCCGCTTTCGGCGCCGAGACCGCCAACATCCTCACCCGCGCCACCAAGTGGGGCGCCTTCGCCTTCTTCCTCCTCGCGCTGGGACTGTACCTGCTGTATCTGGCCCGCGAGAACGCCGCCAAGCCGGCCGCCGACGCCTTCCTGCCTGATATCCCGGTGCCGGTCCAGCAGTCCGTTCCCGCCCCGGTGAATGAACCCGAGCCCGCCGCGCCCGAGGCCGGCGAGACCGAGCCGGAACCACCGCCGGCGCCCTGACGCGTCCCGCATGCCCCTCGCCCGCACGCTTGCGCTCGCCGCGATGATGCTCGCGGTGTCGCCGGCCGCCCTGCACGCGCAGTTCAAGTTCCGCGAACCGCCCGGCCGCCGCCCGCCCGCAGCCCTGCATCCCGATGACGGCGCCCTCGTGTGGGAGCGCTTCCAGCTCGGCCGGGCGGTCGGCTCCTTCGTCCTCGAGGGCGAGCTGGTGTACCGCCCGGCCCGCGAGCCGTCGCGCCAGCTGTTCTTCCGCATGGAGGGCGACTGGCTTCCGGAGCGCGAGCGCACCCGCCTGATCCTGCAGCGCGACGACGGCACCGTCAGCGCCGCGGCGGTCGAAGTGCGCGGCGGCGCCGCGTTCGCCCTCGACGATGACCGCCCCCCGGAAGCCGCGCGCACCCCGCTCGATGACGCCGCGCTGGCCCGGCCCCTGGTCGAGGACCTTCCCTTCAGCCGGGCCGATCTGCTCATGCCCTACCTCCACTGGCCCGCGCCGCGCTACCTCGGCCCCGACCGCCACCTCGGCCGCCCCGCCCACCGCTTCGAGCTGCTCAATCCCAATCCGGACGGTTCGCCCGCCCGCGTCGTCGTCACGCTCGACGCCGCCCACGCCGCGCTGCTGCGCGCCGACCTGCACGAGCCCGACGGCCGGCTCGCGCGGCGCGTCCGCGTCGGCGGCTTCCGCCGGTTCGGCGAGGACTGGATGTTCAGCGAGCTGGATTGGGAAAACCGCGCCGCCCGCGAGAGCATGCGGCTTCTCGTGTATTCATTTTTCACTTCACCCTGAACGCGCCGCGCCCCGGCGCAGGGGGCGCCCCGCCGCCTCGCGAATCTTTCGCGGATGGCAACACTTTTTTGTTGTAATTTTTGCGAACATGCCTAAAGAATCAGGGGCAAGTATTCTGAATCCGCTACACAGGACCGCTGATGAAAGGGAAATCCACACCTTTGAGTTTCGAGATTGACGCCGCCACGGCGTCGGGGCTGGAGCGGCTCTGCCGCGAGTCCGGGGGCGTCCCCATGTCGAGGCTGATAGACCTTGCGATCGACAAGTTCGATTACAAGAAAGTTTCCCGCAAGGCGGGCGGGAAACGGCGTCAATTATCGGTCCGCCTCGCGGACGATAAGAGAGGCTCGCTGGAAAGGATCTCCAAGTCGGAAAAGGTGAGCATGGCCCACCTGATCCGGCTGGCTCTGGAGTCCTTGCTGGAATCCGCCAACAAAACAACCATACAAAAGGAACTGAAAATGGCCAAACAACCCAAACCTGCCAAGAAGGCCGCGAAGAAGCCGGTCAAGAAGGCTGCGGTCAAGAAGGCAGCCAAGAAACCCGTCAAGAAGGCCGCCAAGAAGGTCGCCAAGAAAAAGGCGATGCCCCGCAAGGCGGTGAAGAAGGTGGCGAAGAAGGTCGCCAAGAAGGCGCCTGCCAAGAAGGCGGCGAAGAAGGCGGCCAAGAAGGCGCCGGCGAAAAAGAAGTGATGGCGGGTCCTTGGACCTGATTGTTTGTCTCCGCAACAATCCCCCTCGCGCGAGGGGGATTTTTTTCTCCGGCAGGTCCGGGCAAAATGGCTTGCGGCGGGGCGGGGCGGCGGTGTGATGGCCGCGACAGGAGACACGCATGAACATGGGCGAGAGACAGGGGCAAGCGATTGAAATGCGCGCGGGGACCTTGGTGGTGCCGGACTGTCCCGTGATTCCCTTCATTGAGGGCGACGGCACCGGGCCGGACATCTGGGCGGCGGCGGTGCGCGTGCTGGACGCCGCGGTCGCCAAGGCGTATGGCGGGCGGCGCGCGATCGCGTGGAAGGAGGTGTATGCCGGGGAGAAGGCCTTTCGCCTCACCGGCAACTGGCTGCCGGATGAGACGCTGGCGGCGTTCCGCCGCTACCGGGTCGGCATCAAGGGGCCGCTGACCACGCCGGTCGGCGGCGGCATCCGCTCGCTCAACGTGGCGCTGCGGCAGGAGCTCGACCTGTACGTGTGCCTGCGGCCGGTGCGCTGGTTCGCGGGCGTGCCCAGCCCGGTGCGGCACCCCGAGCTCATTGACATGGTGATTTTCCGGGAGAACACCGAGGACATCTACGCCGGCATCGAGTTCGCGGCGGGCACGCCGGAAGCGGAGCAACTGCAGACCTGGCTGCGCACCGCATTTCCGCAGAAATTCGCCAAGGTGCGGTTTCCCGCGACTTCGGGCTACGGTCTCAAGCCGGTCTCGCGGGAGGGCACCCGCCGGCTGGTTGCCGCGGCGATCGACTACGCGCTCGCGCAGGGGCGCACCAGCGTGACGCTGGTGCACAAGGGCAACATCATGAAATACACCGAGGGGGCGTTTCGCGACTGGGGTTACGCGCTGGCCAAGGACACCTATGGCGCGACCGAGATCGACGGCGGCCCGTGGTGCCGGCTGCCCGGCGGCCTCGTGATCAAGGACGTCATTGCCGACGCCTTCCTGCAGCAGATTCTCACGCGGCCGGCCGAGTACGATGTGGTGGCCACGCTGAACCTCAACGGCGACTACATTTCCGACGCGCTGGCGGCGCAGGTCGGCGGGATCGGCATCGCTCCCGGCGGCAACATCAATTACCGGGACGGCAACGCCATTTTCGAGGCGACCCACGGCACCGCCCCCAAATACGCCGGGCAGGACAAGGTCAACCCCGGCTCCGTCATCCTGTCCGGCGAAATGATGCTGCGCTACCTCGGGTGGAACGAGGCGGCCGACCTTGTCATCAAGGGCATGGAGGGCGCCATCGCCCGGCGCCAGGTGACCTATGACTTTGCGCGCCTGATGGAGGGCGTGCAGCCGGTCACCTGTTCGGGGTTCGGGGACGCCGTGATCGCGGCGATGTGAGGGACCGGGCGATGTCCGTCAGTGCGCCGCCCCTCCGCGCCCCGCAGCCGGCCCTGCAGGCCTTGAAGCGGCGCATGGAGACGGTGATCCGCGGCAAGGCCGAGGTCATCGACCACGTGCTGATCTGCCTGTTGGGGGGCGGCCACCTGTTGCTCGAGGACCGGCCGGGGATGGGCAAGACCACCCTTGCGTACGCGCTGGCGCGCGCGCTGGACGGCACGTTCCAGCGCATCCAGTTCACCAGCGACCTGCTGCCCGCCGATGTGCTGGGGGTGTCGGTCTACAACGAGAAACTGCGCGATTTCGAGTTCAGACCGGGACCGGTGTTCACTAACATTCTGTTGGCCGACGAGATCAACCGCAGCACACCGAAGACGCAAAGCGCGCTGCTGGAGGTGATGGACCGCGGGCGGGTGTCCATCGACGGCCGCACCCATCCGGTCGGGCAGCCGTTCATGGTGTTCGCGACGCAGAACCCCGTTGATTTCGAGGGCACCTTTCCCCTCCCGGACAGCCAGATGGACCGCTTCTTCATGCGGCTCGAGATGGGCTATCCGGCCTTTGCCGACGAACTGCTCATCCTCGAGGCGGGGTTGCGCCACTACGACCGCATTCCGCAGGACGCGGTGGTGCCCCTGGCCGCGGTGCTGGAATGGCAGGCCGCGGTCGAACGGGTCCATGTCGAGGCCAGCGTGCTGGACTATCTGTTGCGGCTGGTGACCGCCACCCGCAGCGAGAGCGCGTTCGCCTGCGGGGTCAGCCCGCGCGGGGCGCTCGCCCTCAAGACCGCCGCGCAGGCGCGCGCCTTCTACCACGGCCGCGACTTTGTCGTGCCGGAGGACCTTGCGGAGATGCTTGAGCCGGTGTGTGCGCACCGGCTCAAGCCCGTCATGCACGGGACCGACCCCCTTGAGGAACGCCGGCGGGTGTGCGGCGTCCTGCACCACATCCTGGACACCGTGCGGCCGCCCCTGCCATGAGGGCGGGCGGTCACACGTCGAAATACATCAGGTATTCGTGCGGATGCGGCCGCAGCCGCACCTGGTCGTATTCGTGCATCTTCAGCTCGATGAAATTGTTGATGAAGTCCGAGGTGAAGACATTGCCCTTCAGCAGGAAGGCGTGGTCCTTGCGCAGGGCCTCGAGCGAGAGCCGCAGGCTTTCCGGCACGGTGTCAAGGTTGGCCGCTTCTTCCGGCGGCAGGTCGTAGAGGTTTTTGTCGACCGCCTCGCCGGGGTCGATGCGGTTCTCGACGCCGTCGAGCCCGGCCATGAGGATGGCGGAGAAGGCCAGATAGGGATTGGCGGACGGGTCCGGGCAGCGGAACTCGACGCGCTTGGCCTTCGGGCTCGGGCTGTAGGTGGGGATGCGGCAGATGGCCGAGCGGTTGCGCGCCGAGTAGGCCATGATCACCGGGGCCTCATAGCCGGGCACCAGCCGCTTGTAGGAATTGTTGGTGGGGTTGGTGATGGCGCACAGGGCTTTGGCATGCTTGAGGATGCCGCCGATGAAATGCAGCCCCGTCTCGCTCAGCCCGGCGTAGCCGTCGCCCGCCATGACCGGCGTGGAGCCCTTCCAGATCGAGCAGTGCACGTGCATGCCGGAGCCGTTGTCGCCGAACAGCGGCTTGGGCATGAAGGTGGCGCACTTGCCGTAGCGCGCGGCCACGTTCTTCACCACGTACTTGTATTTGCACATCTTGTCGGCCATCGCCAGCAGGGTGTCGAAGCGGAGGTCGATCTCGCATTGGCCGCCGGTGGCGACCTCATGGTGATGCGCCTCCACCTCCACGCCCATCCCCTCCAGGGTCGCGACCATCTCGCTACGCAGGTCCATCAGCTTGTCCATCGGCGGGACCGGCAGGTAACCCTCCTTGTAGGGAATCTTGTAGCCCAGATTGGGCATTTCCTCGGCCCCCGCGTTCCAGATGCCCTCGATGGAGTCGACGAAGTGGGACATCTGGTTGCTTTCGCTGCGGTAGCGCACCTCGTCGAAGATGAAGAATTCCGCCTCGGGCCCGAAAAAGGCCTTGTCGGCGAACCCTGTGGACTGCAGGTAATGCTCGGCCTTGACCGCCACGCCGCGCGGCGAGCGGGAGTAAGGCTCGCGGGTGATGGGGTCCTCGATGTCGCACAGCAGGCTGAGGGTGGGCACTTTGGTGAACGGGTCCATGAAGGCCGTCCGCGGGTCGGGAATGACCAGCATGTCGGAGGCCTCAATGCCCTGCCAGCCACGGATCGAGGAGCCGTCGAAGCCGAGGCCTTCCTCGAACGCGTCCTCGCTGAAGCTGCCGGCTGGAACCGTGAAGTGATGCCAGCGGCCGTGGATGTCGCAGAACTTCAGGTCGATGAAGGCCACATCCTTGTCCTTGATCAGGTTGATAATTTCGTGCGGTTTCATGGTCGGTGATGGGTTGATCGGTGATGGTTGCTGGTTGCGGGATAAAACCGGTCTTTGGCCTTTGGCCGCGGAAATTTTCCGCTCATGCGGCTGCGCAGTGTGGGCGTTCAGGAGCTTGGGGGCAAGAGCAAAGCGGTGCGGGCGCTGGTTTTCCGCATGAGGGAGCGGAGGCGCGCGAGCAGGTCGGCGGCGGAGGCGTCGCCGAGCCAGCGGGCGAGCTTCTCGCAGAGGGCGGGGTCGTCCGGCAAGCGGGACAGGTTGCTGTTGGTTTCGGCGCGCAGGTGGAATTCCAGCTGGCGCAGGTGGTTGTAGTCGCGCAGCAGCGCCCGGCCGGGGTGGGGCGGGATCAACCCCTCGCCGACCAGCGCGCGCAGCAGGGCGCGGGTGGAATGCGCGCGCAGCGCCGGGTAGCGGTGGCCGAGCGCGAGGGCCCAGCGCTGGGTGAGAAACTCGATATCCACCAATCCCCCGGGGCCGGACTTGAAGGTGCGGGCCGGCTCGAGCGGGTCGGTCTTTTCCTCCAGCATGCGCTGGCGGGCGGACGCCAGCTCCTGCCATTGGGCGGGGGTGACCGGCCGGCCGCCAAACAGGCGCTCCTTGCGAAATTCCGCGAACGCCTGGGCCAGCCCGGGATTGCCGGCAACGGGGCGGGCGCGCGTGAGCAGCTGGACTTCCCAGAACCGGGCCTGGCTGCGATGGTAGCGCCGCAGGCGGTCCATGCTGACGACGAGGGCGCCGTCCGCGCCGTGCGGCCGCAGCCGCAGGTCGATCTCGAAGGTGCGCCCGAGCGGGTGGTTCCAGCCGAGCAGTTCCAGCAGGCGGCCCAGGGCGGCCAGGCTGCCGGTGGTGGCGCCTTGCGGCGCGAGCACCAGCAGGTCGAGGTCCGAGCCGAGCGTCAGTTCGGCGCCGCCGAACTTGCCGAGGGCCACCAGGCAGCAGCCGCCGTCCGGATCGGCGCGCGCGAGCGCGGCCTGGCAGGCCGCCTCGGCGAGACTGGACAACTGGGCCTCGGTCGCCTCGAGCGTGCCGAGCCCGAGCAGGTAGTTGCTGGCGATGCGCACCTGCTCCGCCTTGACATACAACCAGAGCCAGCGGGCAAAGTCCTGCTTTGGGCCGTGTTGCATGGCATCCCGGTGGTCGGCCACGTCCTTGTTTCTGCGCCCGGTGTAGCCGGCCAGTTCCTCCATGATGGACGGATGCCGGATGAGCAGTTGGAAGATGAAAGTGCTGCGGTCAAACAACAGGCACAGCATGCGCAGCAGCGGCGGATGCGCCTCGCAGGCCTTGAGGAACAGGTGGCGCGCCCGGTAGGTTTCGGCGAAGGCGCTGACGCGGCCCAGGGTCAGCAGCGGGTCGGCCAGGCCGGCAAAGACGGCCGGGAAGGAGCGGCTCAAGCGCAGGAACAGGGTCATCTGGTCGCGGGTGATGGGACGGCGGTCTGTCCCCGCGATCACGTTGCGGAGGATCGCCCCGCCGGCCTCAGCCCGTGTGCCAAACCATTCCTGGAGCGACTGCCGGACCGCCGGCGCGGCCTCCCCCGTGGTGAAAAAGGCCAGCCATTCCGTGCGCGCCGGGTCGGTCGCGGCGCCCGGGAAGAGCCGCTCCCAGTTGGCGCGAACGAGGCGGCGATGGCGCTTCAGCACCGCGTGGAGCGCTTCCCAGTCGGCAAATCCCAGTCCTGCGGCGAGCGCCGCGCGCCCCTCCGCGGTCTGCGGCAGGCAGTGCTCGGGTTGCTCCTCCTGCATCTGTAGCCGGTTCTCCAGCCGCCGCAGGAAGCGGTAGCTTTCCAGCAGGCGATGGACCGTGTTGCGCTGCACCAGCCCATAGCGGTTGAGTTGTTGCAGGGCCTCGATGGTGTTGGGCGTTTGCAGGAAGGGAAACCGGCTGCCGTGGAGCAACTGCAGCACCTGCACGAAAAACTCGATCTCGCGGATGCCGCCGGTGCCGTTCTTGATGTCGCGCGCGAGCGCGTCGGCGCCGACCACCTCCGCCTCGGTGCGCGCCCTGAGCTCGGCGATTTCAGCCGGCAGTGCGGCCGGGGCATGGCGCGGATAGCGGAAGCTGTGGATCATTTCCGCGAACTCGTGCTCGATTTCGGGCGACCCATGGATGCGCCGCGCCTTGAGCAGTGCCAGCCGCTCCCACGTCTGGCCGCGCGTGTAGTAGTAGTCGATCAGCGCGGTCAGGGAGGGGGCCAGCGGCCCGGCATCCCCTTCGGGCCGCAGCCGCAAATCCACATGATACAGCAGCCCTTCCGGGGTGCGCCGCTGGATGGCGCGGCAGGATTCGGCCAGCATGCGCTGGAAAAAGTCGCGGTTGTGCAGGGCGGTGGGGCGCCCTTCCCGCCGGCAATGCCCTTCGCCGTCGTAGCAGAAGAGCAGGTCGACGTCGGAGAAGAAGTTGAGTTCCCGGCCGCCCAGTTTGCCAAGGGCGAACACGCAATAGGCGGCGGGGGCGTCCGCCTCCTCGTTCCATGGCACACCGTGGCGCTCGATGAACGCCGCGTGGGTGTGGGCGATGACGGTGCCGATGCAGAAGTCCGCCAGATGGGAAGTTTCCGCCAGCACGGTGTCGAGCTGGTCCGCGCCGGCCCAATCGCGCAGCGCCAACCGCACCGAATGCATGCGCCGGAACCGACGCAAATCATCGAACGGAGCGCCGCCGTGCCGCGGGAAGGCGGCCCAGCGGGTGGCCAGCCGCCCCGGCCCCATCGGGGGACCAAATGGATCCGCCTCGCGGCACAGCCACTCGAGGCAGTCGGGATGGGTTCCCAGCCACCTGCGGTAAACGGGGCTATAGGCGAGCACCCCTTCAAGGGCCCGGCAAAGGTCCGGCTGCGCGGCCAGTTCCTCAAGCAGCAGGGGCGACGCTTCCGGCAGCCAGTCACTCAGCTTCCCCTTCATCACGCGCCCGGCATCGTGCCGGTCCGCCGGTGCATGGTCAAGGCCGGCGGCACGGCCGTGCACGCTTGACGCCTTCTCCGCCGCGGCTTGCACTGGGCCACCATGGGGGACCCAACCAGCCAGCGCATCCTGGTCATCGATGATGACGCGGAAGTCCGCTATTCGCTCAACCGGGTGCTGTCCTCGCGCGGCTACGAGGTGGGCGAGGCCGGCAGCGGCGAGGCCGGCATTGCCGCCGCGCGCGCCGACCGTTACGAGGTCATCTTCCTCGACAACCGCATGGAGGGCATGAGCGGCATCGAAACGCTCCAGCACCTGCGCACCGTCGCTCCCGATGCCATGGTGATCCTGATGACCGCGTTCGGCACCACCCAGACGGCGATCGAGGCGATGAAATTCGGCGCCTTCGATTACATCATCAAGCCCTTCGACCTGAAAAAGGTGCTGGCCCTGACCGAAAAGGCCATTCAAGCCAGCAGCGATCTCAAGCGCTCGCGCGGCTTGGCCTCGCCGCTGCTGGATAGCGAGGACTACCAGGAGGGGATTGTCGGCACTTCCGAGCCCATGCAGGCGGTGTTCAAGGCCATCGGCCAGGTCGCTACCAGCGACGTCACCGTGATGATCACCGGCGAGAGCGGCACCGGCAAGGAGCTGGTCGCCCGCTGCATCCACCGGCACAGCCTCCGCTCGGCCCGGCCATTCATGGCCGTCAACTGTGCCGCCATCCCGGAAAACCTGATCGAGTCGGAGCTGTTCGGCCACGAAAAGGGCGCTTTCACCGGCGCGACCCAGCAGCGCCTCGGCCGGTTCGAACTGTGTGACGGCGGCACCCTGTTCCTCGACGAGATCGGGGACATGGCCCTTCCCACCCAGACCAAGATTCTGCGCGCCCTGCAGGAAGGCGAAATCCAGCGCGTGGGCGGCGAAAAGACCATCCGCGTCAATGTGCGCCTGATCGCCGCCACCAACCGCGACATCGAGGCCTTGGTGCGCGCCAAGGCCTTCCGCGAGGACCTATATTACCGCCTCAATGTCATGCGCATCCGCATGCCCAGCCTTCGCGACCGCCTGTCCGACGTGCCGGCCCTGGTGGACTTCATGCTGCAGCGTCTGCAAAAGGAGCGCAAGGGGCGGGTCCGGAGAATTTCCGATGATGCGTTGCGGGCGCTCTGCCGCTACAGCTGGCCGGGCAATGTGCGCGAGCTGGAAAACACCATCCACCGCTGCGCGGTCGTCGCGCAAGGCCACACCATCCTGCTCAAGGACTTGCCCGCCGAGATTCTCGAGGCGGTCGGAGCGCAACCCCTGGCGGAACCGGCGCCGACCCCCGCCACCGAACCCATCGTCGCGCCCCCGCAGCCTACCGCCGACCAGCTGTGGGAGCTGCTCTATGCCCGCCTGCGCGCGGAGCCGCCCGGCCGGCTCTTGGAATCCGCCGAGCGGGAGTTGATCCGCCGCGCCCTCAAAGAGACCGCCGGCAACCACGCCAAGGCCGGCGCCCTGCTGGGCATCACCCCGGCCACCCTCCGCAAGCGGGTGGCCGCTTATGGGTTGAAGGAATCTTGAACCGGAACCGGTACGGCTCCCTTCGCCGGGCTCGCCGCCTCACCGGAAAACGCCTGCGCCGCCAGCTTCATCAGCCGGGCTCCCGCTATCCGGAAACGGAAAACATCCTTCCACAGGAAGCCCGCCACATATTTGTGGTGATAATAATCGATCTCCTCCTGAACCTGCTGCAGCGTTCGCGCGCCCGCGACCTTTTCAATCAGGCGCACCTCGTTGAACAGAAATTCCGGGAAAAAAAACAGGAGTATCGGACGCAACGCGCGCACCCGCCAGTAGAGCACCCGGTCGAGCACAAACCCCACATACGCCTCGGGTGCCAGTCCGTATTGCGCGCAGATGGCGTGCCTGAATGTGCGTCTTGCCATTTTTTGGCGGCGTTTCGTATCAACTTCAATGCATCTGTAAACCAAGTTTTCCTTCTCCTGCCAATTTTACAGGGGCTGGATGGACCATGCTTATTACAGCGCACTTGCGCCCTTCGCCAATTCGTGGGGCGGACTTGCTGCACCAACGGTGCGCCCCGGTCGGTGGCGCTACAGTGCCGAATCGGTGCGGTAGACGCGCTGGGTGCGGGCGGACAGGGCGCACAGGGCCTCCCACTCGATTTGGCCGGACCACTGGGCGAACTGGCTGACGCTGATGGCGCAGCCGGCGGAGCGGCCGATGAAGGTGGCGACCTCGCCGACCGTCGGCGGCTGCGGCAGGTCGGTGACATCGACCAGCGTCTGGTCCATGGTCACCCGACCCAACACCGGGCAGAGCCGGTCGCGGATGATGACCTGGCCGCGGTTGCTGAGCCGGGTGGACAGCCCGTCGGCGTAACCGGCCGTGAGCACGGCGACGCGTGACGGCCGCCGCAGGCGGCAGGTCTGGCCGTAGGAGATGGGGGTGCCGGCCGGCAGGTCCTTGACGAGGCCGACGCGGGCATGAAAAGACAGGACGGGCTCGGTGACCAGATCGCCGAGCAGGGAGCCGTGGCCGGGACGCACGCCGAACTGGAGCAGGCCGACGCGCGCCGCGTTGAAGGGTCCGCCGCGGGGAAACGACTCGATGCCGGCGCTGTTGTCGGCATGGACCAGCAGTTGCGGCAGGAGCTCCGGCGGCAGGTGCCGCAGGCAGGCAAGAAAGCGGGCGCGCTGCAGGGCGGTGAACTCCGGATCGGAATCGGCGGAGGAAAAGTGGGTGCAGACCCCGTCGAGGCGCAGGTGCGGCTGATGGCGCCGCACCGCCTCCAGCAATTCGGCAAACCGCTCATGCCACACGCCGAGCCGGCCCATGCCGGTATCGATCTTGAGGTGCACCTGCGCCTGGCAGTTCATGCGGGCGGCCAGCGCGGCGAGGGCGGACGCCTCCTCCGGGCAGGACAGCAGCGGCCGCACGCGCAGGCGCAGCGCCTCCTCGTATTCATCGGGCAGCAGCACGCTGAGAACCAGGATGGGCCAGCCGGTGCCGACCTCGCGCAGACGCGCCGCCTCCTCGAGGTTGGCCACGGCGAAGGCATCGGCTTCGGCGCGCATCAATCGGGTGACCACCGGGGCGAGCCCGTGGCCGTAGGCATTGGCCTTCACCACCGCGATGTAGGACAGGTGCGCGGGCATGGCCTCGCGGATCGCCTTGAGGTTGCGTTCAAGCGCGCCGAGGTTGATGACGGCCCAGGCGCGCAGCTTGTCGGGATGGAGGCTCATGACGCGCGGTGGCGGCCGGCGGACCAGCGCGCGAACGAGGGCTCCTCGCACAAGTACGGGGTTGGCGGCCCGGCCTCCAGCAGTTGCGGGAAGGCGCCCAGCAACTCCGGAATGCGCGCATCCGGGTAGGGAAGCGCGCCCGGCCAATTTCCCGCCTTGCCCAGCCCGAACACGGGTATTCCCCGCGCCGATACCTCCTGCGGGGTGACCGCGCCGCGCACGAAACCGCCCGGCGCGCCCGGCGCGAAACGGACATGGTGCAGGTGCCCGGCACGCCACGGCGCCGCGGCTTCCGCAGGCGCGTCCCGTCCGGGGCCGACCAGGCTCGCGCAGGCCAGCTCGAGGTTCTGGTATTGCAGGCAGCGCCAATGGCGCAGCGGCGGCAGCTCCTGCAGTCCGCGGATAAACAGGGCGGCCAGCCGCAGCCCGAGGGTGGAGCCGGGACCGCGCGCGTACAGCACCCCCGCCAGGTCGGACCAGTCCAGCCCGGCGGCGCCCAGCAACCGCCGGAGCAGGGCGTGCAGCGCCTCGACCGAGCCCGCGTCGCTCGCCTCGCGGCGGAGCCAGTCCCCGTTTCGCAGAACGGCGGCGAGCGTCAGCGGTCCGGCGGCGTCCAGCAGCAGCCAGTCGCCCTGCGGCAGGTTGTCAGGCATACTGGCGCCTCAGGTTGGTGGGAGGGATGCCCAATTCATCGCGGTACTTGGCGACGGTCCGGCGCGCGATCGTGATGCCCTCGCCCTTGAGCATCTCCACGATCTTCTGGTCGCTCAGCGGTTTGCGGGGCGACTCGCCGGCGATGATGCGCGCGATGCGGTCCTTGATGGACGTGTTGGACACCTCGCGGCCGTCCTCGCCCTGATAGCCCGGCGTGAAGAAGTACTTCATCTCGAACACCCCGTGCGGCGTGCGGATATATTTGTTGGCGATGGCCCGGCTGACGGTGGTCTCATGAACGCCGACGCTTTCGGCTACCTGGCTCATGGTGAGGGGGCGCAGTCCGGCCGGCCCCCTCTCGAAGAAATCGGCCTGGAACTTCAGCAACGCGCGCGTGATCCGCTCGATGGTCTGCTGGCGCTGCTCGATGGCGGAAATCAGGAAGCGGCCGCTGCGAAACAGTCCCTGCAGGTATTCGCGGTCCTTGCCCGTCAGCCGGCCCTTGGCCAACAGCTGCTTGTAGTCCGGGTTGATCCGCAGGCGCGGGATGAAGTCGTTGTTGAGGATGATTTGCCACTGCCCGTTGGCATCCTTTTCGACCGTGACATCCGGCTCGATCACGTGGTTGGTCTCCTCGGCGAAGCGGCGCGCCGGCGCGGGGTCGAGACCGGCAATGACCTCGATCGCCGCCTCCACCTCGCGCATCGGCACCCGCAGGGCGCGGGCGAGTTCGGGAATGCGGCGCCGCAACAGCAGTGGCCAGTGCTTCTGGACGATGCGTGCGGCCAGCGATTGCCCGAGGCCCTTGCGCTGCAGCTGCAGCAACAGGCATTCCTGGACCGACTGCGCGCCCAGTCCCGGAGGGTCGAGGCCGCGCAGGAGGGCGACCGCCTTCTGCACCGTGGCAAGCGGCTTGCCGGACATCAGCGCAAGGTCCGAAGGGCTGGCGGTCAGCAACCCGGCATCATCGAGACTGCCCAGCACAAACTCGAGGGCCTCCAACACTTCGGGGTCCTCCTCGACCAGTCGGGCCTGTTCGAGGAGTTCGGCTTGGAAGGAGGGGGGCGCGGTCAGCGAGTCGAAAAAGTGCTGGCGCCGCCGGGCATCCTCCGAGGTGTAGGGGATTTCGCCGGCCTCCTCGTTCAGATAGCCGTGCCATTCCTCGCCCATGCGATCGAGCACGGCGAACGCGTCGCTGAAATCGAGCGTCTCCTCCGCGTCGCGGGGCACCTCGATTTGCGGCTCGGCCTCGGGCTCGTCGCCGGGGGCATCCGGCTGCGCGTCGGGTCCGGCCGGGGACGCCTCGGCGGCCTCCAGGGAGATGTCGTCGTACGGCAGCTCCTCGAGCACGGGGTTGGTCTGCAACTCCTCGAGGATCGCCGAACGCAGCTCGAGGGCGGACACCTGCAGCAGTTTGAGGGACTGGCGCAACTGGGGCGCCAGCACCATGGTCTGGGCCTGCTTTTGGACCTGCTGCAACCCTTGGGCCGGCATGGTGGAATCCGGTTAGCCGGAGGTCTCGGCGGGCGCGACGGGAACGCTGACCGGCAATTCCGCAAGGTCGTCCTCGTAGGCCTGGCCGCCGCGGTACAGTTCGCGCAAATACGCGGCGAGCTTTTCGTGGGTCGGGCCGTAGCCGCGGGAGTAGAGGACGTGCTCGAGGTCGGTCATCAACGCCTCGGCCTGTTGGTAGCGCCGCTCGCGCGGCCGCTCCAAAGCGCGGTGGAGAATCGCGACCAGCCCTTCCGCCATGTCCGGGCGCAGCCGCCCAAAATCCGGCAGCGGCATCCCGCAGATGTTCTGGCGGGAGGCTTCCGGGGTCGGCCCGAGGAAGGGGTTGCGCCCCAGCAGCAGCTCGGCGAGCACCACGCCGCAGGAGAACAAGTCCGCGCGCGCGTCGGTCACCTCGAGGCGGGCCTGTTCGGGGGAGAGGTAATCGCTGCGCCCGGCGATGATCTGGCCCTCGGTGCTGTACATCAGGTTGAAGGCTTTCGCGATGCCGAAGTCGGTCAGTTTCACGTCGCCCGCGTACGACAGCATGATGTTGCGCGGGCTGACGTCGCGGTGCACGATGCCGAGGTTTTTGCCCTCGGCGTCGCAATGGGCGTGCGCGCAGGCCAGCGCGCGGGCGATGCGCGAGACGATGAAGCCGGCCAGCTCCCACGGCACCGCCCGGCCGAGGGCGCGGTGCTGCAGAAAGAACTGCTCGAGGTTCACCCCATGCACGTACTCCATCACCATGTAGTACTGTTTGTGGACATAGCCAAGGTGGTAGGTCTGGACGATGTTGGCATGGATCAGGTCGGCCACCAGCATCGCCTCGCCGAGGAAGTTCTGCCGGAACAGCGGCAGCGCCGAGTACTCCTGACGGATGAACTTGACCGCCACCCGCTTGCGAAAGCCGTCGCAGCCGTGTTGCAGCGCCTCATACACGCTGCCCATGCCGCCTTGGGCGATCGGCCGCAGGAGTTCGTAGGAGAGGGAATCGGCAAAGATTTTCACGGGACGCACGCCATCGTTTTCAGGCAGGCCGGGGCCGCGAGGCAAGCGCTCTTTCCCGGACTGGCATGAATTCTGCGGGTGCGGGAAAATCGGCCTGTCCGCGTTGACAGGGAGGGCATTTGCGGCGATCGGTTGACGGCATGATTCGGTTCACGGAGCGGGCGTTGGCGGCGGTGCGGGCGCTGGGGGCCGAACGGGCCGGCCCGGGTCAGCTGTTGCGTGTGGCGATCCGCGCGGGCGGCTGTTCGGGGCTGGAATACGCCATGGAGTTTGCCGCGCCGGCGGATTCCGACCTGCGCTGCGAACAGGACGGACTGGCGTTCCTGATCGACCGCGCCAGCCTGCCGCGGCTGGCCGGCGCCGAGATCGACTTTGACGACGGCCTGACCGGCAAGGGGTTCGAGATTCGCAACCCCAACGCCGCCTCAACCTGCGGTTGCGGCAAGTCCTTCAATTGAGGCCAGCTCGCCGGCGAACTGCCAGGAGCGCGCGGCCGGCTGCGGCTGCAACAGGGCGAGGCGCCGGCGGAACTCCTCGTAGGTGAGAATCTCGAAGCGTCCGTCGTGGTGTTCGACCAGCGCGGTGTTGGACTCGACCCAGTCGCCGGAGTTGAGGTAATGGACCGAGCCGATCCGCTTGTTCTCCGGCGTGTGGATGTGGCCGCAGATGAACCCGGTGCAACCGTGCTTGCGGGTGAAGGCTTCCACCTGCTGCTCGAAACGGCTGATGTAATTGACCACCGACTTGGTGCGGGCCTTGATCGCCCGCGACAGCGAGAAGTACTCTTTGCCGCGCCAGGCCCGCCACCGGTTGTAGAGCCGGTTGAGCCGCAGCAGGCCCTGGTAACCGATGTCGCCCAGGACAGCCAGCATGCGCGAGTGCTGGGTGACCGTGTCGAAGGCGTCGCCGTGGATCACCAGGTAGCGGCCGGAGGGGCTCTCGTGGATGTAGCGGTCGACCACCTTGAGCCCGCCGAAGCGCAGCGGCAGGAAGCGGTCGAGGATGTCGTCGTGGTTGCCCCGCAGGTAGACCACCTCGGTGCCGCGCTTGTCGATCTTCTTGAGGACCAGGCGGACGAACCGGGTGTGTTTGCGGGTCCAGCCGCCCTTGCGGCCGAGGGACCAGCCGTCGATGATGTCGCCGTTGAGGATGAGGCGCTCGCACTCGCAGTGTTTGAGGAAGTGGTTGACCTTGTCGATCTGGCAGTCGGGCACGCCGAGGTGCACGTCGGACAGGACCACGGTGCGGAAGCGCAGCACCGGCTTCTTGTGGGAATGGTCTTTCATGATGAAGCGGCGGGGCTCAGGCCGGGCAGGGAGTGGAGCTCGGCCAGGTAGGCGTCGATGACGGCCTCCCAGGAAAACGGCAGCACCGCCGCGCGGGCGGCCCGGCCCATGTCCGCCCAGCCCGCGCGGCGGGCCGCCAGCACCGCGGCCTGTCGCAGGAAGGCCGGCGCGTCCCCGGGCGGGGCCAGCAGGCCGTTGACGCCGTCGCGGATGAAGCGCGCGGGTGCGGCGTAGTTGAAGGCCAATACCGGGAGGGCGCTGGCCATCGCCTCGGTGACGACGTTGCCGAAGGTCTCCGTCAGGCTGGCGAAGAGGAAACAGTCGGCACTGGCGTAGTGGGCGGCGAGGTCGGAGCCGCGCCGCATGCCGGCAAAGTGCGCCTCGGGGCAGCGGCGCCGGGCGCGTTCCCGCTCGGGACCGTCGCCCACCATGACCAGCCGCAGGTCCGGCAGCAGCTCCCGCATGCGCGCATGGGCCGCGAGGACAAGGTCGAGGTTTTTTTCGCCGGCAAGGCGCCCCGTGTAAAGGGCGACCGGCGTGCCGTCGGCCGCACCCCACTGGCGGCGCAGGTCGGGGTCGCGCCGGTGGGGTCCGAACAGGTCGGTGTCCACCCCGCGCGCCAACAGGCGCAGGTTGGCAAAGCCGTCGGCCGCGAGCCGGTCCAGCACGTCGCTGGAGGGCGCGAAGGTGCGGAGGGTGCGGTTGTGGAACCGGCGCAGCCATGCCAGCACGGGGCCGCGCAACAGGCCGTAACCGTAGTGGCGGCCGTAGCTGTGGAAGTTCGTGTGAAAGCTGGAAACCGCCGGGATGCCGAGGCGGCGGGCGGCCGCCAAGGCGCTCCAACCCAGCGGTCCCTCGGTGGCGACATGGACCAGGTCGGGGCGCGCGGTCCGCCACAACCGGCGCAGGCGGCGGCCCGCCGGCAGGCCGAAGCGCAGTTCGGGATAGCGGGGAATGGGCAGCCCCGGCACCGGGATCAGGGTGTGGGGACCGGCGCCCGGGACCGGCCGGTCACGGCGCGCGGGGGCAACCACCGCCACCGTGTGCCCGAGCCGGCACAAGCCGGCCACCAGATGGCCCAACGTCATGGCCACGCCGTTGATCTCGGGCGGAAAGGTTTCAGTGACCAGTGCGAGCTTCAAGGGTGATCGGTTTGGCCGGGGCCAACGGGTTCCACGCTTGCCGCGACCCTTGTTTTGACTGCACCATAAGCGCGCAATTTGTCCGTCTGATGGCGGAGCGGTTACACTTTGGTCACAATCGCATGAGTCTGCTGTTCATCGTGGGCCCGACGGCCTCCGGCAAGACCGAGCTCGCCCTGTGCGAGGCGGAGCGCCGGGGCGCGGTCATCCTCAGTTGCGACAGCCTGTGCGTTTACCGGGGAATGGACATCGGCACGGCCAAGCCGACGCCCGCCCAGCGGCAGCGGGTGCCCCATTACGGGCTCGACCTCGCCGAGCCGGATGAGCCGTACTCCGTGGACCGCTACATCCGCTACCGGGATCACGTGCTGGCCCGTTGCCGCGAAGCCGGCGTGCCCGTCGTTGTGGTCGGGGGAAGCGGCTTTTACCTGCGCAGCTTCTTCTTCCCGGTGACCGACACCGTGGAAGTGCCCGAGGCCTTGGCGCGCGAGGTGGCCGCCCTCCGGGAGGCCGAGGGGCTGCCCGGACTGGTGCGCGCCCTGCGCGCCTGCCACGGGCCGGAGGAAACCTTCGCGGGGCTTGACCTTGCCAATCCGCGGCGGGTCGAGAAGGCGCTGCTGCGCTGCCGCGCCACGGGCCGCAGCTATTCCGAACTGCTCCGCGCTTTCAAGGCCTTGCCGCCGCCGCTGCCCGATTGGGACAAGGAGGTGTGGCTGGTCAGCCACCCGCCCGGGGCGTTGGCGGAGCGCATCCGCGCGCGCACCGGGCGGATGCTGGCCGACGGCCTGGTGGAGGAGGTGCGGGCGCTGCGGGCGCGCGGCTTCGAGCGCAACCCGAGCGCGGCCGGGGCCATCGGCTACCGCGAGGCGCTGGCGTTCCTCGACGGGCGCCTGCCCGAAAGCGAGTTGGCCGCGACCATCGCGGCGCACACGCGCCAACTGGCGCACAAGCAGCGGACCTGGTTCCGCCACCAGATTCCGGTCGACCGGCAGGTGGCAGGGCTGCCCTCGGACTGACCCGCGGTGTCCTCAGCGCAGCGCGACGGGGCCCAGCAGGCGGTTCAGGCTGGTTTCGCTGATTTCGCGCAGCCGGGCCCAGCCCAGGGACTCGGTGAACAGGCCGCGGCGCTGTTCGACGAAGGCCAGAAATGCCGCGTCGGCAAGGTCCACTTCCGGGGCGGACCGTTGCACGATGTGGGCAAAGGTGCCGCGGTTGTCCTGCAGGATCATGGGGGAAACCGTTCCCTGTTCCAGGAACTGGATTTGTTCCCACAGACCGGCGCGGCGCAGCTGGAACGGCACGGAAGCCCCGGTGAACGGCTCCACGGTCTCGACTTCCAGCCCGAGCGCGGCGGCGGCCTCGGCAAACGGCTCCTCGGCAATGCGCCGCAGCAGCTCCTCGCGCAGCCGCTGGCCTTCCTCGGCGAACAGCCGGCGCTTCTCGGCGCGCCGGTAATCGGCCGCCACGCGGTCGCGGACCTCCTCGAATCCCGGCAGACGGGCCGGGCTCAGGCCGCTGCGCACCAGCACCACCGCCCCATCCGGCATCTGCGCGATGTCGGAAAAATAGCGCGTGGGGTTGGCGGCGTAAATCCACATCGAGTTGAGAAGCGGCACGGGTATCCCGGTCCAGCCGGGGGGCTGCTCGCGGGGGTAGGGGGGGATTTCCCGCACGCGCACCGCAAACTCCTCCAGCAGCTGCTTGAAGCGGGGCGAGTCGAGTTCCACCGCCTCCCGCCACAGGCGCACGCTGAACTGCTCGCCCTTGCGCGCGGCAATGCGTTTGGCCCGCTCCATGCGCAGATCGGCCGCCACGGCGTCGCGCACCGCGTCAAGGGTCAGTTCCGGCACGGGCTCCTCCGGGTCCTCCGGCACGGCACGCTCCGCCTCGAAACGCTGCCGGTTGGCGGCAAAGTGGGCGGCGAGCTCCGTTTCGGACGGCGCATCGGTCTCGTCCAGATAGGCGGAGGCCTCGAACAGCAGGGCGCGCACGGAGATTGTTTCCGGCACCTCGTAGCGGGCCGGGTTCTCGTTGTAGAAGCGCAGCAGCTCGTCCTCGCCGGGCTCGATGTCGGGTTCGAAGGCGGAGAAGTCCCAATGCGCCAGTTCCAAAGTGAAAGCGGTGCCCTCGCTGACAAATTCCTGCTGCGCCTCAAACAGCAGGGAATAATCCGGCCCGCTCAGGGCTTGGCGCACGCGGGCGATCCGGTAGTCCTCGCGCAGCACCGTGGCGATCGCCTCGCGGTTGAACCGCGCACTGTTCTGCAGCGCGTCCAGCACCGTCTGGTAGGTCTGCGGCGAGAATTCCCCGGTGGCCGGGTCCTGGAAAATGCGCATCGTGGCGACATGGCGGGCCAGCGCTTCGCGGCCCGGCTGCGGGATGCCCAGCTGGTCGGCGATGCCCAGCGCGGCCGCCCGCAGGTAGGCGTACTCCATCAACTGCTCCCGGCCCAGCCGCAGCTCCGGATGCAGGATGGCGCTGATTTCCGCGCCCAAGGCCAAGGCGCGCTGGTCCGCCTCGGAACTCAGGTCGAAGCCGTAATACTTCAGCGACTGGCGCTGCAGCGGCCCCTGGCTGCCGAAGAAACTTTGCGGCCCGATCGTCAGCACAAAGGTCACGATGACGATCACAAGCAGGCCGCCGAACAGCCACTTGTTGTGTTTGAGGAAAAACGTCTGCAGGCGGGTGATCATGGCGCTTTTTGTTGAAGCGCCGGATGCTGGGGGGGCTGCTGTTCCCTGTCAAGGTCCGCCGCCGCCCCGCCCCATTACGCCCCTACTCTTGCTCCTGCTCCTGCTCTTGCTCTTGCTCGTCCCGCTCAGGCCCGGCTGCGAACCGGTTCCGGAGGGAGCAAGAGCAAGAGCAGGAGCAGGAGCAAGAGCGGGAGCGGGACCCCCTCACCTGTTTTTTTTTGGGGGGGTCGCCGGCTCAGGCGTTCCGGTCCAGCAGCTGGGGCAGGGCGGTCTGGCACAGCGGGTCCTGCTCGTGCCAACGCAGGGCCTCGGCATACGTTTTGAGGAGGGGATCGTCCCTGAGCAGGCTGCCGAGCATGTCCGAGCGGCCAAAGTTTTCCAGCGCGTGGCGGAAACGGGACAAATTGTAGGCTGCGAGCGGTTTGGAGGGCCGGTAGGCGGCCCTCTTCAATTCGGCCCGCGGCTCGTCGAGGGTGACCCGCGCGATCCAGTCCAGTCGCTGCAGGGTGCCCAGCGACTCGTTGAGGATGTTCACGGGCACATGCAGCCGGGCACTGATGTCCTCCACCGTCGGGGGCGGTTCGCAGGCGTGGAAGCGGCGGGCGATCATCAGGAAGGCGGCCAGGGTGACCAGCTCGCGGGCCAGCGGGCTGCTGCGCTGCCAGGCGTCCTGGTGGGTGAGGAAATGGACGTTCTGGACCGCGTAGGTGAGCTGGCCGCCGAGCAGGATCAGCACCCAGAAGAAATACAGCCCGATCATCAGCACCGGCACGATGCCGACCGATCCGTATAGGCTCTGGAAGGAAATCACGCGCTGCACGTACAGGATGCTGAGGTAGTTGTTGAGAAACAGCAGCAGGGCGGTCAGGGCGCTGCCCGCCAGGGCCGGCCGGAAGGCGACGCTGGTATTGGGGAAGAAGCGGTAGAACAGGGTCAGCAGCAGCACCAGCATGGCGTAGGACAGCAGTGGCGTGAAGCGGAACGCCAACCGGGCCATTTCGCTGCCAAAAGGCACCCAGTCGAGCATGGCGATGATGTTCGAGGCGGAAAACAGGGCGGCGGAACCGAGGCCGAGCAGCGCGCCGAGGGTGACGAAGGTCCAGTAGAAGACAATGCGCTGGCTCCACGGACGCCCTTGGTGCACGCCCCAAATCTGGTTGAGGGTCGTTTCCACCGAGGTGAGCAGTTGGATGACGATCCAGATGAAGATCAGGGAGCCCATGGCCCCGAACAGGGTGGAGCCGGTGGTGTCGACCTGGTTGAGCAGGCTTTCGGCGCCGGTGACGATCTGGGACAGCAGGGCGTCGAGGGCGTTGGCCATTTCGCTCTCGGCGCCGGTGGGGGGCGAGCCGTCAAGGGCCAGCATCTCCTTCAGCGAGGGGGCGATGAACAGCAGCACCCGCTTGATTTGCGTTTCCGCGTTGGTCTGGATGAAGGAGCTCGAAAAAATCACGACGACCGCGACCAGCGGCCCGAGCGCCAGGAGGGAGGAGTAGCTGAGGGCGGCCGCGCGGGTGAACAGGCCGTTGCGCAGCAGCCCGCTCCATGAGATGCTGAGGATGCGCAGCAGGGCGATCCAGTGGCCCTTGAGGGACGGCTCGCCGCCGATGCCGTAGTCCCAGATGTCCGATTCGAACAACTGGCGCAGGCGGGCCCACGAGCGCCGTGCCCGGTTGCCGGAAGGGGCAGCGCGCGGTATGGCGTCGGGTGGCGGGCCCATGGCAGGGTTGCGGCCGCTCAGGACCCCATTAGCAGGGGGACAAGGTTGCTGTACCAGACCAGACCGACGGCGCCGGCCGCGCCGGCCGCGGCGGCCGCAACCATCAGCGGGAAATACAAGGTCAGCGTGCAGGTGTACAGGCCCAGGCCGAACAACAGGGATGACAGGGCCATCCACAGCCCGGTCGGGTCGCCATTGACCCATCCCGCGGCATAGATGACGCTGAAGAATCCGGCTCCCAGCAGCGCGCGGAACCGGATCAGCGGGAACACCTCGGTGGCGTTGAGCAGGAGGAATATCCCCAGCAACAAGTCGAGCATGCCGAGGAACACCACCGGTTTCTGGAACAGCATTTGGTAGGCTCCCTCCTTCTCGTTGAGGATGCCGTCAATGATGCTCCAGCTCGGGTACAGGACCGACAGGGCGGAGATCAGCAGCAGGATGCCGAGCGTCGGCACCGACAGGCTGGCGGTGCGTTCGCGCCACATCCGGCTCCGGCGCACATGGTGGGTTTCCTTGGTTTGGCCCTCGGCCGCCGCCAGCATGTCCTCGACGCGGATGGCGCCCTGCGGGGAGTCATCCACGTTGAGCGCCTTGATTTCCTCGAGGGTCTTCTTGCGCAGCGTGAGGCGCTTCTTCTCGGGGAAAACTTGGGCGTGGAGCGCCTCGTTGGAGCGGATGGTGACCCAGCTCTCCATGCGCGCGTCGAAGTAATAATGCTCCGGCGTGATCCGGCCCGCCTCGGCCAAGGTCAGCAGCGCGTCGATGGTGTAAGGCCCCTTGGCGGTCTCCTCCTCAGGTCCGCGGATGAAATATTCCTCAGGCATGCCGGTTGAGCCATGCTGCGCATCGGCCTGGCTACAGCAAGGAAAATTGCTAAAGCCGGGCTTCCGGACGGGGTGTGCGGCGCAGGAAAGCGCGTTCCAGGACCTCGGCGTTGCGCAGCGAGGAGCGCAGCCACAGCCGGTAGGCGGCGCGCCGCTCGGCGGGGGACAGGGGCCATGCCGCGGTGGCCTCGGCCAGGCGGCGGCGCAGCTCGTACAGGCAGATGGCGGCGCTGACGGAGACGTTGAAGCTTTGGGTGAAACCGTACATGGGGATATGGACGCGGAGGTCCGCGGCCTGGAGCGCGGTCTGGCTCAGGCCCGCTTCCTCATTGCCGAACCAGAGCGCGACGGGCTGGTCGAGCGGCAGCTCGCCCAGCGGGACGGAAAGCGCTCCGGGGCAGGTTGTGGCGACGATGCGCAGGCCGCGCGCCCGCAGGGCCTGCAGGCAGCCGGCGGAATTGTCGGCGCCCCGCGCGCGGTAGCGGTGCACGTGAATCCAGTTGCCGGCGCCCATGGCGACGTCGCGGTTGGGCTGCCAGCGGTTGCGGTTTTCGACCACATGCAGGTGCTGGATGCCGAAGCACTCGCAGCTGCGCATGACGGCGCTGGCATTGTGCGGGTGATACAGGTCCTCCACCACGACTTGGATGTGGCTGGTGCGCCAAGCGATCACCTCCGCCATGCGCGCCTGGCGCTCGGGGGTGACGAATTGCAGCAGGTGCGCGATCAGCGCCTCCTCGGTCGCGGGGTCAAGCTGCTCGGGCGCGCTCAACTCAATAGGGCAGGGGATGGGTCGCGCACAATTCGAGGGCGACCTGCTTGGCGGCGGCAATGGCGGCGGGGTCGCCGGGACTGGACAGGACCGTGTCGATCGCCTTGGCAATGCGGCGGAAGTCGTCCTCCTGCATGCCGCGGCTGGTGCAGGCCGGCGTGCCGAGCCGCAGGCCGCTGGTCTGGAACGGGCTGCGGGTCTCACCGGGCACGGTGTTGCGGTTGGTGGTGATGTGGGCCTGGTCCAGGGCTTCCTGGGCCTGCTTGCCGGTGAGGTCCGGGTGGCTCTGGCGCAGATCGATGAGAATCAGGTGGTTGTCCGTGCCGCCGCTGCAAAGCTTGTAGCCCATGGCGAGGAAGGCCGCCGCCATGGCGGCCGCGTTGCGCCGCACCTGCTGCTGGTAGGCCCGGAATTCCGGTTTCATCGCCTCATGGAAGCACAGCGCCTTGGCGGCGATGACATGCATGAGCGGGCCGCCCTGGCCGCCGGGGAAGATGGCGGAATTGATCGCCTTGGCGTATTTCTCCTTGGCCAGGATCAAGCCGCCCCGCGGGCCGCGCAGGGTCTTGTGGGTGGTGGTCGTGACAAAGTCGCAGTGCGGCACGGGGTTGGGGTGCTCGCCGGCCGCCACCAAGCCCGCGATGTGGGCGATGTCGGCCAACAGATAGGCGCCGGCCTTGCGGGCGATGGCGCCCATGCGCTCGAAGTCGATGGCCCGCGGGTACGCCGAGGCGCCGACGGTGATCATTTTGGGGCGCTCGCGCATCGCCTGTTCCTCGAGGGCGTCGTAGTCGATGCGGCCGGTGTCCGGGTCCACCCCGTAGTGGACCACCGAATAGAGTTTTCCGGAAAAGTTGACGGGGCTGCCGTGGGTCAGGTGGCCGCCGTCGGAGAGGTTCATGGTCAGGAGCTTGTCGCCCGGCTGCAGGACGGCGGTGTAGACCCCGAAGTTGGCCTGGCTGCCGGCGTGCGGCTGGACATTGGCATACTCGGCGCCAAACAGCTGGCAGGCGCGGTCGATGGCGAGCTGCTCGACCTTGTCGACCCACTCGCAGCCGCCGTAGTAGCGTTTTTGCGGATACCCTTCGGCGTACTTGTTGGTGAGCACGCTGCCGGTGAGTTCCATCACGGCGGGCAGCGTGAAGTTCTCGGAGGCGATCAGCTCGAGGTGGGTCTGCTGGCGCCGGCGTTCTCCCTCGACGGCGGCGTACAGCTCGGGGTCGAGTTCGCGCGCGGGGGCCGGGTTCAGGGCGATGGTGGCGGTGCGGTCTGTCATGGTGGTGCGAGAGAAAACGGTCGATGCCGGGCGGTGTTCAGGCGCAGCAGCCCGATTCCCAGGAGGTGAACTTCCCGACGCGGCGGGCGTGGCGCCCGCCCTCGGGAGCACTGGCGAGGAAGGCGTCGATGATGCGCCGCGCCTCATAGGGGGTGGTGTGCAGCGCGCCCATGCACAGCACGTTGGCGTGGTTGTGGCGGCGGCACAATGCGGCCTCGTCCTCGTAGTGGACTAGGGCCGCCCGCACGCCGGGGACCTTGTTGGCGGCGATGCTCATGCCGATGCCGGTGGTGCAGCACAGGATGCCCGCCTCGGCGCGCCCGGCCACGACATCGTCGGCCACCAGCCGGGCGAAGTCCGGATAGTCGACCGAGGCCGCGCCATCGGTGCCGTGGTCAAGGATGTGGTGGCCGCCTTCCTGCAGGTGCTGAAGGATGGCCGCCCGCAGGGGCAGCGCCCCGTGGTCAAAGCCGATGCTGATTTTCATGTGGCAAAACGGGAGCGGAGGTACTCGAGGATCGAGGGAATGGCCTCGGCGAGGCTGTCGCGGGTGTCCAGATAGGCATCCAGCGACCCGCCAAAGGGGTCGGGCACCTCGCGCGGCCCGCTGGGGACCCATTCCCGGAAATGATGCACCGGAATGGCGAGGTCCGGCCATTGCCGGCGGATCGCATCCAGGTGCGCGCCGGTCATCACCAGGATCAGGTCGGAGACGCGCACCAGTTGGTCGGTAAGCGGGCTGCTGCGGTGATCGGACAGGTCCAAGCCGACCTTGCGCAGGGCGGCGATGGCATTGGGCGAGGCAGGATCGCCGGGAAAGGCGGCCACCCCAGCGGAGCGGACTTGGATCGAGCGCAGCGGGTCGGGCTCGGCCTGCAGGGCGTGCCGGAGGAGGCGTTCGGCCATCGGGCTGCGGCACACATTGCCCGTGCACACCACCGTTATGACCCTGCGCCCATCCTCCATCCTTGCCGCCTCCGCAGAGTAGAGGGAAGGTCGGCCCCGGACGATGTCAAGCGCCGGCCTGCCGGAGGACCCCGAGGTAGGCGCGCACAGCCGCCGCGGTGTCGGCGGCGCGGAGCGGGTCCGAGACCGCGACGATACCGCGGGCGCCTGCCGCGACAACCCGGGCAAGGTTGGTCCGATTGATGCCGCCGATACAGAAGAAGGGCAGCGGCGGCGCAAGGGCGCGGACTTGCGCCACCAGCTCCAGCCCCACGGCGGGATAATCCGGTTTGGTCCCGGTGGGGAAGACCGGACCGACCGCAAAGTAGGACAAGACATCCGCCGCGGCAATGGCGGCGCGGGCCTGGTCGAGGGAATGGGTGGAAAGCCCGAGGAGCCGGTGCGGGCCGAGAGCGGCGCGGGCGGCCCGGATGTCGCCGTCGTCCTGGCCGAGGTGCAAGCCCGCGCCAGGCAGGGACAACGCCACCTCCAAATGGTCGTTGATCAGCAGCGGCACGCCATGGCGGTCGGCCATGGGCAGGACGCGCCGCGCCAGTTCCCGCACCCGCGGCAGCGGCAGCCCCTTGGCCCGGACCTGCAGGAGGCAGGCGCCCCCTTCCAGCAGGGCCGCCGCCTTGGCTTCCCACTGGTCGTCGGCGACGTAGCCCGTGTCGAGGATGGCGTAAAAACCCCCGGCCGGCGCCCGGGCCGGCCGCCGCTCAGAAGGGGTCGCCCCTGGAATCGGTGCGGTCATCCCGGGACTCGGGGAGCTCCGCGTGCGGAACGGCCTCCTCGCGGGGGTGATCGGCGCCCGTTTCACCGGCGCGCGAGGGCACCAGGTCGCCGATCAGGCGGGTGACCCGGATGTGGATGGGTTCAACCGTCTCGATGCCGAACTGCTCCATGAGGGTGGCGCGGATGCGCCGTTTGATGCGCGCCTCCACCTCGCGCAGCGACTGGTTGGCGCGCAGGTGGATGGCCACCCGCACGCCCAGGCGGCGGCCCCGCACAAAGTGCCGGCAGCAGGCGCGCTCGATCCCCGTGACGCCGGCCACGGTGTTCTGCAGCACCCACCGCAGCGTCCGCGGCGAAATCTCGACGTCGCCGCCCTGCGAGCGGAACGGCACGATGCCCCGCCGCGACCGTTGGTAGCGATGGATCAGATACAACAGCGCCAGCAGCAGGACGGCCGCCACCGCGAGGTGGCGGTACGGCGGCTCCAGCAGGTGGTTGAAAAGCTCCGTGTAGGTGCGCATGGCTTGCGGGTGCGGCCGCGGGGCGCGCCGGTCAGATGACCGGCTCTTCCGGACCGCGCGGCGCCTCGCGGCGCACGCCGTCCACGATCACATCGACCCGCGACACCTCCTTGTTGGTCATGTTCTCGACCCGGTCGCGCACCGCCGCCTGGACGCTCTGGGCGACCTTGGCCAGCTGCACGCCGAAGGTGAGGATCAGCTTGACGGTGATGTGGTAGGAGCCGTCGCCCAGCTCGCGGATGCTCACCGCGGAGGGGTTTTCCCGGCGCCCGCCGAACAGGCCGGCAAGGTCGTCCTTGATCCCTCCGCTGGCCAGACCGACCACGCCCGGGACCTCGCGCGCCGCCATCGCGACGATGGTGGCGACGACTTCATTGTTGATGCTGATGCTGCCCAGTCCGGAATCCTCATGGATGGATTCCCCGGGCTCCACAGGCTCAAGTTGCTGCATTTCTTCCATAGGTGTGCGCGACGGGTTGGGTTGAAGGTTACGCCAGGCACGCTAACGCGGTTCCACGCTTTCGAAAAGCGTTTTCGGCGTCCGCTGCATGAATTCCTCGATGAAGCGGGTGGTGAACGCGCCGCGGACGAACTCCGGATCGTTGATGATCGAGCGGGCGAAGCTGATGTTGGTGTGGATGCCGCGGATCAGGTACTCCCCGAGCGCCCGGTTCATGCGGGCCAGCGCCAGCGAACGGTCGCGCCCGAAGGTGATCACCTTGGCGATCATGCTGTCGTAGTACTTCGGCACGGTGTAGCCGCCGTAGACATGGCTGTCGACCCGCACCCCGTGCCCGCCCGGCGGGTAGTACAGCGAAATCGGCCCCGGGCTCGGGGCGAAGTTCATCAGGGGGTTCTCGGCGCACACCCGGCATTCGATGGCGTGGCCGTTGATGCGCAGCTCCTCTTGGCGGCGCTGCAGCGGCGCGCCCGCCGCCACGCGGAACTGCTCCTTGATCAGGTCGATGCCGGTCACCTCCTCGGTGACGGGGTGCTCGACCTGGATGCGGGTGTTCATCTCGATGAAGTAGAAGCGGCGGTCCTTGTCGACGAGGAACTCGATGGTGCCGGCGTTGGTGTAGCCGCAGGCCTTGGCGGCGCGGACGGCCGCCTCGCCCATGGCCGCGCGCAGCTCGGGGGTCATGAACGGCGAGGGGGCCTCCTCGATCAGCTTTTGGTGGCGCCGCTGCACGGAGCAGTCGCGCTCGCCCAGGTGGATGACCTCGCCGTGTTCATCCGCCAGGATTTGGAATTCGATATGCCGGGGCTCCTCGATGTATTTCTCGATATAGACGTCCCCGTTGCCGAAGGCCTTGGTCGCCTCGGCGCTGGCGGCGGCGAACTCCTTCAGGAAGGTCACGGCGTTGTGGGCCAGCCGCATGCCGCGTCCGCCGCCGCCGGCCACGGCCTTGACGATGACGGGAAAGCCGATCTGCTCGGCCACGCGCAGGGCCTCCTCGGGGTCGCGCACCACGCCGTCGCTGCCCGGGACGGTGGGCACACCGGCCGCCCGGACCGTCTCGCGCGCGACGGCCTTGTCGCCCATCATGCGGATGCTGGCCGAGCGCGGCCCGATGAACTTGATTTTGCACTCCTCGCACTGCTCGGCGAACCCGGCGTCCTCGGCGAGGAACCCATAGCCCGGGTGAATGGCGTCCACATCCGCGATCTCGGCGGCGGCGATCAGGCGCTCGGTGCGCAGGTAGGACTCGGGGCTCGGGGGCGGGCCGATGCAGATGGCGGCATCGGCGAGCTGCACATGCAGCGATTGTTCGTCGGCTTCCGAATAGACCGCCACGGTCTCGATGCCCAGTTCCCGGCAGGCCCGGATGATACGCAGGGCGATCTCCCCACGATTGGCGATGAGGATTCTTTTGAACATGCGGCGGGCGGGTTTATTGGAGCCGGAACAGCGGTTGTCCGTATTCCACGCTTTCGCCGTTCTCGACCAGCACCTCGGCGATCTTGCCGGACAGTTCCGCCTTGATCTCGTTCATCACCTTCATGGCTTCAATGATGCAAACCACCGTCTCGGGCGTGACGCTGTCACCGGGCTTCACATAGGGCGGGCTTTCCGGCGAGGGGGCGGCGTAAAAGGTGCCCACCATCGGGCTTTTGATCAGCTTGGCCGGGTCGGTTTCCGCCGCGGTGGGCGCCGCCGGTGCCGGCACCGCCGGCGCCGCGGGCGCCGCCGCCAAGGGAGGCGGGGCGAACGGCGCGGGAGTCAGCGTCTGGTAAACCGTTTGCACCTCGTCGCTCTTGCGGCAGATGCG
>FWPV01002105.1_pt1 | contig 50427 bp, 46 predicted proteins | sample 2228371 | NCBI WGS metagenome assembly FWPV01 (sample SAMEA103939776, study PRJEB20133) | metagenome | reverse complement strand
GACCCTTGCGGGACTATAACGACTACTTTCAATCCACCTACAGCAACGTGATGTCCTACGAGCAGCCCTGGACTCTTCCCTGGACCTGGTTCGCCTGGCAGGCGAAGCGGGTATTGACGCAGCTTGGCAGAATCTGCATTCCGGATCTGCTTGGAGGACCGGCGCTTCATCCGTTGCGGCTGGCCGCTGGCGCGGCTCTTGCCGCCTCGGCAGTCGCTCTGCCGCGGATCTACGCGGTGTCCGTGTTTCTGTATCTGCTGACTCTTGTTCTCTGGCCCTGGTATGTCTATCCGCGGCTGATCGTGCCTGTGGCGCCTTTTCTTGCAGCAGCTGCAGCCAAGGCCATGCAATCTCTCTCACGAAGAAAGATCACGCTGCCGGCGGCTCCGATCGCCGCAGTGTTTGTCATGTTCCTCGTGGGTGAAGCCGGACGGCAGGCTGCCGTGATCCGGGCTGGGAAGGAAACGCTGGCGCGTGAGTCGGCCATGCACGCATGGGTCCAACAAAACACGGATCCCGCGGCCACGTTTGCCGCGTACCGTGATGCGCTTCTGTTCTTCCGCACGAAGAGGAGGGCGGAGAGCATCCACAGTTCCGTTCGGGAGGAGATTCTCGATCCCGGCGCGCCGGCAAAGCGCCTGGAGGGAATGGCGGAGTGGGCGAGAAAACGAGGGCACGCTTACGTCGTCTATCATCCGTCGGACTACCAGATGCAGGAAGACCTGGCCCGCCGCGTCCGGGAGAGGCTGGCGCAGGCAGGAGAGGCAGTCTTTGAACACGAAGGCCTCGTGATATTCCGTCTGAAGCAGCCAGATTCTGAGCCTTCAGACCGGCAGTGAGACGGCAGCTCCAGGGCGGAGGAAGGCCGGCATTTTTTCTTATCCTGCAATGTTTCAGGACACTGATGCAGGCGGGGGAAATCCGCACTTTCAATGAAAACGCGCTGATTTCAGCCCGGAGCGTGGGCGCCTCGGTGGGTCCGAATTCGGCTGTCAATGAAAACAGGTGCGAGGCTACGGACTGGCGCCGGCTGCGTTTCTGAGAGCGGCGCTGAAGCAGAGCATCAAGCGCAGGCGGGTTTCTGAAGCCATGAAGCGGGTGCGGGGCGCCCAGCGATTTCCATACGGCAGGCGAAACGCGGGTCGAGACCCTGCTGGAAGAGCTGCCGGTGAAAATGGCGCCAAATTCGATTCCTGTTCAAAACATCGGAAACCTCGCGTCTTCCCTGTCAGGAAATCCCGCCCGCAATTCCTGCTGGACGCGGAAAGATCCTGCTCTTGACTCGGATTTCCAGTTCACTTTATGCTCCCTGTGGGAGGATCGCGGAGTGAAGCGCCGTCACGCATTCCTCGTGCTTTGCATGATTCAGACGCAACTGATCCTCTCTCAGACAATCAAATACGAGCGATACCGCGAGCGTCCGGGAACAGCACCCGGCCTCACGTCAGCCAGAACGATGGATCCCGCCACGGACAAGAGCGCGCTTCCGGGTCCGCGAGGCTGGAGTCAGCCGGGGAGCGCAGCGCGGCAAGTCAATGGAGGCGCGAGGGACGAGAATCGAGCCCGCCAATCATTCCTGTTCCTGCCACCTGCAGCTCTCTTGCCCGGACATCCACGAGGATGGCAGTTGTCAAGCCGGACGGGCGACGCCGCTGCAGGCGCCGGCGCACTGGACTATTCCGGCAAAGGCCTGGCTGGAACGACCCAAAGGCTGGGGAGCCTGGACTTCCACCTTTTCAGCCATGGAGTCATGGGGGTCACGCAGCGCATTGGCGCTTTCCAGTTCCACCATTTCAGCAACGGTTTGAGCGGGTCATCGCAACGGATCGGAAACTTCGGTTACACCGTCTGGAACGACGGCACTGTCACAAACTCCCAACGGCTCGGCGCATTTGACTATTACTCCTCGAACGATGGAACTTCCGGCGTCTCGCAGCGCATTGGAAGTTTTCTCTATTACAACGATTCGAAGGGCCGTCAATGCTGGAGCTATCGCATCGGATCCCGGCTTTTCCTGAATTGCCGTTGAGCAGCGCCGTGCGGAAATTGTGGATGCTGTGTCTCGCGGGTCGGCACGCCAGGAACGGGCTGCATCCGTGCGCTGCCTTTGCCACTGGCGCGAGAAGGCTGACCGCTGCTGAGCCTCTGAACTCCTCCGAAAACTGATCCCGGAGTGATACAGTTCGCACGTCCGCCAGAACCACGCCGATTCCCAAGCCTTTCAAGGGGCCGAACGTCGATGAGTGCGGGGTAGCAGTTTTGCTGCGGGGGCAGAATCCGCCGGTCGGCCCGCCGTGATCCTCGCCAAGCGATGGATCTGAACTGCGGCGCCCGAGAGGAATCATCAGGCAGCAAGCGCAGCGTTGGTGCGCCTCCAGAGTGGCGCCTGGTGTTCTGGCCGCCACCAGCCGCCTGAATCCGTCCCGGCGGCCCGCCAAGGGCGGAACCAGGAGGCGACCGGCAAACAGGCGCTGAGGCACCGGTCCAGAAGCGCCTGCAGCCCTATCCTCGACGGCCCTCTCGCAGTGTGCGGGAAACGCGGGCTAATGAGAGGAAGGCACGGACGGCGGGAGCGGCCGCCCGGGTCCCGGCGGCAGGTTCTGCCGCCGGATGGCCCGGCCCGGAAAAACATCGAGGACTTCACCGTGATCGGTCACGACCGTTCCATTGACGACCACATAATCGATGCCCGAAGGCGGGGCTAAGGGATCGTCATACGTCGCTTTGTCCTGGATTTGGACCGGGTCGAAGACGACAAGATCAGCCGCAGCTCCAGGCCTCAGCATGCCGCGTCTTTGGAGGCTGAAAGTTCTGGCTGGGAGAGCGGTCAATCGTGAGAGGGCCTGTTCCAAAGAGACCACTGACAGCTCGCGGGAATACCGGGCCAGTAGCCTTGCCGTGTTGCCGCAGCCGCGGGGATGGGCCGTCTGCCGCTCTCTGGAACGCACTGCGCTGTCGCTTCCGATCATGGTGTAGACGTCCCGGAGAGCACTCTGCACGTCGGCGTCGCTCATTGCGAAATAGATCATCTGAGCCCCGCCGCGCCATAGCAGATAGAGCACGGCATCCAGCTCTGCGCCCAGTTGACGGCTCACCCCCGGCGGCGCGCCCGGCAAGAGCTTCCAGGGCGGCTTCAAGGCGTAGGTCTTCAACCGCGCAGCAACCTCGGGAATGGTCAGACCGTTGAACTCCGGTTCACGAAAGTACGCTACCCGCATATGGCTGCAATCGCTGAAGCCTTCCGCGGCCAGCCTTGCCGCCATGGCCTGAATCAGTTGCGCCCGGAACTGCTCATTTGGGAGACGAACCCGAATCGACTCCAGACCGCGATAGGCCGGGGGCAGCAGAATGTCAAGCGAAGTCGACGAAGCTGCGTAGAGGTAGATGTCCTGGGTAACGATGAGACCGCGCGCGCGCCACTGTTGCAGGAGACCGAGAATTTCCGGCATCCGTCCCCAGTGAAGAGGCGCCGCAAGCTTCAGATGAGAGATGTGCAGACGGGCCCGCGCCTTTCCGGCGGTCCTGAGGGCTTCTTCAAGCGCCGCCTGCTGCTCAAGTCCCTCGTTGCGCATATGCGTTGCGTAAATGCCTCCCCGGCGTGCCGAGGCGCGCACGAGCCGCACTACTTCCTCCTCGGAGGCGCGAACCCCGGGACTGTACTCGAGACCTGTCGAGAAGCCCAGTGCTCCCGCTGCCATTGCGCCCTCGACCAGATCCTCCATCTTCTGCATGTCGTCCTCAGTGCCGCCTTCACGGGACCCAAGCACCATCTGGCGGATCGTATTGTGTCCTGCCAGGGTAGCGACATTGACGTGGCCGCCCGTGGCATCAAGCTCTGCCAGCAACCGGCTGATGTCCCTCGCCGAAGTTCCACAATTTCCCGTGATGACGGTCGTGACACCCATGCGGACGAAATTGGGCGCACGAAACGGCTTTCCGGGGGCAATGTTCTGTTCCACATGAACGTGCGTGTCGATGAATCCGGGGCTGACTACGCGCTTCCAGGCCCAGATTCTGCGGCGGCTGCGGAGTCCGGTCACCCAACCCACCCTCTCGATGCGCCCGTCTTTGACGGCTACGCCGTGCCCGGAGGGCAGCCAGCTTTGCCCGTCGAAGACGCGTCCGAACTCGACCGTGAGATCGTAAACGGGGTTCTGCCACCTCCAGGTGAAGAATGGAAGGACAAGAAGCAGGGTGGCAACACCCGCTCCAGTCAATAGCAGGCCCATCCACCAGGCTGGAGGACGATGGCCGGCCACGGTGCCATTCCGGTTCTTCCCGCGATGTTGCCGGCTCGGTGTCATCACTGGCAATAAGTGGCCACACGGCGTCGGGCCAAGTCTGCTTCTCCCTGTGTCAGGCTGCCAGAACCCAGCCGCGCCAGGGCTTCCCGGTATTGCTGGCAGGCTTTCGGGCGCAGAGCCAGGCCCCGGGACCAATAAAAGTTCGCCAGGGCGAAGTAAAAGGAACCACGATCGGGCTGGATCTGAATCGCCCGGAAATAGTGAGCCTCAGCATCCTCGGGCCTGCGCAGGACATCCCGGTAAAGATTGGCGAGATTGACGTGAGGAAAAGACCAGGAAGGATCCGCGGCAAGTGCTTCCTGGTAATACCGCTCCGCCCGCGCGAAATCCGCCAGGTGGAAGGCAGCGCGGCCCAGCCCGTTCAGCGCCAGCGCCCATCCCGGCTTATGGACAAGCGCCTCCTGGAACCATTTCTCCGCTGCTGACGGATCCTTGTTGGACAAAGCCGCCATGCCGCGCGCGTAGGCCAGACGCGCTCGGCTTTCCGCGCTGGCCACAAGGAGGCTCCGCCACTCTTCCAGCTGAGTCATCTCCTCCCAGGTCAACGGCTGAATGTCGCTCGACTGCCGCCACTGGGAGAATTTCGATTCGCTGAGCTGATCCAGTTTCGGACGCACGCGCTCTCCCAGCTCTCTGACAAGGGAGTCTCCATTGCCCCGCTCTTTCACGAGGTCCTGATAGAGCGCGTAAGCTGAGCGGCCGTTCGAGGAAACCAGCTGACCGGCCTCCATTAGCCCCAGGAACTCGCGCTCTGGGGCGCCGGACCGATACCACAGGAAGAAAACAGCCAGAACGGCTGCACATGCGGCGATCACCCACTTCCTCCGGCCGAGATGCGGAGCCTCCGCGGGCAGATTGAAAGGCGGGGTGGCGGGTCTGGGAGGCGGAGCGGCCTCCGGCGCCGGTGCGGATTTCCCCGTCGGACCCGCGAGCTCCTGCAACCGGCTTCCATCCAGCTCGCAGAACAGCCTGTCAGGCTCATACGTTGTGCCGCATTGCGGACAAACCTTGCATGCACCGCGGGCGAAGAAACTGTCAGTAGAGCCGGCTTTCGGCTCCTGCCGTCTCTGGGATGGAGCTGCCTGGGAAGCCGACGCCGCGGCAGCCGGCTCCGGCTTTACAGATCCGTCTGAAGCGCTGGCTGCATATTGCTGCGAATTGCCGGGGCTTGACGGCTTCGACCCCTCCTCGTGCCACAGCGTCTTCCCGGATTCGATCTCGCGCAGCAACTGTTTCACACGCGGGGTGGCCGCCATGCGCGCAGCAGCCTCCAGACAGGGCCTGGCCTGGTCCCACACCCTGCTCTGCATCAGTTGCCACCCGAGGAAAACATGGCCCGCGAATTCGAAAACTCTCCCGGCATGATCGGGCGCCGGAAGATCGCTGGTCAGCCACTCAAGCGCCGCGGCGAATCCGGGATCCCGGACTGCCTCCGCCCTGCGCAACAGAGACCCGGCGCCATTTTCCGGCCCGCTGCTCCCTCCGGGAAGAAGCATGCAGGCCAAACGGGCGACCGTGCGCATATCCTCGGATGCCCCGTTCCGAAAGTCCTGCTGCGGGTCCGGTGCTCTCAAGCTCCGAACGTGGAAAGCACCCTCGCCTGTGACGATAATGTCTTCCAGGGAGACTGGGCCGAGGAGCTGCGGGGGATTCTGTCCGTGCATACCCTCCAGAAGCCGGAGCAGGCCAAAGAAGACGGAAGCAGCTTTCTCTTCGCTGCCACCGCTCTCCGCCGCCACGTCCTTCAACGTCTTCGGCGCAGCCCGATCCTTCACGAGGAACGGCCGCCCACGGAACGTGAATGCGAAAAGGTTTGGCTCACGGGTGTCCGGCGGGCTGCCGGATGGGGCCGCCTGGCGGACGAAATCGCGCTGCTGCTGGAGGCTCAGCTCCCCGGCGCCGACGTTTTCCAGCAGGATGCATTCCCTGTTTTCGATCACATCCCGGACCAGCCAGGCGAGCTGGTCTGCGCTGGTCCACAGGCATTCCTTCAGAAGAAACCGCCGCCAGTAAAAATGCTGTCCCGCCTGCAGAAGGCCTGTGAGGGCGCCGCAGCCGGGGCACCTGGAGTCGAAACGGGAGGCCTCCGTCCCGCATTTGCGGCACCGCACGCTGTTCGCCTCCACCGCTGCGCCCATTGCCGCTTCCCGTCAATCGAACAGGATGACGCTGGCCTTCCGGACCACCTGCGAACCCTGCCGAAATCCGCGTGCGAGCAATTCCGCCACTGCCTTGCTTCTGTCGGCCGGATTGCTGCGGCGGGTGACACGGACCATCGTGTGTTCAACGGCCCGGAAATCATCGTTCCGTGATGGAGCGATTTCGGTGATCTCGGCCGCCTCGAAGATCTTTTGCAGCGCCTGTTGCACTTCCGGGAATTGCCGCTGAGGATCGAGCCGGCCGTCGGCAAAATCCGCGCACTCGGCGGCGGCGCGGGCGGACAATCTCTGCCAGCGCAGATCAAAATACCGGCCCGAATCGTTCAGCCTCTGCACTTCCTGTTGAATGCTGGAGGCGGTTCCCTGGGCGATGGCGGCAGAGAGGTCGCCTTCCAGCGGAAGGTCCAGCGCGAAGCGGACCGCCAGAGTCCGGGTCCCGGCCGACCTGCCAAGCGTCTCAAGTTCCGCCGCCAGGCTCTGGCAATCCTCCACCACATGGCGGAGCCTGCCGTCGGAAGCCGCACCCATCGTCTCCGCCGTCCGCCGGAAGGCTTCCACCGCCTCATTCAATCTGGCCACCTTTCCGATCCTTCGTCTAATCTCTTCGTCCGAGGGAAGAGATTCCTTCACGAACTCCTGCAGCGCTCTCTGCAGCTGGACGGCCAGGACGGGGCCCGGTGTAGGCGCACTGGAGTCGCTTCGCCCGAGGCTCCTGCCTGTCAACAGAATCAATCCCTGGGCCAGGCGGGAAGCTCCCTCCACGCGCATGGCGTCCAGCCTGTCTTCCAACTGGAGAAGCCGGCCGCGCAGTTCGCCCAGTTCAGCCTGGATTCCGTCGAAGAGCGCCATGGAAGAATCATGGCTGCTGCCGGCTCTCTCGTCGATCACTGCTTCGACCTGCCGGAGAAAACGCTCCATCATCCGCTCAATGTCCGGCTTGAGCGCCTGCTGTCCTGCCTCAAGGGACCTCACGGCGCTCTCCATCCATTTCAGTTCCGACCAGGCCGCTTCCAGGTCCTTTCCGTCCCCCAAACGGCCTGCCGTCCCTGAGGCAGCCCTGGCGCTGTCCATGCCTGCGCGCCGGCGCCCGCGGAACAACAGCGCAAGTCCAGAACCGAGCAGGGCGCCTCCCAGAGCGGACAGGCCAGCCACTGCCCAGACGGGAATCTGATCGTTGGAAGCGGGAGCCTCCGGGGGCGCGGGCTGCGGATCGGAGCTGCGGGCTGCGGCTGCGGCCTCCTCCTCGGCGCGGAACGCAGACGCGGAGTTTGCGTCGGGCGTGGACGGGACGGCCGTCTCCTGTTCCGGACTGCCGGGGCGCGGCTGGCCTGCGTCCTTTTGAGCTGCTGCGTTCCGCCCGTTTCTCGCCTCCTGCCTGCCGGAGGCAGCGGCTCTGGGCGGGCGCTTTTCCTGCTGGGCTTTCGCAACGGCGCTGCCAGCCGCAGCCTGGCAATCCACGAAAGCCACGATCATGAATGCCGCTGCATAGATCACAGCGAATGGCCGCCTCGGAGCCCGAGCCGGCACAGGCTGAGTCATCACGTCCATCGATTCCTCCAGCTCCATCACGATTCGCCATCCCGGACAAGCGGAATCCAGCGGTCCCACTCCGGGAAGTAAGCACGGATTCCACAATCCATTTCCCGCGAGAGCCTCATCTCGAGCTCTACACGGCGTGCCTGCGATCCCGTCCATCCCGCAGGAACGGTTTCCAGCCTGTACAAGCCAAGTTCCGCAATCGACTCGCTGCGCCTGCCCTCGATCCAGAGACGGTTGTCCAGGGTGCCGTTCTCCAGCAGCCTGAGGGGTCTGTCGGGACGAAGCAGGCAAGACCTCCTTTCTACGAGCCCCTCTTCGGGAATCGGCCTGCCCGCAGGAAACCACTCCCAGAACGCTCCTCTTGCCGGATCCTCCAGTCCGATTCGAGTCGGTGTAGCCGTCACACCCTCAACCTCGAACAGCAGGTCTGGCGCTTCGGCAAGCCGCTCGCGCGCGCACGCCCCTGCGACGACGCACTCTTTCAGATTGGCGGCCATTTCCAGCTGGCAGTCAGGAAACCTCTGCCGGAGCGTCTCCCCGACACACGGCATGGCGCTCGACTTCCCTGACATCACCAGAACGTCAAGGCGTGTCTCGCCGCACTCCCGGATCAGGCCATCGAGGAGATCCGCCATCCCGTGGACTTCGCGCCTGACGTAGGCGTCCAGTTCAGCGCGTTTTGGAGCGAGTTCCTCATGCGGGAATTCCTTTTCGGCATACCTGCCCGAGGACAGCACCCACAACTTGAGAAGGGGCATGATGCCCGGAATAAATGGCAGCCGGTGCGCATGATCGTCGCCATGCTCAACGAGAAGGAGCTTGGTCGTTTCCGCCCATTGCTGAAGGTTGAACAGATTCCAGCGCGCGTAGTAGCGGCGCACGGGATCGTCTCCAGCATTCAGCTCAACCGGCAGGTCGGCGTCAGGCTGGCCGTGCATGGCCAGCAGACGGCATTTTTCAATCGCGGCGTTACGGATGAATCGCGTGACGTCCTCGCCTCCGAACCACCGCCCTGTGGAGCTGAGCAGCCTGGCATGGATATGCGTGATGCCGTCCTTTTGGCTTCGATTCACCCGGAGCAGGCTCAGATCCGTTGTGCCGCCGCCGAAATCGAACACGCCGAGGACGAAGTCGTTCCCTGAAGCGCCGCCGCCGCTGACAATGTGCTCCAGTGCGGCAGCCACAGGCTCCTGCACGGTCTCGATCCTGCAACTGTCGCCGAAGGCCTCCCGCACCGCCTCCAGCAACTGATGAAGCTGCTGCAGGCGGAAGCGCGCCGGATAGGTGACGATGACATGGTCGATACGCGCCTGAACCGCTTCCTGCGCCCTTTTGCGGATTTCCGACAGGTAGTCGGCCACAGCCTCGCGCGCATGGAGCCGGATCGCTGTCTGGTCGCGCGCGCAGATCAACTCGATCCATGCCGCGGGATCCTGGCGCCCCAGCAGCCGCTTTAGCGAGCGGACAGAACTTGCTGCGACCTGCGGATCGCCCACGCGGGCTTCCACTACGGCGCCGATCTCTACGGCTCTCCGTTCCAGATACTGAATGACGGTCGGCACGACCGCCGGAGCGGGGTTGTGTTCGCGGGAATCCAGCTCCAGCAGCCGGTAGCCATCTCCCAGTCTGTCCATGACGGCGCAGCACGTGTTGCTCGTGCCGAAATCCAGTGCAAGCACGCCCTGATAGGAGCGCATGGGCTCGACCCGCAGCTCCACCCTGACTTCTTTCAGCGGATCCGGCCGATTTGTCCAGAGCCGGATGAGCGCGGTGTGCCGCGCAGTCGGAGCTCCTTCCGTTCCATGCGGCCCGGCGGTGTTCACATGGAAACGGATCTGGCGCCGTTGCCCGCCCCTGATCTGCAATGTCTCCAGCTCGCTTTCCTCCGGAATCAGCCATGGCGCAGGGCTGCCGTCCAGCTGGCAGACGTCGATCCGGAGGATCTCCAGCGGCGCGTTGCCGCTGCTGAGCTCCTGATTCTGCGGTAGCCCGTTCTCGACGGTCAACGCCAGCGAGCCCCGCAGACCCTCGCGGAAGGTCCACGTTGCCTCGCCTTCCTCCCAAATCCAGATCTCCGGAGGCCTCCAGCAGCGGATGCGGAACGGGGCCACACGCTCGCCGTCCTCGAATTCCAGCCGCAGAACGCCTTCGTAGTCGGCTGGAAACCTGGATACGCGTCGCAGCAGAGCCGACTCGTCGAAATGCAGACGCAAATGGCAGACCGGCTGCTGTTCTGCGTCGAGCGGGACAGGGAACTCCATATCAGCCGCCAGTTCCACCCGCGCCCATTCGGGCGGCTCGGCGGCAGCCGCCAGCAGCCGCGTCGCCCCCCTGACGACAGCGATCCGCGCAAAATTCTGCTCCAGTTCCCGATTGTCGAGAAACAGCTCGTATTCGCCCGTGTCGATCTGAATCTCTGCAGCCGGGACGAGCTCGACCGGAGCGGACTCCGCGCCCCGGCTGGTTTCCAGGACGGCGAAGGCGCGTCCCCCGCCGGGCGCGGCGCGGAAAGGATCCAAGGACAGATGCCAGTCAAGCTGTTGCCCGGGTTCCAGCTGACAGGGCACGGCGCCTTCCGGAAGGGCGAATTCGAGCCAGCGAGCCGTCGTCCGGACTGCCAGAATCTGCACGGGTTCTGCGAGCGGATTCCGAACGGAGAGCCGGCAGGGCGGGGGAATGCCGTCCAGAGGAATCCGCGATGGCGCGGCGGCCAGGAAAATCCCTGAAATCCGGGAGCCGCACCACGAGCAGAATCGATCTCCGGGATGAACATCCCAGCGTTGACACCGCGGGCAATTCATGCCGGCCCCCCCGCAAATGCGCCATGCTGGATAAAACAATAAGAAGCACGCCCGAATGCCCGCCACCGTGCCCGCGTCGCGAGCCCGCGCGGGCGCCAGACGCAACGATCACGGGTTTCCCGCCCTGCAGGCATTGCCGTTTCATGCCCTCCAGACGGCGAGCCTTGCCTGGTCGCCGCAGTCCGTGTAAACGAGCACGAGGGCGTCGCCCACACCGCAGATATCAAGGCAGGCATCAAAGCCCGGGAGTGATGACACTGGATAGTCGAAGCTCGACCTGCCGGCATAAATCCTGAACTTCTCCCCTTCGGTTGTCTCGACGAAGGCCGCGCGCAAAACGCTGTGACTGAAGCCCGGATGCTGGGGATCGATCTGCGCGTCGGCGAAAATTTCGACGAAGCCCTCCCCGGCAAGCCCAAGCATGCGGCCGTCCGCAGTCCAGGTCGGCAGGCCGTCTGGATTCTGACGATACACGCCTTCGCTTTCCAGCCGGAGAACATGCGCTCTGGAAAGTCCGCCACGGGCGTTCACTGCCAGCAGGGCTGGGGCGTTCCGGTGCCTGCCCGGGAGATAGAGCCATTCGCGGGATGAGAAGAATGCAGGCCTCCCGGGACAGGGGCGCGGACCCCTGCTGCGCGAAGGGGTTCCCATCTGCGGTTCAAAGCCCGCCGGGAAGACGGAATCCAGCCGGGCTGCGTGTCCATTTGCGCCGCCTGATACAGGGCCTGCGCCAGTCAGGCGGTCTTGCGAATACGCAAAGAGAAGATCGCCCGCCAGAGCGGCGCCCGATACATCCTCCGCCGGCACGGGCATGCTCCAGACGACGGCGCTCTTCAGAAAGTCCCAGGCTTCCAGAAAAATGCTGCTTCCATTCCGCCGCAGGGCATAGACCCGCTTCGTGTCGGCCACGATGGCTGTGCTCCGCTGCAGACAATCAGCAAGGATCTCGTCCGGCTCGGAAAGCCGGACGACCGTGCGCATCCGTCCATCCAGCAGTCCGTATGCCTTGATCTCGCGCTGACCGGGCGCGAGCAGCCAAAGGTCCCTGTCCGTTTTGCCGGAGGCGCGACTGACTTCGCGGATCAGGAAAGGCGAGTGCCCGAATCCAGCGCCGAAATCCGCGACTGCCTCTGCGCACGGCGCGCCAGGAACGTAGCAGTACAGCTTGCCAGTGCCGGAAAGAATCCAAAGCATTCCGCCATGGACTTCCGGAGGGATCCACACGGGATCATGAAGCGGAATCAACTGCCTGGGCTCAGCCAGCGCTGACCTGCCGGCCTGGACCAGCCGGAAAGGTACAAACACCGGACAAAGAATCTCCGCCCCGCAGGAGGAGCACCACTTCGCCAGGGATCGATTCCATCGGCCGCACCACGGACAACAGATGGCAGGACGGCAGCACCTGTCGCATACCGCGAATGCCGCCTCCGTTGCGGCCAGCCCGGGGCAGCCAGGATATGGACATTCCATTCGTCTGGGGAACCTATAATTCAAAAAAATCTATCAGAAAATTCGCAGATTGCCGGAAATGAAGAAAATTGCATTCCGGGACGATTGGCCACAAGCCGGATTATACAGGGGGCGGCTCTGTCTGACAAGCAGGTTTTCCCTTAGACCATCGTCCGCCGGTGGAAGCTCCTTGCGGGTCACGTTGCGCAGAGATGGCGGCCGCCAGATGGAGAGTTCAGGCCGCAGCTGGAGCCCGTCCGGCTGATTTTTGAGAAAAGTTGCAAACACCTGATTTTGCAAACCAGTCCTGCGAGGGGGAGGGGGTGCGGGCGCGGACGGTCCGGCTCAGGAATCTGGAAGGAATCCGGTCCCTTTGCCGGGCGAAATGAAGAACTCGACGACAGCCCCCGCCTTCCGCCCAGGTCAAGCATGGCTGGCTTCCCTGCGTGACGGCAGGCTGCCGGACCGGCAACTCCATTCACTGCGTGAAAAAGGAGATGGGCGGAACGCGGGCATAAGAATTCTCAAGTTGAATTGTCTGGGATAGCGCGATAGGATAGCGTCCTTGGAATGCCTGAACACGCCGCGCAGCCGGAGCGATCCATGAGGTTTTCTCTCGTCCTTCACGCAGTTCTCGTCCTCTTCGTTGCCTGTTTTCCATGCCATTCGTCAGCTCAGGACGTGGTGCCCGTACCGGGCGGCCAGGTTTCCCCGTCGCCGATGCCTGAGCAGGACCAGGATACAGACGAGACGAACCGCTGCCTGAACGGCTACAACATCGTCACATGCAGTGGCGAGAATGCAAAGTTCGCTCAGGCGTACGACTGGGTGGTCCTCGTCATCATTCCTCTCCTGGGCGCCGGGGTGTTTCTTTTCGGACCTCTCCTTGCCGGACGCCGCCATTGGCTGCTGGTTCAACCCATCACAAGGTTCTGGATCTGCCTTCTTATCGTGATGGCATTCACTTTTCTGGCGTTGCTTGCTGCGCCCTTTGTGCCTCAGGCCAGTCCGGTGCGGTTCGAGGTGGGGCCGCTGAGCTGGTTCTACATGGATGCAAAGTTCATCGAGAGCTGTCTGCCGTGCCGGGACGGAGTCACCAATCCCGGACTGTTTTTCGGCCGCATCCGCTGGGTCATGCCGCCACAAGGACTGATTCCGGAATACCCGATGCCGGTCAGCGTCGTCGCGCTCGGTTCACTGTTTGCCTGGTTTCTTCTGGCGCTGCTTGCCTTTTTTGGACTGCGCCTGAGAACAGGGATCCGCTCAAGGACGGACCGATAAGGTGGAGGCTTTTTTCATGGCTGCACATGAAATCATCGCAATTGGCGGCACAGGCCAGATGGTGCTCCATCTTTACGCTACCTGGTATCTTTCCGGAATCGTCCCGAAGCCCTTTCGGGCTCTCGTCGTCGACACTGACTCCCTGATGCCCTCGCTGGATTTCCTGAGGCGGTTTTTCGAGGATGTCCGGGCCGCCTCAGGAAGCGAGAAATCGGGGGATCTTCCGGAAATCCAGTACTGTTACGTCGGCTCGGAGAAGGGCGGCACCGTCGAGGAGAATCTTGCAGGAAAAGCTCTGGGAGGAGCGGCAGCTTTCGAACACTCCGTTCAGGCATTCTTCGCGGAGTCCGACCGAAAACAGTCGGTCAAGGAAGGATTGTTTGCCAGACCCGCGCTCGCCGCCGTACTTTCTCCTGAACCACTCTGGCAGAAGCTGCGTTACCTGCCCGCCCGCTCCACGGTTGGCCTTGTGTGCAGCATGATTGGCGGAACCGGGGCGGGATTGGCCCTGCCGATCCTCTCGTATCTGCAGAACCAGAACGAAGCGAGACGCAGCATTCGCGCCGCCTTCCTGCGGCGGTTCTTCCAGCCCGACCCGGGCACCCGGAAGGATCAGCTGGAGATTTTCCAGTCCAATGAAGCTCTGTTCGAAGAATCGCTCCGCCAGCTGGTGCGGCCTTTGGATCATTTCGCCTGGATCCAGCCCCGCGAGCTGATCACCCGGAACAAGGAGATCGAAAAAGCCATGCGGCACTGGCCCTGGCCAGAGCAGGAAGACCACCCGTACTGGCGTGCTGCCTCTGCGCTGAAGCAGATGCTGGAAGACACGCACAGCGACATCGGCACCATGACGCCGTATGAGTACCGCATGGAATCAAGAGCGCAGGCGGTCGACAGGCTGGAGGATGCTCTCTCGCGGGCTGAGGCCGCTTCCGGGCGCCAGCCTTTCACCCAGATGGCCAGAGACATCTTCGTCCCGCAGGTGTGGGGCCCGATGATGCAGTACGTCAACAGTTATGCGGACTTTCTCGCGATCGAACGTCCCAGATTTGCGAAGGAGGTCCAGCAGGCGCTGAGAAGCCTCTGGCAGCCTGCGACAGATGCTGACTACGCTCTCCGTCTGGTCTTTCCTGAACCCCGGCGAAGGAGAGAGCCCCCTCCGTCCGAATTGATCGGGTGCGGCTGGCAGGAGCGTCCTGACAGCGCATCGCGGGAGTTCCTTGGGGGTCTGGAAGACGCAGTCCGGCGGGTAGCCGCCCGCGCTCTTTACACACTTCTGCGTTCAGGAGGTGCCGTCCAATGATGCCCCCTGCGAATGAACGGGATCTCAGCCGTCTCCACATTGACGCTGCCTCGATCCCACACTTCCTGCATTGGGATCTGGCCTACCTCTGGATGCTGGGGCGGACCCAGGACTTCGTTCCGCCCGTCTGGCACGAGCGGATCCGCCTGTGGCGCAGGCTGCTGCATGCCTTTCTGGCAGGACATCTGAGGATTCGGGAGCACGAAATCGAGCCGCACATCCTGAACTACGTCCGGCAGTTCAGGATCAGCAGGCTGTGTCTGCTCGAGTACCAGAGGAGGGTGGTCGGACTTCTCAGCCCGGTGGTTCTGCTCCGTCCGCTTCCGGATGGCGAACCCCAGTTGCCAACGATTCAGAAAGAAGAATACCCGCACATTGCACAGGCGCTCTCCCTCACGGTGGACGGGCTGAGGAACGTCTTCGAGGAAAAGGTGCGCACCGGGGAAACCGGAACGGCCAGGGCCCTGGAAAAGCTGGTCGCCATCCTGTCGCGGGAGCTGGAGTTGCTTGGCCCGTGCGGCTTCGGCGCACACCTTGAAGGCGTTCGCCATGAGCTTCTGGTCCGCATCCCGTATTTCGGACAGAACGAATCGGCTGCCGAGACGGTGCCTGTCACGCTGTATCAGCGGCAGGCGCTGGGCGAGGAAGGGAAGCGGTGGTTCGTGCCGCGGTGCGCCAATTGTGGAGACCTGCTGACCTGCGAGGAGAAAAAAGAGCCAATCGCCGTCGCCTTTGAGCGGGCGGCCGCAACCATGACCTGCGGGCGATGCAATTTCAACAACGACGTGCCCCTCCGCAATTTCTTCATCTGGCCCAGGCAGTTGGCTGAAGGCGGACGTGAAGTTGTCGTGTGGACTGACCGCGGGGGCTTTGCAGACCTGCCTCAGGACGCGGCCTTTCCGCCGGCGGCCGAGCTGGACTGCAGCGCCGGCACGGTCCGGTTCGTCTGGAACCCGGGGGCTGTCAACGATTCGGTGCGCCGCTTTGTCGTCCTGCGGTTCGACTTTCCGGTTCGGAGTGCGAGTATCCTTGGCGACGCACTGTATCGAAAGTACCTCGAGCTGGGCGAAAAGTCGGCCTCAGTGACTGGCCTGCCCTTCCGCTGGGGCTGGCTGGATGCAGCCGATTCGCCTGGCCTGGTGCAGGGCGAGCGGGTCGGTGCGAGCGTGAGATTTCGCAACATCGGTGTTCACGGGTTGCCCTTCCGCTTCACGCGCTTTTACGGAAATACGTACCAGGCAGAGCCGCGTGCGGGAGTGGCAATGTTTCCCGGCCCCGCCATTCATAACCGATGGAAACGCCACCGGATTTTCCTGTCCGAACCCTCCCCGGATCTTCACCTCCGAGCTAACGGGGCTTCTCTCACGCCTGACGATACCGCCGTGGAGTGTCATGCCTGGCCCGGACGGTTCGCCGTTGAAACGGGTGACGGACAGACCGGCTCCAGCTTCTTCCTGCCGGATTTACCCGAACCCGTAGGGGCGCCGGCGGGCCTTCATGTCGGCCTCGACTTCGGCACGACGAACACGGTCCTCTATTTCGCGGCGCCGGGCGAATCTGTCTCGACGGAAAAGAATGCCCTGCAGCCCGCCGACTTGCGCGATGCGATCCACTGGGTGGCAAGACCGCAACAGCTGCCCAGGCGGCTCTGGTGGCTGCCCGAAAACGTTCAGGCTGCGTTCGCCCAGGATCCGTACCTGTTTCCTTCCTCCGTATGGACCTGGGACGCAGAGCCCGGACAGCCGCCGCGCGTCGCCATCCGCTGGCACAACACCCCGCCCTGCACCGGGGCGCGGGAAGAAACAGGCTTCAAGTGGGACGAAGGACTCCAGGACCGTACCGGTCTTCGGATCGGCTTTCTGTCGGAGCTCTTTTTCTGGTCCATCCCGCTCATGATGCGGCGGAGGGAACTGCCTCTTCACACGCTGGCGCCGCTCCACGTCTGCGCGTCATTCCCTCTGTCTTTCTCCTATCCACACAGGCAGAAGATGGAGCTCGCCTTGCAAGAGGTCGGCAAAGCGGTCCGGGATCACCTGGGTTGCGAGTTCAGCTTCTTCCGGCTGGATGAAAGCCGGGCGGCGGTTCGAGTCCTCGGCAGGCACAACGTCCGCGAACTGACACTGGTGGCGGACCTCGGAGGACGGACTCTGGACGTCGTCCTGTTCCTCACGACCGAGCTGAACAAGCCGCCTGAAATCATGCAGGTGGGCTCGATCGACCTCGGTGGTGAGCTCTTTATCGAGAAACTCGCTGGCAGCGACTCGAAGCAGGCATGGCAATACCGGGATCAGATCCGCACGGGTCAGGCGGCGGCATTGGGAAAGGCGCCGGGCGCACGGAAGATCCTCGACCGGATTCAGGTGCTCGCTTTCGAAGTGATCCGGACGATGGTAGCCGCATACCGCAAGCAGCACGGCAACGGCGCCATCCGCATTCTGCTGATCGGGAATGGGTGGCGGCTGCGCGACCTCTTCGCCGGCTCCGAGAATCCGATGGCCCACCTGATCAACTGGGCGCAGCGCCGTGTCATCAACACGGGCTTGCCGAATCTTGAGATCTCGAATCAGCCCGTCGCTTCAATCCTCGCCAGCAAGCACTATGTCGCCGTCGGTGCGCTCATGCACCTTGCGGGCGACAATCAAGCCAGCGGGCAGGAAGTGCAACGCTCGAGCGTCGAGGATCAGACCAGACTGCCAGCAGGCAGGCGGATCGAGGTGCCGGACAGCGAGACCATCGAATGGTACGAGCTCATCGGTGATGGAGGACGGCCCTTCGAGAGAGTCGACAAAGTGTACACGAACGGACTCAACATTCAGGCTTCGGAATGGCCCGAACTGGCTGACTCCTGGGAGCCGGAGATCCGCGAATTCAAAACGAATCTGCCTCCCGAACCGAGCCTCCGCGACTGGGTTGTCAGTGCAATCAATAACGAGAGGCTGTTGAAAGGGCCTCTCCAGCTCATGATCGAGCGCCACTGGAAGGTGATCCCATGATGGCCCGCTGGCTCGCCGCCGCCCTTCTGGCGCTCGGCGCCGCATCCGCCCAGCCCTGCCAGCTGCCGCCCCTGAAAGGCAGCAAAACCTTCCCTGGATCGAATGGAGGCCGATTCTGCACGGGACAGCGTCTTGGCGTGCGGGAGGCGTCGCACCAGCTGCTTGTGGACGATTCAGGTTCCATGAGAGGCCTGATCGGGCAAATGCCGGTGTTGCTGGCCTGGATTGACCAGGCGCTGAGCCACATGCGCCGTTTCGAGATGACCTGGTCCAGGACGCGCGCCTGCGCTTTCAGTGGGGCGCGCCCGCTTTCCGGATGCGCTGGCCGCCAGTTGAGCGCGGCCAACCTTAAAGGAGCCGGTGACACGACGCTAGACGAAGCCATCGCCTCAGCCCGCGACTACGACCTTTCCGTCATTGTCACCGACGGCGCGGGTGCCAGTGGCGCCGCGACAAGGGAATGCGCCACTGGCGTGGATGCAGCCTGCGTCGGCCGCTCTCTTGCCCTCGCCCTGCAGCCGCGCGCCGGAGAGAAAGCGGAACCGCGGGGCGGACTGTGGATGATCCCTCTGGTGGGACACCACAACGGTCCGCTCTTTACGGAGCAGCTGGCGGATCCGTCCTCGGTCGACCCCGCCTCCGTGCGCCAGGCTGTCACAGCCGACACCAGCGTTGCCGTCGAGGCTTCCGGATTCCGGCGCGATTCCGCCGGAATGCTTTTCTACCAATACTCGGGGCCGCGGAGCTTTCTGCTTCTCATCATCGCCCGCCATACCGATCTCGGACGCGCATTCGTCGCCGCCCTTCAGGCCCGGATGCAATACGCACAGATCGGCCGGTTGGAAAAACTGGGCGACTACCGCGGCGCACTTTCTGCGCTGCCGGCCCTCGAGCTCTATCCCGGCGCGGCGGCAGGTCTCAGATGGGCGAACCTGCGAGTCGGGCAGCCGGCCTGCATCACGCTGGACGCCCGCCTTCGCAAGGACGGCGCCATTTCCATCGGATGCAGCAACCCGCGGGACGAGGCGGTAGTCACGCTGACTGCAGCATCCGCTCCAGACAGCTATGACTGCGCGCGCCTTCTCATGCTTCCCGTGATGCGTACGGAAATCCGCCAGGACCGCGCGTTCAACGCCATCCGGGATCATGTCTGGCGCGGGACAGCCGAAGATCCCGGACGTCCCCTCCAGCTGCAGCTCCAGCTCGCCTGCAGCCGGCAGTGGCAATCCAGGCTCGCCAGCTCGTGCGCAACTGCCGCGCGGATCGTGTCGCGCCGCGATCTGCCCGCCACCGTGGAGTCGCTCGTGTCCGGCAAGGGCGGCAACCAGGCGCTTGCCCTGCTGAGGAGTATCAGCAGCAGCTCGGTGATTTATGCGCCGCACCGCGCGTTCCAGCTCGTCGAGACGCTTGAGCGCTTCTACCGCGCCGTCCAGCCGTTGACTGCATCACCGCAGGACGCCATCCTCGGCTCCATCGATCTTTGCTGGATTCAATAACTGATTCATCTGTTCGCGGAGTCGCCATGCCTCTACACGAGTTCAGTCAGATTGTCGCTCAACTTCTTGGAAACTACGTCAGCGTCGGCTGGCCATTCGCAATTGTCCATGCGATCCTTGCGGTCGCGTTCGCGCAGCGCTACAGACGTCTTGTGCAGGAAGTGCTTGAGCTCGACCAGTGGACGCCAGACCAGTCAGGACAGGCCGTCCACACTTCGGCAAGGATTCTTGCACAGTTTGTCTCCGACTGCGACCGGCACGGGCAGAAGGGTTCCCTGATCCCGATGACGGACTATTCGGACCGCCTCGATGCACATATCGGGCACTCCATCGCTGCCCTTGCCACCCGCGCCAACCTGTTCCTCATCGTCGGTGTCATGGGCACCTTTTTCGCCCTGTTCCAATTCGCCTTCGAGGTCCAGGGCGGCCTTGCCCCCGAGGCGATCGGAAGCCGCCTCTCCCAGGGGCTCGCCTCGGCCTTCCCGATCGGCCTTGTCGGACTCGCCCTGACGATGATCGCCCACCTGTTGACCGACATGCTTGAGGGGAGTTTCCGTCAGCGGGCTGAAACCAGTATTCACCGTGCCCTGGCCACCCGCAGCGAGAAGCTGACGACTGTCGAGTCCGTCGTCATGGAGGCTGTCGAGCCTCTGAAGAATCTCGAGGCCACCCTGAGCCGCACTTTGCATCCGGTGATCGAGGGCTTCCGCGATCAGCTGCGTCAGACGCACCAGATCATGGCTCAGCAGGTGCAGCCGCTTGCGCAGGCGGTAGACCGCCTCGAGCGGACGACAGCCGAATGGAAGGAAGCGATGCAGGACTTCCGCGAGGCGTCGTCGGCTTACTCCCGGCTGATGCGGGAAGCAGCGGATATCAACAGGCAGAATCTCGCCCTGATCAAGAGCAGCCGCAAAGTCTTCGATGACCTCGATCAGGTTATCCGGGCTTCCGCGGGCGCGCTTGTCGATGCGTCGAACCGCATTTCCGCCGTGCCCCAGGTGCTCTCGGACCGGCTGGCGGAAACCATGGAGTCCATGGCGCGGCGGGTTGAGGACGCCTGGAAAGAATCCTCGCACAGGCTGTTCGACGATCTCGCCCAGTCGGCCGCCGGTCTGAGATCAAGCGCCCAGGATCTGACAGCGGCCTCCGCCCAACTGCGCAGTCTGCCTGAAGACATCGGCCAGCAGGCGGTTCTTTCCCTCTCGCGGCAGCAGGATCAGTTCGTCACGGCGCTCGCGGAAATGCAGAATCAGTTTGTCAGGGCCACTGCTGAGATGACCGAACGGGCAGAGAAAACCTGGAGTGATGGCGCCGCCCGGGTCTCGGACAGCATTCATGGCGTATTGCTCTCCGACCTGAATACCATCCGTTATGCCTCGGAAGAAGCCCGCGAAAACCTCGTTGAGGGCGCCAACAGCCTCATCACTTTTGCCGATTACTACCGGAACAGCATCAACTCCGTCATCCCGGAGCTGCTCAGGAAAGCAGTAGAAGAGCTGCAGCCGTACCTCAACCGTCTCGATCAGGCCATCTGCTCCGATTATCCGCGAGTGATGGAGAATCTGCAGCAGGCGGTGGACACGACGGCGCGCTTCCAGCAGCAGTTGCGTGATGCTGCCGCGGAGGCAGACCGGATCCGTGCGGCCATCCACGGCGCGGCAGATGAGGTTCTGAGAGCAACCGCGGAGCTGAAATCGCAGCAACGCCCGTCTGCGGGAACGAACGGCGACAGGGCTGAGGAACTGATCGCCGAACTGAAATCCTTGCTGCAGACCCTGCCAGACCGCGTCGTTTCCGGTCTGGCGCGCCGCGACGAGCGCGGCGAGCCTGTCCTGATGGTCAAGGGAATTCCGTTCTGGAGGAGGGTCCTGTGAGGCGCGAAATCAACCCATGGCCTGCTCTTTCAGACCTCTTTTCAGGCCTCCTGGTGGCGACCTTCGGCGGGCTGATGCTTTTTACAGGAGCTGGCAGGGGGAGAGAAGAAGATCCTGTCGAGAGCCGCGCCAGGGAAATCAGCCGCCAGGTCGTCGAGCGGCTCCAGCAGTCTCTTGGAGGCAACACGCGGGAGATGGGCGGCGACACCTTCCTTGATGTCCGCCTCAGTTTCGAGCTGAACAAGGACGAAATCCAGCCTTCCGACCGCGAAAGAGTGCGTCAGGCGTGCAAGGCCTTGCAGTCGCTGGTCAGTTCAGGACAGCTGAAACCTGGCGAGATTGAAATCTGGATCGAGGGCCATTCCGACAGCACTCAGCCCAAATGGGCAGAAAACGAACGCGATCGGTACCTGTTCAACTGGAGGCTCTCGGGCAGCCGCGCCGCCTCCGTTCTGTACGAATTCCGCGCCTGCGGCTTCGAGCCATCACCCCAATCCTCCGTGCGCATTTTCGCCATCGGCTATGCCGACACCCGTCCGATTCCGGGAGAGTCCTCGTTTGAATTGCAGCGGCGCACCACATTCCGGATCCGGCCCGACCGCTGCGCCATACGTGCTCTTTTGGAAGGAAAGTCCCCTTCCACCGAATGCACGCCCTTCTGATCCGACGCAGTCACTGTCTCCATCCCGATGAGTGCGCCGGAAAACTCCGCCAGACGAAAACCGGCCAGTTTTCGCCGCTGCTTCGCTGTCAGCTGCATCTGACCTCGTCGTCTTTATCTAATGTTCCGGCGCACCGGTGGCGCATTGCCGGTCTCTGAAGGCTCCTGATCAGAAACGGGGGCAGGCTGGTGGCGAAGGTGGGGGTCGAACCCACACGAACCCAAAGGTTCGCCAGATTTTGAGTCTGGTGCGTCTGCCAGTTCCGCCACTTCGCCAGTGGGGTTCGATCCACATTGTAGCATTGCGCTTCCGGGCGGCCTTGCCGCTGGCAGACGGCGCAGTGCGGCGGCTGCGGAGAGGGCTTACACTGAAGGCGTGGAAGAGCCGCAGCAGGAACGCAAGGGCCTCAGCCCGTATGCGAAGGCGGGCGCGTACGCGGGACTGGCGTTTGTGACGCCGATCAGCGGCTACGTGTGTTACCGGATCGGCGACTGGCTCGACCAGAAATACGGGACGGATTACCTGTATCTGGCGGGTCTGATCCTCGGCTGCGCGGCGGGGATGTACGAGACGTTCCGGCAGGCGGTGCGGATCGAGGGGCTCGACAGGCGGCAATGAAGGACCTCGACTACAACCGCGTGATCCGCCGCATCAGCTGGATCGCCGCTGGAGTCACGGCAGCGGGGGCGGCGGCATGGTGGGGATTCGGCAGCGCCAACGGAATGTTCAGTTTTCTGGGAGGGGCGGGGATCGCCGGCGTGTCGTTCTGGCTGCTGCACCAGCTCGTCGAAGACCTGCAGGCGGCGGCGGAAGGAAGGCCGGTGAAGAAGGTGCGGCTGATCACGCACGTCTTCCGCGTGCTGCTTCTGGGCGCAATCGCCTATGTTATCTTGGAGATTTGCGGGGGCAGCCGCGTTGCGCTTGCCTCCGGCCTCACCGTCGCGCTGACGGCCGCCACCATCGAAGTCCTGATCGAGCTTTTCTATGCACGAGCATGAACTGTGGTTCACGGCGCTGCTGAACAAGTACGCGGCTGCGCCCGCCAACGCGCTCTTCCAGCTGGTTGGCTATCATACCGAAGACCCTGCAAAGCCGTGGTCGAATTACATGGCCATGGAAATCCTCGTCATCCTGATTCTCTGCACGGCTGCGCTGGCGTTGCGTGCCTCACTCAGCGTGGACCGCCCGGGCAAGTTCCAGCTTGTGATTGAAGGAATCTACGGCTTCATCGCAGACCTGGCCAAAGACATCATCGGACACGGCTACCGGAAACGGCTGCCGTGGTTCGCGATGATCTTCCTGTTCATCCTGACGTCCAACCTGCTGGGCATCATCCCGTCGTTCGAATCGCCGACAATGTATTATTTCGTCCCCGCGGGCGCGGCAATCGCCACATTTTTCTATTACAACGGCCAGGGCATTCAGGAGCAGGGGCTGCTGGGGCACCTGAAGCATTTCTGCGGCCCCGTGCTGCTGATCGCGTGGTTCATGTTCCCGCTGGAAGTGATCAGCCACCTGATCCGGCCCGTCTCTCTGACCATCCGACTCTACGCCAACATGCTGGCGGGCGAGCAGGTGACGCTGGGATTCCTGGCCATGGCGCCGTGGGTGATCCCCGTGATCTTCATGGCGCTGCATACGTTCGTTTCATTCGTTCAGGCATTCATCTTCATGATGCTCGGCATGGTCTACGTGGGCGAAGCCGTGGCGCATGAAGGGCATTGATCGCGGCATCATCGGCCGTCAGTGTGAGGCCCCGGCGTCCCAACGCACGGTGCGCAACCACCTCCTGAGGGCCAATTCATAAAGGAGAAACCACCGATGCAGGTTCGCAACTTTCTGATTCTGGCGGCGCTGCTGCTTCTGGCCGCGCCGGCATTCGCGCAACAGGGACAGCAGTCCGGCGGCGTGTTCGTGCTGCCGGGCGCGTTCGCCATGGCGATCGCGTCGAGCGTCTGCGCGCTGGCGCAGGGCAAGGCCATCGCCGCTTCGGTTGAGGGCATCGCACGGAACCCGGGAGCGACGGGCGCCATCCGCATCCTCCTGATTCTGGGCCTCGCATTCATCGAGTCGCTGGCGCTGTTCACGCTGATCAACATCGGCCGCTGAGAGCCGGCGGATTACGAAACAAACCGAAAGGGCCCGGCGCGCAGCCGGGCCCTCGGTTTTTCTACGCTAAAAGATGATGAAGCTGCACGGCATCTTCCCTCCCATCACGACGCCCTTCAACGCCGATGGCGAAATCTACGAGGCCAAGGTGGCCCACAACGTCGGGAAGTGGAACCGCACGGGCCTGGCAGGCTACGTCGTCTGCGGATCCTCGGGAGAGAGCGTCCACCTGACGTTCGACGAGAAGCTGAAGATGTTCGAACTGGTGGCGAAATACGCGGCGCCGGAGAAGCTCCTCCTGTGCGGCACGGGCGTCGAGAGCGTCAAAGAGACGCTGGAGCTGACGCGGCGGGCGGCCGAGATGGGCTACAAGGCGGCCATGGTGCGGACGCCTCACTATTACAAGAACCTGATCAGCAACGGCGCGGCGCAGGCGCTCTATTTCCGCGCGGTGGCGGATCAAAGCCCGGTTCCGGTGATGATTTACAACTGGCCCCAGGCCACCGGGGTCGATATTCCGGCGGAAACGGTGGCCGAATTAAGCCACCATCCGAACATTATTGCCATCAAGGAAAGCAGCGGAAATATTGAAAAAGTGATGCAGATGATCCGGGAATGCAAGCCCGGATTCCAGGTGCTGGTGGGGTCGGCTCCAACGCTCGCCCCGTCGCTGGCCGTGGGCGCCGTGGGGGCGGTTCTGGCGTACGCGAATGCCGCTCCCTACTCAGTGATTGCGATCTGGGAGGCGCACCGTCAGCGCGAGTTCGACGCGGCCATGGACTGGCAGCGGAGAATCGCGCGAGCCGCCGTTCTCGTGACGGCGAAATACGGAATTCCAGGGCTCAAGTACGCCATGGATCTGAATGGTTACTATGGCGGCCCCTGCCGGCTTCCTCTGGCGCCTCTGACTCCCGAAGCAAAGAAGGAAATCGAGGAAGCTTTTCAGGGGCTGAACAGCTGATGTTTCCCTGCGGGGCGTGCAGGAGCGTGATGCAATGAGCGGAATGCGCGAGTGGCTGGGAGGCCTGGCGGTCTCTCCGGAGGCCGCGGCTGCGATTCTCGCCGCCGGCGAAGGATACGAGATGCCCCTCGTGTGCCGCAATCCGGCGCGCGGGCCTGAAGTCGATGCTCTCCGCGGCAAGAGCGCAGCGGATCTGTTTCCCCGCGCCTGCAGTCCTGAAGGCGCGCTGGCTGGGCTCTGGCTGTATCTGCGCGATTTCGAAGCCTGCCATCATGTAGCGCAGGACCTGGCGACGAAAGAAGGCAGCTATTGGCACGGCATCCTGCACCGGCAGGAGCCGGACGACTGGAATGCGGGCTACTGGTTCCGGGCGGCGGGTGTTCACCCGATCCACGAGAAGTTGGTGCAGGAGGCCGCGGCGCTGGCCGACAGGCACCCAGCCGCGCACTGGAAGCCGGGGCGGCGATGGGACGCGGAGGAATTCATCCGCTTTTGCGCCCGGGCGCGGCGGGAGCCGGGGAGCGAGGCCGAGCAGCTCGCCCGCGCCATTCAGATGGCCGAGTGGCGCCTGCTGTTCGAGTGGTGCGCCCGCGTGCGAGGATAGATCGAAAGTCCGGAACGGGGAGCGAGTGCGCATGAAGCGATGGGCCGTGATCGGGGCGGCTGTCCTGGCGGCGGCAGTGATTCTGTGGCTGGCCGCGCGGAAGCCCGCGCCGCCTGAAGTCCCGTTTGCCCGCGTGAGCCAGGAAACGCTGGTCAGCATTCTGACGACGAATGGCAGGACGGAGCCCGCCGAATGGGCGCCGTTGCGGGCCGAGCGCGCGGGTAGGATCCGGCGTGTCACGGTGGAGCGCGGCGCTCGGGTGGCGGCAGGCGCGCTGGTGGCGGAGATGGATGACAGCGAAGCGGCGGCAGCCGTCACCGCAGCCGAAGCTCGCGCGGCCGCAGTGCGCGCCGACCTGCGGGCCCTCGAGCGGGGAGGGCGGCAGGCGGAGATTGCGCAGATCGAGGGCGTCATCGCAAAACTGCAAATCGAGCTGGAAGCCGCGCGGCGGGATGCTTCCGCACTGGAGCGGCTCGAGGCGAAGGGCGCGGCTGCGCGCGCTGAACTGGATCAGGCGCGCGACCGCATGGCTCAGCTCGAGTCTGAGCTGAAAGCGCAGCAGCAGCGGCGGTCAGCGCTGGTGGCCGACACGGACCTGGAGGCGGCGCGTGCGCGGCTGCGGGAGGCAGAAAGCCAGCTGGCCGACGCGCGCCTGCGCCTGGCCCAGTGCCAGCTCCGCGCCCCGCGGGCTGGGACGGTGTACGACCTTCCCGTGCGCGCCGGCGACTGGCTGGAGGCGGGCGCGCTGGTGGCGCGGATCGGGGAAATCGCGAAGCTGAAAGTGGCGATCTATGTCGACGAGCCGGAGCTCGGGCGCGTCCGGCAGGGGCTGCCGGTGCAGATCACCTGGGATGCCGCGCCCGGCAAGAGCTGGCAGGCCAGCGTGGAAAAGATGCCGGCGCAGATTACGCCGCTCGGAACGCGCATGGTGGGCGAAGTGTGGGCCATGTGCGAGAATCCGTCGCTGGATCTTCCCCCGGGCGCCAACGTCAACGTGCGGATCCGGTCGCAGGAGGTGCAGAACGCGGTGACCGTGCCGAAGGCGGCGCTGCGGCGGCAGGGAGACGAGCTGGGCGCCTATGTTCTGGCCGGCAACCGGATCGAGTGGCGCAGAGTGGAGATCGGCGCAGCGAGCGAAGTCAAAGCCGAAGTGCGCAGCGGATTGCGCCCGGGAGAGGCTGTGGCGCTGCCGTCGGACCGGCCGCTGGAAGCCGGCATGGAAGTGCGGGCGGTGTTTCCCGAAAGCCGTCCTTGAGCGGCAGCCTGTTTCAGACGGCGCGCGGCCGGGCGGCGGGCAACAGGTGATCGTCGCCAGGCGATCCGCGGCGGCTCGCGCGTTCCTCAAGCTCCTCGGCGTAATCCACACCGGCGGCCGTGATCTGGAACCGGTTGTTGTCGCCGCGCGTCAGAAGCCCCCGCTCCTTCAGGTACCAGAGCGTGAATTCCAGATGATCGCGCGGGATGCCGAGCAGGTCTTCCAGTTCAAAGATCGTGACGCCCGGCGCGTGCGGGTCCTGCTGGCGCCTGGAGTACAGGGCTCGGAGAACACCGTAACGCTTCCTCCGTTCCGCTTCCGGTCCCAGCGCCGCCTGCGGCGACTGAAACACGCGCCATCGCGCATGCAGCATGGCCGCGTGGCTCACGTCATAGGCGGCGCGCTTTTCCGGATCGCTGAGGACGCGGTACGCTTCCACAATATGGCGGAAGACGCGCTCGTCTCCGGTTTCCTGATTGTCCGGATGAAACTGCTGCGCGAGCATCCGGTACACGCGGTGGATGGTTTCCGGGGAGGCCTTTGGATTCACCTGCAGGATCTCGTAATAGTCCACCGCAGCCGGTTCGCCGGATGGCGCAGGCTCGGCTGGCAAAAAGCGGAGCCCTGCCCGATACCCGCCGCCCGGGGATGGATGGCACCAACGCACGGCAGCCCGCGCACGGAGTTGACCGCCGAACGTGCCCTCCGTTACCGCAGACTCGAGGACGACTACCTCGCCGGGATGCAGAGGGCTGGGGCAATGCAGTCCGACGCCGGCTTCATGCGCATCGGTCACCTGGGCCGTCACGGACTGCGGCCGGGCCTCGCTGCTCAGGACCACCAGGAGGCGGCTGGTTCTCGGCAGCCGCCTGTGGCCGCGCTTCTCTTCCGGGATCGGATTCGTCACAAATCCGATTGTGCCGCGAACAGGCCCCCGGAAAGAATTCCCTGAAACTCCAAGCCTCGGCCGGAGAAAAACCCGAGACGCATCTCAGGGCTTGACCTGAGGCTGCTGAGCCGGAGCTGCCGGCTGCTGCGTGGCAGGCTTGCCGAAATAGGACTCGTCCAGGACAACGCGGCTCTTGTCTTTCACCGCCTTCATGGCTTTGTCCGCGTTTTCCGCCGTCAGCCGTTTTTCGATCTCGGCCCGCACTTCTTCGAACGGCTGCGCGCCGCGCTTCTGCACCTGAATCAGGTGGTAGCCGAACTGCGTGCGGACAGGCTGGCTGATCTCGCCGACGGGCATCGAGAAGACGGCGTTTTCGAACTCCGGAATCATCCTGCCCCGGCCGAACGAGCCGAGATCCCCGCCGTTCTGGCCCGAAGCGGTGTCGTCGGACTCGGCTTTCGCGACTGCGGCGAAATCCTCGCCCTTCAGGATGCGCTGGCGCAGGGACTCGGCGCGCGCCAGAGCTTCTTCCGGCGTGAGATCCTTCTGGCCTTCCCTGAGCGGGACGCGCGAGCCCTGGAAGCGGACAAGGATGTGGCGCGCCGCCGCGTTTTCAAACTCATTCAGGTGCGCGTCGTACCAGGCCTTCATCTGAGCCTCCGTGGGCTTGGAGATCTCGGCCAGATGCTGGTAGAGGAGCGATGCGAGCGTGCTCTCCTGCTGGAGGAAGAGCTGGACTTTCACGGAAGGCTTGTCTTCGACGTGCAGCTTGCGGGCTTCTGCGGCGTAGGACATGACCTCGCCGAGCTGTTCGGCCAGACGGCGGCGCGTTTCCGGCGAGTCCGGTCCGAGCTGCTGGCGCAGGTTCTCCGGCAGGTTCCGCATCATCGAGTCGAACTCGGAGCGGGTCATCTTCCTGCCGCCGGCTTCGAAGACGACAGGATCTTCGGCCGGAGACGCTTTCGGCGCGGCGGCAGGAGCCTGCCCCCACAGCACTGCGCCGAGCATCGACAATAGAAGGATTCTCATTGTTCCATGGTAACGCGAGGACTGCCCCACGCCGAACGCACGCCGGCCCGCGGCCGGGCCAACCTGCCCGCGCCGAAGCTCGACTGGAAGCGCGTCTGGCCGGACATCCGGGATCTGATGCGGCCGCGGCGGGGTGTTCTCCTGCTCGGCCTCGTGCTGATCGTCGTCAGCCGGCTGTGCGGACTGGTGCTGCCCGCGAGCACGAAGTTCCTGATTGACGACGTGCTCGCGAAGCGCCGCGCAGAGCTGCTCGGGCCGCTGGTGGCGGCCGTGCTGGCGGCGACGGCGGTGCAGGCGGCGACGGGCTTCGCCCTGACGCAGCTGCTTTCGAAATCCGCCCAGCGTCTGATCGCCGAACTGCGCATGCGCGTGCAGCGCCACGTCTGCCGCCTGCCCGCGGCTTTCTTCGACAGCCAGAAAACCGGGCAGCTGGTCTCGCGCATCATGAACGACGTCGAGGGCGTCCGCAACCTCGTCGGCACAGGCCTGGTGGAGTTCCTCGGCGGACTGCTGACGGCTGTCTTCTCGTTTGTCATCCTGATGCGCATCAGCCCGCAGCTGACGCTGATGGCGCTCCTGATCGTGATTGCGTTCGGGCTGATTCTGCGCAAGGGCTTCCGCACGCTGCGCCCGATCTTCCGCGAGCGCAGCCAGATCACCGCCGAGGTGACGGGCAGGCTGGCGGAGACGCTCGGCGGCATCCGCGTCGTGAAGGCCTATCATGCGGAGGCGCGAGAGGACGAGGTGTTCGCCGCCGGCGTGCGTCGCATTCTCGAGAACGTCTTCCGCTCGCTGACGGGCGTTTCCCTGCTCAGCCTGTCGGCAACAATTCTGCTGGGAATTGTCGGAGCGGCCGTCATGTACATGGGCGGCCGGCAGATTCTGGCGGGCACGCTCACGCTGGGCGGATTCGTGACCTTCACGGCGTTTCTCGCATTCATGATCGCGCCCGTGTTCCAGGTGGTCGGCATTGGAACGCAACTGACGGAGGCGATCGCCGGACTGGAGCGGACGCGCGAACTGCTGGACACGCCGTCCGAGGATCAGGCCTCGGGCCGGACCACGGTGCTGGGCGAGGTCCGTGGAGAGATCCGGTTCGAAGACGTCTGGTTCCAGTACGAGGCAGGCAAAGAGGTGCTGCGCGGCGTGAGCTTCACGGCCGAGCCGGGCACGGTGACGGCGCTGGTCGGCTCGTCCGGGTCGGGCAAATCCACCATTCTCGGGCTCATCGCTTCGTTCTACACGCCCACGCGCGGCCGCGTGCTGGTCGACGGGGTGGACCTGGCCAGCGTGACGCTGGAAAGCTACCGGCGGCAGTTGGGCGTAGTGCTGCAGGAAACGTTCCTGTTCGACGGGACCATCAGGGAAAACGTGGCTTTCGCGCGGCCGGATGCGAGTCATGAAGAGGTGCTGGAAGCCTGCCGGCTGGCGCGCGTGGACGAGTTCGCCGAACGGCTCCCGGAAGGCTATGACACGGTGGTGGGCGAGCGCGGCGTGAAGCTGAGCGGCGGGCAGAAGCAGCGGGTCTCGATCGCCCGCGCCATTCTGGCCAACCCGCGCATCCTGCTGCTGGATGAAGCGACGTCGAGCCTCGACAGCGAGACGGAAGCGTTGATCCAGGCGGGTCTCGGACACCTGATGGAGGGGCGGACGACGTTCGTCATCGCGCACCGGCTCTCCACCATCCGCCGCGCCCACAGAATCCTGGTCGTCGAGGAAGGTCTGGTGATCGAAGACGGCACGCACGAGGAGCTGATGGCTGCGCGCGGCCGCTATTTCGATCTATATACGCGCCAGCACGGGCTGGAGAGAAACCTCTTTCTCGCGCCCGGCGAGGCCGACTGGCAACCGGCGGAACCCGCGGCCGAGTGATCCCGTGAGGTGCGGCCAGCGGCGGAGAGGACGATGACACAGACGCGATCCTTCAGAATTTTCGCCGGCATCGTCTGCCTGATCCTTGCATTCGCGGCGGGCGCCATCGGCCTGATGATGGGCTTTCTGGGCACGCGGCGGGAGGCGGACACAGGCAGCCCCGCAGCTTTCGCCGTGGCGCTTCTGCTGCTCTTCGCGGGCCTTGGCCTGTTGACGGTGAAACGCCGCTGACGCCGTGCTTGCGGCGCTTGCCGCGGTTCAGACGCGGTAGTGGTCGGCGCGCCAGTTTTTGATGGCCCGCTTGATGGCGTCGGGTTCCATGTTCTGCTCTGCGGCGCGGCGCGCCAGTTCCACGAACTCTTCATCGGAGGCGAACCGCAGCGCGACGATCTGTTTCACGCCAAGACGCGGGTCGAGGAGCTTTCCTGTCAGCGCGTAATGGCGGAGATTCTCTTCAGCGCGGATGGCGCGGTCCTGCGCTTTCAGCGCGAAGATGCGCGCGTAGCCGGCGATGAAGAACGCGCAGAAGGAAAGCACGACGATCAGCGAGGCGCTGTACAGGCGCTGATGGTCGCCGAGCGATTTCCAGAGATTCACCAGCGAACCGCCGCAGGTGAGCAGCAGCACGGGCGCAAGGACGAAATGGTAGCCGGGCACGAGGCGGGCGTGGTTGGAGTAGTTCTGTTCCTTCATGGGCGGATCTCCGTACAGTCGATCCGATGGTAGCAGCGGCAGGCGCGGTGCAGAAACGTGGCCGGCGCAGCTCAGACCCTGCGCGGACGCAGGCCTAGCCCGGGGCGCTGCGGCAGGATCAGCCGGCCTTTCTCGACGCGCACTCCCTCGTACGGGTCGTTGGCGATCAGCAGGTGGCCGTCGAGATCCGCATAGTCGACCAGCGGAGAAAGGTGCGCCGCCGCGGTGATCGCCGCCGAAGACGACACCATGCAGCCAAGCATGACCTTCAGCCCCAGCGAACGGGCCATTTCGATCATGCGCTTCGCCTCCAGCAGGCCGCCGCATTTGTCGACCTTGACGTTGACGCCGTCGAAGTAGGGCGCCAGCCGCGGCACGTCCGCAGGATGCAGGCAGGCCTCGTCCGCAATCACCGGAATGTGGACGCGCTTGCGGATCCAGTTCATGTCCTCGAGATTCGCGGCTGGCAGCGGCTGCTCGATGAACTCGACGCCCTGCTTCTCCAGCCAGTTGATCTTTTCCACCGCCTCTTCTTTGGATTTGAAGCCTTCGTTCGCGTCCACGCGCAGCGGTTTCTTCGTCACCGAACGGACGGCGGCGATCACCTCTTCATCGTTGTCGAGGCCCACCTTGATCTTGAGCACAGGGAATTCTTCCGCTTCGCGGACCTTCTGGCGGATGACCTCCGCCTTGTCAATGCCGATGGAAAACGTGGTCAGCGGAGCGGCTGCGGGGTCGAGCCCGAACATGCGCCACAGCGGCACGCCGAGCTTCTGGGCGTTCCAGTCGAGCAGGGCGATATCGAGAGCAGCCTTGGCGGCGAACTGCCCCTCGATGCGGCGGAAGACCGCGTCCATCAGGGGAACGAACGCTTCCGGCTTCTGTTCGAGCAGCCACGGACGGATGGATTCGACCGCCTGCCGGTTCGTCTCCGCGCTCTCCTTATAGCGGATGATGGGCGCGCCTTCGCCAATGCCCGTGATCCCGTCCCGCGAATACTCGACGAAAAAAGTGTCGCGGTACTCGCTGGACGACATCACGGTGGTCCAGGTGTGGCGCAGGTTCAGGCGGCGGATGCGTGTTTCCAGAGAAGGCTTCGGATCTGGCGCCCCGGCGGACAGGGGAGCGGCCGCCAGAACGGAAGTGGAAAGAAATGTTCTGCGCTTCATCGCATCCTCCAGCGGCGGCAGGCCACCAGCGTCTTCGTCCACGGCTCGTCGTCGATCCGGCTGATCTGCAGGACGGGCTTCGTGTTGGTGGTCGAGTGGATGAACTCGCCCGCGCCGAGATAGAACCCCGTATGGTTGATCTTCCTGTCGCTGGGTCCGAAGAAGAGCAGATCGCCGGGCTGGAGTTCTTCGCGGCTGATCCGGAGCATGCCGTCCCAGTCTGCCTGCGGCTGCGCATCGCGCGGCATCAGCACGCCGCCGCGGCGCACGAGCATCTGCGTGTAGCCGGAGCAGTCGAAACCGAAGCTGGTGGCGCCGCCCCAGGTGTACGGCAGCCCGAGGAAGCGCTTCGACAGTTCGATCAACGCTCCCAGCGGCAGCGGTTGCGGGTCGAACAGAACATCCCCGCGCTGTATCCAGGCCTCCTGGCTGTCGGGCAGCCGCACGCGGATCCAGCGCCGTCCGTCCTTTTCGGGCTCTTCCAGAACTTCCAGCACAGTCTCGTAGGGAACCGTGAGCAGCGGCGCGCGGCGCGTGACCGACGGTTCGGGATACAGATGCGCGCGCAGGCTGTCCACAAAAACCGTGCGTCCTGTTTCGGCGTACTGCTCACCTTCGTTCAGCATGCGCAGCGCCGCGCGGCGCACCCAGCCCGGATAGCCGTCGTGGATGGTCCGGATGCGGACCCAATCGCCCTCGGTCTGCTCCACCCTGACGGTCATCCCGTAGCGCGCCTGGCTGACGACATCCACGTCCGCAGCCGGTTTGGAGAACATGTCGAGCACAGGAACCAGAACGACGGCTCGTTGTTGGGCCATTGCGGCGCTCATCAGGACTCCTGCCAACAGGAACAGGCGCACCATACCGCCAGTATAGGAGAGCGCAGATGGTAAGCTGCGAAGCGGTGGGCATCCCTCGCAAAAGCCTGATTGTGGCCTTCACGGGCTTCGTTCTGGCCGCCGCTGCTTTTCTGATCTGGCGCTATGGCCCGTGGCAGGGAACGGACGCGCGGGCGCTGCTGGCTGAGCTGCCGCCCGGCGACGGTCTGACGGTGTTCGTCAACACCCGCGCTCTGCGGCAATCGGGCATTCTGCAGAGACTCGCGGGCGAGGCAGGCGCGGAGAGCGACGAATACCGGGGATTCGTGGCGGCCACGGGGTTCGAGTACCGGCGCGATCTGGACGCCTTCGTTCTGCGTTCCGAGAATGGACGCCGCTGGATCGTGGCCGAGGCGCGCCTCGATTACGGCAAGCTGCGCCGCTATTTTCTGGCGCAGGGCGGGCGGTGCGTGAGCGAGCTGTGTTCGATGCAGGGTTCGGTCCCGGAAAGGCAGATCTCGTGGGTGCGGCTGAAGAGCGGGAGGCTGGGAATGGCCGTGAACCCGGATCCGCTGGCGGCGGCTGCGTTCGGGGGAAAAGCGCCGCTGCCAGAGTGGCCCGTGCCTGCAGCGCCGTTGTGGGTGTACTTGCCGGGCAGGATGGTGGAAGCGCCTGACGGCGCGCCCGCGTGGCTTTCGCTGGCAGTAGAGGAGATGCGCGGCGCACGGTGGCTTCTGTGGAGCGCGCAGCCGGAGGGCAACGGCTTGCGGCTCAGCCTGGAAATCCAGTGCACTGGCGCGGACAAAGCCCAGCAGATGGCAGGACGGTGGGAAAGCGTGCTGCGGTCCCTGCGCGAGGCAGCGAAGCAGCAGGGCGACGAAAACTCTTTGCCCGCGCTGCTGGCCGAGGGCCGGTTCGAGGCGAGCGGGGAACGGGTCGTGGGCCTGTGGCAGATCGAATGGGGCAGGCTTGAGAAACTGCTGCCTTGAGAGAATGCGGGCGGGGCTCGCTCCAGAGGATTACTGGAGCCGGTCCTTCAGCCGCGCCTTGTCCACCAGTTCGTCGAACACGGCCAGCACCTGCTTGCGGAAGCGGTAGATGCGGCGGACGTTCTCGCGGAACTGGCCGTCATAGAGCGGATGCGACATCCACTTCCGCACCATGGCGGGCGGGATGGCGATGTCGCGGCGCAAATCCTCAGGAGAGGCGCCCCGCAGGAACAGCCCGTAGAACATCGCCGCCTCGCGCTGCACTTCGATCGGATCGAATCCGTCGCCGGGCGGCGGCGTCATTGGAACCGGGCTGTTCGGCGTCGAACCCAAGGCTGCGCCCCTCGTTCAGAAACTGAAGTATAAACGGACTCCGCCAACAGAGGCAAGGCCCCTGCAGCCGGCCGCCACGGCCTTGCCGCTGACTGCCGTCCCGCCGTTCCGGACGGAAAAGCAGACGTCAGCGGAACAGATCACGCCGGCCCTGTCCATCGGATGCGCAACGGGGGCGATTGGTTTCCCGGCTTTCCAACCCGCAGAGGCAAGGCGCAGGCGTCCGCCTATCCATTGCAATCTGCCTGCAAAGAAGGCAGCTCAGACAGGGTTGCTCTTCGCCGGGACTGTCAGGTTTCCCTTGGGGCGCCAGCGACAGCGCCGTCTGCGGATGCGGGCAGGCAACGCCTTCGCCGATCTGCTGCCGGACTCAGGCAGCAGATCTCATTGCGTCCGCCACAGATTGGGCAGGAAGCGGTAGTACAACAGATGCCGCCAGGTGGACCAGTCGTGGCCGCCGTGGCCGCCCACGTAGTATTCATGCCGGATGTTGTGCCGCTTGAGCGCCTCATGGAGCGCCACGCAGCGCGCCCCCATCGCGACGTTGGCCTCTTCCGTGCCCTGCCCGACGAACAGGTAGGCCACCTTGCGGTTCACCTCCGGGTCGTTCAGGAACTTCTCGAGCGACTTTTCCGCGTCCACATCGCCCGCGCTCAGAATGCCAAACGAAGCGAACAGGTCCAGGGAGCGGAAGCCGACGAACATGGTGTGGCGCCCTCCCATCGACAGGCCGGACAGCGCGCGCCCGCGCGGATCTTTCCGCACGCTGTACAGGCTTTCGACCAGCGGGATGACGTGCTTGCGGAGTTCCGCTTCGAAAAGGTCGAAGGTCAGTTCCACGTGTTTCGGGTGATTGCGGTGGATCATCTGGTTGTTCGGGATGACGATCACCATGGGCACGGCTTTGCCCTCCGCCAGCAGGTTGTCCATCATGAGATCCACGCGGCCGTCGTAGACCCAGTTGCGGGGCAGGTCGCCGCTGCCGCCGACGAGATAGAGAACCGGGTATGTTTTCCTGCGGTCGTAGCCGGGCGGCGTGTAGACGTAGAGATCGCGCTCTCCGTTGGTGACCGTGGAATGATACACGTGCCGCGTGACTGCGCCGTGGGGAACGTTGCGGGCGTCGTAGTAGTTGGGTTCGCTGCCATGCACGACGAGCGTGCTGTAGGGCGGCATCGCCGTGGACCCGGCGATCGTGTTGTTCGGGTCGGCCACGCGCACCCCGTCGATGACGAAGTGATATTGGTACATGTCCGGCGGCAGCGGTCCAATCTCCAGAGTCCAGACGCCGTCTTCGCCTTTCGTGAACGGAATGGGCTTGCCCCCCTTTCCGATTGCGGTCAGAACCGCGCCGGTCAGCAGAACCTGTTTGGCCTCCGGCGCGCGGACGCGGAACACGACGGTCCGGTCGTCGCGGACATCCGGCGAATTCAGCGTTGCGGTGAAAGGAAGGAGATTCTCGGTGTTTTTCTGCGGCCGCCAGTCGAGGTTCACGTTCGACTGCTGCGCGGGCAGCAACGCTGCCGTCAGGACAGCGGAAAACAGCAGACGCATGGATCTTTTGAAGGAAGACATGGACAATTCCCTGGTCTGAATTGCCTCCGCCGGGCTTCGTGAAGGGCAGAGTGCGAGGCCATTCTATCCCGGCGCTTCCGCCGTCTGCGCCTTGAGAACCGCTCCCTCTCCGGCGCGTGGAACAGAGGGGTCCGGCGGCCGTGGGCCGTGGATCTACCGCCTCCGCGCCTGCGGCGGCAGCAGCAGCGGCTCGACCCGCGCCCAGTAGCGCGAGAACCGCTTCAGGTCAGGCTCGCGCGCCAGGGTAACGAAGGGCTCCGGTTCCTGCACCTCGACAGAGAAGCGTTCTGCCAGCTGACGGATTGCGCGCCGCGCCCGGGGATCCGGCGTGGCCGTGGTCACGACCGCATCCGCGCCGTGCTGCCGGGCGAAAGCGGCCACCTCTTCTTCATATCGTCCGCGGCGGATTTCGACGGGCAGCTCCAGCAGGCACTCGTAGATGAACTGGATGCGCTTGAGGCTGTAGCCGGCGACCGTCTCTTCATCAAAAACATAAACGGCCGGTTCTGTTCCGTCTGCCCGGAGCCAGTCCTGCTGCACCCAGCGCACGGTCTTCATCCCTGCACCTCGATCCGGAACAGACGCCGGGCCAGGTCTTCGTAGGTCCCATCGAACGGGCAATCGTGCCGGCGCGGACAATCACGGCAGAAACGCCCGCCTGTGTACTTCTCCAGGTTCTCCCGGTTGAAGAAATACGGCTTGTGGCTGAACGTCGAGGCGACCCACTGCCAGGACAGGTTGTTGCTCGCCGGGTCGCCATCGAGCAGATGCCCCAGGAACCACCGCGCGCCCGCCTGCCAGCGCACACGCCGCCAATGCACGACATAAGCGGCCACCCACATGCGCGCGTGATTGTGCAGGTAGCCTGTCTCGCGCAGTTCGCGGGCGAAGGCGTCCATGCACGCCAGTCCTGTGCCGCCCTGGCTGATGTCCTCCGGCAGTTCCTCTGCGTAGTCTTCCGCCCGCCATCCGGTCTTGAAGGGTTCCTGATCCTGCCAGATGCCATCGCCGATACGATGCCAGACGCGCTGCCAGTAATCGCGCCAGGCCAGTTCCTGGATGAACTTCGCAATGCGCTGCGGGTCTCGCGCCCTCGCCAGCGCGGCGCGGCGGACTTCGGCCAGCGACAACACGCCATGGCGGATGTACATGGAAAGCCGCGTTACCGCGCCGTCGAGGAAATTGCGCGTTGAGCCGTAGCGTTCCGGCTCGATGCGTTCCAGTGCTTCCAGAGCCGCGCTCCGGCCGCCAGGCGTGGGACTCGCGTCTCCCTCCGCTTCCGGAAACACGGAGCGCAGGTATGCAGCGAGTTCGTCGCGGTTCGAGAATGCACGCCGCAGAGTCATGCCGGCAAAGAAGCGCCGCGGCGGAATCCAGCCGTGAGGAAACAGGAGCAGCGCGGCCTCTGAAAAGATGCCTCAGGCGCGCGCGCAGATGGAAAACACACGGCTGGCGGTTGAATTGAGGTGCCGGCTGAGATTGCGCCGCCGCGGGGGCGGGCAAGAGGGTAAAGAGGCACAGGGACAGGGCGAGTTTTCTCCCGGCATGAACCTGGCGTGGCATTCTACCGGACAGCCCGCGCCAACAAGGCTGTGAAGCGCGGCAGCAGCCGCCTTTCGTTGACAGGCCAGTCTGCAGGGTGCTAAAAAGCGAAAGGGGCTTCGCGTTTCGGGCGCCCGTGTAATCTTTATGGCGATACCCATTTCGCAGATGTGGACGGTGGCTGCATACGTCCTGAAGCAGCGGCTGAAGGGACGGAAGCGGTATCCGCTCGTGCTGATGCTGGAGCCGCTGTTCCGCTGCAATCTGGCGTGCGCGGGCTGCGGCAAGATTCAGTACCCGCACCATATCCTGAAGCAGCAGCTGACGCCGGAAGAATGCTTCCGCGCCGTGGACGAGTGCGGCGCGCCCATCGTGAGCATCCCTGGCGGCGAGCCGCTGCTGCACCCGCAGATCCACGAGATCGTGGAAGGGCTGATCGCGCGGAAGAAATACATTTATCTCTGCACGAACGCGCTGGTGCTCAAAGAAAAGCTGGATCTTTTCAAGCCCAGCAAATACCTGTCGTTCTCGGTGCACCTGGACGGGCAGAAAGAGCACCACGATTTCTCCGTGTGCCGCGAGGGAGGCTTCGAAATCGCGGTCGAGGCGGTGAAAGAAGCCGTGCGGCGCGGCTTCCGGGTGACGACCAACACGACGCTGTTCGACGGCGCGGACCCGAAGAGCGTGCGGGCGTTTTTCGACGAAATGATGGACCTGGGCGTGGAAGGGATGATGCTGTCGCCCGGCTACGCCTATGAAAAAGCCCCGAATCAGGAGCTGTGGCTGCAGCGCGAACGCACGAAGCGCCTGTTCCGGCTGATCCTGTCGAACCGGAAGCGGCGCTGGGTGTTCAACCAGTCGGCGCTGTTCATGGAATTCCTGATGGGGCTGCGCGAGTTTTCCTGCACTCCATGGGGCATGCCGACGTACAACCTGTTCGGATGGCAGCGGCCCTGTTATGTGCAGCAGGACGGGTACGCGGAGACTTTCGAGGAGCTGCTGGAAGAGACCGACTGGTCCCGATATGGTCCGGAGAGCGGCAATCCGAAGTGCGCCAATTGCATGATGCACAGCGGATTTGAAGCCACTGCGGTGCATCATACTTTTTCCAGTTGGCGCGGGTTTCTGGACACAATCCGGGCGACTTTTTCGTTGTATGAAGACCGGGAGGCGGCGGAGGAGCTGGAGAAGCTGGAACCGGCGCCGCACCCATGGGAGCTGGTCCAGATCGGAGGGACGAACCGGGAGCGGGCTTCATGAGCACGGCGATGGCGAAGACGGCGCTGCAGGGGCTGGTGTGGAAGGCGGAAAACGAGGCGGATCTGCGCGAGGGCATCGAGACGGCGTTTGACTACCGCGGGGACGTAACGCTGCTGCTGAAGAACGGCGCGCGGATCGAGGGCTATCTGTTCGACCGGCGCTCGCGCGCGAGCCTCGAAGAAAGCCAGGTGCGGCTGATTCCGACGGGAAGCCAGCAGAAGCTGGTGTTCCGCTATTGCGACATCGCGGGCATCGAATTCAGCGGACGCGACATGGCGGCGGGCAAGCGCTGGCAGGACTGGGTGCGGCGCTACGCGGAAAAGAAAGCAGCCGGGGAGAAGAACATCCAGCTCGAGCCGGAGCGGTTGGGCTGATCTGGCCTGCGGTGCGCAGCGCCATCAGCGGGCGGGTGGCGCGCTGATGAGGGTGACGAAACTCGTCGAGTCCAGCTTCAGTTCCGCCCGGCCCTTCTGAACGGGCACGCGCGCAAGCTCCTGCATGGAACGCGCGGCGTCCGTGACCCACGCCCGCAGCTCCCTGACCTCCTCCGGGAACCCCTCGATCACCGCCTGCCGGGCGGCGCCGCGGTTGACCAAGTGTACGGTGAACACGCCATTGGCGATGTCACCGAGCGCCGCGGCGGTGACCAGGGGGTGATCCGATTCGGCGGGCAGGTGAAACGAGCGGTGCGGCGTGGACGCGAGCTGCTTCAGGTTCCAGAAGCGCTGGGTTGGCCGAAGCGGGCCGTCGTCTCCGGCGATGCCGTTGCCGGCCAGCAGGGAATAGTCCGCGGTGAGCTGCCACTGGAGAATCGATGCCGGCTGCGCCAGGGCGAGAATGCGCGTGTAGAGGTCAATTTCATACATGGCGAAGGACGGCTCGAGAAAGATCCGCGAGTAACGCCAGGCGGCGGCATCGGTGCTGCCTTCGCCGACCAGCAGCGGGACATTGAGGCGGCGGGCGGCCGCAAGCCAGCTCTCGAGGTTCTTCTGCGTGCAGCCGCGCCAGGAGTGGAAGCTGACGGCTCCAGTGAAGCGGGCCGCCTCCGGATCCGCCAGCACGGGGTCGACGAAATCCACCGGATTGGCGTCGGACGTGTCTCCGGCAAGAAGGCGCGTGGCCAGTCCGTGGCGGGCGAAATCCGGACCGAGGGTGCGGATGAGCTGGGCGTGCTCGCGCGGGGTCTGGCGGACGTCGATGCCGAGGTCGGATTCGTTGAAGGAAAACATGGCCGCTTCGACGCCATACTTTTCCTTCAAAAAGAGGAAATATCCCGTAATTGAGGAGGAAATCCTGTCCATTTTTGCAGGGTTCAGAGGGTTTCCCCGAGGGCCGTCTTCATCCGGCGGGCGTTTGATTTCTCCGAGAACAGCCCAGGCGGGGGGGAACCAGGCGCTGACAATCACGGGCAGGCCCATGCGGTGGAGGCGCTGGGCCATCGCCATGGCCGTCTGCACGCGCGGATGGAGCCTGCCGGCGCGCGCCTGCGCGAGCGGTTCGGCCGATTCGTCGGGATCCCAGAGGTTCCAGGGCATGTCGACGCGCGACCAGGCCAGTGGCAGGTTGGCGAGGTTGTAGTCGACAACGGCCGGATCGCGCTTTTCGTTCTGGATGCGGAAATTGCCGCCGAAGCCGTGCCACATCTGGCCGGGGCGCGCAGGGTCGAAGCGGACGCGCACCGGCCTGACGTCGGCCTCGCCGGCGGCGCGGATGCGGAAGGCGGCTTTGGCTGAAGCGCCGCTGACAGGGTTGGCGGGCATCAGGCGGAACAGGACCTGCGGATCATAGTTGCCCTCCCTGCGGTCATCCCGGATGACAATTTCCGCCGGAGCGTCAGCCGTGATTTCCAGCGTGCGCGCGGGCGCCGTGATCCGCAGTCCGGAGGCTGTGGCGCGCAGGTATTCGTTGCGCTCTTCTGTCAAAGGCTGAAGCGACACTGCGGCAGGAGAGCCGGAGGCGGGCGAGAGAAGTTCGGCCCTCGCGCGCGAGAATTCCTCGGCGGGCAGCTGAATGCAATAGAAAACGCCCTCGACAGCCGCGTCCGAGGCAGCCTGGATCTGCACGTTGACCTGCGCCGTGTCCGGCGCGGGCGCCTCCACTGTCTGGTTTCCTGTAAAGCGCCACGAGACGCCTTCGCGGCGGAGGCGGCGGGGCGGGCGGAATTCAGACAGGCCGATTTCAACGGCGCTGCCGCGGCGGAGAAACGTTGTCTGCTGGCGCTCCTTGCCGGTGCGACTCCAGATGGTCCAGCCGGGCTCGACGACACAGATGCCGGCATCGAAGGCGTGCAGGTGGCCGTTGATGCGGATCCCTTCCAGATTGCCCCAGCCCATGACCTCGGGTTGGGCGTGAGAACAGAGAGCGGCGGCAAACAGGAAACAGAGAGACAGGAGTGCGCGTCTCATGATGGCAGAGATCCCTGCCGAATATATCACCAGGGCTTCAGCGGCTCTCTGCGGCGCGTTGTCAAAAGGGAAAATGGGTGATGTTTCGATGATCTTCTGGGGGCTGATGCTGGCGGCGGCTGCGGCCGGGCCGGAGAAAGAAGTGCTGGAGCAGGTGAACGTTCATCGCCGCGCAGCCGGTCTCAGCGAACTTGTCTGGAACGCGGGCGCCGCGGAAGAAGCGCGCCGGCATTGCGGGCGCGTGCTGGCGGGGCTGGCAGCAGAGCCGCATGAAGGATTCGCCCTGCGCGCCGCGCGGCTGCGGCGCGAGGAAGGGGCGAAACAGGTTGGCGAGAACGTGTTTGTTCAGGAAAACGGCGCGTTCCGCGCAGCGCGCGCCCTGGAGGCGTGGCTCGCGAGCGAAAGCCACCGCAGGACGCTGGAAGGGCCCTACGATCAGAGCGGGGTGGGCGTGGTGATCCGCGGCCGGCGCGCCTGTGCTGCACAGATCTTTCTCGGGCGGTGAGACGTCAATACCGCTGCAGCAGTTCGAGGAGCCTGCGGTCCAGCTTGTGGCCGTGCCAGTCTTCGTAGCCGACGTCGGCGCGCCCGCTGTCGAGCATCCCGAAGGGACCGCGGAAGTTCCACAGCGCCCAGCCGATGCCGTGGCCCTGGAGAATATCGAGCACGTCTTCCATCCATGCGAGGAACACGCGGTGGGGCGTGCGGTTGTAGCAGCCCGCTTCGCCGCAATGGACGCCGATGCCGCGCCGGACGAGTTCGCCCCAGGGCGCGTACATTTTCTCCAGATGTTCCCGGCCGAATTCGATCGTGCCGTCCTCTTTCCTGAGCGGCCAGTCCGGGTCGGGGAAATCAAGCTTGCGGTCGACCCAGGCGGCGCGGTAGTGAGACACGCGCGCAGGCGTGTACGCGTGAACAGACTGCGCGATGCCGGTCCACACGAGCTCGTGCACCACCTGATTGCCCACACTCAAGCCGTCGATGATGATGGTGCGGCCGGGGCTGATCGAACGGATGGCGTTGGTGGCGCGCAGCATCACGCGGACGTAGTCCTCGCGGTCCATGTAGCCTTCGCGCGGCGTGGGCGCTTCGTTGAGCAGGTTGAAGCTGAGGGCGTAGTTCGAGACGCCCTGGTAACGGCGCGCGAAATAGGTCCAGTGATACACGAACGCCTCTTCGGCGCGGGGGTCGGACCAGAGAACGAACGGCTCGCGTTCAGGATTGTTGATGCAGTAGCCCGGGGCGCGGTGGAAATTGAGTGAAATATGCAGGCCGTATTTCTGTCCTAAAGTGACAAGACGGTCGACGGGTTCGAGCGCGGATTCGCGGATCTGGAGCGTTTCATCGGGCTTCAACCGGCGCGTCGTGCGCCAGGCGGAGTCGATCCAGAACCAGTAATCCATCGGAATCCGCAGGAAATTGAAGCCCCAGTCGCGGATCCAGCGCAGTTCGTCTTCGGTGACCGGCTTTGGCGCGGATTCCGGTTTGAGCGGCAAAGCCTGGAACAGATCCAGCAGATTGAAACCGCGCCAGCGGGGCAGGGGATTCATGGATGCCGGCTGCGCGAGAGCGGCGGGAGCAGCCGCGGCGGCCGTTGCGAAGAGTCGGCGGGTCAGTCGGGTCATCGTGCGCCACCAACGCGAGAAGATCATATCCGATCATCGCCCCATCCAGCCGCCGTCGACCACCAGGATGCTGCCGTGGACGTAGTCCGAGGCGCGCGAGGCGAGGAACACGGCGGCGCCCGCGAGGTCGGCCGGTTCGCCCCATCGCCCGGCGGGGATGCGGGCGAGGATGGCCGGATTGCGCACCGGATCGGCGCGCAGGGCGGCCGTGTTGTCCGTGGCGATGTAGCCGGGAGCGATGGCGTTCACATTCACTCCGTGCGGCGCCCACTCGTTGGCCAGCGCCTTGACGAGCTGCGCCACGCCTCCCTTGCTGGCTGCATAAGACGGCACGAGAATGCCGCCCTGAAACGACAGCAGCGACGCGGTGAAGATGATCTTGCCGGAGCGGCGGGCGATCATCGGCCGGCCGATTTCGCGGGCGAGAATCCAGGGGGCGGTGAGGTTGGCGGCGAGAACTTCGTCCCAATACTCGTCGGGGTGCTCCGCCGCGGGCGCGCGCAGGATGGCGCCGGCGTTGTTCACGAGGATGTCGACGGGCGGAAGCTCCTTTTCAAGCCTGGCGATGAGGCTGCGGAGCGCGGTCCGGTCGGACAGATCGCAGCGGAAGGCGTGGAAGCGGCGGCCGAGCGCGCGGACGCGGGCGCCGATGGCGCCGCCGTCGTCTTCCAGAGACCGGCTGACACCGGCGATGTCGGCCCCGGCTTCGGCCAGAGCCTCGGCGATCGCAAATCCGATGCCGCGGCGGCAGCCGGTGACGAGCGCCAGCTTTCCGTCAAGGCGGAAGCGGTCGAGCACGGACATCGAACAGTTCTCCAGGGGTTTGTTTCAAACAGAATGTTCAAAGCACGGGCCCGATGCGCCACGGAACGAACTCGCGGTGGCCGTGCCGTTCGCTGCAGGTCTTCCGGCCCGAAGCCACCTCCAGGACGAGATCGAAGATCCTGCGGCCGATCTCTTCCACCGTGGCGCCGCCTTCGGCGATGGGGCCGGCATCGAGGTCCATGTTGGCCGTCATGCGGCGGTACATGGCGGAGTTGGAGGCGATCTTGATGACCGGGATGGTGGGGAAGCCGATGGCCGAGCCGCGGCCGGTGGTGAAGCAGATGACGTTCACCCCGCCCGCCGCGAGTCCGGTGAGCGAGACCGGGTCATAGCCGGGGGTGTTCATGAAGACCAGCCCGGGGCCGTGCACGCGCTCGCTGTAATCGACGACTTCCATCAGGGGAAGCGTTCCGCCTTTGGCCACGGCGCCGAGGGATTTTTCGAGAATCGTGGTCAGCCCGCCCTCCTTGTTGCCGGGCGAAGGATTGTCGTCGAACGAGCCGCCGAACCGCGACAGATAGCGCTTGTACGAGGCCACCATTTCCAGCAGCTTTTCGGCTACCTCGCGGGACGCCGCCCGCTCGACGAGCAGGTGCTCGGCGCCGAAGATCTCCGGCGTTTCGGCCAGAACGGCGGTGGCGCGGATCGAGGCCAGCAGGTCCGAGCAGACGCCGAGGGCGGGATTGGCCGTGATGCCGCTGAACGAATCCGAGCCGCCGCAGTTGAGGCCGAGGACGATCTTCGAGGCGGGCAGCTCCGTACGGCGCATGGCCGCGGCGCGCTCGATGTGGCGTTCGACGGCGCGGATTCCGGCCTCGACCGTGGCGGGCGTGCCGCCGGTTTCCTGGAGCGTGAAGCCGTCGAGCAGCTCGCGCGGCAGCTCGGCCAGGTAGCGGTCGATCTGGTTGATCTCGCATCCGAGGCCGAGGATGACGGCGCCGGCGACGTTGGGGTGGTCGATGACGCCGCGCAGGACGCGGTGGAGCTGTTCGGTGTCCGGGCCGATGGAATGGCCGCAGCCGTCGGCATGGGGGAAGGCGGCCACGCCGTCGACGTTGTCCGGCAGGGGCCTGTGGCGGAAGTGTTCGGCCACCTGTTCGGCCACGTGCGAGGCGCAATTGCTGGCGGCAGCCACGGCGATGTAGTTGCGCGTGCCGGCGCGGCCGTCGGGGCGGAGGTATCCGAAGAAAGAAGGGATGGCGTCCGGCTGCGGCGGGAGACGGCGCGGTTCGGCCGGAAAACGGTATTCGCGGGCGCCTTCGTCGAAAGAGAGGTTGTGCAGGTGGACGTGGTCGCCCGGCTCAATGGGGGCGGAGGCGCGGCCGATTACCTGCCCGTAGCGCAGGAGGTTTTCCCCCGGAGCGGCGGGACGGATGGCGACCTTGTGGCCCGCCGGGACGGGCTGGCGGACGGTGATTTCGCGGCCGGCGGCGACGATCGCATCGCCCGGTTCAAGCGGCAGCCGGGCGATGGCGACGGAATCCGAGGCATGGAGAACAATGATGCGGTTGGCGGGCGTGCTGGCGGGCTGGATATCGACGAAACTCACGGCGGCCCTCGGACCCGGCGCGCGGCGGCCGGTGGTCTGATTGTTCCACGGCGGGCGGGGCGTTCACAACAGGGCGGGATTCGGGTGAGAACTTCCCGGCCGCGCGCCCACTGATTCTCTGACTGCCATGAGCAGGCTGATTCTCTGGCTGGCCATTTTCGGAACCATGCTGTCTGCGGCCGCCGCGGCGGCCGAAGGCGCGGCGGCGGAGTACGTTGGCGGCACGCTGGCCGTGATCGAGGCGGGCACGGAAGGGCGGCTGTCGGTGGCCGATCCGGTGTCGCTCGTGTTCGAAACCCGCCGCAGCGCGCTGCGGATCCCGTATGAGCGCGTGAATCTGCTGGAATACGGCCAGCAGGTGGACCGGCGGCTGCTGGAGGCGATCCTGATCTCCCCCATGCTGATCCTGAGCAAGAAACGGGCGCACTTCCTCGCCATCGGCTACCAGACCGAGGACGGGCGGCAGGAGGCGGTTCTGCTGAAAGTGGACAAGAAGGCGATCCGGGCGGTGCTGGTGAGCCTGGAGGCGCGGACGGGCCTGCGGGTGAACTATATGGATTCGGAAGCGCGAAAGGCGGGCAAGGGATGAACGGGGCGCTGGTGTTGGCGGCATGGCTGGCCTGGCAGGGAGCGCCCGCGGAGGAAGAGGATCCGGCAGTGCGGCTGCTCGGCGTGCGGCGGCTGTACATCGACCGGTTCGGCGGCGGAGAAGGAGCCGCGCAGATCCGCGATATGGTGATCGCCAGCCTGCAGAGAACGGGGCTGTTTGTGATTACGGAGAACCCGGAGCGCGCCGACGCCGTACTGCGGGGCTCGGCCGAGGATCTGGTGTTTACGGAAGTGTTCCAGTCCGGAGAGGCGGTAGGAGCGCGGACGAACGCTTCCGGCGGCCGAGGAACCAGCGTGCGCAACCGCGTGTACGGGGCCCTGGGGGCGGGCGTGAACGAGAACGAGAACGTCCGCATCCAGGAGCGCAGGCACGAAGCTTCGGCCAGCGTGCGCATCGTGGCGCGCGACGGCGACGTGCTGTGGTCGACGACGCAGGAGAGCCAGGGAGCGAAGTTCCGTTCGGCCAGCGCGGACGTGGCCGACAGGATCACGCGGCAGCTGGTGGCGGATCTGGAGAAACTGCGCGCGCGCAGGAACGGGTCCGCCGGCCAGGCCGCGAGGGAGGGGCCGTGAAGGTGCAAGGCCGGCCAGAGAGCGCATGATCAGATCTTTTTCTGCCGCTCGCTGGGGGAAGTCCGCTAGCCCTGCGCAGCCGGGTTGGTATAGGATGGGAGCCACAGGAAAGAGCCGTGTCTCAGGAAATGCGATCCCGCGCCCGTACCGGGGGCGTCCGCCGGCTGCCGCTCCGCGAGCACAGGCTCCGGGCGCGCGTCTCGCTCGAGGACATCATGGCGGAAACCAAGATCAGCCGCCGCTTCCTCGAAGCCATCGAGGAAGGCCGTTACGAAGATCTGCCCGGCGGAGTGTTCACGGTCAACTACATCCAGCAGTACGCGCGGCTGACGGGATACGACGCCAACGTGATCCTCGAGCATTACCGCAGCCAGTCCGGGGAAGAGGAGTCTGCGCCGCGGCCGAAGCAGGCGCCGGTGCTGCGCTGGGTGCGGTTCTTCGAATCGGCCTGAGGGCGCCGGGCGGCTTGACCGCATCCTGCGCCAACCTTTTCCTCAAGTTCCAGTCAAGCCGTCCGAAAAGACGAAGGAGGAGCGGAGCCGTCCCGACGGGCAAGGCTTCGCGGAAACGATCATGAAAATCGACGACCGCAATGCGGCGAACCTGAATCCTGCGGCCCTTGACCGGACCCGCACGGCGGATCTGACGGAAGCGCAGAAGGGGCAACGGACGGAGAAGCCGGCTGGGGCGGCGGGCGGCGGCGACCGGGTGTCGTTGTCGGACCTGTCGGCTCGGCTGCGGGAGATCTCCGAAAGCCCGGAGGCGCGGCAGCAGCGGATCGAGCGGCTGGCGGCGGAGTTCGCGGCGGGCCGTTACGAGCCCGACCCGGGCGCCGTGGCGGATGCGCTGATCGCGGAAGCTCAACTGGGCGAGGAACCGCGCGGTGACGCCTGACGCCTGCGTGAGCAGCGGCTGGCCGAAGCTGGCCGGCAGGCTGAGATCGGCCGCAGAGCTGGCGGAGCGGTCCGCCCGGGAAGCCCCGCCGGGGGCTGCAGCGGGGCTGCTGCAGGGCCTGCAGGAGATCGCCGCCTGCCTGGAAGAGGCCGAACGGCTCTGCCGGCGGGGCGAGAGGAGCGGCGCGGAGCCGTTCCTCGAGGAGCTGGAACGCTGGGCTGGAGCAATCCCGGCCCTGCAGAGCTGGATCAGGGTCTCTGCGGCGCTGGCGGCGGGCTGGGCTGCGGCCGCAGGGGTTGGCGCGGCCTACGGGCCGGGCGATCCTCCGCCGGGGGCGCCCGCCCCGGGAGCGGTGAACGCGGTCGGCTGAAGCGGAGCGGGCATGGGCAACCTGTTTGTCAGCCTGAGAAACGCCGCCGGCGCGATGAAGGTGCTCGAGCGCGCCGCCGGCGTTGTGCAGTCCAACGTCGCCAACGCATCCACGCCGGGCTACGCCAAACAGGTTCAGGTCCTGACGGCGATGCGGATGGATCTGGACCGCGGCCTGCCGGGCGGCGTGGCCTCGGGCGGCACGCTGAACCTGCGCGATGCCTACGCCGAGGCCACCGTGCGCCAGAGGATGTCAGCCGCGGGGCAGGCCGAGGAGCGCCGGGCGCAGCTCGAACAGCTGGAGCCGCTCTATGACATCGGCGGAGAATCCGGCCTGGGCGGGGCGATCAACCGCTTTTTCCAGTCATTCGCGGCGCTGACCGTGGCGCCGAACGACCTCGCGGCGCGGCAGACGGTGATCGACCGCGCCGATTCGCTGGCGCGGTCCTTCCAGTCGATGGCCGGCGGGCTGGCCGAGGCGGCGCGGTCGGCGGAGCGGGCGCTGGAACAACGCGTGGCGCAGTTCAACCGCACGCTGGAGGAGATCGCGGGGATCAATTCGATCTTCCGCCAGGACTTCCGGGCGCAGGACGACCCGGGTCTGCAGGCGCGGCTCCACAATCTGCTGGAAGACCTCAGCGAACTGGCCGATATCACGGTGCTGCGCCGCGAGGACGGCGCGGTCTCGATCTACCTGGGCGGCCAGACGATGCTGACCAGCAGCGACCGGTTCTATCCCCTGTCGGTGGATCTGAGCAATCCTGGCCGCGTGGATCTGCTCGACGCCGAGGGCAACACGGTCACGGGCCATGTCAGCTCAGGGCGGATCGCGGCCCTGATCGATATCCGGAACCGGGTGCTGCCGGGCGAGCTGTCTGAACTCGACCGTCTGGCGCAGACGCTGGCCGACCAGGTGAACGCGGTGCTGCTGGGAGGCGTGGATCCGGCCGGCAACCCGGCCACGCAGGGGCTGTTCGCCTACAACTCCGCCCTGGGCGTTGCGAGGACGTTGAGCCGCACGTCGATGACAGCCGCGGAACTGCCCGCCGCCGATCCGTCGGCGCCCGGCGGAAACGCCATCGCGGTTCAGGTGGCGGAGCTGGGGCAGGCCAGGCTGATCGACGGCTATTCGTTCGTGCAGTTCTATGCGGTTCGCGCCGCCGGGGCGGGCCGGATGATCGCCGAGGGCAGGGAAGCGGCCGGGGTGGCCGGGCTGCTGGTGCAGCAGGCGCGGCAATTCCGGGACGAGATCCAGCGGGTCAATCTCGACGAAGAGGCCGTGATCCTGATGCAGGTTCAGCGGGCCTACGAGGCGGCGGCGCAAATGATCCGGGTTCTCGATGAAATGACTCAAACCGTGCTCGGCCTGATCCGTTAAGGAAGGCAGGAGCGCGCATGATCCGATCTCTCGACGCCGCCACCAACCGATTCCTGGACGGGCTCCGGGATCTCAATGCAAGAATGGAACGCGCCCAGCGGCAGGTGGCGGGAGGCAAGCGGGTGGCGGTGCCCTCCGACGCGCCCGACAGCGTGGTCAGCCTGGTGAGCGCCAAGGCGGATCTGGCGCGCATGGATCAGATCCGCGCCAACCTGTCCCGTTTCCGCACCGAGGTCGACGGCGCCGAGGGCGTGCTGCAGCAGGCGGTGAAGCTGTTCGACCGAGTCCGCACCCTCGGCATGACCGGCGCCAGCGGCATCCAGACCGACATCACGCGGCGCGGCATCGCCGATGAAATCCAGTCCCTGCTGGAACGCATGGTGGGCATCGCCAACACGCAGGTCGACGGGCGCTACGTGTTCTCCGGCAATGCCGACCAGACGCCCGCCTACCAGCTGGACTGGACGGCTTCGCCGCCCTGGGGAACCTATCAGGGTGCCGCCGCGACGCGCCAGGCGATTCATCCGACCGGGGTCACCTTCCGCGTCTCCCTCGACGCGCAATGGATCTTCGACAACGCCGATCCCGGACGCAACGTGTTCGCTTCCATCGAAAACCTCCGTCAGGCGCTACTGTCCGGCGATGAAACGGCCATGCAGGCGGCGCTCGCGCCCCTGGCTGATGTGGCTGCGCACCTGAACGCCGCCCTGATGTTTTACGGCAACGTGCAAACCCAGATCGCCGAAGCCCTCGAGACTGCCTCGGCGATGTCGCTGCGATTGAAGACGCAGATCGGCGGCATCGAAGACGCAGACATCACCGAGGCGATCGTCGAGCTCCAACAGGTCCGCTTCACCCAGGAAGCCGCCCTTCAGGTGCGCGCTGCGGCGCCGCGCCGGAGCCTGTTCAGCTACCTGGCCTGATCCCCCTCCCGTCGTCCCCTTCCAGCGCCTGAGGCTGCCGCTGCGTGTCGATTGCCACCCGACAGGTTCCTCCATTTGCGGGATCACCGGGACGATGCAGTCGGGCGGCTGCCGGAGGGGCGCCGGATCAGGGAGCTGCCTTCGGGCTTCAGCAGATCCAGAGCCTGGCGAGACCGCCGCAACCGAGGAGCGAAGTCTTCATGGGGGGCTTACCCTGGTTGGGGGACGGTGGAACGCTGCCGAACGAGGGAGTCGGCGAAGCAGCGAAATCCTGTACGTCTTTGTTTTCTTTGGAATGTTTGACCCAGAGGGCGCCGG